>Ga0307975_1000092_pt1 | contig 47085 bp, 51 predicted proteins | sample OrgLakmetagen917_FD_201825 | JGI IMG/M metagenome (GOLD analysis project Ga0307975, IMG submission 201825) | Saline water microbial communities from Organic Lake, Antarctica - #917 | ecosystem: Environmental > Aquatic > Non-marine Saline and Alkaline > Saline | place: Antarctica: Organic Lake... | reverse complement strand
AGCGAGGACTATGGAAAATGCTCAGCGGACTCACATTCTAGTAGACTGCGGAATGATTCGGTTTTGGCGAATCGTATCTTTTATATCGCTTTGCGTAGCGGTATTGATCTTTTACAAGTATGGTTATCATTTTGGTGGATATTTCTTTCTTTTGCCCGTGATAGTATGGGTCCCACTGACGGAAAACCCATTTGGTTGGCGTTGCTTCGAACCAAGAGGTGCCGCCTCAATACGGTTCGAGTTACAAAGCATTCAGGCAGAAATATCTGCAAATAACCCAAATCCTGGGAAGATGAAGAGACATCTCGACACTATCGAGAAGTATGTCGATTTCTATTCGCTTGATCTACCGCCGTGGATAGAAGAAAAACTTTCATCAGCACGACAGTATTTGTAAAATATTTAACGTCCGCCTCCAACAATGAAATCCGTTTCTGCGTTGGAGGCGGATTTCTTTTTGTTACTATTCATATTTTTCATTTGGTATACTGTCTATATGAGTCTGCAGCAAGAAATCACTCTATCATTGGATAAATGCCCAAATCAGCACTGTGGCTCATGCCAGGGGGACACATAGACCCTGGTGAGACGCTGCTGCAAACAATCAATCGAGAAATGAAAGAGGAGTTGGGAGTGAAAGATTTTTTCAAAACACCACCAAAACCTTTCTTGCTTTCCGTGACCAACATTATAAACGACGTACGACCGTGTAAAAAACACTTTGACGTATGCCATTTAGTGGAGGTTGATGCAACTGAACTGGCTATTGATTATACTGAATATAATAAAGTTCGCTGGCTCACCATACCTGAAGCGCGAAAAATTATTACAGACCCAGCCAACCTACTCGCACTAGATGCAATCGAAACTGTATGACTAATCACACCAATCAAATCAGCTGGGTAGCGCTACATGGAAATATCGAGCCCTTTACGCGGAAATTATTTTCAGCTTTGACGGAGCTTGGAATACTCGAGCAGTGCCAAAAGCTCAGCATTGATCATATTTGTGTACGACTAGAAGATGTAGCTAGTGTCGATCACTTAAAACAACAACTGGTAAAAGTTGGTCAGATTATTTCATCTATACCAGTAAACGGTCGTGAAATTATAATCTTCCAGCTTAGCCAAGCGCTCGATCTCGGGCCATGGCACACATATGGCGTTGAACTACCATATCCAAAGTCAAGTCACAGCTACGCAGATGGTTGGGAGCACGTGGAATTTGTATTAGCGGGAGCTGAAAACACCATGAACGGAGTGCGTCAAGCGTTTAAAAATACTTTTCTTAAATTGGATAAAGATCAATTAGCAGCTGAATACGCATATCGCGAAGATGAACCACAAGCAGCTGGCGACCAAACACCAAATCCAACTATAAGCTTAAAAGTAAATGGCATTGGGCTAAAATTTCACGCTCGCCCGATTCAAGCAGTGGTAGGCTTTCAAGCGTAAGTACCGACTAACAGAGCATGATATGAACACCATTGAATTTGCAATTCTGTCCGAGACCGGAACGAGATGAAATCTCTATCTAGACTTAGCTTCTAATGCTTATGAATCATTAATCAACAGGGGGTGACTTTTGGAGGCGTGGTTTGCCGTACAATACATACATATGAAACAACCGAAAAAGATTGTTATTTTGTGTGGTCATCCGGATGCGGATACATTTACTGGTGGAATCTTGGATCACTACCAAATGGCAGCTGAGGAGGCGGGGCATGAGGTAAAGCGCTTCAATATTGGAGACATGCAATTTGATCCTATTTTGCACAAAGGCTACAAAGAAATTCAACAGCTGGAGCCAGACCTGGTCACACTGCAGCAAGCGATTACCGAATGCGACCATTGGGTGATTGGATATCCAAACTGGTGGACTACTATGCCTGCGCTGCTAAAGGGTCTTTTTGACAGATTTTGGTTGCCAGGCTTTGCCTTTAATTTCAATAAACAAACTAAGAAAATCGAGAAGCACCTGGCTGGAAAAACCGCCCGAGTGTATGTTTTGTCTGGCTCACATAGTCCATTTCGGACTTGGTGGCAGTTTGGTGACTATACCAATGAAATCCAGTACGGCATTCTTGAATTTGCTGGTATCAAAACCAAGGTGACTACCTACGGTCCGTGCGAACGAGTCGATGATGCTTGCCGGAGCAAGTGGATTGCCGAAGTAGAAAAACACGGTCAAAATGCAGTATAGATTTGCCTTTTTACTAAAGTAAGGCATAATCAAAAAAGAAGCAACGTTTATCTGACATCACCAAAGAAAGGGAAAGCTGATGTTTATTCATCTTCGCAGACTGGTCAGCGTACTGGTTCTTTCAGTACTCGCTGCCTGTGCCTCAAATGATAATCCGCACCAACCGCGTCCGTCTGGAACCGCCATTGCCTCGTACTTGATTGGCGACATTCCCAACTGGCAACCAGTACCAGGACAGCCGACCAAGCCTGGCGGTGCTGCATACGGCCAAGTCAATATTGACAACAATCGTGTGAACACGCAGCAGGTCTTTGAGACCTGGACGGAATCGGGCGAACCCATACCGCAAGGGATTATCGATCGGAACCGGCGGGCAGAATACCGCAGACAGCACAACAAACCGTACAACCAGGCCCATCGACCCAGCAGACCACGCTACTGCTATGACTACCAGAGCAGATTGCAGTATCGGTGTTAAATCGCCTTGCGCTCCTGGTAGTACTCACCATGGTTGCTGGCTGTGGTGCGCAAGGGTTTGTCAGTAGTGACATGCCTGGTGTAGCTGAAACTTTGGGTGGAGCAGCGATTGCACACAATACTGCTAAGACGTGCCCTCACTACGGTGCGGGGTATGGGCGATATAGTCGTGCCACCACGTCTTCGGACTTCATTAGAAGACGAGTGGACTACGCGTTTGTGTGCGAATGAAATATCAATAGGCCGGCATCTCGATGCCGGCCTATCTTTATACCTGCAGATTCTGATTAATCTAACGTTCTTTACTATTTTCATATCAGACCAAAACTCATGGTAATATGTACGGTATGCAAAAATCTTTTGGGCGAGAAGTGGCGACTGCGATTATGCGCGCTACAGTGGTGGTACTGACGATTATCGTAGTGATAATTTCTATATCAGCCCTCTGGGAAGTTGAATCAAACATCAGCGACGGGAGCTGTAACATTGCAGTGTTGCCGATAGAAGGAGCTATTTTGCCGTATTACGGTCTCGCCGACTTCGACTTAGTCATTACTCCAGAAATAGTAGAAACATTTATGGATGCGGTAGAACGAGAACAAAACATTGACGCAGTGTTGGTTGAAATCAATTCTCCGGGCGGCACACCGGTTGCTTCACAAAGGATTGCCGAACGATTTATTAATAGTTCACTACCGGTGGTGGGACTCATCGGCGACATTGGAGCTTCTGGTGGGTACCTCGTCGCTGCAGCTACTGACGTATTGATTGCCTCCCCGATGTCCAATGTAGGAAGTATCGGTGTAAACATGTCGTACCTTGAAGAATCGGAGAAAAATGAAGAGGAGGGAATCACCTACGTACAGCTCACGACGGGACAGTATAAGGACACTGGTTCTCCTAATCGGGCAATCACAGAAGATGAACGAGAAAAACTGCAGGCAGACCTGGAGATTATTCACGATGAGTTTGTCAGTATCATTTCTGACTATAGAAGCATGACCGTCCAAGCTGTGGAAGCAGTTGCCGATGGAGCTACCATGCCTGGCACACGAGCACTTGAGGTTGGTCTCATTGATTCACTCGGAGGACGCGCAGAAGCGCGGGGCTCGCTCGCTGCCATTACTGGCCAATCACCGCAAGACATTGTGTTTTGTGAATACCAAAAAGGATTTTTACCGTTTTAATTGATTAATTCAGCGATTAGCTTAGTATACAAATAATGAAAGTCAAAAAACTACACACGGAGCTCGAAGCCAGAGGCTTGATCGCACAAACCGGCGGGGGAGAGCTCGGAGATATCTTGAGCAATGAACGCACTATGTACGTGGGAGTCGACCCTACGGCAGACTCGATGCACATGGGCAATCTCGTACCCATCATCTTGATGAAACACCTCAGTGACGCTGGACACACACCGATTCTTTTGGTCGGAGGAGGGACGGGAATGATTGGTGATCCAAGAGAAAGCGGTGAGCGTAATCTGTTGGATGATAAAACTCTCAAACATAATATCTCAGCTATCAAGAGTCAGCTGGAGGGTCTGCTAGAAATCAAATCGCTCAAGGTGGTGAACAATGCTGACTGGCTCAAAAAGGTAAAACTCATCGATTTTTTGCGTGATGTGGGTAAGCATTTTACGATTAACCAACTGATAAAGCGCGACATCATCAAACGCCGCCTAAAAACTGACGAGGACAGCATTTCCTACACGGAGTTTTCCTACTCACTCTTGCAAGGCTATGACTACCTGCACCTCAATGAACAATTTGGAGTTGACTTACAAATCGGTGGTTCAGACCAATGGGCAAATATTATTTCTGGGGTTGACCTCATCCGTCGTACTCATGGGACTGTCTCCTACGCACTGACCACGCCAATCATTACCGACAAAACATCTGGTAAAAAGTTTGGGAAGTCCGAAGGCAATGCCGTCTGGCTTGACCCCAACAAAACGTCGCCGCTGGCATTTTACCAATTTTGGCTCAATACTACCGATGCCAACGTAGCGGATTATTTAAGAATCTTTTCTTTCTCTACCCTGAAAAAAATCGAGTCCGTGATACAAAAGCACGTGGCCGAACCACACAAGCGAATCGCACAAAAACAACTAGCGCGCGATGTTACGACTTTTGTGCACGGTACCGAGATTACCAAGTCTATCGTGAAGGTCACTGAGCTGCTGTATGGCTCTAAAAAAGTTTCTTCTCTATCCGTCATAGACGCACAACTCATCATCAATGAGACCAAAAGCCTGGGTCAAACCAGAGCCCAAGCGATAAAGGGTCTCGATATAGTAGATGCGTTGGTTGGTCTTGAGCTTGCTACATCCAAGTCTGATGCTCGTCGTTTAGTAGAAGCACATGCAGTCAAAGTCCATGGCAAGCCTGTAGCAATAGACTTCATCATCACAGAAAAAGACTATAAAGACGGTCTCGTCCTCATCAAAAAAGGGAAGAGTGTGGGCACTGTCTATATCAAATAATCAAAAGCCTCCGATATGGAGGCTTTTATTAGTGTTTTGGATTTATGATTCCGAAATTCTGTACTGAAACCCGTTGACCATTCTTGACTCGAGCCGAAGGAAAAATGCCATCTTGGATAAAGCCTACTTTCTCCAGCACTTTTGATATCGCAATATTTCCAGCTTCTGTTTCAGCAGAGATTCGTACTACACCGAGCTCTCTAAAAGCATGGTCGACCACTGCAGTGATTACTTCTGTAGCCACTCCTTTACCCCAATAGTTTTTATCACCGAGCATGATACCAATTTCAGCTAACTTGTGGTGTCCATTGATATCAGTCAGAGCTACGGTTCCAATCGTCGTACCTGCTTTCGTGTCAATTGACCAGTAGTATCCGTCTTCTTCTGCTTCACATTCTTTTATGTATTTGTACTGTTCTGAGATGTCTTGCGGTGCATTCATTGGCTCTGGCATATATGCTTGAATGTCCGGATCTATATCCCAGCTTTGCCAGAGTAACGCGTCAGCTTCTGAGTATGGCCGTATAATAAAACGTTCAGTCTGTATGATTGGTGCTTTCATGATTTCAGTATAGCAATAGCAGTTGGTAATTTTTAATAATCAGGCACCGTACAGCATCACACTCTGTCACAAGGTATACACAGCTCTCAGTTACTGCTTGTATACGCGCATTGTTTCTCTATCTGTTGAATAGACTTTCAACCTGGTGAAACTGATGATGAAAAGTCGCTTGTCTGATATACTTTCAAAATTATATATATGAAAAAAATAATCCTGATTGTAATTGGTGTAGCATTAGCAGGCTTGCTCGCTGCATTGCTCATAAACCAAGAGAATGCTTCGACCGAGGAGATAAACATGAAAGTGCTCGGTGACCCGATGGATGCTACGATTGAATTCTACCAGGCCTGGCACGACGCAGAGTTAAGCACGACTACAGACCCGATGACTGAAAATTTACTCGCCCACCCACGGTTGTCAGGGAACGTACTGACATATCTTACCGCCGCGCTAGCAGAAGAGGGAACAGAGGTGAATCCAGTATTGTGCCAAACAAAGATACCGCCGCAGATTGGCACAAGACTCTCATTTGCGCTCGAAAATCAAGCAGAGGTGCATGTGCTTGCACGAGGTCTCGATGAACGATCTCCGAGAATGGCAGTCGTAAAATTAATTGGCGTAGATGGTGAATGGGTGATAAATGAAATCAACTGTACAAACGGCGAAAGTGGGCCAGAGCGTGAATTTAGTTTTGATCGTGAAGGTTTTCTCCTCCAGAGCGTCCCTCCACCATATGATCCAGAATATTGGCACATCGTATTTGAGGATAATGGGGTAAAAGGTCACGCTGCACCACTGTTTTTTGACTCTAGTAGTATCTGCATCTCCCCAGATGGCAGTGAATCAGTATGTGACCCAGCATCGTTTACTGACGCAACACCGATGCGAGTGCAAGGCGAAATGATTGAAACAGGTGTGAATGTAAACCGTATAACGTTTTAGGCAATATCTTCTCAACGAAAAACCACTGGATTCAAATTGAACCTCGGTGGTTTTTTTCTAATCAACTACTGAAGTTCGCAAATTTATTCGTATCTGGTACTCTGTAGCACTATGAGCTTATCTGTTGGAATCGTCGGGCTGCCAAACGTTGGGAAATCAACGTTATTTACTGCCTTGACCAAAAACGAAGTCTTGATTGCTAATTACCCATTTGCGACCATTGATCCGACTGTCGGAGTGGTGACCGTGCCAGACAGTCGACTAGCGACGCTCTCAGAGATTTCTGGCTCTGAGGAAGTGATACCTGCGATAGTAGAATTTGTAGATATTGCCGGACTGGTAAAAGGCGCTTCTGCCGGGGAGGGGCTGGGCAACAAATTTTTGTCGAATATCCGCGAGACTGACATGGTGGCTGAAGTGGTGCGTATCTTTGAGGACAGCGATGTACACCATGTATCTGGTGGCGTAGACCCGATGGGGGATATTGAAGTCATCAATCTAGAGCTGATAATGGCAGACGGGGAGACGGTGAGTAAGCGGATACAAGGACTGGAGCGAGAAGTAAAACGCGGTGACAAAAACGCCGTCGCTGAAAAAACTCTCCTGGAGAAACTACTCATACACCTTGAAGCTGGCCAACTCGCACATTCACTTGAAATGTCTGACGAAGAACGAAAACTGATAAAAGGGTTGCATCTGTTGACCATGAAGCAATTTTTGTACGTCTGTAACAAAAAGCAAGACGCATTTAACCTAGATGAACAAAACGATGACCGCTGGACAGAACTCTTAGAATTTTTTGAAAAAACGGGATCGCAATACGTGATTGTAGATGCTGGAATGGAGCTTGATCTCAAAGACATGAACGATGAAGAAAAGAATGAATTTAGACGAGAATACGGTGCCCAGGGAAATGGAGTCGAAGGACTTATTCGTGCCGCCTACAATCGTCTCGGACTGATGAGCTACTTTACCACTGGAGAAAAAGAAACCCGCGCCTGGACAGTACCTATCGGCAGCACCGGACCCGAAGCGGGAGCCGCTATTCACACCGACTTTAAAGACAAATACATTCGAGCCCAAGTAGTGACGTTTGATGACTTGGTCAGCAGTGGTTCAAAGGCTGCTGCTCGAGACCAAGGCAAACTGCGTACTGAAGGAAAAGAATACATTGTGCAAGACGGAGACGTGATTGAGTTTTTGCACTCATAGCCAACAAAAAAAGCCAGTGCATACGCACTGGCTTTTTTACATGAGAGAGTAATTACTCAACCACCAAAGTCCCTACCATGCCATTGGCTCTATGTTGGCCAACTGAACAATAGTATTCATAAGTCCCAGCTTCTCCGGCCACAAACGTAACTGAAGTGGTTTCGCCTTCACTTATCTGTTCCGTTTCTGCGTCAAACTCATCCAGCACCCAGTCGTGGAATCCATCAGAGTTGGTGAGGTTGATGGTGACAGTATCGCCTTCATTGACCACCAGCTCTTCTTGAGAATACCCAAAACTAAATGCATCAAGCGTAAATTCTTTTACTTCAGCATCATCTGCATCAGCAGACTCTTGTTGAGTAGACCCTGGATCAGCTTGAGTTGTCTCTTCTGTCTCAGTGACTTCTGGTTGTTCTGTAGTGGGTGGTGTCACATCAGTGGTTTGATCGGTGTCGGTATACGTGAAATATAAAACTGCGACTATAACCAATACTAAAATCCCTAAAATGGCTTTTTTCATATCAAGTATGTAATTCTAATATAAAACTATGGTAGCACACGCTGCTGATGCATAGCTTGAGGTTATTATGAGCCCTCGCTAGGTGGATTTGCTCGTTGGACTGGACTTACTATGCGTGGATCCCATTTAGCGTCGATTTCGCCATGCTTATCTTCGTATTCTTTAATTTGGTGTTCCAGATACTGTTTGAGACGCTTGGCGTGCTGTGGGGTAAAAGAATAAATCGTGCCTTGGTTGCCCGAGGTGAATCCAGCGACAAAAAACTCTGGAGTAAAGGCGATATTTACACTTTCGCAAAATAATTTTGGTGCATTTTTTAATTCATCTTTTTTCATACTGGCATTCTATCACACGTACATTTTCATGCATTGTGCACCAGATTGTTTCTTTTTTGGATTGAAAATAGTAATATGAGCGAATGACAAACGTATCCAAAACCTCATGCCTCGTATGTGGCGAACAGAAGAGACTCAGCTGCTATACCAAACAGAACGACAAGCAGATGTAAAATCAGGCAATGTGTGTCCATTATGCAATACAAAGAGCATCATAGAATTTGATCACTGGAGAATAATTCCTAACAAATATCCGTACGACGCCATCGCAAAACAACACGACATGCTGATACCTCTGAGACACACCAGCGGGGATGATCTCACGGAAGATGAACTAACCGAGCTGAACTCACTCAAACATACAGTCATCAATGACAAGTACAAGTATGTAATGGAATCACTCCCTAAACAAAAATCAATCCCTGGCCACTGGCATCTACACCTGATAGATCCCAAGGTTGTAGGGTAGTGAGTACAACTGTTTCTTTCTGTCGCTTATAGGAGTATGATTTGTACATATGCAACAACATACCGCTAAACATTTTGTCCTCCAGCTTGGCTCACTCATCAGCCTGTATTTATCACTATCGTTTTTTATTGTTTTGGCTTTTGGAGCCATTGATCTATTCTTTCGTGACCCGATAGACAGTTTTTGGGAACTAGAGCAAGCTGCGTCTAGTATCCGACTCGGTTTTGCGATGGTGTTGGTATTTTTCCCCACCTATCTTGTCCTGACCCGCTTGGTAAATAAAAACCGCCGCACCAGCAAAAACAATAGTTACCTTGGCCTCACCAAATGGCTTATTTACTTGTCACTACTGGTCAGTGGATTGGTACTTTTGGGAGATCTGGTAGCAGTTATCATGAGCTTTTTGGAAGGAGAGCTTACCACGCAGTTTGTCCTCAAAGCCGCAGCGGTATTCATGGTCATTGGTGGAGCTTTCACGTACTACATTCTTGACGCAAAAGGCTATTGGGTGCAACACGAGAAGAAGTCTATGCTCTATGGTGGAGTAACGACCATACTGATTGCAGTGGCTTTAGTAGCGTCGGTGACACAGATTCCAAATCCCAATCAGGTGCGCGAAGTAAAGATAGACAATCAAATGGTTCGGATTTTGCAGGATGTGCAAAGGCGGATTGAAGACTACTATCATACAAACGAATCATTGCCTGAGGATTTGCCAACACTGTATGGTGAGTTTACCAAACCTGACACTCCAGCCGAGAGACCAGATTTCGAGTATGCAATTACCGGCGACAACACCTACCAATTATGTGCAACCTTTGAGTTTGACTATACCGGTGCACTGTCACAATACGCTGGCGATAGAGTACTACGAGCTCCTGGTGCGCCAGACAACTACAACTGGGACCACAAGGCCGGCGAGTGGTGTTTTGACCGAGAAATAGATGACCGACTCCTTCAGTAATTGATATCTGAATTGCACGACGCTGGAGAAAAATCATCCTCAGGGGTGATTTTATTTTACAGAAACTATAAGTAGTGGCACAATGAGAGTTCTTTATACATAACCACACACTTCTATGCATCGACGTTTTGATCACCAGACGATAGAGAACAAATGGCAACAAGAGTGGCTTGAACAGAGTATCTACACAACGACTGAAAATACTGATAAACCGAAGTGTTTTGTGCTGGATATGTTTCCGTATCCGTCTGGCGAAGGACTGCACGTCGGGCATCCCAAAGGCTATATCGCGACCGATATCTACAGTCGATTCAAACGCATGACCGGACACGAAGTGTTGCACCCAATGGGCTGGGATGCGTTTGGTCTACCGGCTGAAAACTACGCCATCAAAAACCAGGTCCACCCTAAAGAAGCGGTGGAACAGAATATCAAGAATTTTAAAGCTCAGCTGAGCAAGCTTGGCTTTGACTACGACTGGGGCAGAGAAATTAATACGACTGACCCAGATTTTTATAAATGGACACAGTGGATTTTTATTCAACTGTTTAAAAAGGGATTAGCCAAAGAAAGCTACGAACCAATTAACTGGTGCCCCGGGTGCCAGACTGGCTTGGCCAACGAAGACCTGGAAGCCGATGGCACCTGCGAACGGTGTGATTCAGTGGTAGAAAAACGTCCGATGCGACAGTGGGTGTTGAATATTCGCGCCTACGCAGACCGGATGCTCGAGGATCTCGACACCTTGGAGTGGCCAGAACACATCAAAGAAGCCCAGCGCAACTGGATTGGCCGCTCAGAAGGCGCAGAAATCGACTTCACGCTGTCTACCGGTGACCAGGTGACTGTGTTTACCACTCGACCAGATACGCTCTTTGGAGCGACGTATATGGTCTTTGCTCCTGAACACGAATTGGTACAGAACAATCAGTCGGTCATCGCAAACTTGGACGAGGTTGAAGCGTATATTAAAACCACAGCCAACAAGAAAGAAATGGACCGACTTGATGACACCAAGGAAAAAACCGGTGTACAGCTCGAAGGCATCACTGCCACTAACCCAGCTAGCGGGGAAGAAATCCCGGTCTACATCGCCGACTATGTGCTGGCTGGCTACGGGACGGGGGCGATTATGGCGGTACCTGCGCACGATGAACGTGATTACACGTTTGCGAAGAAGTTTGGAATCGAAATAAAGCAAGTGGTTGTGCCGTGTGCAGACGACTCAAACAATCCTCCGCAAGACGGTATGGAAGAAGTTACTCGAGATACTGTTATTGTGCACCTGAAAAATACAGCGGACGGTACCTACGCATTGCTTAATTGGCATGGCACCCTAGAGGGGATTGGTACAGCGATTATGGGAGGCATTGAAGACGGACAAACTCCAGAAGAGGCAGCAATTACTGAGATTGAAGAAGAAGCGGCTATCGTTGGAGTAAAAATAGTGAATAAACTAACCTGGATTACCGCCGCGAAATATTGTGCCTCGCACAAGCAGCAAAACCGCTGCGCTCATTCCCACGCCTTCATAGCTGAAGTAGATAACTTAGATACTCAAGGAACTATCCCCGAGTCAGAGCAAGCTCTCCATACACTAGAATGGGTAGACGAATCAGAAATGCACAAACGACTCACTCCAGATCATCAAAAACAAGTATGGAATCTATTGCACACAGAAACAGCTATAACAGGAACAGGCTACCTAATGAACTCCGGAGATTTTGACGGCATGGACTCAGAAGAAGCAAAAGCGGCCATTGTTGAAAAAGTTGGTGGACGTATGACTGCTACGTACAAAATTAAAGATTGGGTGTTCTCTCGGCAGCGGTATTGGGGTGAACCGATTCCGATTGTCCATTGTGAAAAGTGTGGACCAGTGACGGTACCAGAAGACCAGTTACCCGTCGTGCTGCCAGAAGTAGAACACTACGAACCAGCCGGAGACGGGCAATCACCCCTGGCTACCATTGATGACTGGGTGAATACCACTTGTCCAGAGTGTGGCGGCGCCGGCAAGCGGGAAACCAATACCATGCCGCAGTGGGCGGGCTCATCGTGGTATTACCTCCGCTACATGGATCCAAAAAATGACGAGGCGCTGGTTAGTAAAGCCAACGAGAAATATTGGGCGCCAGTGGACGTATATGTAGGAGGTGACCACGCGGTGCGCCACCTGATTTACGCACGGTTCTGGCACAAATTCTTGTACGATGAAGGTGTCGTCAGTACACTTGAGCCATTTCAACGACTGGAGTTCCTCGGCTTTATTTTGGCAGAGGACGGACGTAAGATGTCCAAACGGTGGGGGAATGTCATTAATCCTGATACGATTGTCGACCTCGTCGGAGCAGATACCTTGCGAGTCTATGAAATGTTCATGGGGCCATTTGAAAATACGATCGCTTGGAGCCAGGATGGCCTGGCCGGCGCCCGGCGCTTCCTCGAGCGAGTGTATGGACTCAACCAGCACGTGCTCGATGGTGATGTCGAAGAATCGCCAGAAACCATACGACAGCTGCATAAAACGATTAAGAAGGTCGCGGAAGACATTGAAGGGTTTAAGTTCAATACAGCGATTAGTACCATGATGATATTTATCAATACAGCGGAAAAAGAAGGGCTGAGCGACGATACATACAGTGTCTTTCTGCGATTGTTGGCTCCGTTTGCACCGCACCTTACTGAAGAGCTCTGGCGCGACCATGGCCGTCTAGAGAGCATCCACACCGCTGAATTCCCACTACACAACGAGACATTAGCCAAAGACGAGGTTGTGAGCATTGGAGTGCAAATAAACGGTAAAATGCGTGGTGAAATCACTCTAGCGCCGGATGCAACAGAAGATGAAGCGATGAATACAGTTAAGAATAACGCCAATTTGGCAGAGAGAATTGCAGATGCTCAGAGAACGAAGATTATTTACGTACCGGGCAGAATACTCAATATTTTGCAAAAATAAGCACCTGTGTACAGCATGTTGACCATTTTCTTCAAATATGTTATAAATTTGGCCACGCATTGGAGTTTACGCAACGAACAGACTTCTTAAAGAATAATTATGATTTCATTTAAACCAAAACAAGTCACCAAAACCCTGCTTGAGGTTCTCCCGGAACGAGCTCGTGACGTACTAGAAAAACGGTACGGTCTCGGCAAAGACGGTGAGACATATACCCTTGAAGCGATTGGGCAGTCATATGGCATTACTCGTGAACGTGTTCGTCAGATTGAGAACTACGGTATCCAATCAATCCAAAAGTCAGAAGTGTATAAAAAACACTTTGACCTCTTTATTGAGCTCCAGAAACTCATCGATCAACTTGGTGGCGGATTGATTGCAGAGCATGTCCTCTTAGATGAGCTTGCAACAGACGCAACCACCAAAAATCATCTGTACTTCGTACTTATCGTTGGTGACCCTTTCTACAAAAGCAAAGAAAACCCTCAATATGCACACCGATGGTTTACCGAACGAAAAACTGCCGACATCGTAGAAAAAGCGCTTAAAAACGTCCACAAAGGACTCAGCCGTGACGAGCTCGTGAGTGAGGCAGATATTATCGCTCGATTCCGAGCCGAATTGACCGATATGGCAGAGGAACACAACGAAGATGTCCTCAAGCGATGGCTCAGCATTTCAAAGAAAATCGGCCGCAACCCTCTGGGGGACTGGGGACCAGCAGATAGTCCGAATATTCGGGTCAAGGGAATTCGTGACTATGCGTACCTTGCCGTCAAAAGACACGGTTCACCGATGCACTTTCGAGAAGTAGCGACCACTATCAACAATCTATTTGGCCACAAAGCGCACATTGCTACCACGCATAATGAGCTGATCAAAGACGATCGGTTTGTACTCGTTGGTCGTGGACTCTACGCACTAACGGAGTGGGGCTACTCTGCAGGAGTAGTCAAAGAAGTACTCCGAGAAATCATAGCTGCCGATGGACCACTCTCTCGAGAAGAAATCATTGACAAGGTGCGAAAGGAACGCTACGTAAAAGACAACACAATTTTGGTAAACCTCCAAGATGCTAGTCTGTTCAAAAAACTCTCCAACGGAACTTACACAGTTGCCGAATAACTCAATACACAAAAGAGTGATTGTTGAAAAACAATCGCTCTTTGTTTTGGTGTACAATACAACGCATGGGTGATTTGTTCAAAACCATATTTGGTGCGTTTGCTGGACCTTTGATTATGCTGGCGGGTCTGGGAATGATGTACTATGTTTTCTCTTTACTTCAAGTCAACATTGAACCTATCTTGGCTATTGTTATTGCTACTTCGCCTATTTGGCTACCGACGATACTTTTTTATATTTTATTTGAACAATGGCAAGAATTTACCCAAGATAATTTTACCTTTAATCAAGGCCGAACGACTCTGCGAATAAAACTTCCTCAGGAAGTGTTTAAGTCTCCAGAAGCTATGGAAAGTGTGTTTGCCCAAATCCACAATCCGTACAGTTGTGACAATCTCATGCAGGCATACCTAGACGGAAAACATCCACAGCTCTATAGCTTTGAACTGGTCTCTTACGGTGGTGATGTGCGTTTTTATGCCAATGTTCCAACCAAAAAAATCAAAAACGCATTAGAGGCGCAACTCTACGCTCAGTACCCGGGAATCGAGGTAGTTGAAGAAAAAGTAGATTATGCTGCCGAAGTAAAGTGGGATCCAGAGGAGTGGGAAATGATCTCGTTTCATATGGGGAAAAAAGAGGACGAAGTGCTCCCTATAAAGACGTATATAGACTACGGGATGGAAAAGCTCCCCAAAGAAGAATTCAAATTTGAACCGATGGCTCCGATGATTGAGCACCTAGGTAAAGCCAAGCCACACGAACGAGTATGGATTCAATTTTTGTGTAAGCCTCATGTCAAAAAAACTTTTAAAGCTGGTTCATTGACTGCTGCTGGCACATGGGAAAAAAAGGCAGCTGCTAAGATTAATGAATTGATGGGCCGGGACAAGGGAAAGCTGGGTCCTGAAGAGACAGAAAGTCGACCTGTCTTGACGATGAATGAGCGCGACACAATAGGTGCAATCGAGCGAAACGTGGGGAAATACGCCTTTGAGGTCGGTATTCGAGCCATGTACATCTCCAAAGCTGGTCAATTCGACGCGGAAATGATTGGGCCGTTACTGAAATCATTTACTCAATACGATATTATGGGAAGAAATGGAATCGGAGTCCGATGGCGCACTGACTTTGACTATAATTGGCTGTCGGACCGCTCGGGTCGAAGAAAATTGAAAATGAAAAAAGACGAATTAGAAGCTTACAAACTCCGTAAATATTCAGAAGCTGATAAAAAAACGAAAGTAGATGCAACTAAGGTTATGTCAGTGGAAGAACTTGCTACGGTGTATCACATCCCGGGCACTGCGGTAGTGACCCCAAATCTGACTCGAGTAGAATCAAATCGCAAGGAAGCACCAGCAAATCTGCCAACCGGAAACCTTCAATAATATGTTTGAAGACTCAATACAACCAGATCCTGAACTGCCGAATGATCCTCAACCGGAGTCTCATAGCCGATTTGGTGTTTTTGTAAAACTATTCTTGTGGGTCAGTTTTATCATTTTGATCGGAGTAGTGTTTTTGAGCTGGATACTCTTTCAACTAAATCAACCTCCTGCTACATTTCCCACCAACGAACCGGTAGTGATAGAACCGGGTACATCTGTCATGAAAATTGCCGAACAACTCAAGGCGCAAGGTGTAGTGCAATCGGAACAACTGTTGTACTACATTTTGGTCTTCTTGCACGAGCCATCCAGCCTTAAGGCAAGCACGTATGTGTTTGATGCACCGATAGATTCACTTGCGGTGGCTCGAAGACTGACCGAAGGTGACTTCGACACAGATTTGATTCGCTTTACTCACATTGAAGGTGAGCGAGCGAGTATGATGGCCAAAAGAGCAGATTCACTCTTGCCCAATTTTGACGTGGAGTATTTCATTGCCACAACATCACAATTAGAGGGAAAACTCTACCCAGAAACATATTTTGTGCCGGTGACATACACTACAGAGGAACTGATTACACTCATGCTTGAAACATACCAAGAGACTATTGCGCCACTAGAAGCACAAATAACAGCCAGTGCACTATCAGAAAATGAAGTGTTGATCTTGGCCTCCATTCTTGAACGAGAAGCCAATTCACCTGAGTCAATGCGAATCGTCTCTGGAATCCTACAAAACCGTTTAGCGATAGACATGCCGCTACAAGCAGACGCAACCATTGAGTACGTATTGGACACACCGCTTGGAGAATTACCTCCGGGAACACTCGCCAACGAACTCCGCGAGTTAGACTCACCATACAACACCTACCTCTACACCGGCCTCCCACCAACTGCCATCGGAAATCCTGGTCTTGATGCCATCACAGCCGTCTTGAACCCAACTGAATCAGATTATTTTTACTACATCACCGGGAATGATGGAGAGTTTTACTACGCCGAAACGTATGACCAACACCGCCAAAATATTTCTCGATATTTGCGCTAAACCATGTTTGTTGGTTTAGTATATACAGGCTCAGATATGAAAGGAACGAGTCATGGAAATGGTGCGCTCACACATATTGTTTGTTCTTCAGTGGTTACATCTATGGATTTTGAGCTATGTTGCCTTGTCCGCTCTATCAATCCTGTGTCGGTTTTGGAATGACTCATCCCCCTCAACCGAGATCACTAGAGCAATCCTGGCGCTTGCTCTGACAGCGTACATACTATCTATGCTATGTATTACCATTACTCTGGATAGCTTGGATAAGTAAGACAAAAGGCGTTGCTCTGGCTACACCTTTTCTTTTTGTATAATTACTATTATGATGCGACATATGCATACAGGGCAAAAAACGGTGTTTGTTGGTCTCTCAGGTGGGGTAGACTCGTCTGTGGCGGCTCTGCGCCTACAAAGAGAGGGCTACAACGTAGTCGGGGTATTTATAAAAGTCTGGCATCCTGATTTTATGGTTTGTAATTGGGAGCAAGAGCGTCTCGATGCCATGCGAGTCGCCGCACACCTCGAGATACCATTCTTGACGTGTGATGCCGAAGCAGAATATCGAGACGAAGTAGCCCACTCTTTTATAGAAGAGTACAAAGCTGGTCGTACTCCAAACCCGGACGTCCTATGTAATCAGCACGTTAAATTTGGAGCGTTTTTACGCTTTGCCAAGGCAAAGGGAGCTGATTTGATTGCTACTGGTCACTATGCTCAAAGAGTGCCTGGAGAGACTGATTTTGAGCTTCACCGTGGAGTTGATACCCAAAAAGACCAAACGTATTTTCTGTGGACCCTGACCCAGGAGCAACTACGTTCGACACTGTTTCCAGTGGGAGACACTCCGAAAGATGAAATACGAGCTGAAGCGCAAGCAGCCGCTATTCCAACCGCAGCGAAAAAAGATAGTCAGGGAATTTGTTTTTTGGGTCACGTAGATATTCCCGAATTTTTGTCCCACTATATCGACCTGACTCCTGGAAACGTACGCAACGAAGCAGGAGCAGTCATCGGTCAACATAAAGGGGCATTTGTTTACACCATTGGACAGCGGCACGGATTCACCTTACACACCACAGATCAGCATCGACCCGCAATGTTTGTGCTGGAAAAAGATATACACAACAACACAATTACAGTTGGCCCCAAAGAACACGTTGTGCAAAACAACCAAGCAATTACTCTTCACTCTACTCAATTGCGCCAACCAGTTGAAATTGGCGAGCAGATTCTGGCACAAGTTCGTTATCGACAAACTCCATTTTTAGTGACAGTAGCAGAGCTGAGTGATGGACGTGTTACAGTCACACCAACCGAAAGACGAGAACCGGCTGCAATTGGACAATCATGTGTATTGTATCGAGGAGAGAATTGCTTAGGAGGTGGTATAATCAAGTAGTAACCAATAAACAGGGTGATATTTGACAGAATTGGATACCAAAGGTCAGCAAAATATGACTATAACATTCCTTTACCGACTTTTGCCTTAGGAAAGGGAAAATGCTGGCATAAATTCAGAATAATCGCTTTGCTCAACTGTGTGAGCTATAGATTATATTTACAAGGGCAGTGGAGCGGGATGACTTAGATTACATTCCTTTACCGACATTTTCCTTAGGAAAGGGAAAATGCTGGCATAAATTCAGAATAATCGCTTTGCTCAACTGTGTGAGCTATAGATTATATTTACAAGGGCAGTGGAGCGGGATGACTTAGATTACATTCCTTTACCGACATTTTCCTTAGGAAAGGGAAAATGCTGGCATAAATTCAGAATAATCGCTTTGCTCATTTCTTCATTCAATGTCTACTACAATTATAAAAGCTGACGGGACGAAAGAATTTTTTAAAGTAGAAAAGCTGCGTCGTTCATTGCGTAGAGCTGGTGCTCGTCCAAATGAAATTAATGAAGTTATTTCAAAAATTAACCCGACATTGTACGATGGGGTGAAGACCCAAGAAATTTACCGAAATGCATTTGCGCTATTGCGTGAAGGTAAACCCACCACAGCTGCCCGCTACTCTTTACGGAGAGCTTTATTTAGTCTTGGTCCAACCGGATTTCCGTTTGAGCAATTTTTAGGAAGACTGTTTGCAAAAGATGGATACAGCACCCGCACCGGTATTATTGTTGAAGGAAAGTGTGCTGCTCACGAGATAGATATAGCAGCGTACAAAGCCGACCACAGTTTTGTAGCTGAAGCTAAATTCCATTCAAGACCTGGCATCAAATCAGATTTGCAAGTAGCAATGTATTCGTATGCTCGTCTTCTGGATTTAAAAGAAGCTCGTATTTGTTCTCAGGATATATGTGGCATCTCAGAATTTTGGCTCATCACAAACACAAAATTCACCTCCACGGCACGACATTATGGTACCTGTTCTGGACTCAATATGCTGAGCTGGGACTATCCCAAAAATAACAATCTCCATGACCGGATACAAAGAGCTGGCGTCTATCCCATCACTGTCTTGCAGTCACTATCAAATTCACAAAAAGAAACGCTTATTTCTAGACAAATAATCTTGTGCGAGGATTTGCTCAAAAATGAACATATGGTCCACCACTTACACTTATCAAAGAAAAAACATGAGGCTCTCATGAGTGAAGTGTCCGAAATCTGCAAAGTGTAAGCAACATTAAAATTGTAGTCCTGTCAATGTTTTACGGGTATTTTGTTGTGATATACTCACGATATTATTTAATTCAGCAAATCATAAATTTTCGTATGGCAGAAGAAAAACAAGACGGACAGAAGACACTCGTAGCTTTTGTAGTCGGACTCCTTATTGGTGGAATGCTCGTGTGGGCTTTTTCAGGACCAAGTGCAGAAGCACCAGTAGAAGACAATGACGATGCAACTGAGCAGTCATCAGACCAGAATGAAACTTCTGGAGAAAATGATGATACTACTGACGAAAGTTCAAGTGAAGAAGAGGGGACTGAAACACCTCAACCAGAGCTACAAGTTGGTAACGGTGAAATAGTAGTCCCAGACCAACCAGCCTCAGCTTCAGTTGAACTTGAAAGTGCAACCTATCCAGTAAGCGAGGGGTGGATTGGAGTACGTCAATATAACAACGACCAACTCGGATATATTCTCGGCGTAGTACGATTCAGTGAATCACAAGGTCTGATTCCGTCAGAAATTACTCTGCAGCGATCAACTACTCCAGGTGACAGATACGCAGTCGTTATCTTCACCGAAGACGGAGATTTTGACTTCAACCTCGCTGGTGATGTACAAATCGATACTATCTTCGACACTTTTACCGCTCAGTAACAACACTTATGAAGAAAATCGGCACGAATCATAACTGATTCGTACCGATTTTCTGTTATACTCAGAGATATATGGCAGAATACACGTACAAATACAATCCAAATCGGAAAGCTGAGTGGAATTATAAAGGAGCTAAATGGAAGCTGTCTCGATCGAAAATTGACTTGTTTCTGGAGTGTCAGAGGTGTTTTTATTTAGATAACGTCCTTGGCACAAAGCGTCCTGGCTTTCCCAAGTTTAACCTAAACATAGCGGTCGACGAACTCTTTAAAAATGAGTTTGACTCGTATCGCAAGACCCAAACGCCCCACCCACTGATGGAGAAATACGAGATTGATGCGGTACCTTTTGCACACAAAGACCTCGACACCTGGCGTGATCCTTTTGTGGCTATCATGCATACCCATCAACCGACCGGGATGGTGGTCAGCGGGGGAGTCGATGATATTTGGGTAGCTCCAAATGGTGAGCTTATTATTGTAGACTACAAAGCAACATCAAAAGAAGGGAGAATTGACAAGCTCGGTGACAGCCCCTGGGAACAGCAGTACACACGGCAACTCGGAGTATATAAATGGCTACTAGAACAAAACGGATTTACGGTACGAGAGACTGGATACCTAGTCTATGCTAATGCCGACAAGACACTCGCGGAGTTTGGTGACGCGTTGAAATTCGAAACGACAGTAATTCCTGTACCAGCAGTAACTGACTGGATAGAACCAACTCTCCTTGAGATCAAGGAATGCTTAGACCGAACAGACATCCCCCCAACCGGAGAAAAATGTGAATTTTGTCCCTACCGAGAAGCCTGTGGTAAGAAATTACTCGCCATTCATAACGCACAGAAAAAGAAACAGTCATAAATATGTGCACATTTACAGACAAAGTACATGCTGTGGTGCGCGCCATTCCAAAAGGGAGTGTCATGACCTACAAGGAAGTTGCGATTGCTGCAGGTACTCCCAAAGCTGCTCGAGCTGTTGCTAAAACAATGTCAGAAAACTTCAATCTAGATATCCCCTGCCATCGAGTGATTCGTTCGGACGGAGATGTCGGTGGATACAATCGCGGTGGGACAGCTGTGAAAAAGCTGTTACTTAAAGACGAAGGTGCGGTAATATAAATATATGTCCTCCTCAGAGTATGAAATCAGAAGGTTAGAAGATAAAATTTCTGATCTAAACAAAAAAATTGAAGAGAATGATCAGATATCAAAACGTAATGACGAACGTGAACGGTGGGATATGGATAGACTGCGGCGAGAGTTTTCGACGCGAAGGCGGGGATACGAACACAACAAGAAGGCCTTGGCTAAAGAATTAAAAGAGGTTCTCACTAGACACGACCGAGTGCAATATCAAATTGCACAAGAGAAAAAAGAAGAGCTAGAAGAATCTAGAGAGCGGGCGGGTACAAACTTTAACCACAGAATTCACTAAATTATGTATACCTACAAAGTCGAACAAGCCATCAAAGCAGCGGCTTTGTTGCATCTAGATCAATTTCGCAAAGGAGTTATAGAGCTGCCCTATGTTACTCACTTGATGGCCGTAATGTTGATAGTGAGAGACTATACAGAAGACGAAACGACTTTGGTAGCTGCGCTGCTGCATGATACTCTCGAAGACACTGACTACTCACTCGATGAGCTTAAAGCAGATTTTGGAAATGATGTAGCTGAGCTGGTACTCACACTCACTGAACCTCAACAAACAGTTGAGCACAAGATACCGTGGCTCGAGGTGAAGAAAACCTATGCCAGCCAACTTCGTAAGGGTAAAGAAGCAGCTGTGCTCATTGCTGCAGCTGACAAGGCGCACAACTTTCGTTCAATCGTAGAAGAGTACTACGAAGACCATGATCGCTACACCAAAGACTTTGGTCTTCAATTAGACAAACGCCTCGAGGGGTACCAAGCTATCGCCAACGCCATCAACAGTCGACTTAAGGATGGTATAGTGCACGAGTTTAACCATACCTTTCAAGAGTTTAAAAAATTTATCCTAGATGTCCAAAAAAAGCAGCAAAACAAATACTAAAGAGGTCTTCACATACACACCCAAAAGTGGTGTACCTAAAATACAATCGTACCCAGTACAATGGGATATGAAGAAGTTGTATTATTCTTCTATTTCAGACTCTCAAATTGAAGCAGATGTACAGACGACAGAAAAAATGTACAGAGCATTTGTTAAGAAGTTCCGTGATTCTGATTTTACCTCCAACGCCAAAACACTGCTTTCTGCTCTCAATGCACTAGATAAAATCGAAAACACGCCTGCCCACAAGAAGCCTATTCGCTATCTATCTCTTCTCTCGACTTTAGACTCATCAAATGAAAAGGTCAACAAGAAGCTTAACCTCATTAGTGATCGTCTAACCAAGGCTGAGAATACGTTGTTATTTTTTGGATTGCAGCTCGCCAAAACTAATCAAGCAAATCAAAAAAAATTTTTACAAGATGCAAGTCTATCCCATTATCATTACTATCTGAAAAAAGTTTTTGAAGAAGCGAAACACCACTTGGCGGAGGCAGAAGAAAAGATTCTCAACCTAACTCAAGCCTGTTCTTATGGAATGTGGGTAGACGGTACTGAAAAAATGCTCGGACACAAACAAGTAACCTATCAGGGAAAGGATATTCCACTAAACGAAGCCGTGAACATGATTGGTAGTCTTGCTTTTGCAGACAGGCCGAAGCTGTGGAAAGAAATTATGGCTCAAATGCAGACTCTTGATGAAGTAGTCGAAAATGAGCTCACTGCAATCATTACCAAGAAAAAAATCACTGACGAACTTCGCGGCTACAAAAAACCATATAGTGCCAGTGTGTTAGAGCACGAAGACGACGAAAAGAGCGTCGAGGCAATGATTGAAGCTGTTAGCACAAGAGGATTCAAGCTTAGTAAAAAGTTTTACTCCCTAAAGGCAAAACTACACGGTGTAAAGCAACTTGATTACTCTCAGAGAAATGCCTCAATTGCCACCATACCGACAATTCCGTTTACTCAAGCTACCGACATCTGTCGTGACGTCTTTTACTCTATTGACCAAACCTACGGTGAAACTTTTGACGAACTATTAAGCGGTGGTCATATTGACGTATATCCAAAGAAAGGCAAGCAAGGAGGAGCATTTATGTCGAGCTCAGTTGCAAAGCCAACGAACGTTTTTTTGAACCAACTAGATAACTTTTCCTCTCTGACCACATACGCGCACGAAATGGGTCACGCTATCCATAGCATACGTAGCAAAACACAACCCGCCCATTATCAAAGGTATTCAACAACCACAGCAGAAACAGCGAGCACTCTCTTTGAAGGTCTGCTACTTGATGCAATTTTTGAACAAGTTGATGATGAAACTCGCGCCGTTTTGCTACACGATAAAATTGCCGGGGACATATCAACTATTCAAAGACAAATTGCATTCCACAACTTTGAATTGGACATGCATAATCACGTTCGCGAACAAGGAGCGATTACGCGAACTGAACTCAACTCCCTGATGCAAAAGCATTTAAAGTCGTATATGGGTCCAGGAGTATCAATCACCGAACAAGATGGTTATTCGTATGTATATGTGAGTCATTTTCGGCTTGATTTTTATGTGTATACGTATACATTTGGAAAACTCATGAGCACAGTCATGACTGAGAGCTACAAGCACGATGAGCGGTATATAGATAAGATTGACTCTTTTTTGCAAGCAGGCAATAGTGATTCAGTCGAACACATCTTCAAAAACATTGGATTACACACCAAAAAAATTGAAACATTCTTGCATGGGCTCGATAAAATGGATGCAGAAATCAAAGAACTCAGCCAACTCATCAAAAAAACCAGCTAGATGGTATAGTGCAGGAGTTTAATCACACTTTTCAAGAGTTTAAAATTCATTTACGATTACAATGTCTAAAAAAAGCACCCCGAAAAACGTTCCCGGATATACATTTGTTAAAACTGCCGCAGGTATAGACGAGTTCGTATTAAAGAGCAATGGACTACGTGTTCTCTATCACTATCGACCAGACACAGAGGTGGTAACTACAAATATTACGTACCTGGTGGGATCAGCAGATGAGCAGCTGGGAAAATCTGGTATTGCGCATATGTTGGAGCATATGTTGTTTAAACCAACTCGGGCAGACAAGCAGGCAAAAATCACAAATGGGAGCGCAATGAAATTTGAGCTTGAGACTGGGTGTTTACTCAATGCAAACACCGGAAAAGACCGAACGACCTACTTTTTTTCGTACCCAACAGAACATATGCAAACAGCGCTCAAAATTGAGGCACAACGGATGACAGATGTGATTTTGAATCAAAAGGTACTTACCCCAGAACAAGGCAATGTGTTGAGCGAATTTGACATGTATAATGGTGACCCATACTTTGCTCTGAGTGTACAAATGGTGAGTACGGCCTTTTTGTCGCACCCGTACGGTCACGAAATCATCGGTTATCGTGAAGACATAGAGGACTTTACTGCGCAACGACTGCAACAGTTTTATACCGACTACTACCGTCCGGACAACGCGGTGATGATGGTGATTGGTGATATTGACAAAAAAGAAGCGTTAGAAGCGGTAAAAAAACAGTTTGGTGCCATTAAAAACCCCGCAACAGCCATTCCTCGACATGACATAAGAGAGCCCAAACAAGAAGGACTCCGACGAGTTTCAATTGAACGCAATTCATCTACCGACATTCTTTCAATTGGCTTCAAGCATGCAGGTATGGGAACCACTCAATGGCTCACTACCTTAGTCATGCTCACAGTCTTGACTGATGGTCCCGAAAGTATTTTTGAAAAACTGCTGGTTGATACTGGAAAAGTTGCCAGTATTGACAGTGCGCAAGAACCGACAAAAGATACAAATCTAGCAATTATTCATTTTACCCTTGCTCCCAACCAAAATCATGGTGAGATTGAAAAAATTGTGTTAGAGACGATACAAAATCTCACAGTGACCGATGTAGCCCAGCTGATCAAGAAAACTAAGGCACGAATACGTACAGACGAACTCTTCGCGCGTACAAGCTCTATGCAAATTGCTCAAGAACTAACTGAATACACAGCTTCTGGAGATTGGGCAAACTACAACCAGACACTGCCCATTCTCAAAAAAATTACCCCAAAAACAGTAGTAGACTGCATGCATCAAAGTTTTACCACTAATAATCTCACTATCGGCACCTTCATCGGAAAATAGTATGAAACTAGAAATTACACCAAACCAATATTTTTCACTAGCAAGCGTCACTACCAAAAAGATTGGTATTGTAAAATGCATTATTTCTGTTGATACACACTCACAAAACACACTAACCAAGCAAGTAATTGAGCAACTCTATCCTGATGCACTATTGTCTGGCTCGGGCACGTATTCTCGTGAGGAATTTCTTGATGCGGTAAATCTCTTGGGGGCAAGTATCGACATCGATGTCACTGATGCACGCGTGTCATTTATTCTCCGTACCACGAGCGAAGCACTACCAAAACTCTTGCGATTATTTGCAGCCATGATTCAGGAACCGATGTTTGCCCACAAGGAATTAAAACGAGTAAAAGCGGTCACATTAAACCAACTCCAACAAGCAAAAGAAGATAGTAGGGCTATTGCGCATGAAAAACTCCGCAACAACTTCTACGGAGCAGCAGACCGCAAATACAGCTATTCTATTGACGAGTGTATAGAAACTGTACCAAGAGTCACCACTACTCAGCTCAGAAAATTTCACAAACAGGTAGTAGAAAACAATTGGTTTTGCAGTATTGGAGGAGAAGCTGCAGCTGTCAAAATATTTGCTACAGAAATGAAAAAACTAAAGCATGATGGAAACGTATCCGAGGGCACACATCAGCCCAAACCACCAAAACCAAACCTCTCATTAGAGAATATTCCCAGTCGACAAAACATTGATCTCAGTATTGGCGTACCGCTACCAATAACTCGCTCTCATCCTGACTATATCCCTCTCGCTTTTGCTATTGCCGTACTCGGCAAAGTCGGGGGATTTGCTGGTAGACTAATGAGTACTATTCGCGAAAAAGAAGGATTGACCTATGGTATTTACAGTCAACTAGAAGGCTTTGCATCTCAGGAGCAAGGGTATTTTAGAATCACAACGTTCTTCTCACCTGTCAACACAGTTCAAGGACTAAAATCAACATTTAGAGAAATCAAAAAACTTCACACCCATGGTGTCTCTCACGCAGAAGTAGATGCATTCAAGACCATCTTGGCCACACAACAGTCTTTTGTGAAAGACTCCTTCACACGCACGTTGGCTGACTTACACAACTATCATTACGAAGGGTTTACTGTCCAAGAAATGCACGCGTACAAACGAGCCCTGTGTGATGTAAAAAAAGCAGATATTAATCGAGTCATCAAGACCTATCTTGACCCAGTCCACATGAGCGTGAGTGGAGCCGGTCCAGTAAAAGATGTGCAGAAAGACGTACGTAACTGGTTCGAGAGTGTGTCATAATAGCACTGCATGAATTTACTGTTTTGGGGTTTGACCATAAGTATGATCGGGAAAGTGATGTTGGCAGCAGGCGTATTAATAGCACATACTGAATTAGCCCACGAAAAGAAAATCGACAGTCTAGTACTGCGTAGTTTTCGAATCGAACTAGTACTGACTTTGGTTGGTGTTGTCCTGATACTTATCGGGTACTTTATGGAAATTTCCTTTTATGGGATAGACACTTCACTCCTTACTTGTACTGGACATGAATGTGCTTCAGCTGTGCCAGGGGCGCAAATGGTGCGTTAAGGCGTAAAACTAGTAGTACTCCTAGACACAAGGCCCTTTTGCATCTGCCTGTTGATTGAAGCAAGAGGGTAGATAATAACTGATTCCTAGCGCTTCGTGCCAGTCGGTGGTAGTATTTTCGGTGAGAATTATTTACGAGTGATAATTTTTTGGTATGAAAGGAACCGACATCCGAGATAAATATTTGCAATACATGAAAAATAATGGTCACGCCATTATTCCTTCTGCTGCGTTAGTACCAGAAAATGATCCCACTACACTTTTTACTGGCAGCGGGATGCAACCATTAGTCCCATACCTCATGGGCGAACCACATCCAAAAGGTACTCGTCTGACAGACTCCCAGAAATGTTTTCGCGCTGAGGATATCGAAGAGGTGGGTGATACCAGTCACACGACTTTCTTTGAAATGCTTGGCAACTGGTCACTGGGTGACTACTTTAAAGAAGAACAAATCTCCTGGATTGCTGGCTTTTACTTGGATGAAGTGGGTCTTGATCCTGAAAAATTTTTTGTTACCACGTTTATTGGAGATGAAGCTGCTGGAGTTCCTAAAGACACAGAAACAACCGCTTTGTGGCAAAAATTATTTAAACTAAGAGGCATGAGTGCTGAGGCCGCTGAGATGGGCTCAGCTGAAGACGCAAGCAAACGCGGGATGAAACCCGGGGAAAGAATTTTCTACTACGATGCTGCCGAAAACTGGTGGAGCCGAGCAGGAAAGCCAGAAAAAATGCCAGTTGGTGAAATTGGCGGGGGAGACAGCGAAATGTTTTATGACTTTGGTACTAAGCATGACCCTACATTTGGTGAGCACTGCCATCCAGCTTGTGACTGCGGGCGTTTTATGGAGATTGGAAACAATGTATTCATGGAATACATAAAAACTGAGAACGGTTTTGATAAATTACCAAGTCAAAACGTAGACTTCGGAGGAGGGCTGGAGAGAATAGCTGCTGCTGCAAACAATCATCATGATGTATACCAAACTGACCTGTTGTGGCCGGTAGTAACCCAAATCCAGGAACTCTCAGAAAAAGCGTACTTTGAACACACCGAGGCGTTTCGAGTCATCACTGACCATATTCGTGGCGCAGTATTTATGATCGGCGACGGAATATTGCCGAGCAATACAGAGCAAGGGTATTTTGTGCGACGTCTATTGCGACGAGCAGTTAGATTCGGTGATGTTTTGGAAATCCCCGCAGGACAATTTGCGAAACTAGCGAAAAGCGTCATCAATACTTACAAAAATCACTATACGTACCTTGCCGAAAGAGAATCAAGTATCATCGATGCTATTACGGCTGAAGAAGAACAATTCCGAAAGACACTAGAAAACGGGCTCAAACAATTTAATAAAATTGAAATTCAGCTGCATTTGAAATCAAGTGGTACCAAAGATGGTAAAAAAATCATTGATACAAAACAGAAGCCTGTACAAATTAGAGCAATCAGTGCCAAAAACGCTTTTGATTTGTTCACAACCTACGGCTTTCCTATTGAACTAACGCAAGAAATCGCAGAAGAGAAAGGATTAGTAGTTGATATCAATGGATTCAAGAAATTGATGGAGGAACATCGTGAGAAATCAAGAGCTGGCGCTGAACAAAAATTCAAAGGTGGGTTAGCTGATCAGTCGGACAAAGTAGTGCAATACCACACCGCTACCCACCTCCTACTTGCAGCTCTGCGTCATTTTTTGGGCGACCACATCCACCAAGCAGGCTCCAATATTACCGGCGATAGACTGAGATTTGACTTCACACACAGCGAGAAGGTAGACAAAGACACCATGAATAAAATTGAAGAGTGGGTAAATGCAGCCATCAAAACCGGCGGTACAGTATCAATCGATACTATGTCAAAAACTGAAGCCGAAAATAACCCAACCATCGAAGGAAGCTTTTGGGACAGGTACCCAGACCAAGTAAAGGTGTACACCATGACTGGAAGTGACGGCACAGTCTTTTCTCGTGAATTATGTGGCGGGCCGCATGTTGCACAGCTCGACGATATTGCAGGGACGTTTACAATAAAAAAAGAAGAGTCATCTTCTGCTGGAGTCCGGAGAATCAAGGCTGTATTATCTTAAAGAGCATCAAAAACCAATCACCGTAATTGGTTTTTGATAACCACACCCCAAAAAGTACTGTTGTGCTATAACTGATATACTACTTACATGTCTCTTTTCTCCAAGCAAAGTAAGTTAGATACGTTCGGTGTGTTGTTTGATGTAGGCTCTGGAAGTGTACTCACAGCCATTGTGCACTCTAGCTCCAAAAATACTCATCCGGTAATTGTGTGGGCGCACCGCGAGCATGTACCACTCCGAGACATCGAATCACTTGAACAGGTCTCAAAATCAGTCAAGACTGCAATCATAAATGCTGCAATGGAGCTTGACACAAATGGCAGAAAGGTGCTGACACAGTACGACTCAAGCGCTAAAATTACCCAGATTCAATCATCTATTTCTGCTCCCTGGGCGTGCACAATCACCAAAACCATTCACTATACACAAGAAAAACCCTTTACCGTCACGCAAACATTGATTAACGAACTAACGCAAACTACAGAAAAAAACATTGACCACGAACTAGCGTCGAACGAATCACTAGACGAACTTGGTCTCCACACCATCACTGCAGTAACTATGGAGATGCTGTCTAATGGATACCGTATAGCTAGCCCTAAAGGAAGCGAGGCATCAGATTTTTCAATCGCCAGGGCAAACGTCGTAGCTCAGTCACACATCACTTCTGCGCTAAAAGAAACAGTAGATAAAATCTACAGAGATAAGGAGCATCGTCAATTATCTTTTATGTTAATGGCGTACTCTGTAATGTCTGAACTCATGCCACAAATATACGAGATTGGCATAATCGATGTTTCTTACGAAGCAACCGAGATGGGTATTGTACGAGATGGTTCACTCCAATACTGCACACATACACCATTTGGTTCATTTTCACTCGCTCGAGAACTGACAGCAGCACTCGGCGTTCCACTGACCGAGGCATTTGGATATTTACACGCGAACGAACCGTTATCATTTCTTGATTCGCTGACTGAAGCAAAAAAAGCTGAAGTGGAAAAAATATTTGAAGCTTACGTCAAAAAAGTCGAAACACTCTTTAGAGAAACTGGAGACGAACTTTCTATCCCAAAATCAATTGCGATACACGTAGACCTGAAAAGCGAGCCGTTATTCTCACTCTTGATTGAACGAGCTGCCAAACGGTGCATCAAATCTACTCCAATTGTAACCCTAGTAACGAAAGAAATACTCAAACAAACTTTTAACGAAAAGGCAACAAAGGCGTTTTTTACTCACTCATCTGACACCGCACTCTTGCTGTCAGCTATGTTTTTCCACAAGCACCACAATTCCACTTCATTTACGTTCGTTTAACCGCTATACTGTATATACATGTCGCAAAAATGGAATTTACAAGATATTCGCCCAGCCCAGCCAAGAAAACGCCGGACGGTGAATCAACCTAGTACAGAGCAGGCACAAAAACAATCAACTCAGTCAGAACAGGAATCTCCAATCAACGAACATAAGAATATTCCTAATGTAGTAATAGAAGATGGAAACAAAAAAGGGAAAAGCCGACTACTTCTCTCGGTGATTGTTTTTGTAGTGATAGTCGGCGGAGCAACTGCACTGAGTGCAATCCTAGGCAAAACAGAACTCACTATCTACCCAGAATTCCGCGAACCTAATATCAACGCTGAATTTACTGCATATCCTGACCAACGAACAGATTCGCTAAGCTATGAGATTCTCACGCTAGAAGCTACCAGCGAAGCGCAAGTAGAAGCCTCAGGGCAAGTCCAGATTGAAGAGCAGGCAACAGGGATGATTACTATTTCTAAGGTCACTCCCGGAGCTGAGAGACTAATCAAAAACACTAGATTTCGAACACCTGAAGGGTTGGTCTATCGAATCCAAGAATCGGTTGTTGTTCCCGGAGCTGCGCTTAATGAAGCGGGCTCTTTGAGCCCTGGCACGATTCAAGCAGAAGTATTCGCTGATGAAATTGGTGAAGAATACAACATTCCCGCAGGTACTTCCTTTGATATCCCTGGTTTCCAAGAAGGTGGATTTACAGCGCTATATGAAGCAATAACCGCTGAAAGTAACCAAGTCTTCACAGGCGGGTTTGATGGTCCGCAATTCCAGATTGATGAAGCAGAACTAAGCACTGCAAGACAATCATTGCAGATTGATTTACGGAACAACCTTCTTGCTCGAATTGAAAATGAAAAACCAGCAAACTTTGTAGCGTATCCAAACGCAGTAGCTATTACATATAACCAACTTCCTGCAGTTGAGTACGGTCAGGACTTGGTCACAATTAAAGAGCAGGCAATATTACAAATTCCACTGTTTCAAAATACTGAACTTGGCTCTTTCTTGGCCCAAGAAACTATAGCTACATACGAGGGAAGTCCGGTGAGAGTTGATGATCCATCAGCCCTAGAATTCAATTACACATCAGCCACTACTAGTCAAAGCGTCATCGCCAACGCAACCTCTCTTTCGTTTAACCTAACCGGAAAACCACTTCTTATCTGGGAATATGATATAGAATCACTCAAAGGAGACTTGATTACTCTTCCTAAGACAGCAATAAATAATGCTGTTCTAGCGTATCCAGGCATAGATGGAGCGCGGGTACGAATCACTCCATTTTGGCAACGAACGTTTCCCGAGGACCCAGAAGACATAATAGTCGTTGAAGAACTTAAACAACCTGAATAAATTATGCACAGTGTCACCCACATGCATTTGACGGTGCTTTTATTTTCTGTTAGACTCAGCCACGTTTAATGGATCAGAACACTTCAGAACAAACAGATGTCCTCTTATACGGGGTAGTAGAGGAAGCGCTTCCAAACGCGCTTTTTCGAGTCAAAACTGAAGAATCAGACGAGCCAATTCTTGCATATCTCGCAGGTAGAATGAGGAGATTCCGAATTCGCGTCTTAGTAGGAGATAAAGTAGGAATGGTCGTTGATCCATACGGAGGAAAAGCAAGAATCACAAAACGTCTTTAGATATTACTATGAAAGTTCAATCATCAGTTAAAAAAATGAGTCCAGATGACAAAATCGTCAAACGACGAGGAGTGGTATTTGTCATTAACAAAAAAAAGCCACGACATAAACAACGACAAGGATAAATATGAGAATTTCAGGTATAACAATTCCAGATGAAAAACAGCTGGCATACGCACTTACTGCTGTGTATGGTGTTGGTCTAAAACGATCACAAACGATTCTTGATGAGCTTTCAATCGCTCAAAACTCCAAAGCTACAGACCTTACAACAGATCAAGAAAATGCTATTCGTGAAAAAATCGAAGGGTTTTCTATTGAAGGAGAATTAAAGCGTCAAGTCTCAGGAAATATTAAGCGTCTTAAAGACATCACTTCTTATCGAGGTTCACGACACGCAAAAAATCTTCCAGTGCGAGGACAAAATACAAAAACAAACGCACGAACTCATAAAGGAGCCAAAAAGACCATGGGTAGTGGACGACGTAAGTTGGAAAAGACTTAAAATTATTAGCATTTGTAAACGTACCGACATATGGGTAAGAAACGTACAATCAAAAAAAGTGGTGGCTCTGACGTAGCGGGAACATCCCGTGCGCTCAACCGCATTCCAAAGCGAAAGCTAGCGAGTGGGAGACTCAATATTCTAGCGACTTTTAATAACACATTAGTAACCCTCACTGATCCAAAGGGCAACTCAGTAATGGCTGCTTCATCAGGAGCACTTGGTTTTAAAGGTTCACGAAAGAGTACCCCGTTTGCAGCTGCAAAAGTAGGTGAGATTATCGGTGAAAAAGCTCAACAGATGGGCATGAAAGATGCTGAGGTAATTATCAAGGGTGTTGGTGCTGGCCGAGAATCTGCTCTTCGTGCATTTGCAGGAAAGGGAATTGGCGTCACTAAGATCACTGATAGGACCCCAGTACCATTTAACGGCCCGCGAGCTCCTAAGGCGCGTCGCGTATAGTATTTAGCTTATGAAAATCGGACCTAAATTCAAAATCGCAAAACGACTCGGAGCTCCAATCTTCGAAAAAACCCAAACCCAAAAGTTTGAGCTTTCAGTTGCAAGAAGTGCGAACCAACGACGTGGACGTCGACCAAACCAAATGAGTGACTACAAACGTCAGCTCTTAGAAAAACAAAAAATGCGATTTACCTACGGTATTTCTGAAAAACAACTTCGACGGTATCGTGATGATGCGGTTGAGAAGAGTAATCAACCTGTAGCAGTTTTAATGGATAGACTTGAATCACGATTGGACAATGTTATCTATCGAATGGGACTCGCGAAGACTCGTCAGCTTGCTCGACAAATCGCCTCACATGGTCACATCTGTGTAAATGGTAAGAAAATGACTATCCCATCACACCGAGTCAAGGTTGGTGACGTGGTATCTATCCGTGAGGGTAGTCGTCAGACCGGACTCTTTGTGGATTTGTCAGAAAAACACGAACCAGCAGGAGTACCAGCATGGGTGACATTTGATGTGAAAAAAATGGAAGGGGTAATGAAAGCAGCGCCAGTATATGATCCAGTATCATCATTGTTTGACCCAGAACAAGTAATGGAATACTACAGTCGATAGGATGAAGAGGTTTACAAATTATTTAAGTTCATACACATATGTTAGAAACAAATGTAACTCTCCCGTCAAAGCCACGAGTTGTAAAAGAAGAAGATAATAAAGGCATCTTTGAAATTGATGGTCTTTTCCCAGGCTACGGACATACTCTTGGAAACTCACTACGACGAATCATCTTGTCATCACTCCCTGGCGCAGCTATCACACAAGTAAAAATCGATGGTGCTGAGCACGAATTTTCCTCTCTAGATGGAGTTAAAGAAGATGTTATTACTATCTTACTAAACCTACGAAGAGTACGGCTGATGATGCACGGAGACGAACCAATGACTATTTCACTAAAAAAGTCAGGAACTGGTCCAGTCACTGCTGCAGACATTGAATGTCCTTCACAAGTAGAAATTTTGAGTCCTGAGCAACATATTTGTGAGTTGACCAACAAGTCAACCAAACTAAATATTGAAATGACTGTTGAAACAGGTCTTGGATACGTGCCGCGTGAAGTTCACCAAAAAGATAAGGTGGAGATTGGTACGATTGCTCTAGACGCAGTATTTACACCAATTCGTCGTGCAAACTATGAAGTTGAGAACATGCGTGTTGGTGACCGAACTGACTATAACCGACTTCGAGTCATCATCGAAACTGATGGTACTTACACTGCTCGACAAGCACTTGAACGTTCAATCGAGATTATGATTCACCAATTGAAATCCATCATAGGTTTTCAAGAGACTCAAAGCACTACATCTGAAGCAAAAACTGACGCGGTGGCAGATGTGGTTGAGCCAACCGAACCTGATCAGGAGGTGCTAAAAACTCGAATCGAAACACTTGACCTTACTAGCCGAACTCTTCAATCTTTAGAAGAAGCCAGCATTCGAACTATCGGGGGGCTTGTCAGAAAGAAAAAAGATGATATTCTAGCGCTCGACGGTATTGGACCAAAAGGCCTTGAAGAAATTGAAGATCTTTTGAAGAAACATAACCTCACTCTAGAAGCGTAAGACTTATGAGACACTCAACAAACAAACGAACACTCAGCCGGACCAGCGGTCAGCGCACTGCACTGATACGTGGTTTAGCAGTGTCTCTGATACGTGATGGACAAATCACTACTACGCTAGCCAAAGCAAAAGAATTACAGCCACAAATTGAGCGGCTAGTAACACATGCTAAATCTGATTCTGTACAATCTCGTCGTCTGGTAGCAAGTCGCCTCGGCGAACCGACTGCGTCTACTATCACAAAACTGTTTGCTGAAGTAGCGCCAAAATTTGCAGAACGCAATGGTGGATACACACGTATTGTAAAGCTTGGCCAAACATCAGGTCGAGAAGAAGCAGTAATCGCTTTCGTTGAATAATTATCATGACTACAACAACTACAAAAACTCACACTATAGATGCAGCAGGGAAGCGCCTAGGGAAGGTTGCTACTGAGGCTGCTACGATACTGATGGGAAAAAACGAACCCACCTTTACTAAGCACATCATGTCAGATGTGGTAGTGACCATCGAGAATGCAAGTAAACTCGATATTCCAGAAAGAAAAAAGACTGAAATCTACCAAAGCTTCTCAGGATGGCCAGGTGGACGAAAAGAAGAAACTCTAGATCATTTGGCAACTCGTCTTGGAATCGGTGAAGTTATCAAACGAACGGTTAACGGTATGCTTCCAAAAAATAAGCACCAGAAACCGCTTATGAAACAATTAATCATTAACGAGTAATTTCAATATGGCTGCAACAAAAACCACCTATGTAGAAGGACTTGGTCGTCGAAAGACATCGACTGCACGAGCTCGACTCACACCTGCAACGACTACAGAAATTACCGTCAATGGTAAAAAACTTGAGGATTACTTCGGAAATCTTTCTCACCAAAAAGACATCATGTCTGTTCTGGAAACCCCTGACGCAGGAATTGAGCACTACACCATCACTGCAAAAGTAGTGGGTGGAGGAATCTCTTCTCAAGCAGAATCAATTCGACTCGGTATTGCAAGAGCTTTGGTAAAAGAAAAAGCTGAACGACGCTCACCACTCAAAGCCTCTGGATTCCTCAAACGAGATCCACGCTCAGTCGAGCGAAAGAAGTTTGGACTACGAAAGGCTCGAAAACGACCAGCTTGGTCAAAACGATAAATCCAGTCGGATTACTTCGCCAATTACAAAACCTTTGGACTACTGTCCAAAGGTTTTGTTTACGTTAACCTCACGCTTCTTACGTTTTATATATTACCGTGGTCGTAGGTTGTATAAAAATCATCAGGTATATTTTCGACGACTCGCTGGCAAGTTTTTGCATTTGATGATGTAGTCAGTTGTTGACATAAATCCCAACCGTCATTTTTATTACCATATTGATTCGTAAAGAGAGCAGTCATGCCAGAAATACACGCATATTGCATCGGACTCGTCTCAGCCGACATGCACAAGCGCTCGACCTCGTTTGGTGAGTGTATGTGCTCCTTGATTGCCAAATCACCAACACCTCTGGCACAAGAAATACTCGCGGCTTCTGCTAAGCCAGCACATCGCTCCAAACCAGCATGAAAATTATTCTCTCGCGAGCGAATATAGTAATGCACCGCATAGTGATTGCATGGTTCTTGGTAGCGTTCTTCGAGACTGGAACACATTTGAAATGGATTTTCTTCTTCTAAGAAGTCCGAGGGATGAAACATGGAGTTCGTGTTGAAATTTTCCATAAACAAACCAGTCTGACAGGCATACCGCTTGGTCTCGTCCGCAAAAGTATCACAGTGCTCGAGTGACGCAGGTACGCTGTTTTGGGTGGCTAACATCAAACCATGTCCGATACCATGCACGCACTCCCAACCCAGAGACGTGTCCACTGAATAGTTTGAACATACAGACAGTAATTCAGCAGTGATGTCTTGATTGGATTGAAAATGTGCCTGAGATACTCCATGCACGTAGCCAACGTTACACGAAGGCTCAGCGTATTGCATTACGACACCAAAGTCTTGGTACTTTTCATAGGCCGCATGGCCAATATGATGGGCTAGCGCATGGCATGAATTTGAAAACACGGAATCTTCTTTCGCACGACGCTCGGCTTCCAAAAGCGCTACCCGAGGATTTTGATTTATGACCAACGAATGAAACTCAGCTGAAATGGCTGAAAATTCTGTGGCTGAGTAGTATTCATTTGCAACTGGAGAGGTATCGACTTCTGGTCGATCATAATACTCAAACCACATCGTGGCCACGGCAACAAAAAAGAGTAGCAAGCATACTAAGATTGAATACAAAAATATCCGCATGAGTATATTTTACACTACACTCTTCGCGGGAGCGCCACATTGTGTGACTTATACCTAGTCGAACGGAAGAAGTTCGAACTTTGTGGACTCACAACCGACCAATCAGGTCAAAACGATAATCATTAATAGAATATTCTGAAAGGTTTGCTTTTTGTTCACTAACTAGTAACTAAAAATTAGAAGGGAGGAATCAATCCCAATGACACCACGAAATTGCCTTGCAAAATCAGTGGCGTTTTTCTATTTATCTAGTCTTTGACATAGACTCGATTACAATTTATACTGCTATACGTATGGTGAATATGAATGACAAAGAACCGAATGATTTTGAAGAAATCACCGACGAGAACATTGAATCACAAGAATTTGATTTAGAAGAAGTCGAGGAGTTAAGCAATGATAAACTAAAAGACCTGAGAGAAAAAATTGCGCGACTCGACGCTGAGAAAAAAGAAATATTAGAAGAATCTCAACGCGCTCGAGCTGAATTCATGAATGCCCGAAAGAGACTAGAGGAAGAGCGCGTATCAGATAGAAAGCGGGCACAGCGACAACATGCACAAGAGCTCTTACCGCTGTGTGATAGCTTCCAGATGGCGATGGGAGATACCGAAGTCTGGGAAAAGACCGACAAAGCCTGGAGAACCGGCATTGAAGGCATTCACCTCCAGCTGATGAACATCCTCAATTCGTATGGAGTAAAATCTGTAGATCCAACCGGTGAACCATTTGATCCAAACCAACATGAGGCAATCGGGACAGAGGAAGTACAGGATGAGAAATTAGAAGACACAGTTGTCTCAGTCGTACAAAAAGGGTACGAGATGACTCAAGATGGTGAAACCCATATGATTCGACCCGCTCGTGTCACCACAGGAATTGTTAACAAATAACCAAAAGGGTGTAGTGACCACTGCAAATTCAGCCAATCACACACTTTATTGAAACATTATATACTTACACTATGGCAAAAATATTAGGAATTGACTTAGGAACAACCAACTCTGCAATGGCAATCATTGAAGCAGGGGAACCAGTAATCGTAGAGAACAGCGATGGTGCACGAACTACTCCATCAATCGTTGCTATCTCAAAAACCAACGAACGACTCGTCGGGCAAATCGCCAAACGACAAGCAGTGACCAATCCGACCAACACTATCTATGGTGTGAAGCGATTCATGGGGCATGCGTACTCTGACGAAGCTGTCCAGAAAGATAAAGACATCGTCCCTTACGCAATCAAAGACGGAGAGAGTGGTGGCGTAACCATAGAACTCGGCGGAAAAGACTACCGACCAGAAGAAGTATCAGCGATGATACTCTCAAAGCTCAAATCAGATGCCGAAAATAAACTCGGTGAAAAAATCACTGAAGCTGTCATTACCGTCCCAGCATACTTCAACGACTCACAACGAAAAGCCACTCAAGATGCAGGTAAAATTGCTGGACTTGACGTAAAGAGAATTATCAACGAACCAACCGCTGCTGCACTCGCATACGGATTTAACAAAAAGAAAGACGAAAAAATCGTTGTGTTCGACTTTGGTGGCGGAACGTTTGACGTAACTGTCCTTGAGGTTGGTGACGACGTGGTAGAAGTACAATCTACAGATGGAAACGCGCACATGGGAGGTCGAGACATCGACCAGGGAATTGTTCGCTTTTTGATTGATGAATTCAAAAAAACTGAAAGTGTTGATCTTGGAAAAGATAAGCTTGCCCTGCAACGACTCGACGAGGCTGCCGAAAAAGCCAAACTTGAGCTGTCTTCTACTACCGAGACTGACATCAACATTCCTTTCATCTCTCAAGGATCTGACGGACCACTGCACATGGACATCAAACTTAAGCGAGCAAAACTAGAAGAAATTGCTCAAGACTTTGTAGATAAGTCCATAGAAATTACCAAACGAGCGCTTGAGGCATCTTCATTCAAGAAAGAAGACATCGACGAAATCATCTTGGTAGGTGGGCAAACCCGAATGCCTGCTATTCAAAATGCGGTAAAAGAACTATTTGGTAAGGAACCAAACCGAAGCATCAACCCAGACGAAGTAGTTGCGCTTGGAGCTGCTATTCAAGCCGGTATCTTCCAAGGAGATGTGCAGGATATTACCTTGGTGGATGTTATCCCACTCTCACTGGGTATCGAAACAATGGGCTCAGTGAATACCAAGCTCATCGAAAAGAACACCCATATCCCAACCAAGAAACAACAAGTATTCTCGACCGCTGCAGACAATCAAACATCAACTGAAATTCATATCGTACAAGGCGAACGACCAATGGCAGCAGACAATAAATCACTCGGGAAATTTGTTCTCGATGGTATCCCACCAGCACCACGAGGTGTCCCACAAGTAGAGGTGACCTTTGACGTTGACAGTAACGGGGTACTCAATGTTACAGCCAAGGAAAAATCTACGGGTAAAGAACAATCTATCCGCATTGAAGCAAACTCTGGATTGACCGAAGATGAGATTGAAAAAATGAAGAAAGATGCAGAAGAACACGCAACTGAAGACACCAAGAAAAAGGAACTCATCGATGTTCGTAATCAAGCTGAACAAACAATCTACACAGCAGAAAAAGCCCTCAAAGATCACGAAAAGGAAATTCCAGAAGACGTCAAGACGGAAATCGAAGGTAAGGTAAAAGAGGTAAACGAAGTGAAAGAAAAAGACGATAAGTCTGCCATCGATACAGCCGTAGCAGCACTCTCTGAATCATTGCAAAAAATAGGCGAAATTATGCAAAAAGCCGCTGAAGCAGCCGCCAAAGACGGTGCTGCACCAGAGGGCGCAGACGCTGAAGCAAAAGGCACAGCAGATGAACCAGAGGTGCGAGATGCGGAAGAGGTCAAAACTGAAGAGTCTGATAATCAAGAAAAAGACGATAAAAAATAATCGAGCTGGTGAACAGGTGAGGTGAATTATTCACCTCACTCCTCACCGCCTTGATTTGCTGCTAAACCGTACATTGACGTGCAGCTACTTCAACACAGACGGTTACATCTTTTCATTATTTGCAAACATGAAAAGAACGAGAAGCATTCGCTTCACTCCGTTCCGCAGGCGGCACTAGTACACACCTAAACTTGAACTTGACACACAATCATTATGAAAGACTACTACACCATTCTAGGACTCCAAAAAGGAGCCTCTAAAGACGAAGTCAAGAAAGCCTTTCGTAAGAAAGCCTCCGAATACCATCCAGACAAAAAAACTGGAAATGAAGACAAGTACAAAGAAGTGACAGAGGCGTATTCTGTACTTGGTGATGAGAAGAAAAAAGCCGAGTATGATACATACGGTCAGTCGTTTTCTGGTGCTAGCGCTGGAGGTGGCGGCGGTCAAGGATTTGGTGGATTTGATTTTTCTGGTTTCCAACAAGGAGGCGGTCAAGGGTTTGAATTCGATATCAATGATATCTTTCAAAATTTTGGCTTTGGCGGTGGAGCCGCTCAAGCACAAAGAGGTCGTGATGTTTCTGTCGATATCAATCTTCAATTTAAAGAAGCCATTTTTGGAGTCACTCGAAAATTGTTAATTACTAAAAATAATACCTGTGAACCCTGCTCAGGCACCGGTGCAAAGAAAGGGACCGAGATGGATACCTGCTCTACCTGTGGCGGGCAAGGCAAGGTTCGAGAAAATCGCAACAGTATAATGGGCAGCTTTACTACTGTCAGAGAGTGTTCTACCTGCCACGGCACAGGTAAAATACCAAAAGAACGCTGCGGCAGCTGTGCAGGAGTAGGAGTAAAACGCTCAGAAGAAGAAATTTCTATTAAAGTGCCAGCCGGTATTCAAAATGGAGAGGTCATTCGTATGACTGGACGTGGAGAAGCGATACCGCATGGTCAACCTGGAGACTTATATATCAAAGTCCATGTAGAGGCACATAAGACCATAAAACGTGATGGGAACACATTGAGCACCCAACTGCCAGTAAAGCTCACAGATGCGCTTCTAGGTGGCTCATACACGGTAGAAACACTCGAAGGAGACACTGAAATCAAGATTCCAGCAGGTATAGCTCATGGTGAGCTACTCCGCATCAAAGGCAAAGGGGTGCCAAGTGACTATGGTCGAGGCGATTTTATGGTCAAGATATCAATCGAGACACCTAAAAAACTTTCACGTAAAGCCCGTAAGCTGGTAGAAGAACTCAGAGAAGAGGGGATATAAAAATTAAATAAAAAGTACCGGCCAAGACTTTATGTCTTGGCCGGTTTTCTTGGACTACTGCACATGGTTCTGAGTCGTGTCCGAGAAACCAAAACCAACTGCATAAGCAAAAAACATACACATTGCTATGCCTGTGGAAACAACCGTGCCACCAAGGTACAACACATCGAGCCACTCATCTGACCCAGCATGTGTAAGAGCCAGAGCTCCACACGTAATTGCAACACCTAGTGTCACCAAGATGATGGCGATAAAAATTAATCTTACGCATTTTTCGACTGTCATGCGTCATCTCCCCTTATGCTGTCTATATAACATTAAATTAGAAATTCTGATTCTTGTCAAGGCGATACGCATGTGCACCAACGCAGAGAAGATTTCACTACACTTTTGTGTAGCACCCAAAAGAATTACAAAGAATATGAGAGTCTTTTAACAAGCAGTCTCCGTACTCTGCAGTATTATTTTGTATACTACAAATATGCCACACCAAACGACGCGCTTTGATTTTGAAGACAAAAAAATTCCCACTGCAGTTTTCTCATTGTACGAGATGGTAATAGAGGATCGAGGCAGTCGGTACTCGGTGAGTGTAGGGCACGTGCATGGACGTGAAGATATCAAATTGTTTTTGCGACAACTCAAGAAAAACAAAAAGTACGCCAAAGCCACTCATAATTCATGGGCCGCTCGGATCTCGCAAGATGGCCTCATATACGAAACAAAATCCGACGATGGTGAGACTGGGGCTGGGATGGTCATTCTCAAAGCAATGCAAAAAAAAGAAGTGAGTGACTGTGTGATATGCGTCACTAGATGGTTTGGGGGAGTAAAACTAATGGGAGACAGATTCAAACATCTCCAAGACGCGACAAATCTAGCTATCGGGCGGATGTAAACAACCACTGGTTTTTTGCCACAAAATGACCGATCGTTAGTCTATAATGGAATTATGGATTGGGGATATGTATTTACATTTTTATACGAATTTGCGTACTTTATTGCGGTCTTCTTGGTCTTCTTTTTATTTTCACTACTCAAAGGCAGGCAAGCAATCATGAATGTCATTATTGGTTTGTATTTTGCGCTACTCATCTCGCTCGAATTTCCAAACTATGAATTTTTGCTCAGCGGCCTTGAGAGTTCGCAGTCTATTGCCGCCGGGCAACTTGGTTTTTTTTTCTTGGTAACACTTCTTACCACTGCACTATGCTTTCGCATCATGCCCGATGAATTCAAAGAAAAGCGATTCGAGAGTATTGGCAAAAAACTCCTACTCGCATTCGGAGCTACCGCTTTAGTAATGACGTTTAGCTTTAATGTCCTTCCCGTAACAGAATTCCTGGTTCCCGGCACTCCAATCCAGTCACTGTTTGCTCCTGAAGTCTATTATTTCTGGTGGCTTTTGCTCCCATTGGTGATTTTGTATGTTGTGTAAGATTCGAAATTTGGATGCAACGCATTTTAGTAGCAAAACACAACAAGTAGACGATAATATAATCCTATGAAAACAACCAAATTTGGAGTCCACTACATGCTTGATGGGTACGGTGCGCCAGCCTCACTTTTAAAAGATCGGGTACTGCTGGAATCAATCTTGTTCAAAATTCCCACCGAAATGGGAATGCATTCAATATGCGAACCAGTGTTGGTAGAAGTAGGAGAAAAAAACAGCAAAGATCCTGGTGGATTTAGTGGCTTTGTGATGATAGCTGAGAGTCATATCAGTTTTCACACCTTCCCAAACCGAGGTTTTGTGACAATTGACGTCTATACCTGCCAGGATGATCTAGACACAAACACATTAACGGAAAAATTTACTACCCTATTCCAGCTGCAAGATGTAGATGAATCAGTCCTAAACAGGGGTACAAAATATCCGATTGTGGATATTTATTAATACTTGGTAAGCTACTGATGTCAGTATTACTAACATAAGCATAATTGTCTCTGTGAGTAGTGTGACAATCTACGAGATTTTCAGCACACACCAAACTATATACAAATTACATATTTTGTTTTACTGTAAAATTCTTTTGTATGATTCAAACCATTGTAAGATTGCATAAAAAAATCCACGAGCGACCGATAGTATTTTTGGGCGCCTTCTTTTTCGTTTTGACCTGCGTTTATGCAGGACTTTTTATATTTGATTTTCTCCCCGCGACCTTTAAAGCAAACTCGGTGTTTTTTGGTCCATTATTACTACTCCTCACAGCTACTCCGTGGGTTATTTTTTCACTCCTGTCTACACTTGGAGACGCCGGTGTAGGATATGTAGATGAATATTTACTAAAGGAAATTAAAAAGACGGGAGATACCAACACTGATGCTCCCGGGCGACTTTTGCTACTTTCTGGTTTTTTTGGATTTGTGGTACTAAGTATTACGGCTGTGGTCAGTCTTTTCTTAGGTGCAGAATATTCTATTTTTGTCACCTTAGAAAGCTTCTTGTTATCAATTTCGGCAGGCTTTTTAGAAGTTTTATGGCTTATTCCATATTTTTACGCCCTACAACGCGGAGGGGCTCTCAACACCACACCGCTTTTCCAGACAGTACCAATCTTTTCACTCATCTTTGGTTTAATTTTGTTCAGTGAAGTGCCGGTACCATTGCATATACTAGCTACATTTTTAATTATTGCCGGAGCAGCTCTTTTAAATTATTCGCCAGTCTCAAGAAAGTTAGATGTGATTTCGATATTGTTAATGCTGGCTTCTTCAGCGACGATAAGCATGGGTTATTTCATTTTTAAAGACGCTACTGAATCAGGCAACTTTGTTGCATCAGTGTTTGGCAATGGATTAGGGATGGCACTATGCAGCACTCTTATCTGGATGTTTTGGAAACCGTATAGACAACAGTTCAATCAATTTATACAGTCATTCACTTGGAAAATTTTCACACTCCAGTTCTCAAACGAGAGTCTATATGCAGTTAGCGCAGTATTGGGTCAGCTAGCGATTGTCCTTGGACCTTCAGTAATGATTGTCAGTGCATTCAGTGCATTTCATCCATTGTTTACGCTACTTATTGGGCTATGTATTACAAAATTTGGAGTTGACGAAGCATCAAATTCCTTAAGTGGACCCCGGCTTATAGCAAAAACTGTTGCAATCATATTGATATCTACAGGAACGTTTGTAATCTTTATTTAGGTGTCTAGAAGTATGATTTCAGTTCTCCTTTTCTGCGAATGTCTGCGGTCGCACAGTGAACTGACCCACCGAACGGATAAAAATTACGAAATGGAATAGGAATTGGCTCAAAACCGTGCTGTTCTAGTAGCTTTATTAATGGCTCCTCGTTTTCTTCTACTATTATCCTCTTCTCGTCCACGCTGAGGAAATTCATCGTCAACCAATCGCTAGAAAAATATAATGCGGAGTCGTAAGGCTTTACCGGTTCTGGTGCTTTAATAATTTCCCACGAATCAAATAATGCAGGCAAGTCTTTCTCCTCTACCCAAGAAGGGTTTATCATCAACTTACCTGGAGCAAGTGGCACAACTGTTGTATCGATATGCATAGGATGTTCATCACCAAACTCAACCTCATGGACAGAGTAGTCAGACCCAATATGTCGACGCACCCATTCAATCCCCATACCATTTGTAACATTGCTTTTTTGGACAAAGATATCTTTACCACATCGGAAGAAATCAGCTGCATCGAATGCAATATGCGACTCTGAAACAACAAACTGTCTCACTCCATCAATAGTCGCTTTGTCTGGATGATAATTTTGGTTGTAGAAAGTATCGGCCATTGGGGACTTGGGAGCTGCCAACCACTTTGCACCTCCGCGGAAATAATCTTCAATTAAATCTCTGTAGGCAAATATTTCAAAGTACCGATTTCTCCAAGCCATTGGGGCCTCTACAATCGTGTCACCGATAACCATCATCACATCTCTTGGCATTGCACTGTACAAACCTTTACTACTCCACCATGGAGTATGATATTCGAAGTCATTACCAACTGCTTTCGGTCGGTGCACCGTCACATCAAGATCTTCAAGCACCTTTACTAATCCATTTAATTCGACTGATGCTTTTTCTATCATCTCATCTGGAAATGGCTGACCACCATATTTTTCAAAAAACCACTTTGCGTGCGTTGGAGTTGTGGACTCCAGCGCAGCATCCCACACTGGCACAATGGAGTTTTCAACAACACCTACAATAACTTCCTCTAAAGGATCCCACTCGTTGCAGGACCAGACTTTTTTTTCATCATTTTCCATATTATTTTTGACCATGATTACAACAATCCCCAAGGCAATAAATCTTTCTTGAAAATTAAGGTATTATGAAATTGATACTACGTAGAAAGGTTGTTTTGGTCAAGGCGTTTCATATGACAAAAAAAGGTTCATACATTTTACTAATCTCGTTTGCAATACTAATGCTGGTCAGCATTAGTGCAACCTACTACAAGTACGTCGTAATGCAAGACTTCGTAATCATTAATGACGTACCAGAAGAGGAGTCAGATGAAATGGAATAATTTACACTAGAAGATTTACTTATGCTTACACAAACACTCTATTGTCCTTGGGAACCAGCTACGTATCTTTTCTTTTCATCTAATGTCCCGCCCCTAATCCACTATTCACATTTTAGTGTCATTTTCTCAGCTCTCGTAGTTGGCCTGATTATTTATTTTAATAATCCTAAAAGCCTGCTTTCGAGGCTTTTTTTATTTTTCTCAACCTTGTTCTGTGTGTGGTCCTTACTAGATATCATATTATGGGCTACAAACGACCCTTCAATGGTAATGTTCTCTTGGTCTATACAAGTACTAATTGAACCTCTCACTTTTGCACTCGCGTTTTATCTGTTTTACCTCTATCTCTACAACAAGCTTCCTGGGTTTATCATTAACCTAACTAGTTTTATAGTTTTGTTGCCACTAATACTTTTTCTACCAACTGCACTCAATCTGGAATCACTCCAGCTATCAACATGTGAAAGTATAGAAGGTGTCATTGCAAAATATTACTCATATACAGCAAACATTATTTTTATCTTAGCAACAGTTGCAATCGGCTTTATCAGAATTCCAGCCTTAGAATCACAAGATAGAAAAAGAACTGCCATATTATTTGGTATCGGATTAGTGACCTTTTTACTCTCTTTCACATCGGGAAACATCATCAGTAGTTTCACTGACGACTGGACAATCAGTCAGTATGGTCTGTTTGGGATGCCGGTATTTGCCACACTCATCATTTACAGCATTGTCAGATTTAATGCTTTCAGTATACAGGTGATTGGAGCACAAGCGCTTATTGTGTCTTTGTGGGCACTAGTTGGTTCTCTACTGTTCCTTGTGAATGACAGCTCTTCCAGAATAGTCGTGGGTCTGACTCTCGGTTTTACAACTATAGTTGGTTTCTTTCTGATACGAAGTATTCGCAAAGAGGTTGCACAAAGAAAACAAATTGAAAAACTTGCAGCTAATCTCGAACGAGCAAATGTTCGGTTGAAGGCGTTGGATAAACAAAAATCTGAGTTTGTTTCGATTGCATCGCATCAACTGCGAAGTCCATTGACTGCAATTCGCGGATACGCTTCGCTGTTACTCGAAGGGAGTTTTGGAAACCTACCACAAAAGGCAAAAGAGCCATTGACCAGAATCGATGAGTCGTCAAAACTCATGGCATTTGCTATAGAAGATTACCTGAATGTATCAAGAATCGAATCAGGAAATATGAAATATACGCTGACTGACTTTAACTTACCCAAAGAAGTGGAGCATATTACTGATGATTTGCGGGCTGATGCACTCAAACAAGGTCTAGTACTGTACTTCAAAAAGAGCCTCAACAGCCAGGGTGTAATTCATGCTGATGTCGGAAAAACTATCCAGATCGTGCACAACCTCATAAATAACGCGATAAAATACACTCCTAAAGGTTCAATCACTGTACTTGTGCGGGACGACATGAATAAGAAAAAAATATTCGTTGACATTATAGACACCGGCATAGGCATGGACACAGAAACACTACATACAATATTCCAGAAATTTGAACGCGCTAAAAATGCCAATACAGTAAATCCGACTGGAACTGGCCTCGGACTCTTCGTCGCTGATAAAATGGCTGAAGCCATGGGAGGGGATATCACTGCAGATTCCGATGGCGATGGCAAAGGGTCTCGCTTCACTCTG
>Ga0307975_1000071_pt1 | contig 52587 bp, 63 predicted proteins | sample OrgLakmetagen917_FD_201825 | JGI IMG/M metagenome (GOLD analysis project Ga0307975, IMG submission 201825) | Saline water microbial communities from Organic Lake, Antarctica - #917 | ecosystem: Environmental > Aquatic > Non-marine Saline and Alkaline > Saline | place: Antarctica: Organic Lake... | reverse complement strand
CCCCCGAAGTGACACTCTCGTTAGACAAACTCCCTTTGATGACGCGGATGTCTACAGAGCCCGCAGAGGAGGAGCCCGCAGAGGAGGAGCCCGCAGAGGAGGAGCCCGCAGAGGAGGAGCCCGCAGAGGAGGAGGATCTTGAAGCAACCGATTAATTTCAATCCGCAAAAGGTAAGTATTAGACGAAAGGTAAATGTTAGATTGTTTTGATTAGAATAGAATAATTCAATAAAAAAAATAATTTTTTTACAGGGTGCGTCTAATAAATAAGTTCATAATTTAGTTTTATTCCTAATTCTAGTGTAAAACTTAAAAAATTGAAATACTTTTCTTCTCTGGTGTAATAGTTGTTAACCGCTTACAAACTCGCAACTCAAAGTTCAAACTCTTACCAACCAGATGAACACGACGAATGAACTGGAACACGATGGAGCCCTGGAGGAAGACTACGAAGACGAAGAGATCGGAGAAACCACACTCACTCCCACGATCTTGCCATTGCTCAGCGATATGCCGACACTAAATCAGAACAACCACTCTATTACCGCAGCAACAACGGCAGCAACAACCACGTGGGCGACAACAGCAGAATTATTCGCGGGAGACGACGAGGACATCCCAATTCTAGAACCGGTTCATTACCCCCTCCGCCGTTCATGTGCAGACCCAGAGCAGTACTTCCGAACACACGGTCACCATTTCGGTCACACGCCACCAGGATACGAATACATGTGGAAGCATTGTGGTCGCAATACATCTGGGTCCGGAGACGTACCCGTTGATGGTGGCATTTCTGGATTTGGCGTAATTGCATGTCCTGCTCCTGATCCTGGCGACCAGTTCCTCCAACGTTACGCAAGCACTCACGCTGCAACAGCAGAACCAAGTGACCTAGTAGCCCTATCAGCACAAGAAGAAGAAGACGATATTTAAGCATCCGTTTCAAAAGGTAACTCATTCATCCTGATAGAATAATTTTATACACACAAAAAAAATAACTTTTTTACAGGGTGAAGTAGTAATAAATAATAAATAGAATTAACTCAAATATAGTCCGCGTTTGTATTGCTGTGTGTGGTGAATATATGTATCCATCGTGTCATTTTTTATATCATCGTCATCAAACGCTTCCATGTCAAAACTAAATACTTCCACACGTTTATCTTGTCCGATACGATGACTGCGGGCGACGGCTTGGTCTTCCACAGCAGGGTTCCATTGTGGAGAGACAAAGTAGACCTCATTAAACCGTTGCAAATTAAGACCCTCACATCCAGTTTTAATTTGTAGCACTAGAACATCCAACTCCTCAGACAACAACTTCGTTCGTAAAGATTGTCGGGTGCTCCCATCAAACTTTGCCACACGCATCCCCTTGTCCGAAAGAGAACTTACTAGAATATCCATTTCAACATGATAAAAGCAAAATACTAGTTTTGCATTTCCGTTCTCTTTTCTATCTTCTATCATATGAATAACCTTGTTTAATTTGCTTTGATACCCTACTTCACTTATAGACGGCATCATCTTCATAGTAATACACGATTGTTTTGCACGATGCATTACTGCAAATGGATGCATATTCGTGCTGGTATCCACTTCCAATATGTCTGATTGTTTATTAAAATGAAGTTGCTCGTGAATACCGGCAGCTATTTCTCTCTCTTTCTTATGTTCCCATTTTACAGTGATAAGATTATGAGTTAGAATAGGCATTTCAATTCCAACTTGACTTTTTGTTCGTTTTAATATTAGGTTGGAGATAATAGTATTCATATCATCTTGTTTGGTGAAATAGGATTGAGAGATTCCTAATACTGCACATAATCCATACAAATCGGTAATGCCATTTTGTATAGGTGTTCCTGTCACTAACCACTTGTGCACCGCTTTTATGTGAACCGCTGCTTTATGATTATGCGTATTACGGTTCCGCAAGTGATGTGCTTCGTCAAATATAATTCTATCCCATACAACCTCATGTAATACATTATACTTTACAGGGTTGCCTTTTATATATTTCTCTTTTGTATAAGAAAGCATACCATATGTAGTAAGCACAATCGGAGCATTACACAACGATACACCCTTTGCAGTTGCACCGTGATATATCAACGGTTTGTGACCTAATGTAGTATAAATTATATTTCTCCATTGCTCTAATAACACTTTAGGTAAAACAATTAACGTATGTAATTTAAAATTATCCAGCATAGTTCCAATCATTTGGATGGTTTTCCCTAGACCCATCTCATCTGCTAGTATACCTGAACGCACACACACACCATTTAACAATACACCATTCTTCTCCAACTCTTTGCACCATAAAATCCCTTTTTGTTGATATTCTTTGAGAGATAATTCGTTTCGTTTTAAGTATTCTTCCATCGTTTCATAATGCTTCCCTATTTTACACGACTTTTACTTCAATTTATTGCGTATTAGTATTTGTATTTGATAAAACACACACAATATACGTTTTAAGGAATAATGGAATAATTCAAAAAATTGAAATACTTTTACACTACCGCATATTAGGTATTAACCGCTTACAATCCACGAACTACTATGATCGACCCACGCGTTACCGAATTTGAACGACTTATTGCATGCACATGCTGCGAACGACACAAGAAAAAACGCCCCACACAGCTTGGAGTTTTGCACGAATATTATCCTATACAACAAACACATTTAGGATGCCAGTTCAAGTGCCGACAACGCTCGCGAATGATTTGTCGCGAATTGTACGGATGCTCTAGGATTGGAGTGGAACCAGAAGACACGCAAGAACTAAGCAGCCATTAAATCATACACTAAACATATTTATTATTCTCCTATTCTAATTTTTCTTTTTATTACGCTATACAGGCATCTCATTATCCTACCGGTATCTCATTATCCTACCGGTATCTCATTATCCTACCGGTATCTCATTTACGGTAAATTAATATGATGGTATATATAATTTAAAGATTATATACTATTATATTAATTTACCGTAATTCATAATAACATACGGTAAATTAAACAGGTTAAAACCAATACATTAATATATATAATTGTATGTGTGTTATATTTTAAATTTAGGAGTTATATTATTATCTATTATATATATATAATGAGTGGAACCAATTTGAACAACGTACAACCTTCTGTTACAAGTGTCTCGGCGGTTAATACCGGTGAAGACGTGGGCATTTCTAACTATAAAATTAGCACGGGGGGTACTAGTATATCGGAAATATTTCAGTTCGAATATTTAATTACTTATTATTCCGGTTCCTCTAGACTTCCAAAGAATGGTTTTGTATTTCGTGACGGTATTATTTCAAATACAGAAGATCCCGTTACTAATACATACACCGTACCAGTTCCTACAGATGATATGAGTCAATCTAATTATACAATTAATCCTGGGGCAGTTATAAAGTTTCGTCTTTGGGGCAATAATATGACTGTGTCAAAATGGTCGATTCCGTTTGTTTCGAATAACCCACCAAAACAACCTACCATTATGTCTTTCCAGCATAAGGCGAATAACACCGCAATTAGTGATGACGATGAAATACAACTATTAGTGAAGACAGAGCTATCGGGTTTGACATATGCATCAGACCTGGTCTATGTATTAGCTTATAATTATACTACTGAGGAGGAAGGACATGATGTAATGAAGTATGGAATATCCGATGTGTTATCAATCGATGAATCCGGATCAGAAGTAGTACAATCTATGAACAGTTATGACGAGGTTATTCTTACCTATAATATCGGTGATGATGTAAAGAATAGTTCTGATATTAACGTTGCTGTGTATGCGTTGTATCCGTTTAATGATATAGATCAGTTTACTTCCACTCAAAATAATTTTTATACTATTAGTCAATTAAGTGAGTCAACTTTGGATACTGCTAGAGAATTCGAAAGCTTGGCACCAACGGTTAATCTATTAAAAAATGTAGTCAATCCTACATCTTCCAGTATTAGTGATGCTATTTTGTTTACTAACACGGTGTATGATGTAAGCACCCAAGAGGTGTATATGTCTGGTGATGTTCCATCGGTGGCAGAGCTGGTCGGTTACACACCAGCAGAGTATTCAGTAATGGTTGATGGAGTAACGTCGGGTGTACCCGTATCCGTAAATGCTAATAGTGGTAAATTAACTGCTACTTTGAATGCTAGTGGTACGGGCAGTGATTTATTTTATGGAGGTAATACAACTAATGACGTACAATTTAGGGTTAGGTACGATAATGATGATGCTCGAATATATACTTCCAACGCTGTAACTATTAACAAAATTACAGTCCCGCCACAGGGACAATCCGTAATAATAGAAGATTCAACGACAATAGGTGGTAACGATGAGTATACTTTTTCATATTCAACTGACACAAATCTTTCGCCCCTAAATGACCCTAAATTATACTATCAAATTCTTGCTGTAGGAATCGATAGTAATCTGAACGAGGTGACATATGAGTTAGAGAGCCCTCAGAGTGAAGATGTTATCGATGGATCCGGTGCTATAATACCGCAATTAATTGTGGCCGATAGTTTTATATCTCCGACCCTCCCCACTACTGTTGGCGGGAATGCTGTTACGTGGAATACTGTGAATAACTTAATTATTTGGATAGCTTTACCCAGCGAATCTGTGTCTTTATATTTACTAGAATCATCTACTTTGACACAAATGACCCCTAATAACCCAACAGGATGGCAACAAATAGTTAAAGATATAGAATTCTCAGATGCTCCATTTATTGATAGTACATCGACATCAATAACAAAGGATCCAGGTGGAACAGCTACAGTTACATTTAGTGTATATACAGAAAGTGACAGATTGAAGAAAGGTATATTTTCTTACGTAATTCAGAATGTTGCTGCGGAAAGTGCTTTATTAGACACACAAAGTGTAAATTTACTAACTGTTACAGATTACACTAATGATGAACCTGTTGGTATTACACTTCCTTTCGTGTGGACGATTGATTCTAATAGTTATACAATTTCTGTCATTTTACAAGCAAATGATCCTAATTATGAAGTTGATACAGCTTGTGTAATTAAACTCGTAGATACTAAAGGTCGCACAGCCGTCAATATTGTAAATCCCACGGAATCATAATTAATTAATAATTAATAATCTATAAGAGATAATTTAATGTATTAAAATAATGTACGTATTATACATTATTTTATCCGTAAAAGTTATAATTAACAACGTAATTTATTTTTCAAAGCATTTTTAATCAAAGGGTTTTCTAAACTATTGGATGATTGTGAAAAAAATTTATTTTGGGTTTTTTTTTCTTTTATAACTGGTGTCAGGTCTTCAGTAAGCTTTTTTTCTACGCTTAATTTAAGGTCTTCTGTAAGCTTTTGTTCTACACTTGTTTTAAGTAGTTTATTAAGCTTTTTTTCTACAATTGGTGTCAGGTCTTCAGTAAGTTTTTTTTCTACGCTTGATTTAAGGTCTTCGGTAAGCTTTTTTTCTACGCGTGATTTAACTAGTTTAGTAAGCTTTTGTTCTACAATTGGTGTCAGGTCTTCGGTAAGCTTTTGTTCTACGCTTGATTTAAGGTCTGCAGTAAGTTTGCTTTCTACGCTAGACTTAAGGTCTTCGGTAAGCTTTTGTTCTACAATTGGTGTCAGGTCTTCGGTAAGCTTTTGTTCTACGCTTGATTTAAGGTCTGCAGTAAGTTTGCTTTCTACGCTAGACTTAAGGTCTGCAGTAAGTTTGCTTTCTACGCTTGACTTAAGGTCTTCGGTAAGCTTTTGTTCTACAATTGGTGTCAGGTCTTCGGTAAGCTTTTGTTCTACGCTAGACTTAAGGTCTTCTGTGAGTTTGCTTTCTACGCTTGACTTAAGGTCTGCAGTAAGTTTGCTTTCTACGCTTGACTTAAGGTCTTCTGTAAGCTTTTGTTCTACGCTTGACTTAAGGTCTGCAGTAAGTTTGCTTTCTACGCGTGATTTAACTAGTTTAGTAAGCTTTTGTTCTACAATTGGTGTCAGGTCTTCTGTGAGTTTGCTTTCTACGCTTGACTTAAGGTCTGTAGTAAGTTTGCTTTCTACGCTTGATTTAAGGTCTTCTGTGAGTTTGCTTTCTACGCTTGACTTAAGGTCTGTAGTAAGTTTGCTTTCTACGCTTGATTTAAGTTCTCTCTTCAACTCTTCAACTAAAATGGGTTTAATATTCGTTTCAAATGTAATGACAAGATTTGACAGAGTTTCTGAATGTATCTTTTGTTCTACATCTTTATAAATGGTATTTTCGATATAACGGACCATATTTTTTTGCTGTTCCTGTGTCATTTTTGATAGTTTATCTTTTTGCGAATTCAACGTATCCGTCAATATTTTATTCTTTTTTGATGCGTTTAATCTATAATCCTGTATATTATTTGATTTATTTCTAAATGACAAATGCATTTATAATATTGTATAATATAATATAATTAAACAATAAACTAATATATTTTTCTACTATATCGTTTTTTTGGTCGTTTACGTTTTTGTTTCCGTGTACCACCTTTTTTAGGAGTGGCTGTATTAGATGATGTTTTTTTATTATCCCAATAATAGCCAGTAGTTTTATCAGAATACATGCCCGGCGCAGCCATCACTCCTCGTATCCTGGCACTAGAACGAATAGGTGTAGGAGGCATAGCTCTAGTTTTGCATATCTCAAATGCATCTGGGTCAAAAGGTGGTTGTAAACGTAAACCAATATTTACTTTATGGATAAGTTCGCACACGTATGTAGGGGTAAGAAGACCATCATACAAGTCTATTACTTGATCGACTTGTTTATCCGCCATCAACATTCTAATTTTAGAAGCAGACATACTTATATTGGAATCTGCGATTTGTTCGACCGTATCTATATTTATACGGGGTACGGTAATACAATTCACTTTTTCACCTTCATCATTTTCAATATCGCTTTGTAAACAAAATTTCATCCTGCGGTCCATTTCTTTCGGGTCTTCATCTTCTCCCATAAAAAAAAACAAGTTTTCATATTTTCCAGATTTGCTTAGTTTTAGTCCACAATTAATTGCAGAAACAGGGCCCATCTGAGCACACCAGTGTTCTGGGCCTGAAGTTTGACATACTATCCAATATTGTAAATCTCTCTCCGATACTACAATATCAGAATTATCAAGAAACCTTGATACATCCAACGCATTCAGAATCATTCTAATTACAAAGAGTTTTTTATCTTCTGGAATGAGTGGATTTTCAAGATTTTTATCTTTCACGTAAAATATCCCGTTATCTGGGTCAGCATCGTTTTTATTACTAACGATACCTTTTACCCGTTTATACAATCCTCTATTTTCAACTTGCATATAAGATATGCGTCGGTCATTAGTAGTATTCGTTAAAAATATCCTGGGCACCAAGTTAGCCAATTGGACTAATTCTATGAGAGATTGGTCTGGAGAGAAATCTATATCTCTAGAGGTTAGTATAGAGATAGCTTTTTTTCTAACTTCGTGTAAAAAAGGGATACATAGACCGTGTATATGTCCTGGTGTAGGAGGATTCATTCTGCCTACTAAAAAAATAACTTGTGTCTCTGTGACGTCCGTAACTGCAACGGGCCTATCTGCAACGGGCCTATCTGCAACGGGCGTAACTGCACTGGGTGTCTCTGTAATTTGTATATCCGCAAATTGTGTAACCAAATCCTTCGACATTATTATGATATTATATACGTATATTTAATTGTATATATGGAAAACTTATTTAAAGAAAAAAATATAAGGTATGTTAATGCTCCCGTGGCGCAATGGATAACGCGTCGGACTTCTAATCCGAAGATTGTGGGTTCGAATCCCACCTGGAGTGTTAGATAGATAATGTAATTAAGTTACATTATGTATTAAATATCATCAATATCAATAATATCATTATCGACTGCGAGGTGATTGCCGTCTTCGCTAATATACTGTTCTTGCAACTCGTTCAACAAATTAGTATCAGGAGTATCTTTAATATCTTCAAATACGATGTTATCTTCTTCAAACAATTCGTGTACACCATCCGGAGTAGACACGTTCAATACACTCCAATTTCCAGAAGCATTTGTTTTTAGTTTGTTTTTATCATCTTCACTATACACATACAATAAATCGCAGTTAGGTCGTTTTCCAGTATGTTTAATTTCCCATTCTCTTAAGCCTACCAAAACCCATACCCCAGTCATTAGAAAGTTGTCACGTTTTCCTCTTCCACGAAACTTGTTTCGAATGATACACATACGTGTGATACCGTCCTCACAAATAACTTCACAATTGGACCCACCATATAATTTAACTACAGCTGCATATATCTCATTTGGTTCTGCAGGATTTTTTTCAACTAAGTGCCGCGTATGCGAGCCTGTCATATGTTTTTGAGCGCCGCGTTTGCATTTATTGCCACCGGAATTTTTTACCATTTTATACTATATATTATAGTGTATGTATTATAGTGTATACAATATAATCGTATCAATTTTTTATGAAAATAGCGTCCATACAAATTATTCACATTTAAATATTAATCAATTTGATTACTTATTTTATTATTATCAGTTAATTATAGTATAAAGACAATCCATATTATATATAAGTAAGTAGTCTGGATGCCCGAGTGGTCTAAGGGGGCAGACTTAAGATCTGCTGGCTTCGGCCGCGTGGGTTCGAACCCCACTCCAGACATTTACTTCGTGTTCTTGTAGCTCAGTTGGTTAGAGCGATGGTCTTATGAGCCATAGGTCGTGGGTTCAACCCCCACCAGGAACATTTCCCTAGCAATAGCTCAGTTGGTAGAGCGGCGGACTGTAGATGAAAGTATTCCGTTGGTCGGGTGTTCGAATCACCCTTGCTAGACCGGTTCTTGTAGCTCAGTTGGTTAGAGCGATGGTCTTATGAGCCATAGGTCGTGGGTTCAAGTCCCACCAGGAACATTTCCTTTCATATTAGTTAACAAATTCAAATACTAATATGAAGCAAAAGAAAATTAAATATGAATAATATATATGATTATTGATTTTATACAAGTAACAGTAATTTTCGTGGTATCTTTACTTGCAAGCAAATATAAATATATTGGAAGTGCGCTATCTATTATAATATTATTGATTACATGACTCAGTATAGACTATATGCAATCGTGAAATAAAACACAGTAGAGCATATAGCCCACCATCCAGAAGCTTTAAGTATAGAAGGTACTATACCTTCTTTCTCGTTAGATTGTTTTAAATAATAACTGATTAAGAAAGTACATATAACCAATAAAATTAACGCAAATGTAGTGGTTAACAAAAATTTCGAAATATATTGATTGGATTTACCGGTCTGTTTCAAGAAATACATACTTGGTATGATAGAAAGCGGAAACGACCACCATATAGATGCTAACACCGGGTTCATGAAGGCACAATCGTTCCACCCATTAAAAAATTAATCAATATTTTTTGTAACAACGAAGTATCCATAACATATTAATATATTTTAATAAACAATCTCTAATATTAAAAATTTCTCTGGTTATGGTATAATGGCAAATCAAGAACAAGCATCTATGGACACTAGTATGTACCCGGTTGCACGAGAGAAACAGACACAAGTACCACTTAATTCCATAATGGAGGAGACCACTTCAAAGGATGTGGTATTAAAGGAAATAAGCGACCCATTAATGGATGCTTTAACCAAACAATTAGTTGTCAAATGCAAAGATATTGGTGTTAAAAAATCAACGATATCTGTGGTGATTAAGTATGTGATAGAGGCGGTAGAAGATACGCCAGTCAAAGGAGCCGCTCAAAAAGACTATGCGGTTCGTTTACTACGTGCATTAATAGAAGAATTATCACAACCGGACGACAAAGAGTATCTATTAGAGGCAATAGATAGCGGGAGCATAGGAGACGTTATTGAACTAATTGTATCTGCATCTAAAGGAGAACTAAACCTCAACAAAGTGTTACAAACCACCACATCGATGTTACCTTACTGCATCGCATTACTTAGCAAATGCGTAAAAAAACCTTCAACACCGTAAATAACCTTCAACACCGTAAATAACCTGGTAATTTACATCTAATATAGTATTTTAAATTATATAATACACAATTAGATGTAAATTGATTTTTGTACTGAAAACTCAAAAAATTGAAATGCTTTGTACCAATTCAAATACTTGTGTTTTACACTAGCGAATATACACGAACATCATCAAAATGAACGCAAACCCTTTCAAACGACAAGACGGAGTATTTACGTTGCCAGCTGAATTTTCCCGCAGACAAGGAAAGCGCCCTTTTACATTTGGACTGGACTTGTGGAGTGCACTGACGGTATGGAATGCAGCCGAGACGATGAAAACACCGCATTTTGACCTAGATGACCTGATAAAAAAATGCGGACACAGCAATCAGGACATCCGGACTGTGGCACGACGAGAATGGTTCAACCGAATTGCACGCGCAGCAATCGTCAAGGAATCCTACAACCAATTCTTAGTGGGCGAAGAATACTACAACGGACCGAAAATCTGCGAAAAGACACGCAAAACCATTCTCAAGGCAGACCTAACGCAGATCATTTTGGACCATCGCGCAAAGGTTCAAGTATGGTATGCCAAAAAAATGCAACAAAAAGAGCAGCGGGAGATGAAGGCAAGCATGGAAGCAGCACAAGCACAAGCGCAAGCAGAAGCAGAAGAAGAAAAAGCAGCCCCTCCTCCAGAAGTGATTATTGAAGACAACGGTGATTTGGACGACTGGGAAACCCTTGCAGATTGATTGAAGGACAAGTGTGACAAAAGACGGCGCGAGTCTTTTGGGAGAGAATAGACGAACTCTTTTTTATTGGATGCGTTATACACAAAAAATAAACCTTTTTTACGGTTAAAAGGAATAATAGATGTAAATACAAAAGTTGCGTATAACTTGAAAAAAATGAAATGCTTTTTCACAATTCAAATACTTGTGTTATGCTAACTTACAAATTATTCATTAAGGATAATGCCATCAAAATGCGAGTTTCAACCATCATGGCGGTGGTTTCGGACGACGTTTGAACTCCCAGAAATGCGAGGTGGATACAATACGCTTGCCATATTGAACATGAACGAATTGAGCGGACACGTGGACTTCACCGATTACTTGACGGTCTACCATTGGATACGTGACCATGTGTACGAAAGCGAATGTGGATGCGGTTCGGATAGGTGTCCTGAGTGTAAGCTTCACCGGACAGAATACTTCAACTTGGAAACATCTATGCGAAACTATTATGCGTTGTTTTCACCGAGCGGCGTATTGAAAAGCAACTACAAGCGTCAACTTGGACCAAAATTGGCGAAACTGGTTTATAGTTTTGATTTCACGCCAGACGAAGAATACATGATGCGGTGCTACACGACAAAAGAACTCAAGTGTTTGGTAAAGGCTAACTTCTCTCCACAGGTGTTCAGCCAGAAACGGAAGTATTTCTGGTTGAAGGCATTTATCTCGACGGAACCATGGAGTTTCAACGCCTTTGCATTAAAGACTCTTAAATCTGGAACGCTAAACAATGATGTGGTGATGTATATCCAAGGGTATTTGACGAAGGATGTTGCGTGGGACCGCCAGTACGACTGCGGAAGTATGGAAACGATAAAGAGCAGACATTGCCCGTGGCACTAGATATCGTGTTGTAAAAAAAATGCTTTTTTACAGGGTGGGAGTGTACCATTCCTTTTTTAAACTGTGTAGTTGTAAATACAAAAACACACCTACACCGTGAAAAATTGAACTGGATATGTTCTTTTTTAGAATACTTGTACGAGACGATAAACCAAACTGATTCAAATCAAACTATTGCGAGCCAAGAACTGATGTCTCCAAATTATCAAAGGACTTACATGAAAGAAGTATGGGTTGTGGATATTGAACCCTCTGTAGTAGAATACGAACCAAGCAAGAAACTTAACCCCCATCGTGAAATGAAATATACACCACTCTTGTTTCTGTGCATGCTATGGCTGATGTGGACGCCATCGTCGTCGGTCTCGTGGAAAGAGTGTCGCAATTCGAGCCTCAGGGGGAAACACATACAAGTAGATTATAAAAAAAATGCCTTTTTTACAGGGCAGGGTAGAAGAATAGGTAGAAGTATAAATCTATGTCTGAACCATCGTTTCGTATGGATTCTACGCGGTTGGGACATGTATTGCAGACATTAACACGTGTAAAGAAAAAATATAAAAACGGAGGACAACCTCTTTTTATTTTTTATACACTCATTATAATGAATATCTTCAAATTATTCAACAAAACATCCAAAAGAAAATCTAAGAAAAAACCAAACACAATTAAAAAGAAAGATAAAATCACGATTGATGAGTGATATATCAAAGGATGGCGTCCAGAAATAAGAGAGAAAAATTTCAATAAACTTTTATTAAAATATCATAAAATGGGAATTAAAACATTAATAGTACTACAATATGAATATGTTAATCCGAAACGATATAATATACAAAATGAATTAGAAAGGCGAAAATTGTTATAAAATTGAAATTTAGTATACAAGAATAGGTATAACTATAAAACCTATGTCTGAACCATCGTTTCGTATTGATTCTACACAGTTGGGACATGTATTGTGGAAATCCACTATTGCAGACATTAACACGTCCAAAGAAAAATATAATTGGTCTAGCGTACACGAAGGCATTATGAGGGGTGCTCTTCTGGTAAAAGCATACGATATGATTGCAAAACAACAGTCCCAAATAGAGGAGTTGTTTCAAGAAACAGATAAATTGAAAGCAACCATATACGCACACGGAAAGGAACTCGTCCATGCAGAATTGGTTGAACCGAATGTAGTGGCATATCTACACGAAGATTTTAAATATTAAATATTAAATACTTAAAAAATTGAAACGTACTTACCCACCATTAGAATACTTATACCGAAATACAACAATTATACTACAACTATGCCTATCTGGAATTGGTGCTATTTCACTATCGCGCAAAACATCAAGGTCGCTTGCGTGAATGAAGAACCCTCGTGGGAACTGTTTTATACACATCTGGTGCCTTTACAGTCCGGGTATCGAACCGTTTATGACGTGTTTGGGGTAGTTATCATAGAACTGAAAAAACTGAATGTTGATTTCACGCATCACCTGAAAGTATACCGACACCTCAAGCGAACGCGCTATGAAGAATACTTTACACCCGACGGTACATTCCGCACATTTTATCAAACCTTTTTACCACCATTTCAAGCATACCTTTTACACAGTTATTACCACTTACCACAAGAAGAAGAACTAATGGCGCTGCCGTTCGACGAATTAAAAACACTTGTATTCGCTAATCATTATCCGTTGGAAAACATTCGCAATCCTGACTATAAATGCTATTGGGTGAAGGCATACGTTCACACCAAACGATGGGGATTCAACACCTTTGCCAAAAGAAGCAAGTTGCCAGAGGATGTACTCCGCATTATTCGCAGCTTTATCTAAATAATATACACATTACAATTATTTATTTGAACCAACATTTATTTATATGAACTTCTATTATTTTTTTAAACATTTAAATACTTAAAAAATTGAACTCCATATACATCCTTATATAATAATCGTAATCATATCATATAATACCATACCAGAAAGCATAAAAAGTTTCCATTATGTCGTACGTAGAACGACAACTGCGTGTACAAACCCTTTGCGAAAATCAAGAACCCTCATGGAGGTTGTTTATTAAAGCGATATTGCCATTTGAATTGTATTATTCGCGCAACAACTTTATATCGGTTGAAGGACACTGGTTAATACTAGACCTGAAAAGATACGGAGTCATCGACTTCACTCATTATTGGAGCGCGTTTCACTGGATCGGGTCAAAATTGTACGAAAACGAGTGTTGTTGTTACAAGTTTCGTTGCCAAGAATGCAAGACCCATTGGTGGGAGATATTTTGTGAGAGTAATTATTTGTTTGGGATTTACGGCACTTTGTTTTCACCATATGGTGTATTACGAAGCAATTTAAAACGTCAACTAAGTCAATCCGTCTTGAAATTGGTGTATAGTTTTGGATATACAGAAGGAGAATATACCGCCATGAATACATACACCGTAAAGGAACTAAAAACTCTTCTGAGAGCAAATGGATGTGTTTGGTCGTGTCGTCGCATGAACAAATACGATATGGTGTGTACCTATTTATGGATAAAAAAGAACAACGTCTGGTCGTTCAATACTTTTGCCATTCAAAGCAAACGGAATGGATTGTTTGATGACTGTATACTTACTTGTATTCGCAGATTCATTTGAATATAACATACGCATAATTAGTATTATAATAAAACGTATTTCATATCCTTTTATTTTTCTTGTTATTCTCATTACGACAAGAAAAATATATTACCATAACTGCCCTAACCATCCACGAACATCTCCTCGTTCTCTCTGTTGTCTTTGCAGTTCTCTGAGGTCTCTTTGTCGTTGTGCTCGTTCTACGCGTCTATCAAAAGCTTCCCGTTCCTTACGGACAATTTCATTTGCATTCATTATATAATCTACTTTAGGTTGTAACGAACCTACCGCATCTCTAAGTGTATCTACTTGTTGTCTATTTAATAATGGATACTCGAGACCAATTGCCTATATTTGTTCTATTTCGTCTAGCAGCGCTGAAGCATTATCTAATGCGTTTGGTATCTCGGGTACGGTGGATAGTAAAGGGACAGATTGAGCGAAACGAAATATATGAGACGGAGTCATCATAACGGTGGGTTCCCATCCACGTATCGTGATGGATTGTGCTTGAGATACTAAATTCATGGTATCATTATATTTTTCTAATATCAAGTTGCGATGTCCCGTTGCAAACTCGTTTCGCAGTTTCAATTCATCCTCCATAATTTGGCGATTGACTGTATTAGTAGATGAAAAACTTTCTAATGAACTGACACCCAAATTATCGCCAATATCTCTTTTTAGTACATTAGGTAAATCGTCTAATCCTTTGACGCCTCCTCTCATTCGTAAGGTTGATTTACCTCATTTTTTACTTTTTTTACTTTTTTTACTTTTTGTCGGCATATAAAATATAAGTATATTAAATAAAAATTGAACTTATTTAATATACTTATACAACTATCACACAAACCGAGTCATGACTACGATTTTAAACTTGGTGTTGCATTACATACAAACTTTACCAACTAACATAGTACCTTCTTGGGAAACTTTTTATGAATACATTCATCCTATGGAGGTAATGTATATTAACCCACACGTTACAGAAGAATTGATTCAACAACTAGACATCGGATTTAAACCATATTTAATAGCCTATCGCTGGATAGCTAAACATATTCAAAATACGCACCGGTTGAATCATTGGTCTGAAGAGTTTGAACCAGATGACTATTATCAGTTCTTTACAAAACACGGACTTTTACGCAGAAATTATTATGAAACATTACATAAGTCTACTGTAAATTTAATATATAGTTGGGCCTATACAGTTGAAGAAAAAACGATTATGGAACAATACAACAAAAGACAACTACAAATGTTAGTACAACAAAATTATTATCCTTTGGAATTTATTTTAAATAAAACGTTAAAATATCACTGGGCAAAGGCGTATATATATACTAAACGATGGGGGTTTAATACGTTTGCTGTGCGGAGCACGTTACCGGACGAGGTGTTACGGTTTATTCGTAGTTATCTGTAATCTATTTTAATGTTTTATTAAATACCTAATGAATAAAAATAGATTTATTTTCTTTCATTTTTTTTATTAAATCCTGATAAATATTGTCTAATTTTTTATGACTTTCTTTTCTGGAACTTGTATTAACCAAATTTAATTTTCCAATACCTAGTAATGAACTTAGTTCATCTTGTTTATCAAAAATGTCTTCATATTTTACACAAAATATTTTGTAGTTTCTTTTTTTATTTGGCTTTGTATAGTTGTCATAAAACTCTCTTATTTTATACAAATCTTTTCCTGAAGATAACACCTGAGGTAATTGAATAGAATTATCGGTTTGAATATGGTCTAAATGTCCTTCAAGTTCAAATCTGCTTGGGATGGAAAAACTAGGATTTCTATAAATGTATATAACATAATAGTTTTTTAACTCTTCTTTTGGAATAGTAATACCATTAAACCATTCGTGATAAGTATTTCCTCCGTTTAAATTTCCAATATATTCTAATTTATCCGGTGGATTACGACTATGTATGTGCTCTACTTTCCCGTATGTTTTTAGTGCATTACATAACATTTTCGAACCAGAACCTCCATACGAACAAACATAAAATACCTTTTTATTATCCATGTTATATATTATAACCGGTAAAAATAAAAAATTGAAATGAAATTACTAATATAAAATACTTATATCTAACCCTAGTCAAGACAACACAATGTCCTTATTACATACACTACAAGAAGAGACCGCGCAGCTATGCAGACATCGTGAGCCGTCATGGGAGTTGTTTCGCGAGACAATACAACCCCTTGTGTTTACAATCACAGATATGCGATACAAACACACAGGAGTTATTCACGGAGACGTGTATACCATCGTAAACAATCTAAAAGACATCGGGTGTATTGATTTTCTGGATTACTTGATGGTGTATCGTTTCTTGAAAGAAAGGCATCTACGTTTTGAATTGTATGACATCGGACGTGATGAATGTGGAGGAAGGTATTGTTATGCTCCTAACTGTCGTTATTGTTGCAGTTACAGCAGTTTGTTTTCGGAAAAAGGCGTGTTGCGAAGCAAATACAAACGTAAATTTTCACAAAAAATACAACAATTGTTATATAGTTTTGATTACTCGCCGGAAGAAGAAATCCTTATGAAGCGACACACTATACAACAATTAAAAAAATCAGTCAAAGCAAATCATTTCCCTACAAAATCCATTTTAAATAAATCGCGAAAGTACGATTGGGTGCAAGCGTATATAGAAACTAGAAAGTGGGGGGTCAATACCTTTGCGTTGCGCTGCAGGTTGCCTGATGACGTAGTGTGGATTGTTCGAAGTTATCTCCAGGAATGAGGTACATCATTTACCGGGCATATACCAGGAGTCTTCATAGGAAAAGTTGTCCCACAATAACAACACGATTTTGCAGATGAATTACCACGAGCTCGTGTGGAATAATGCGTTCTTTAATACATTTCTTTTTTTCTTGTGATGGGTCCATTACTTGTAAATGGCAATTGGAACATTCAAATGGAACGTCTAATCCTTTCGTACATCCTGGTCCAAATTTTAAGAAATGTTCTGTTTTATCTAATAAACCCTTATCTACGGAGGAGTCATTTTCGGTATTGTTCTGTAAATGTTCTAATATAATACATATTTGTTTTAATACGGAAGGTTTGATATCCAGATAATCTGATAGGTTATGCTCTAAGTGGTCTTTGGGTGTTCCAATCGTTCCATTTCCAAACATTTTGTTTAACCACGTATACAATATCAACGTTTTTTTTTGGAAAAGCGAACTTTTTGTGAGCAAAATGAAAGTGGATGGTTTCTTGCGGTGATTGTTCCATAATAGTTTGTCTAGATATATATATATGTGATTTAACGTTTCAATTTTAACTTTATATTTACGATAATCCACTTCCTTTGGTAACTTCGTAATGAATATGCATAAATATTATCCAATCGTATATACTATGCGTAATTGCTGGAACTATGATAGAGTGTCCGGACACTATGTATAGCCAGCTAAAATAACCGCCTGCTAACGAAGCTAGGATAGCATACGTAGGGGTTAATGCGTGTACGAGACCGAATAACAGTACAGAAACACAGACTCCAATAGGTTCAGAAGTTAATTTAGACATTTCTTCTTGCACGATAGCTCTAAAGAACATTTCTTCACCGATACCCGCCGCGATTGCAAATAATAGAGCGCTAATACCTACAGTAATCGGTCGGAAGTCCATTCCAAATATGAATAATACACTCATACGGGTTAAAGATTTCAACTTTTGTATGCAAACATAAAAGTGGAATTGGTTAAGGATTATTCCAAAGAGCAACAACGGAATGGTCGCGAATATACCCGCGCAACCATCCATATACAAGGTATTTTTTTTGAGAGATAAACCCTGGTCCTAACACATAGGCAAAAGAGCCTGTTGTTTGTTTTGAAAGCAATAGAGCAGAAAATCCATAGATGCTTTCAAGTATAGTTATTCCAAAGACCCTTTTAGCAGAGAAAGGTGTGTATTCCATATTAGTGATACGTTTCGTTCGATTGTATACAATTATTCAATTTTATACAATAGCAGGTGTTAAAGATTTCTACGTGTTTGTTTTCGTCTAATAATATTAATTTTTTTTGTGGTAGAATTATTTTTTCGCGGAGTTAAAATAATAAATAATTCATTCACATCAGATAAATAACTTATGGTATCTTCATACACCACGTCTGCAATATGCTGTATGTCTTTGAAATAATTATCGGTGTAGTCAAACTCCAAAATTTGCTCTGGAGTTATGGTAATATTAAACATCGATAGAGCGTGCAATTTATATGTAATTGCATTAAGTTTTCTATTTGTATTTATATAATTAACAATACTTTTTTTACTTAATGTACCTTTATTCAAAACAACCTTTTCTTTTTTAATATATTCTAATTCGTTATTATTCACATACATCAACGATACCCAAATATATTCTACAGGAGCTTTATAATAAATATCATATGATTTCTCTATTTGTTCTTGTTCTTCAAACCACCGTAAATCGAGATCGTCCATTTGCTTATTATTCGAATATATGATATTATATATAACATAGCGTATTAGTTTTCTTCTTCATCTTCTTCTTCCTCTGGTTCACTATCAGACGAGTGATTAAACGTAGACTCATATTTTTGTTGATATGGATGATAATACCTGTTTTTTTCAAATTCAAAAGATAAATCAATATTGTGTTCCAATAATTCTACAACATTTTGTTGTTCTGGGAGGATACTTTTTTTCGTGGTTAGGTCGTGTGGACCATAATCGCGTACAGTTCGACCATGCGTACCTCTAGAAAGTTTCACCCAGCCAGGTTGGATACTTGTTTGATTTTCTTCCACTACTGGAGACATCTTGTCTGAAATTACATCGGCAAAACTAACTACATTTGTTTTTTTGGATGATTGCATAGGATATATGTCGCTTGTATAGTAAGCATACAAGTTATCTTTCTAAATGAAGACAATACATGTAAAATTGAAATAATATAAAGCATATGTTGAAGTCCCAATAACATATTATATGCAACCCAACTACCCACCACCTATTCCTAGCATATGCATTTCTAGAATGTATTCCAACATTACTAGACGTGATGTAACCTCCACATTTGAATCTATTTTAGGTAAAGGATGTGTGGACCGCATAGATATGATATTGAAACGGGATGGTATGCAATCATATCAGTGTGTGTTCGTTCACTTTAATCCTTCATTTACACATACTACAAGACGTGCAGCTTATATTGCAGAGAGATTAAACAAAGGAAAGAACATTAAAATAGTATATAATGACCCGTGGTTTTGGAAATGTACGATGTTGATGAAAAGTAATTAAGTATGTATTCGTAAAAGTATATGTAAAGGATAATATATGATGGACCCCACCGAAATAATGGTAACTGCGCTTGAAAATGGCGGAGCACAAGTCGGAGGAAAACTACACCGATTAAATAATCATACCTTAGAATACCACGATTGTACTAGAATGATATTGGACATCGGTAGTCAAATTGAAATATTGAGAGAAAATGGTTGGGGTCTATTGTATATTACTGCAAAAGATATTACGGTTACTAGTGACGGAAGTTATATGCTTACTCCTATGACCGATTTATTTTCTTGTGATGAGAACGGAATGATATTGATAGACCGTCCATTCAAGTACGATGAAACGTATATGGCGCCAGAACTAAAACACATCGATACACTTCCATCTAAAGTGTATTATACGTCTGCTTATTTTAGTCTTCAATCGTTGGTATTAAAAGTTATAGGAGTAGACACTCTCTCTCGTATATATCCTACTAAATTGTATTTCCTTATCGAAAGATGTTCGGTAGAAGAGCCGAAAGATAGAATATTTTTATTTATTTAATTTCTACTACTACATATATGTCTAAATCAAGAAAATATCAAAGGTATTTTCAACCAATATCCAAAGAACCATTTTCTACTGCAGGGACGAATCGAAGCCATGGACGGGTAGGACAAACATCGTTAAGTACATCCTATACTAGAACACCTTTTATTGGAACATCTCCTGTGAACTACGGAGATAATTACGATAATATTGTATTTTCTTGTTGTAGCAGTTCAGCATCACAAGGAAAATCTAGTAAAACCACAAAAGGATTTTTATTGTCAACCGTGGAAAATCCAACCTCTGTCTATAACAGCACGTGCATTAGCAATTGCAACAATAACAACATAGTAAAGGATTTCTCTCCAGAAAATAACAGTCAAAGTGTTCTCACACAGCGTAATCAAACTAAAAACTTGCAACAAAATTGGCCCGAACTAATAGGGAACGCTGGTAAATACTATATTTGTAATAGTTGTAGTTATCCAGACGGAACACCAGACCCCGTGAAAGGTGGAACTTCCTATCATATTGGAGGTAGACTGGTGACAAACGAACCATATGCAAAACGGGTGGCACCGATGTCTTCTGGAGAGTATATGCGCACACAATTTTTATACCAAAATAAAACAGAGGAATGCTGTACGTAGAAAATATTTATAATCTATCCATATACATTATAAATGTCTATTGTAGCTATGAATAAAAAACTTAAAGCAAAACAAAATATAAGCAGCAAAGAAACAGGATTCTCTCTTAAAGGAACAATACGCAACATAAGAGGGATAGGTGGTAACTTACAAAGTTCAGAGGTTAGAACTATATTCAAAGGTACTTCACCAACAGGTTATGGTGGTCTTCCGTCACGTGATACAAAAAACAGGATTAAACTAGTATCAATAACTAATGATTTTACATCCAATATTCTTAGTAACAATACTACACAGACCACGATAGAAAGTACCCCCACTTCTGCTATGACTACCAAAGGACTTTTATTGAGTAAAGTATATCATCCTACACAATCCGCAAATAATTATCTAGACAATAGTGGTTGTAATAAAGATGGTGAATGTCCTACTTGGTGGGTAAAAGATTTTAATCCTTTGTCCAAAACACAAAGTGAATATATTAGAAAAATTAAAGTAGGGTGTTCTGACACCTCAGACGAAGACAATACTTCCACAGATAACCAACCGGATCCATGTCAAACTGCTTATTATTTAGGAACACGGAAAATATTAAAGAGTACTTACCATAATACTAGTTCTTCTGGAGCGATTACATCAGGAGAATTTACATCCACTAATTTATTGAGAAACAATTGTCTACCAACTCCTCCGTGCAAAAAACCATTTCCGTTTATTTTAAATAAAAATGGATGCAATACAGAATACTTAACGCCATTAGAAGCACAATTAGCCGGAGAACTGCCTGCGGATTGGAATACTTGTAGCGCTACCTCATCAATATACACTAAGAATCCATATATAATACCTGTCTAGTCTAGATGTCTTCTGGTAAATGTCTGAAACCGGTAGTAACATGAAACGATTGATATTCCACTACATCGTGTATTTCGAAACCACCGTTGTCATCGCTAAACACAATTTTTTTAATTCCACTTCGTTTGATTAGACTAAAACAATTTTCACACGGTGCAGAGTGTAATATACCTGAAGAGGATAATCTAACCACGTATAATGTTAGATTGGGAGTATGTTTAGGTTTATGATGTTTTTCTTTATCGGAGAACTACTTTAATATGCCTACTTCGAATACAATTTCTTATAGCAGCTATTTCAGCGTGACATGTATAGCATTCTTGCAAAAGGCCATCGCATGAATAATTTCTATAATTATTGAATCCTTTACCGTATATATTTCCATTCCCGTATATAACGCATCCGTGTTTAAATCTACAAGGTGATTGATTTGCTTGATGAATAGATTCCTGTATGCATTTTTGGTGTTTTTTCGTAACGGTCAATATAGCACTCATTGTTAATGTTAACTGGTATAAGATATAAAGTTTTATGTTGTTTCAATATGTTAAAATTGTATAAAGAGAGAGACGTAATAAATAGAATGGAATGTATCCGAGTGTCTAAACTGTCTGCTGGTGCGACTATGCCAACGCGTGGAAGTCCAAGTGCCGCTGGTTGGGATTTGTATGCAAGCGAATCGTGTGTTATTCCTGCTTTCGGGAAAGGTCTAATTAAGACAGACCTCGCTGTGGCGGTACCATACGGTTATTATGGACGAGTTGCCCCACGTTCAGGTATGGCTTGGAAAAAACATACGGATATTGGTGCCGGAGTAATTGACTCAGATTACCGCGGATCGGTGGGAATTGTAATGTTTAATCACGGTGAAACTGAACTGGTTATTGAGAAAAAAGACCGCGTTGCACAACTGATTATTGAACGAATCAGTATGGCGGAATTTAAAGAAGTCTCTTTTAGCGAATTAGAAACCACGGAGCGTGGCGATGGAGGTTATGGTTCTACTGGAAATTAAAATAATTATCCATCTACTAGTAAATGCTGAACTAAATCAATACGTCCTTTTCGTAAATAAGATGTATCGATGTTGTTTATGTCTTGATACGACTTGTTCGAGCATAAAATTAAAATAAGATTACGGATATAATCCGTAATCTTATTTTATCCAGCATATTGTTCCATGTCGTTTTATTGTATACTTCAATAGGTTGATTTTTATGCGGAACAATAGTTTCATCGTGCTCTTTTTTAAGCATGATATCGGCTTCATCTAATAATAAAATAAGTGGTTTTTGAGGCGTAGGATCAATCGTATGGTACATATTAGAAAAGCTATCACTTGGTTCACGCGGATTAAACGAATCACAAAAATAACATTTTAATTCACGTGCCATTAAATAGCATAAAAAAGTTTTACCACATTGTATGTCTCCATATAAATAGCAATTTACATTATTTTTTTCATTATATATTTTAATTATGTTATCATAAACCATTTGTTGTTGTGTCGTGAATGTTTTGTCACGGATATAAATTTTTTTTTTGGTGTATCTAAAATAACTATAATCGCCATTCCTATAGTAATAATCGACTGTATTGGTAGGTCCTTTTTGAACGGATGTAACGATTTGCTCTATTTTTTGTGTTGGTTTATCTTCACCAAATATTTCTTTTATTTTTTCTTTTTTGCACACGAGATACGTTTGTCCGTATTCGCAATCTGGAATGTAGCACATAAAAGAGTTATCTTTGGATAAAATATATCCACAAGGGTTAGATTCTTCATCATAATTAGTACATTTACAATCGCGCAAGTGTTTTCGTAATAAAATAATATTATCTTTTTTGAAAATGGTGTATAAATGGTAACGAAACAATCGTATGAAACAAACCACAAAAGGCCGAAGTATGGATAAGGTTTGTTCTGTATTGGCTATAAACATATACAACATCAGCACATATTCGTTCATAGCCTATTTTCTATAATTATGTTTAAATTAATTATAGAAGGTCAATTACGTAACATTTTTTTCGCGGTTCGAGCGATTCGTTTGTATTTTGGGTGTTTATTTCTGTAAGCTCTTGCTCTAATATATACAGCATAAACTCCTTTTGGATGTATTTTACAGGTGCGTTTTGCACAAATAGGGAAACTTTTGTTTGGTCCAAGAAAACATTTTTTTCCACACGTATGTTTCATAGCTGTACGTTGTTTCGCAGATGGAGCGAGTTTATTCCAACCCGTCCAAGGTACTTTTTTTCTAGTCCGCTTCATTTATTATACAATAATACAATAATACGAAAAAAATGAATTACTTTTGTATTATTGTACTATAACTATAATGAAATACGGTATGGAAAAGTGGTAAAGCTACGACGAAACCTTATTACACATACGTGATTATTCTGAATATTAAAGTAGAATAATAATAATATATGGATGAATTAAATAATTCAAATACAAACACATTTTTTAAATTGTACGGCAAAAATAACGAAGAGACGCGAGTTCCAACTCATACAAATAGTTTAGAAGAGAATAAAGGAGAACATGTAGATGAGTGTACAAGTAGCGGAACCCCGGAAGCATACGACATAGAAAACAACAATACACCTATTCATTATAGAAAATTAAATTACAAAACAGTAGAAAAAAAAATATATGCATCATACGACCACGATAGTAGACACAGGTATTCCTCTGCTCTAGATGTACTTGCTAGTTTTATAAAGGGACACAAAATTATATATATGGAATCTCATAGCCACACCGTAAATAAATTAAATGTTATGATGATTCCGTGTATATTTTTATCTGGACTGGTATCTGTAGTACAATCTCCGTTACAATGTTCTAAACGTGGAGAGATTATATTGTCATCTTTGTCAGCAATTGTCGCGTTTATACTTGCTATCAACAATTATATGAAATTAGATGCGAAAGCAGAAGCACATAAAATTTCCTCACATCAATACGATAAATTGCAATCGTTGATTGAATTTCAATCAGGACAAGTTCTCTTGTTTAGTGAACCTGCGTTATTAAACCAAAATATTTCACAAGAAATCGAAAGAGAGATAAACGTAGAAAAACTATTCGGTATGAAATCCTCAAGTGATGAGGATGAAGAAGAAACTACGCAAAGAATTGTTGGAAAAGTAAAGTATTTAAATGATGCTAGAACAAATGCAGAGAATAAGTTAACCTACAATATGAAAGAACTAGTTAGACAGATAGATAACAAAATTAGCGACATAAAAGAAACAAATCAATTTATTATTCCCAGAAGTATACGATATCGATATCCGATCATTTACAATACAAACGTCTTTTCTATTATAAAAAAAATAGATGATTATCGTGTGAAAACCATCACTAAATTAAAAAACGTAAAAAATGAACTGCGGTATATAAAAGCCTTACAAAATAGTAGAAACACAGATATTACCGAAAAAGACAAAGAACGTACAACTATATTATTCAAGCAAAAGACACAATTGATAGACACTATATTATTTTTAAAAACTGCATTTTCTCTCATAGATAGTATGTTTCAGCAAGAAATTTGTAACGCGGAACTCAGAAAAAAATATTGGGTTAGTTGGTATTGTTCTGTGTGTTTTGGATGTAGATTTAAACATCCCGATTATAAAAATCCCGAAAGTTGTGGTGGAGAAATATTACAAAAAATATTGCGTGCAGACAGACAATTTGAAATTATTAATACAGATTTTGAATAACTTATTTTCTTTTCGTTTTGTTTCGACGCTTGCCTTTTTTATGTTTACCTCGTTTTTTAGTCTGGCGTTTTTTTTTCATTCGACGACCTCCACCAAGACTTCGTGTTCTTCGTAGAGGTTCATTGCCGTCACCAGGCGTTGCGCTAGGCGTTGCGCTAGGCGTTGCGCTAGGCGTTGCGCTAGGCGTTGCGCTAGGCATATCTTCCGATTCAGAATCTGTATCATCACATTGATATAACTGAGTAACAGCAGCCCATAAAGCAGTCCAGAAACTCCTTTCTTTTTTGCTCGGAGTATTCAACCCGGCAGAACCATCTGCTTTATCCGCGTTAGGATTGGGTATTGCGTCTGCAGAACCAGCTGCTCCCCATAAACCAGAAATATATTGTATTAATTCACATGTAATGCCAATTGGATTGGTTGATTGATTAGTTTCTCCCCGCTCTCTCAATTCATGTGAAATACGTCTTAGAGTTACTTTGGATATTGACTGTAACGCTTTTCCTGAATTTGACCAATCCAGGTCATCAAATTGATCGTAAACATCTTTGGCTATAGTAGCTCCTATGCATAGAGAAAGAGTTGCAACTAATTGTTGCGTAATCTTAAGATAGGCACGTTGCACCTCTACACAAGTCCTCATACCCGTCATAAGACGAGAAATTTCAGCCTGTGTAACCATATTACCAACATCGCAAACCTCATCCGGATGTGGTAAACCTCCTTTTCTTGCGATATTGTCCGCTACAGAATTAAATGTCGTACATATAATTCCGAAATATTCAAGTCCTCCAAGAATAGATACAATATAAGCTAGCGCTGCGAAATCATATTTATCAAAATTTTTATTATTCGATACGGCAGCTGACATTTCTGGTGTAATATCTGGTTCATCTTTTCCGTCTGCGGTTTCTTCATCCACACTGCCATCTACACTGCCTTCATAATCCGATGCTGCTGCGCCAGCAGCACCTCTCCTTTTGGGTCCACCACCTTTTTTTTTCCTACTTTGACGATACTTCTTAGATTTTTTTTTACGTGATCCACCGGACACCACACAACTACCTACTGGTAATTTTCCATTTCGGATATCTTTGCTAAGTGCTTCTATTTTTTTAAATTCATCAGTATTTAAAAATTTTTTTATAATTCCCAATTGTTCATTCATTTTACTTTTTACTTCCTGATTCAACACAACTGTATCAGTATCAGGAGGCGAGTGTTTCTGAATAAATTCGTGAAAGTCTGCTGTATTTGATACATCTAGTTCTTCTGGTATCACTTCAGTAGTATAATCGGACATAACTATATTGTATCTATAGAAATAAATATAGTTATTTATAGTGATAATTTGGAGATACGTTGTGTTAATGTCTCTGACTGTATGCGTTCAATCCATATATACGGGTCTTCTATAATTTCCACATCGTGTAAAGACAACTCTTTTACATATTTAGATTGTTCGTCAAAATCCATACAATTATCATTTTCGTAAAATTGTTCTAAAAGAACGTCTGAACGCCATTGAATAGATTTATTTTTGTGATTTTGTGTGCCGCCATACAAACAAAATTTCTTATTCCATTCGTGAGATGCAAAACAATAGTATTCCCAATGCATATTACAAGCTTCTTCTAAACCTTCTTGTAAAAGAAACCTAGCATATTTACCAGGGGGTAGAATGGTATGGGTTGCATACAAACGTCGTTCTTGTAATTTATGATAATATCTTTTGGACGGTTTACTGAAATGTGTTTCCATTTCAGTAACGGGGGTTATATTTGAACGTATGAAATGTGTTTTTTTATGTTCTATGCTGTGAATACATCTCGCCATTAAACAAGACAGTTCTAACTGTCCTATCGTTTTTGTAGATACACCACAGTCTACATCTATCGATTTCGACAACCCATATTGCAATAAAACGTCATATATGTGTTTTATACCGTATTGCATTACTGCAGAATTAAGATAATAACCAATATTACGCAAATTTTTTGAACGAATAGAACCAAATAATCCAGTCAAATAAATAGGATATCCTTGCATTCTAGAATGATTTTTATATATGGTGGTTGGATAAATACAATTTGTGGTGTGATAGGTAATGTAATATGCAGTAGGACATACTGACAGTAATCTTAGGTTACATACAACATCCGCTAGATGCCTTTTAACGCGTGTGTTGTTATATTCTTTTATTTTGCGCGTGATATACTTCCCTATGGAATGATGAGAAATAGAGAAGAATTGGGTATATAAATTGTATAATATTGTGTCTATATCAGCAAATGTGTATATCAGTTCCCATAACCAGTAAAGACATTCGTGAATAGAACTACGCATAAGTATGCATTGTGTAAATGTTGCAATAACTTCATCCACCGGGTATAGATTTTCCGAAAGTTGTAATGTGTTCATGTTATAATTGTATGTTAAAATACTGCAATTATATCAAGTACATCAATTTTATATTTTATAAACGTATATATATATAATGGGTAAAAAAGAAGTTTCGTATACAGATTTAGTGAAAATAATGTTAACCAAAGCGAGAGAAGATGCTTCTTCTTTGGGCGGAAAATACAATCCAAAAGAAGCATTCAGCAAAGCTGCGTCAAGATGGAAAAAAGTAAAAGATGGAAGCGACCCAGAGTTTTCACAAGGAAAAACAACTTCTATGACCCGAAAAAGAAAAAGAAAGAAATCGACACCGGCACCAGGACACAAAGGTGCACCTTCTATCACAAGACCAGGTCATCTTGATTTTAGAACTGCCAAAGGGTTTAAATATTACCATAGGGACGGACATTTAGAAGACTACAACGAAAAAGGTGTAAAAGGGACACCTTATACAAAAAAAAGAAAAACCGCTCGTAAAAAGAAATAATAAAATGTAGTTTTTATATATTAAAACGATGCCATTTTATCGTGAAAAAAAACTGTTGTTTATTCATATACCTAAAACTGGTGGAACAGTAATAGAAAATGCCATAAAATCAACATGCAAGCAAGAATTATATAGTGGTTATACAAATAATATATTAGAGTATCCATATAATCAAAAATCATTACAACATCAGTTTTATAGCACGCTTTATAGATACCGACATAAATTACGAGTAGATTTCAATAATATTAAAATATTTTCTGTTGTTAGGAATCCATATGACAAAGTAATTAGTGAATTGTTTTGGTTTAGTAAGAAAATAAAAGTAAAACGGATACAAGATTTTTCTACTGCAGAAGAGGTATTTGATATACTAAAAAATAATTATTTTCACAGGGATGATTTAGACAATCACAATAAACCTCAGTATCAATTTGTTACCGACGAAAAAGGTGGGTTAATACCTAATATTAAAATATATAAATGTGAAGAACTAAATAAATTAAATGGAGAAATAAATAAGTTTATAGGAATGGATATTGATATAAAGAAGAATGATGTAAACAAAGATTACTCAAAGTATTTAAATAAAGATTCGATTCAATTAATAAATAAATATTATAAAAAAGATTTTGAATTATTCAATTATGCATACAGATAGGATTACACTATTATATAGTATATAATTGCGTAGTTATATTTTCTGTAATAGCGGATTTTTCTTGTTCGAATTGGTTTGCGATAGTAAGATAACTTTCTACATCACCGTCCATATAAAACATATTATAAAATTTCTTTCCTGTTTCAGATGTGATTAATCTTTGTTTTGGGTCTGGATGAATATTCATAACAAGAAGTTCACCAAAAAGATTTAGAAATTTATTTTTAGAATTATTTTTTGGGAAAAGCAAAGTAATCATACGTAAATACATTACGCTTAACGAATAGTTATCCCACGTATGACTATGCCCTATTAATTCCCAAATAAGAGTTGAGGATGGTTTACCCACATAGGTTTTTAAGTGTGTAATACACATATCCAAATATTGTGATGAAAACTCTCTAGGGAAAAACTCCAGAACACGGTTGTTGCTTACGTACAACGTGGCGATTGTTTCCACATCTTCATTAGTCAACGTATTTTTTGTTTCGTGTATTAGAAAACAAATAATATGAACGTCAACGCACCATACATAGTATTCCGGGACATATCTATAAAAATAGTTTCTTAAATTCGTCACGGTAAGATTTTTGATAGGTATAGATATACCAAAATCAATAATACGGGGGTCATATGTGATCTCATTAAATAAAATGTTATCCAATTTAAGGTCAAAGTGTACTACATTTACTTGTTGCAGTTTTTCTAATGCCATTAATAAATATTTATAGGATTCTATAACCGTTATAATAATATCTTTTGCGGTTTTTATTTTTATCATATCTGTAAATCTAATTTCCTTCATGTAGGGAACTTCCATCGCAACATACTCATCTTTGTAATTTTTTATGATTTTGCATTTTGAAATCTCTTTTTGTGAAATCTTGCGTAAATCAATAGGACATTCATTAATAACAGGCAAAAAAAATAATGCATATGATGGTATATCTCTGACAATAGAACCAACGGTACTTTCATTTTCGGATTGTGTATTTTTTTGTTGTATTTTTGTAATAGTCTTGTCGCTATAGACTGTTTTACTATCACACGTGACTCCTGGATAAAAAGTGCATCCAAACCCACCTTGACTTAATAATTTACTCATATATAAGTCGCGTAGATTTTTATGTTGTATTTTAAATGTGAGGTATTTAATGACGTTTGCTGTATATAAAATACCTGTTTTTGTATGTTTTTTTAATCTTTTGAATAATTTGTTTAGCTGATAACGTAATATCAGCTGATATAATTCTATTAATTTCAACTCGCAAAAGTTGTGAATGTTCTTCACAAAACCAGTTGTATCCTTCCGCAGGTGTAAACGTTTCCAATTTCGCACATCGTGTAATGTGGTTATCCATCGCCTCTATCACGTCAATATCGGTGCTTATATAAGAACGCCGTATAGTGACTGAATCTGGTTCTTTATTCGATTTTTTATTTCGAAAATAATAACGACCTGCTTTATACATTTTGTCTTCAACATCGCCATCATAACCCAATTCTTTTAACCGGTATTTTTCTCGTTGTATACATTCCTGATTTTCATTACACCATTTTTTCCACGTATCTTTGTAATCCTTTCGGTCGTCATATTGATGTATTTTGGAAAATTCTGTGAGAAGATTCACAAAATCATCTGCGAGTTTAAAACGAAAGACAGACATCTTATAGGTTTGATACAACTAAATAGGATAAGTTTTTCATTTCATTTTTTTTGCTTAATTCATATAAATGACGAACCAAGAAACGTATTCCATTATGACTATGCCTTTTTACAACAGTGTAGACCAATGTTACATAAAAGTCTTGACTTTGGACCGAATACCTCCAGATACATCTCCTCTATATACATTAGTCCGTAGGGTTCAACTGCATAAATTATCTCCTTTCAAACAAGGAACCGCGTGCAATCCGTTGCAAACATGTGGGAACGTATTGTTGAAACCATATGTTCGTTGTGAATATGCCACTTTACAAGATATACCGTTGTTATTTACGTGGTTTGCAAAAAATAACTTTACTATAGACACTTCCATAACACAAATGATACATCAATCTGAGGTTAGAATGTCCGAACCTATTGTGTGTTTTATAACACAAAAAAATTGAAATTCATCTATAGTATATATACTATACTATAGATAATGGAACCTACAGAAACAGACATTAAAAACTATATTGAGCTGCTTTCAGAACAAGAAAAAATAGTATTTGAAATTGCAAAAACACATTTAGAAACATCGTTTGACGTTGTGAGAACCATCGGATTTATAGAATGGTTTAAACGTACAAAACCAGTTTAACCAAATCTAGGTTTTACAATATGTTTTTGAGTAAATCTCTTTACAGAAGAACGTATACTACGTAGTGTTTTATTTGCTTTACTATTATTTCCACCGGACATATTTGGAGCATAGTTGTTGGTTGGTTGTAAATTATTTTTTAGTTTCTTCGCGTCATCCATCATATTATTAAATTCGTTGTATGTCTTGGCTAATTCTCCGCCTTGGTGTTTTGTATATGCCAGAGTATCGCGCACTGTCTTTATTCCTATTCCTGTCATCTCTCCATTAAAAGTTATCGTTGGCGCAATTATACCAGAATTAACCGCATTAAACCATTTGCTTAACGCAATCACCGCATCTACCGCACCTCCAAGACCTGGTACTTCAGCAACCGCAGCACTAATCGTGTCGATGGTTGCGTTCACCGCTCCTCTAGCACTTTTTACACCCATGTTGTCGACTGTTTCCCAAAATGTATCTGTTAATTCGTCAATCGTTGGTTTTGCAATTTTGAATATGTCTTTCAACGCATTACCATACACGTGAATAGTTCGTTCAAGCACTTTTCTAAGTTCAGGGTCACTCGCAGCATATGAAATTAATTCAGCTGTGTCATTTATGTTATTAAAAAAATTTGGCGCAACATCACTCCAATCTTTGTTTGCAAATTTGTCTCCTGCATATTCTCTGATAAGACTATGTGGAATCCATTCATCCAAAACACCTGCTGCATTTTTAAAAGCGTTTTTAGCGGTGTCTAATATTTCCGAATTTTGTGCGTTTTCTAACAATTTTGCACCAGGACTGTCTTTTGATGTTACTGCTGTAGTAGTTTCTGGTTTAGTTACATCTTGAGAAACTGTTTGAGGTTCAGATGTAGTATTCTCTCCCCCTCTATATTTACGTGTCTTTATCTTCATAATTTTTTTTTTATTAATTCTATTAGTTGTCATATGATATATATTTACACTTTTTTATCTTTGCTTGTCATCCACGCACTATACGTTAGTGGTTCTCTATGTGAAACCGTGGAAGTATCCATAATTTGTTTACACCATTTCATAGCTGTATCGCTTATAAACGATGGGGACCAACTACCTGGTGATTTTATTTGTTCTTGACTGTCCCATACATTAAGCGTTCCGCATTTTCTAAAATGATTGCAATTCTCAGGTATAATAACCGTTTTGTTTTTCGACGTGGGTTTTATGGTATTGTATGATTTAAACGTAGCAAAAGGTCCATCTAATTTTTTAGGTAAGTTTGTTTTATCCATATCTGTATCTGTATCTGTGGTATGTTTTTCAGATGCCTTTTCATATTCTTCTTTGTAATCAACACAAATAGATTTACATTTATGTACGATAGAATATAACTGAGCGGCTGCGTCTAATGAAGTATATGGTATATTCACATCACTCCAAAAATGAAATGCTGATGTGCTGGAATTATAACACATAATAACAGTTCCTTTGTCTGTTTCTTCTTTAATGTATTCACCAGAGAGAGATTTCACTCTCGTTTCTTCTAGTTCAGACAAAGGAATTTCTTTATACATTTCATAATATTTTTCAGCATAATTAGTTTCTTCCTGAGAACTGGAAACAACACGTGTATCTTTGTGAACACATCCTACAATAACAAAACAAAATATCCAGCTGGCAACAAGAATATATGACCCAGTCATTACATCCATAGTATCATTATAGTAGTCAATAGTATTATTCATCGTGTAATTAATAATACTATTTTGAAATGTTTATATTGTTTTTGTTTTTCTCAACTTAAATAATTCGTTCATTTCTTCTTCTAAAAATGGAACATCGTAAAGTTTAAAAGTATCTTGTTCTGGATATAAACATACTAGACATAATTTAGATACGGTTTTTCCATAATTTCTCTCTAGAATAGCTTTATAGGTATTGAGTTGAAGTGCATAGTGCCAGAAATTTGTATCTGGTAAATGATTTATACAATCCGTAATAGAATATGTTTCGTATGAGGTGTTCTTAATTATTCCTTTCGACCTTTTCCAATCATATATCATCAACGTGTCATCTGGCAAAATATACACCATATCTATAGCACCGGCAAGTTTTAGTTCCTCGTCAAATATAATCCATTCGGTTCGAAAAGGCTCAAAAGCATATGTTTGTGTAAAGTCCAAAAATTGACTATATTCTTTGGAATTGTTTTTAACCGGAATTTGATTGTAATATTTCTCAATATCATTGTGCAAATGAGTACCTGCTGAAGCAGCATTTGAACCACTACTCTTCCATATCTCTTTAATTTCCTCTCTTGTTTTGCCGAAATATTTATTTTTCTCCCATTTTGGGCTATTAAACATTTTTGTAATAATAGAATCTGCGTCGAACGCTTTGAAATGAGTGTGCACCCACGTAGTTACAGACATATAATCTGTATCGCCATCAATAGTATACTTGTGGGTAGGTTCATCAAATTGAATACGCAGATCTCTTGGATGTGTGTGTTTGCGTGAGAGAAATGACATAATAAATTATAAGGATACTGTATATTTATATTGTTATTCAACGTGTTTTGCGACGTGATTTGGAACGTTTTGACTTTGAATGCGATTTTTTTGAACGTGACCGAGAGTTAGAACCTGTCCGGGTTGAGGACCGGGGTGTGTGTGTAGAATAGTCATATTGTATCCGTTCATCTAGCGGCATAGTGTCGGATGGTCTCGACAATAGCTCCATTAGTTCATCATTATTCAACTGCATAATAATAATATTTTTATTATTTGCGTGTGCAATATCCATTATATCCCCATCATAAGACATTTCTAGATAACCGTTGTCTATAGTACTGTTTCCAGATGATATTTTGTATGTAGCATTTCCTTCTATGATAGGATTCATATGTAATAGGTACCTAAAATAATACAAATATGCTTACACAATACAATACTCGTACCAGATAATTATTTATAAAACTAATCTAGAAACAACGATAGCGTAATAGTATGTATAATATTTTTAACTATAAAATATTCAACTTACTTTGCATAATTTCGTTTATAACTTTTTCGTGCATTCCAATCGAGTATCTAAATGCAGATTATGTGAAAAGATTATTAATGTGTTATTTTGCATTAGACGCATACAACAATTATCTAGATATAGTATTACACCACTTGTTGTATTATTTTGTCACCATATACGAAGACTTTGCTCTAGTACACAAGTGTCTTATTATGGAGTGGTCCACCTTATTTTTACTTTTATATAAAGAAAAATATCCTACAAAATATCTCTTTGCGTGTTCTTGGGTATCGATACGGTTGATGTATATTCCTTACTATTTTTATTGTATACAATCCGAATTAGACATTTTATCCAAAAATATAGTAATACTTATATATGGGTTTCATTTTCATTGGACATGTAAAATCATGAATAAAGGGTTGGATACTTCATACGGGTTGTCTTCGTTACTTTTGATGGGTGTACCTTTGAATATGATGTATTATGTGGTTCCTATGGATAGCCATACCTATTGTATGATTTATATGCAAACACAAATTAGTTTTTATTTTAATGTGTTAAGATTACAAAATAATCATAATAGGTTATATTTAACTCTATATGCATTAGACACCACGATGATAACCTATATTTGTTTGACTTATTTAAACCTTCCGTACAAGATGATATTGGGTGTTACACATTTTTTAATAAAATATAACTATCCATCCGCTTATATACATAAATGTATATTTTTGTTTTCTTTTTTACATTTAGCCAATCGATACTCTGAGTTATGGTATATTTCTCTTGTACCGATCTATTTAACACAGTTCAAAATGAACCGGTTACATTATTCGACGATATACAATTATCTCTGGCACGGGTGTAGCGGATTATTGATAAGCTATACGTTGAAAAATAGAATATCATATTAAACCTTTATAATTTATAATTTATAATTTATCTAGACCTATATTATAAATGTTTAATATGAGATTCGATGACGAATATTACCCACATGCATCTTCGGCACATCCTTATGCACTCCCGCAACCTACACCGCAGATGCAGCAACCACCACCGCCGTCTCTGCCGCCTTTGCCTCAACTAACGGATAAGTTCATGAAAGCGTATTATTATGAGTTTTTAGATAGGTTCACTCCACAACACGATATGATGCATCCGGAGGTTAGTGTTGGACGTCAGTTCCAATATGATAATGAAGATAAAATATTTGATGCAAATCATATGCGTAATATGTCGCCAGAAAAACGAGAAGAGTGGGTTAGATTCTATCAAGACATTCTAGATAATAATAAAATGTACAAACCGTTTTATCCTAGACAACCATCATTAATTCCTCATGAGGACGATCAAGGACAATTGTTCGGACCGACCGCTCCTTCCAGTAACAGCATCCAAGCTGCTAGGTATCCTGCTGGTAACAGGACTAGTAGAGGCATAAGCGGTATGCCTGGTCCTTACGGATTTACATACGGGGGTGGACCCAAATCGCGTGGAAGAAAATCGCGTGGAAGAAAATCACATGGAAGAAAATCGCGGGGAAGAAAATCGCGGGGAAGAAAATCGCGTGGAAGAAAATCACATGGAAGAAAATCGCGGGGGAAAAGAGTTTAAACGAAACAGCTCTTTCAACAATTATAATCTACATAACTGTTTCCGTTGTCGCTAAATCCAGCTCGTTGTTTACCGAGTCTTTTAGTAAAACAAAACCAATTGTCGGTTGCTTGTAAATTTTTCCATATTTGGTCGTTCGCATATATCCAATCTTGTCCGGTAGTTTCTAATAATGGAATATTTATTCTATATAACTCAATTAGTTTATCATAGTAATGATGATTTACGATATACCCCGAAGCGGTAGCAGAATATAATGTCCGCATTAGAAATGGGGTTGTTTCGCATACAAACCCATCATGTAAATTATAAGATAAAAAACATACATCAAAATCCGGTTTATGATAAAATAATTTTTCTAATTCTGTTTCTACTACGTCTTTTGACTCAATAAAATAAAAATCATCTTCTAAAATAAGAACGTTTTTATAATTTCTCTCTTTGGCGAGTTCTAATACACGTAAATGGGAGTATCCACAACCAACTAACCCATTATTAGGATTAAATACTGCAGGAAACCTTTCAGCATTTAATTTATATTTCTCTAATTCACAATTCATTAATTCTTTCCTGTCTTCTCGTTTGTCTAAGTTGATGTAAAATATGTGGTCTATATGTCCGGACATAATATATATTTCTACCAATAGAATATACTAAATATCACAACCCATTGTAAATAAAAAAATTGAAACAATCAAGAATGCATAACTTAAAGGAAGCACTAATAATCACTAAAGCATGGCATACAACGATGCTTTTATTAAGATCCTCGGAGAATTGGAAGATATTATGTCTCGACAAGGGGAACCGTTCAAAGCACGAGCATACCAAAAAGCATCCGAAACGATTATGACCTATCCAGAAGACATCACTACGATTACACAACTCGTTGGAAAACCAGCTATGGGTAAATCCGTAATGACTACTTTACAGGAATATATCGATACCGGGTTAGTCCAAACTGTTGAACGATACAAAACAGATCCGTTAAACACACTCACAAGAGTATTTGGAATTGGTCCTAAAAAAGCCAGAGACTTTATAGAAGAAGGGCTAGATACCGTTGAAAAATTAAAAAATCACCCAGAAAAACTCACCTCAGCGCAAAAAATAGGGGTAGAGTTTTACGACGATATCCAGCAAAAAATTCCTCGTGAAGAGATTGATGAATACAAAAACACATTCTCTCATATTTTACAATCAAAAAACATACCAGTTGGTACGCAATTTGAGATTGTAGGGTCTTATAGACGCGGAGCGTCGATGTCAGGGGATATAGATATTATTATCACCAACAAAGACAATCGTGTCGAGTCTTTTGAAAAAATGCTAGATGCGTTCATCCACCATAAAATTATCACACACATTTTATCACGCGGAAAGTCGAAGAGTCTTACTCTTGGTCGATTACCAGGTAAACCTGCGCGGCGTATCGATGTATTGTATTCACCTCCTGATGAGTATGCATTTGCTGTTCTGTATTTTACAGGCTCAAAAGCATTTAACACGGTACAGCGTCAAAGAGCGGTTGATCGAGGATATACGCTTAACGAACACGGTATACATCATTTCAAGAAAGGGGTGAAAGGTGAAAAAGTAGAAGGAAAGTTTACTACTGAAAAAGATATATTTGACTTTTTAGAGATGGCATATAAAGAACCACACGAACGAAAAGATGGACGGTTTGTAGGAACCAATTCTATAGCAGAACGATTAAACCAAATTAAAAAAAACGGTATATGTTCGTTGACCGAAAAAGAAATTGAGGAATTGATTCAAAAAGCAAATCAATCGTATTATGGTGGAGAACCACCATTAATGTCGGATGACTTATACGATATGATTTGTGATTATGTGTCCGATACATATCCTAAAAATAAAATGGCAAAGACAGGACACACCGATTTGAAGATGGATGTAAATGTAAAACATAAAACTAGTTTACCATATGAATTATGGTCGATGGATAAAATCAAACCAGATGGTATGTCATTAAACAAATGGACGTCTAAATTCAAAGGACCTTATGTGTTGTCTTGTAAATTAGACGGTGTGAGTGGACTATATGTAAGTCCAAACAAACTATACACACGCGGAAATGGGAAAATAGGTCAAGACATTAGTCATATGATACCATACCTAAAATTACCCAAAACAGAAGGGCTAGTTATACGTGGTGAAATAATCATAAAGAAAACCCTGTTTCTAGAAAAATATTCCAAAGATTTCTCTAATCCACGAAATTTTGTAGCAGGCGTAGTCAACCAAAAAATGTGTATCGTACAACGGTTGAAAGACTTGGATTTTGTCGCATATGAAGTCATACAACCGTCCTTAAAACCATCACAACAATTAGTGATGCTTGAGAAAGAATCGGTCAATTCTGTTCCTTTTGTAGTTGAACCGCGAATTTCTAATGAAAGTCTTTCAGATATGTTGATTTATTGGAGAGATATGTGCGAGTATGAAATTGATGGTATAATATGTGGTGATGATAATATCTACGCACGTACATCAGGAAACCCAGCACACGCATTTGCATTCAAAATGGTCCACACGGACCAAACGGTAGAAACTAAGGTAGTAGATGTGATATGGAATGCGTCAAAAGACGGGTACTTAAAGCCACGCGTTCAAATAGAACCGGTTGTTATTGGTGGAGCAAAAATAGAATATACTACAGGATTCAACGCGAAATTTATAGTAGACAATAGAATTGGAGCCGGAACGGTTATTTCTATCATACGGTCTGGTGATGTCATACCCTATATTCAAGAAGTCATACGCGGTGCAGAAGAACCTTTGATGCCATCCGTAAATTATAAATGGAATAGTACAAAGGTAGATATTTTGCTTGAAGACTATAAAACGGACGTTGATGTCAATCACAAAAGAATAACGTTATTCTTTAAAGCTATAGGCGTAGATGGTTTAGGTGCAGGTAACATAAAAAAAATTATGGATGCAGGATACACTACTATCCCGAAAATATTGTCTATGTCTCACGATGATTTTATGGAAATAGAAGGGTTCAAACAAACGTTAAGTGATAAAATTTATAAGGGAATACTTCATAAATTTCAAGAAGCGCCTTTGCCGGTATTAATGGAAGCAACCAATATATTTGGTCGTGGTTTCGGCAAAAAAAAAATTCAAATGATATTAAGTGAGGTACCGGATATTATTGTTTGTGACTTATCTGATAGAGAGAAAATAGAAAAAGTAAGCAAAATTTCTGGAATGGCTGAAAACACATCTCAAAAATTCATAGATAAATTAACAGAATTCAAAGAATGGGTATATCTGGTCGGTATATCACAAGATAAATTACTATATAAACCAAATGAAGTTGTAACAACGATAGACACAAATAACGTATTGTATGGAAAACGGGTTGTAATTACTGGATTTAGAGACAAACATCTTCTAGAAAACATAGAACAACGCGGAGCAGTAGTAAGTAGTTCTGTATCTAAACAAACGTACGTAGTGATTGTCAAGGACCCGCAACAAGAAAGCAGTAAAACCCACGATGCAAAAACATATGGAGTACCTGTAGTATCATATCAAGAATTCATAAAAACCCATAATATCGTTTAGAGAACATAAAACGTGCAATAATTTATACAATAAATTCAAATTGAATAATATTTTTAAGGTTCATTTTAAGATGTTTATAAAGTGTTTTACGTAAGTGTGATTTTGTGGATGCACGATTAAAATTATTTCCTAGAACTTTTTGTAAAATATTTGTGTATTCTTCACAATAACGTTCGTTCATCATACGATGCTTATTTTTTTCTTGCCATTCTACAAATTTACCCATAACTTGTTTTTCTATATTTGTAATTATATTGCCTAGTTGATCATTATGCAGAATACTCCATCCGTTAGCATCTTTGATAAAGAATGCATTTTCTTTTTGGTCGAACGCTTTAATAGGCAATTGTGCTTCTTTGTCAATAGGAAATAACGTTTTCAATATCATACACATACCGTCTATATAATCGTGTGTACACACAAATTGATAGTGTTCGTGTGTGATAAGATTTTGGTTGAGATAATCCGTCAAGGTAATAATATCTGCATAATGTTCGTTCAACCATTCATTTACATGAAGACGTTTCTTTTTAATAATCGCAAGTTGTGATAATTCGTTCACTTTTGCTTCTAATTCTTTGTTTTGTTTCGCTAGTGTCAAAATCATATCGTATAGTGTAGATGTATCAGGTATTGCAGTATGTTTTTCATTATTATCTCTTCTCTCCTTATTTGTTAAGTGAAGTAGTTCACAAGCAGAAACGTGTCTATCATAATAAATTTTCATTTTATATTGTGTTAAACAACAAGGACAAATATACTTTACTTTTTTGGGTGTAATTGACATTTTGGTGGATTGTATCATCTTTCCTTAAACTATATCAATTTATTATATTATATAACTATAAAATGACGCTTAGTACCGATGTAGAAGAAGACAACTGTTTTTTTGGTGCAACTGGATGCGTGGAGATAAACAAAGATACCCAGACTTCCGTAGTACAATGTGTATCCTGTTCAAATGTATGCGACGGAAATAATCCATGGTGTGAATGGAATAAAAGCATAACCACTCAAAAAAAAATATGGGGATTAGTTCGTCAAAATGCAAGTACATACCAAGATACCAAATCAGCGGTGAATGTCATAGGACCTTTGAGTGGTGTGTACTCCAATAAGCCATTAAATAAATTTGGTGGTGTCAATTGGAACCAATCCAGCGATCGTAATGTTGCCGGTATAGAACAACGTTATGTCCCTAGAAATCGAACCAGAAATAGACCGGGTTCTTCTGGAGGCGGAAAACATAGTGTTGGCGTAGATATAAAACATAATTCATACGCACGGTTTTTAGCACGAAAAAAAGCCAAAAACTTAACTACTTTACCAAACTTATCGTTGGGTCCGGATACAATTAATCTAGATAACCCAGTTCAAGGAAACAAAAATTATCTTCTAGGATTAAATAACTGTTATTATTGTAGTTAATTTTTTCTTCTTTAATTATAGTAATGAAAATGTACTTTACCTCAAGCAAACTTGCGTCTGCCGGTAGTCCAATACAATTGCAATCAAGCAAACCCGTCTCCGCGATAAAACCTTCATTACGTTCCTCAACCAATAGATTTAGTTTAAATAAAGCCCAACCGTTGAAAGGTATGTCTTGTGGATGTGGAAAATAAATAACATATGTATCACATATGTATCACACGAATACATATGTTTTCCATCGTTTTTGGTTTACAAATACATACCTTTTTTTTATGAAGTGCTTTAGATATAGTGGAGTGGTCTAGTTTGTATGTTTGCGATATTTCTCTCATACTTGCATATACATTACACATACCGTCATTACAAATAACAATATATTTCCCCCGGGAAGCAAAATCTATAAGTTCATCATCGTTCATATGAGATATAACGATTTTTCTTTTAATTGCATTACAACGTTTAAAAATATCATAACATAGTAAGATATAATGGACACATTAAATTTAGATATTGATACATATACGCATTTTGATTTAATCCAGTTATTTTCGCTAAGTACCAAATACACCCCAAAACAAGTAAATGATAGTAAAAATAAGTTAATAAATCAATTAAAAAAAATCCAAAGTATAGGCACAGACAAAAAACTAAATATTCAAATGTTTGTAGATAACGCAGCTTCACGACTTATGAATAATGAACCGAAATCAAATTTGACTTGGTCTCAAAGAGAAAATAATATGGTGCCTGCCAGTAATGAGCATTATGTTATAGAAGATAACAATAGACTCGTTGGGAAACAATCCAAGACCACCGAAGGAAGGCTTGGTGGAACCGATAATATTCCTCCAGGTTGGCTCAACCCTATAAATGTAAGAAGCACTCATTCAAGTATTAATATAGATTCGCGTTTTAGAAAAGCTTACAACAAAACAAGTTCATCCGACTATAGTTTTGATTTACCTGATATTCAAAAAAAAGTCACAAATATACGGATAGCCTCGTTAGATATTCCGATGTCTTTTTACGGTGTCTCTAGGGAAAGAGGTGATGCAACATTTATAATAACCACTACATATGAATCTAATAGTATTACCAACCATCCTTGTTTTAACCAAGACAATTCAACAGAAGTATCCTCTTTAATAGATATGTCAGATCCATCACGACCAGTTTTTATATCATTAGATTCTATTACTTCAAATACCATATTTACATATGGATGGTTAATTGTCTTACCTGATGGTAATTATGAAATGCAATGGCAGAAATCTAGTACCGCAGCGGATATTAGTATAGCGTTGAACAACGCGTTACAAAGTGCTAAACCAGGAGTTTTATTGGACGGTACCGGTAAATTTCTATTGTATGATATAAGTGATGTTACTTTTTCGTGTAATACAACGTATGGAATAGATCCAACGGTAGATCTATGTTATTTAGTAGACCAACCTTCAGGACGTTCTATTTTTATGATTCCTGATAGTGTAGTGGATAGTGTGCCTTCTGTATTTACAGAAGGTTATCATATTCGTTTTGCTACAGATCAAGGAGGCAGTTTGATAACCGGTGTAAATATTCAATTATATTTGGGATGGCAACTAGGATTTCGTGAAGGAGGGTATATTTGTCAAGATTCCACAACATGCATATCTGAAAGTGTGTGTTTGATATCAGGACCAAGAACTATGTTTATATCCATCGAAGATGGTGTAAAAAATTATGGCAGTAATTTAGTGGTTGCATTTACAGAGTCTACTATGCAGGAACCAATTATTACACGGATAAATTTAACTCAATCTATGAATGATGTGAAAGTGTATAAGATTGCTGGCGATGTAGGTTTAGACACACAATTGAATCGTGTAAGAGAATATTTTGGTCCAGTTACTATTTCTAAATTTAAATTTAAATTGTTAGATGAATACGGTAGGATTATTTCTTTAAATAAAATGGATTGGTCTATTGTGATAGTTTTTGAAAAGTTGTATGATTAACTCTTTGTCTATGTGATTAATCCTTTGTAAAAATCTCTCACTTTTGTATTAATCTTTATTTGTTTATAATTAAAGTCTGTAAGATATAGTCCTTCCAAATCGATGACCCGTGATAACGCTACATAAGTTTGTCCGCACTCAAATATACGCGATCCTACATCGATTTGGGCGGTTTCCAACGTTACTCCTTGTGATTTATGAATCGTAATAGCCCACGAATATATTAAAGGTAACTGTTTAATGCATACACCAGGGATAGTTTCACTCACCCAACTGTGCGGTTGTACCGACATTACAATTCCGTGTCTAAACTTCACCATAGGATAATTACCATCACCTGAAAATCCTACCACGATACCTTGACTGCCATTAATAATAGGATGTTCTCCATCTTGGTCTAAATTAGCTACACACATCACTTGTGTTCCTATTTTAAGTTTAATCTTATTATCTGCAAGTAATGCATTTGTTAATGTGTGAAATTCATTTTCAAAATCACTTGGTAATAAATGTTCTCTTTGTTTTTTTTGACTACTGTTAAGATTATCTATATTGTCAACGCTTTGCATATTATATACATATTCTTTTGTGCCAGATAATCTGGTGTATTCTTGTATGTTTACTGCATCCGCGTGGGAACGCATAGGAAATAGTATCGTCGGTTTAATTTCTTCATTTGGAACAATAATTCTTTTAGTAAGAGCTTGGATAGTGCTTTGTGTAATTTTTCCTACACGTATTTGATTTAAAATTTTTTTATAAGCATCGTTGTTTTGACGATGTATGGTGGTCAACTCTATGACGGTGTGAATACAATTGTTCCAATTATCACTTTCAAAACAGAAAGCAGATGTGTCTGGTTCCTCTACATTTCCTACGGGCGGTAATTGATAAAAGTCCCCAGACAACACCATTTGCATACCTCCAAATGGAATATCGCGTTTGCCCCTTGAAATGCGTGCAACAATATCGATGATGTCAAATAGCTTTTTTGACATCATACTTACTTCATCTATGATTAGAATGTCTGTCTCTATCCAAGGTTTTTTTTTATATTTATTGCGAGTGATTTTTCTAACGATATCTTTAATCTCTCCACATGCTCTACCGATACCTCCCCAAGAATGGATTGTTTTTGCTTTGCATTGTAACAATACTGCCGCACACCCAGTAAGGGCGCATACTTGTATTTTTTTGTTTTGTTGTTCTGACCATTCTTTCAAGTGGCGCAACAGATAGCTTTTACCGGTACCACCAGGACCAGTCAACAGTATATTTTCGCCCAGTTTAAAGGAATTTACTGCGGTTAGCTGTTCTGTAGAAAGTTCCATAATAGTTAATAACATATCATCGATCCATTAATAAGTATCAATTTTATATATATATATATTATGATTATTATAGATAAATGGAACTGTAGATTGGGTAATAATATACAACAATTAAGAAATGCAATTGTATTATGCATGTTTTTAAATTGTAAATTAACACATACGTGTACGTTTCATCCATATTTGGACCTAGATATTCTTGTTGAATATTTTTCTAAGAATCCTGATATAGATAGAACTATAAGATCACGTTTTTATAATCCACCCATGTTAGATGGTGTACCGTCGGATATATTCATAAATAATATAAAAAAAGCCATTCCTTTGTTACAAAAATGTTTTAGAATAAAAAATATCACACAAATATATGATAAATCAGTACTGGTAATACATATTAGAAGTGGAGACATATTTAGTTATAAACCTCATCCATATTTCACGCAACCGCCATTATGTTATTATACACATATAATAAATTCTGGATCATATAAAAGAATAATTATTGTTTGTGAAGACACAAAAAATCCCGTAGTAGGTAAATTACTTACAATATATCCTAATCTTTGTGAGCATAAAATACAAAGTTTAACTGAAGATATAAAAATTATATTAGGGGCTAGTATTATTGTATGTGGTCACGGTACATTCATTCCATCACTTAGCTTGCTTTCCAAACACGCACAAACTATAATACATACTCATAATTATAAACACGAACTATCTGGATATTATGAAAAAAACAAACCTTGGGAAAATACAGAAGAACAAAGACAACTTATGTTAGATTATACATTCGAATAATAGAATAAAAGTATATATATGGGAAACTTCTTGTGAAGATAGATAAAAAATATTTTAGACCGTGTGAAGTAGACTTTTTATTAGGTGATGCAACTAAAGCGGAGACAAAGATAGGTTGGACACGAGAATTCAATTTAGACAGATTGATTGATGATATGATGGCTTGACCGCACACACACGATATATCCTAACGTGTAAACATATGGTTCGATTATAATATAAACGCATATATTATAGTATATATAATGGGCAACAAATGTCTAGGTATTAATGAAAATAGAATAGACCAAAACATTCCGCTAGACCTAGATAAAAAACTAGTTCCTAAATACATTCCACAAATTGAAAGAGGTCGTGTACTGTATGTATATGATGGCGATACTATTCATATAGCTGGACGTGTAAAATACAATCCAGAAATATTTAAATTTTCGTTACGTCTTAACAGGTTGGATTGTCCCGAAATGACAAGCAAAAATTCAGAAGAACGTGAAATGGCCGAATTAGCTAAAAAATATATTCAAGACCGTATAGAATACAAATTTGTAGAGTTACAAAATGTAAAATTAGATAAATATGGGAGATTACTAGCAGAAGTATTCTGTAATGGTGATAACATTAATCAAGAATTAATTGACAAACACCTAGCAGTAGAGTACGATGGGGGGACAAAGAAACCACCTTCTTCATGGAAAAAATACTATGAAGAATGTCATTAATTACAAAGAACCCTGGCACATCGAATATAGCAATCGATTGTTAAAATACATAATAAATGGTCCAACAATATTAATCAAAGCCACACCAAATCCTATTTCACCTTGAAACAAGAGATAAAAAGACTGAAATGCTGCGATGACCATTAAAATAAATGCAAACACCATTAAATAATAAAAAAATACACAATATTCACGACTGTATGGAGAGAAAAAAGTGTCCAAGCCATTTTGCGCCATTATAATATATGTTGAGATTTAATTACTTATTAAAATTTGCTTAAAATTATATAATATAACTTATTATATGAGCGAACCATACAATAATAAAATCACGAAAATGTATTTGGAAGAAACACCAGATGGCCGAGGTTATATTTCTAGTAATTATATCCATAACACGTTTGACCCACCTATTATAAGAACATTTACATTATCGTGTGAGGTGTTTGGAAGATTTACACACACACTAGATATATCTAAACTGAAATCCGCACAAGAGATAATCAATTGTGTTTTAACCAAACTAAGAGAGATTTTAGTCAGCAATCATTTAGATGTTCTGGCATCTACATTAAATAATCTATGGTATAAATACCACGTGCATGATTACGATATATACAATATGTTACTGGAAGAGCGTGAATATTATATATGTAACCACAATCACTAAACTATATAGCGTGAATACTATGAATAATTAATGACATCTTATAAAAATGCATATATTTCATCTAGATAGAAACAAATATATTCAAGACTTTCATACCACTACTGAAAACAAAGAAATATACGGAGAAATATTTACACCATTCATGCTGATAAATACTATGTTGGATATGATGGACCCACTAATATTTTCAAATAAATCGAATACATTTATGGATTGTGGTGCTGGTACAGGATTTTTCACGATGGGTTTATATTGGAGATTGTACGATGGATTAAAAGAAAGCATTATATGCCCGGAAACTAGAAGCACACACATCATTACAAATATGATATACATGTCGGAAATACGTGATGAAAATATTGTAAAATTACAAGAACTGTTTGGAAAAGAGGCAAATATAATAAAGGGCGATTTTCTCTCTTACAAAGAGAAGCAGTTTGATTATATTATAGGAAATCCTCCATACAATTGTAATGGTATTAAAAAAGTTCCTACCAATAATTTAAAAGATAAAAAAAAAGATGGAAAAACCATATGGATTGATTTTGTAAAACATTCTGTAGATATATTGAAACCGAAAGGTGAATTGATTCTTATCATACCTTCTATATGGATGAAGCCTGATAAGCAAAAAATGTACCAGTTTATAACAAATTATAAAATTAAAAAACTTATGAGTTTTTCAAATACAGAAACAAACACTTATTTCAAAGGGCACGCACAAACACCAACGTGTGCGGTCTACCTTCAAAAACACAAAAATGATTTTACGGTAGACATCTATGATAAAGATTGTAAAACATACATTACATATCCATATTATAACTTTGAACCTTTGCCTGTATTTGGTGCTTCTGTGGTCGATAAAATACGCCGCGGAGAAACAGACCAGCGCCTTGATATCATTAAAACCAATATGCCTCCGAAAAACGCATCTTTATCTAATAATAAAAAAGATACACATCCATATATAAATATTAGAACTGCAAAAATACTAGATAATGATGTGCGTTTGGTTACAGAATACAGTAATATGAAACTGTTTGGATACGGCAAAAAAAAACTGGTTTTACCGCATAAAATGTACGGGTTTCCGTTTGTAGACACCGAAGGCACCTATGGTATAAGCAATCGAGATGTCTATGTTTTATGTTCTGAAGACGAGAGATATTTGGAACGTTTGGCAACATTTTTCAAGACAAAAACCGCTTTATATTTATTTGAAGCCACGCGATACAGGATGAAATTTTTAGAAAAATATATATTCGATATAATACCGGATATTTGCAATATGCACGATTTTCCTATTGATATAAATGATGATACTATTGCTGAATATTTTAAATTAACTGAACTTGAAATAAGATCGATTCAAACCTTACACAAAAAACAGTATGCGTTTCATTATGGAATTACATAGTGGATAAATCCTAAAATTCCAAAAATAAACAATAAAAACCGTTCTTCACGGTTTATCACTACTTTGGATTGAAAAGGATTAAATATCATAATTAAGATTGCATTCATAAATAAATCGATTACGTTAAACGTATTGTCTTTGAATTCTTTTAAAAAATCTATGGTATCGGTGTTCCATTTTAATAATTTGGCTATATTGTAAATAAATGTATTGATTATATAGACAAACTTTAATATTACTATTACATATAAAAAAATTTCATATACATATTCCTTATACATTTAATATATAGTTATATATTTTAATCATCATTACGTAAACAGATGATACAAGAATCACATCATACAACACCGCTTTGTAGCCCACACGTGAAAACCATTTTGTGAAAAAAGAGTTTTTGTCCCCAAAATATAGAAAATATACCATAAATAAAGAAGACACAATCGTGGTTGATAATATTACTGCAAGTAATTGTTGTGAATTGTCTTTTTGGTTTAGGTTTAAAAACTTCGCTGCATACATCGAAACAGACATATAAAAAGCGATTAAGAATATATCTAATATAAAACTGGATATGGCATTTTTATAATAATAATTATTTACTAAATCCGGTGCTTGAGAAATGTATGCAGGTATGTTTAATACATACACGTATACAACGGTGATAAACGAGAGAGATAGTATATAGGCAAAAGTTCGTTTAAACCATACGTTCATTTATCTATGTTTCTATAAAAATTGATTTTATGTATATCAAATAAAAACACACATACACTATGTTATATATCGCAACTACCCGTTTTAATAGAGAGACGTTAGCTCAAAACGTCAGATGTAGAGAGAATAATGGGTTGCAAGGTTGTTTATATGGAACTCCAACTCGTATAAAAGATGAAATACCTGTAGGAGCAAGCATCGCCATAATAGAAATGCAAAACGATAAAAATGAAATTATCGGTGTAGGGTTTATCCGAAACCATATCGTTAAACATAAAAAATATAATGTGTATGAGTGGGGAAATTATAACCGATTCATATACAAAAGCACATACAGGATTGATCGGTCACAGTTTACCGAAGAAGAATTAAAAGTAATACATATTTTAGATGTCTTGTTATTTAAAGGTTCAAGACATCTAAAACGCGGACAAGGTATCCTAAGTCTCCCAAAATGGATACAGGAAAATAAACATATTTGCTTTGAAAAAAAAATTGTAGAAATGTTTCGCCGATGTTTTAAAAATAAAACGCCCTAATATATTATTGTTAAAATTTAGAATATACAAATAATGAATAATTATCGCGCGTATGGTGTTGAGGTGTTGGATATATTTTTCGGAATTCATTATGGATTGGAAGCCAAATTATAGTAATACGGGCATGCGTATGGTCTGCATGAAACATAATCCACGGTACAGATATCCTAAAATCCATAGATATAATAAGCCATTCTTTGTTGCAATACGCACACAATTCTTTGAATTTTGCACACTCTCTATCAATTAAACACACAAACTCCGCAATATTTTCTTCTGGGGTATTAACAATACCCCAAAGGGTTTCTAATCCGACTTGATTCATCAGATTCATTACATCATGTATCAATACTGTGTATCTGTGTTTTTTTTCATTCGCATACAAATTTTCAGACAATTGTGTTTTTTCGGTTTTACCTAATATATAACGGATCCTTAAGGGTTTGGTGTCTTCTAGGATAGCTACTTTTCGTCTTAGTACAGGATATTCAAGATATTTCATATGTGCCATAAATTCATAAATGTCGGTCAGATTTTGTGCGGCGTTGATTGACTCGGGCTGTCCTGTCCTTTGCAATCGTTTTACAATTTGCATGACCATTAAATAATCTGGCATTAGTTCGGTATTGCACTGTCCATGACCTCGTCTTGTCAACGGACCATCTTCATCTAGTTCTGCATTCATAGAACGTTGGTATTGAAAGAAATGTGGATTATGCACGATTCCATTATCTACTTGACCGGTTCTCCAACTAAATGCGTTATGACAACTTACACACCACATTTGGTCGCAACCATCAATTTTAGAAATGCGTTCCCCACACGAAGGACACGGTTTTGTTTGTGATTTAATTAAAGAAGCGGTTTCAACATCTTCCGGGATGCAATCGTGTTCTTCTTCTTTCACTTTTAAACAAGCAGAACAAGTATAATATTCACATAATCCACATTTGTAAGATGTACTTAAAAACCCACGACAGTTATCTCTCACACACGCCATCACAAATTTACGTGATTCTTCCTCCTCGTTTTCTTCTGGGTCCATAATCTTTCTTGCCCGTTCTTTTAAGGTGTTTTCTTGGTATTTCAGCGATTTAATCGCATCTCGTACAAGTTTCATTTCACTATAAGTATCCTGCAAATCCTTGTGGCGCATCGCATCCGGCATCGTATCTGGAAGCTGACTTATTGCTTTATCCAGTAGAACCGATACACGATGTTTTTTATAATCTCCACTTAGAAAACTTCTATTCAGATTATGAATGATAAATTGTTCGGTGAAGACGGTTTTGCATTGCATACAATTCGCTTCACTAATCGTGGTAAGTAAATATTGACGGACACAACTTTTACACGCTGTAAATTGACATTCCATATTTTCACAAGTGATCACCGTATTTTGTGCGCGATTATATTTTTCGCAGCAAATAGAACATTCGGTGTTAGTAATGGACGCCATCTTAATATACTTGTATGAATGGATTAAACTATATAAATACAGTATTCAATTTTTTATTAAAATAAATTAAAAAACTATAGTCATTGATAGTATGAGTGACTTGGATACCAATATTGATAATTGGAGTATAGATGATTTGCTAGACCTATTCGGTTTGACAGAGGACAATCAAACCACACAATCGATAGAAGAAGTGTCCGGACAACTCATAGAAAGTTCAAATGATTCTGGTAACGATACTATTGCTGAATTTATAAAACAAGCTAGAGATAAACTTATGGAGAACTTGAGTAAAGAAACAGAAGACCCTTCCTTCGCAGAACAAGCTACACAACAACTGTTAGAATGGCGCAATAATCAATTCATCACACAAAGCGATTCCGTTCAATCGAATAAAACCACCTCTCGCAACAATAAGGTACAAACGTTTGACGATGGAACGCATTTTCAAATGAAACGAGAACAACTTGGTGTAAACCAATCATATCCCTTACCTATTATGCAAGGTACCATTAATCCAAATCTAAAAAATATTGTAGAAAGAACCGTTTTAATAGATAGTCAATATCGACCAAATATTTTACCATATGCTGCTTGCGATGTGAATTCGCCTTCTTATAATACTAATTTAACGGTGGATTTATCTGACCCTCTACAAAATGTAATATCCATGGAATTGTATTCTATACAAATACCTCAGTCTTGGGCAAACATATCGTCTGCGTTGGGCAACAATATGGTACAAACACAAGATACTTCCAATACTATGATTAGTTTTACTGTCCCCGACGGATTTTATACGATAGACACCTTTTTCTCTTCGCAAGATAGTGAAGGCAATCCTTCTCGTACTTTATCAAACAATAGCAACAGTATAGTGTTAACCTATAATACCGCCACAAATCGCGTAAAGGTAACTTCGGCTAATACGGTTGTATGGTATTCAGATAACACCATAGACAACTCTATCAATAGTTGTTATTGTGTAAATACTCATTTTATCAATAACAATTTAGGATGGCTTCTAGGTTTCAGAAATACAGATTCTTCCAATAATTTAGTATCGAATAGCAGCGAAACTGCTGATGCAGCACCTAATTTTAGCGGACCTCAATATTTTTTACTCAGCGTAGACGATTATCAACAAAACAGATTAAATAAGAGCATTATAAGTACGGTAGATAGAACCTCGAAACTAGATATGCCTGATTATACCTCCGCAGACAGTTTTACACCAGACGCAACCGGGAATTGTGTTGCGGCAACGACCGCACCGCGTCAACTCACGCAAGCCCAGCTCTACACAATCAATACCATTTACAGCAATCGAAAACAAAATAAAACAAGACCATACGCACCAACGACAAATAACGTATTGTCGGTAATTCCGCTACCCGCCAGAACCGCTATTACTTCTGTGAATACACCATTAGTTTTATTTGGTGTTAATTTTCTTATAAATGCACGAGAATATTTCGGACCGGTTACCATAGAAAGATTAGGGATAAAATTAGTTGACGACAAAGGAAACCTGGTAGATTTAAATGGTCTCGACTGGTCTTTTGTGTTTAGAGTAAAACAGTTGTATCAATATTAATTTAAAATTTTTGTTTTAAAATTCCGAATAAATCGCCAACTAATATTTGTTGGTTGGTAATGATTTCTAATTGCGTGTTATAATACCTATCTAGGTGTGTTTTTTGTTTTTGAAAGTTTCTTTTTAAACAAATAGCAGAATTTTTAAATGCATCAAGGGTTTCTTTATTGGTAAGGTCAATCTGTTTATTTTCTAATACCATACGGAAAAACTTTGCTGCAATTGCGATACTATCAAAATGTTGCAACAGATTATGAATAAACATAACAGGAATATTATTACGTATTTCAAATTGAAAATCATCTTTGTTGCAAATACCAGTATTCAAACTAACAAATAATCCACACTGGATATCACTATTGGAAGGGTTGTCGATATCGTTGTAAAATTTATCAATTT
>Ga0307975_1000069_pt1 | contig 52669 bp, 44 predicted proteins | sample OrgLakmetagen917_FD_201825 | JGI IMG/M metagenome (GOLD analysis project Ga0307975, IMG submission 201825) | Saline water microbial communities from Organic Lake, Antarctica - #917 | ecosystem: Environmental > Aquatic > Non-marine Saline and Alkaline > Saline | place: Antarctica: Organic Lake... | reverse complement strand
TGGGCTGTTTCGAAGGCGTACGTGCCTACGGCACACCCGAAGGCGCCGCGATCTTCCGGCTGCAGGACCACACCGACCGGCTGTTCCGCTCCGCCCACATTCTGAATATGAAAATGCCCTTCACCAAAGAGCAGTTGAACGCGGCCCAATGTGCAGCCGTGTTGGAAAACGGCCTGGACGAAGCCTATTTGAGACCCATGGTGTTTTACGGGTCCGAAGGCATGGGGTTGCGTGCTGACAACCTGACGACGCACGTGATGATTGCAGCCTGGACCTGGCCATCGTATATGTCGCCGGAAGCCAAAGAGCTGGGGATCAAGGTGCGCACGTCGTCCTACACGCGGCACCATGTGAACATTACCATGTGTAAAGCCAAGGCTAACGGTAACTACATCAACTCGATGCTGGCGCTGAACGAAGCAACGGCCAGTGGCTGCGAAGAAGCGATGTTGCTCGACAACGAAGGGTATGTCTCTGAAGGCTCTGGCGAGAATATTTTCATCCTGCGCAACGGAGTATTGCATACGCCAGAGCTGACATCCTGCCTCGAAGGGATTACCCGCCAGACCATCCTGGATTTTGCGCAGGAGCTGAACGTGCCCGTGCGTGAGCGCCGAATTACACGGGATGAGGTCTATGTCGCAGATGAGGCCTTCTTCACAGGTACTGCAGCCGAGGTTCTGCCAATCCGCGAACTGGACGACCGGATGATCGGCGCTGGCAAACGTGGTCCTCTGACGGAGCAGTTCCAGACCATGTACTTCGATGCTGTGCAAGGAAAGTCAGCTGAGCACAGCCACTGGCTGACGCAGGTTCGATAAGATCCTTCCTGTGGGGGATAGCTACGAAAGACACGTGGGGGCGGCCGGGGGCTACCTGGTCGCCCATTCGTTCAGGGATGCATTCCGCAGGGAGTGGTTTGACCCGGAATTCTGGGGCGAGTGCGCTGAACCTGTTACCGCGGGCGGGCGCGGTTCAGCCTGGTTCATATCCGCCGCAACTGACCAGCTGGTTCTCAGGCACTTCTGCCGGGGCGGCTTGCCCGGACGTTTTATCCGTCGGGACTACTTTTATGCCGGAATAGACGCTGTACGGTCTTTCGCTGAGTTCCGCCTGCTTCACAAATTATTCCATGAAGGCTTTCCCGTACCGGAACCGGTGGCGGCGGATTTCCGGCGTCGGGGACGGCTTTTCTATCAGGCTTCCCTGATTGTCCGGCGGATTCCTGGAGCCAGACCTCTTGCCGAGTTTACCGGTGCTGACAGTGCAAACACCTGGAGAGAGGCGGGAGCCTGTGTCCGCCGTTTCCACGATGCCGGGGTGTTTCATGCGGATCTGAACTGTATGAACATACTGGTGGCAGATCGGGTGTACCTGATCGATTTCGATCGTGGTCGGATGATGTTCAGCGGTCAGGCTGATCGCTGGAAAGCCGCCAATATCAGCCGCCTCAAGCGTTCAGTGAACAAGCTTCTTGATAGTGTGGCGCCAGACGTAACACCAGCGCTCTGGCAGGCCTTTCTTGAAGGGTATCGCCAGGGCGGCTGATCAGTAAACGGGCGTTGCCCCCGGCGCCGTCCGCCGGAAGCGTTTGTATTCCCATTGGTACTGGGCCGGCACATCGGCAATGCACTTTTCAACTGACTGGTTCAGTGCGGTCAGGGACTGCGTCATATCTTTCGATGCCATTTTCGGCCCCACCTCGCGAATGACTATCCTGAATCCCTGTGCATTGGGCAGTCTCTGGGCATAGGTGACCAATGGTTTGGCAGCGGTTTTCTGAATCAGCTTCGAAGCCAGGGTCATGGTGATGGCCGGTATGCCAAAAAACGGCGCAAACTCGCCACCCTCACGCCGGGGCGTCTGATCTGGCAGGATTCCCACGACACCGCCTTCGCGAAGAATGCCGAACAATCGCATGATGCCCCTGCGGTCGGTTGCCACCAGTTCGGAGCCGCTGCGACTTCGAACCGCTTTCATGTACGCCTCGAACCCGGGCTGGTTCGGCGGGCTGTAAAGCGCAGCCATCTTGTAGCGGGAAGCGAAAAACAGCCCGGCCAGCTCCCAGTTACCGAGGTGGGGTGCCAGCAGCAGCAGGCCCTGTTTTCCGGCCTTGTAGTCTTCCAGAAGCTCTTCGCCTTCAATTTCTTTGATCAGGCCCAGGCAGCGCTCTGCCGGCCATTCCCACATTAACGGAATTTCCAGGGCCGTGGCGCCGGTTTCCCGCAGGCTGTTGCGACCGAGCGCTTCTATTTCGTCGGAGCTCAGGTGGGGATAGCAGGCCCTGAGATTCTTGCGGGTGGTGTCCACAGAGCGCCCGCCCAGCTTCCAGGCAATGCCGCCCAGCCAGCGGCCGAGGCGCTGGGCGCCGCCGAGGCTGAACATTGAAAGCAGTCGGAAAGCCAGTCTGATAAGTTTGCCGGACACGAAAACCATCCAATCAGGAGTAAACAAGGCCGAAAAAAGTACCATTGTCGCCAAATACACACAAGGCGATCATCAGTTTATCACCTTTCGGTTGTCTGCTTTTGGCCCGTCTCCATGATAGAATTTATCGGTTTTTATCCGTTTATATTCATCGCAACCGGGCATCGATTATGTGGAATCTGATACAGCTGGCGTTCTTCAGGTTTGCAGCCGGTGGCTGGATCCCTGCGAGCTGGTTCGAGCCCGATCTGCCGCCAGAATCCGCCCGAGCAGCCAAAACCGGTCATCTCAAGCTCGAAGTGGTGAGTCATTGCTGGAACTACTCTCACTTCCTGGTTTATCAGTTGAGTTCCCTGGTGCTTTTCCCGCCAAAAAAACTCGATGTTGTTATGACCGTTTTTTACAGCCCGGAGGATACAAGAACTGCTGAATTGCTGGCTTTTTTCGAGAGCCAGACGGTGCCGGGCGTTACCTGGAACTGGCAACCAGTGTCAAGGCAGGTGTTGTTCAGGAGGGGGATCGGCCGGAACAGGGCCGCTCTGGCCACTCAGGCTGACTGGGTCTGGTTTACCGATTGCGATCTGATGTTCCGGGACAACTGTGTTGATACGCTTGCAGAGGTGTTGCAGGGTCGGCGGGATGCGCTGCTGTTCCCGGAGCAGGAACATACCACCGATCTGCTGGCGGAAGACAACCCTATGCTTCAAGCAGGTACCAGTGGACCGCAGGTGCTGGATATCGATACCCGTTCCTTCACCACCCGCCAGATCACCAAAGCCACCGGCCCGCTGCAGATTGCCCATGGGGATGTATGCCGGGCAGTGGGTTACTGCCGCAATATTGGGCTCTATCAGCAACCGGTGGAAAGCTTCGCCAAATGCCATGAAGACCGGGCTTTTCGCTGGCTGCTGGGCAGTCAGGGCGAGCCTGCCCAGGTGCCGGGAGTTTACCGCATCCGGCACGTTTCCAAGGGGCGTTACAGCGGAAATGATACAAGGAGCAGGCTACGGACCTGGCTGAGAGTTCTTCAATCTCGTCGGCGTGACCAGCAGCAGGGCAAGCCTTCATGAGTGTGTCGCCTCGCATTGTCTTTATTACTCCGACATGGGCAGGAGATCTTGACCATTTTCGGGTGATGCGATCTTCTTTTGAACACTCGCCCCTGGCGCGGTTTCATCATTACGTGGTAGTGCAGGATGAAGATCTTTCGCTGTTCGAGGAGTTTCGAGGTCGGCCCGGACTAACGCTGTTGTCTACCCGAGATGTTCTGCCTGAAGAGGTGGAGCGGCGAAGAGTTCGTGCAAGATGGCTGTCGAGGCGCCTGGGTCGGAATTTTACCCGCATTTGTGGCAGTCTCAAGCGGACTTTCTCCTGGCCATCATGGCCGTCTTACACGGGCTGGCACACCCAGCAGCTCTGCAAACTCAAGTTGGCGTCAGAGCTGGACTGTGACAAAGCGGTGGTGATTGATTCTGATGTGGTGGTTACGCCACACGCCGATGTGGCGGATTTTTCCTCGGATTCCGAGGTCCTGTGTTTTGCCCAGTGGGAGAAACGATCGGAACTTCGTGGCAAGGTCAGGAACTGGCTGGCTGAATCTGAAAGGCTGGTGGGTGAAAGGTCTGGTTCGGAATGGGTGAATGTCTATTTCGACACGCCGTTTGTTCTCGATAAAAACGTTCTTACAATGGCGTTGCAGGCACTTGAGTCATCCAGGGGCAAGGCCTGGTGGTCGACGCTTCTTGATTGCCCTCCGCGGCGGTGGTCGGAATTTGGATACTATAAAGCGTTCCTGGCAAGCCGGGAACGTCAGCTCGATGTGGAGTGGCGCAAGCCCGAATTTTCCCGGTACCTTTATGATAGCCATGATCCGGAAGCAGTCGTGAATCAGGTCAGATCGTTTATGCAGGATGCTCTTGTGCACTATGTCACTATTCATTCCCAGGCCAGCGGGCGACACGAGTGGCCATCTGAAGATTTTCTCATGCCTATTCTTTCCGATCTGAAAACCTAGGCCAAAGAGGCCGGAGCCAGAATCGATGCCGGTTCCGTTACGGCCCGGATGACGTCTAAAAGGAAATTGCGATGGCAGACTGTCCGATTACTTTTTGCATTTTTTCTTACAATCGGGGCAAATTTCTCCGCAATTGTGTCGAATCTGTGAGAACTGCGATACCGCAAGCTGAAATTATCATTTTTGATGACAATAGTACGGACGGCGAAACCCGGAAATACCTCCAGCAGGTAGCTCCGGTTTGTCGTGTGGTGGGGCCGGAAAAAGAGGGTGTGGTCAAGCACGGTGGTCTTTATCACAACATGAATACCGCGCTCAGGTTGTGTGCTGAAAAACCTCTGGTCTGTTTTCTGCAGGATGATACTCAGGTTGTCCGGCCATTATTGGATCAGGAGCTGACGGAGGTAACAGATCTTTTCAACAAAAATGAATGGCTTGGGTTTTTACACCCTTGCTTCATTCGCGGGATCGCCCTGCGGAAACAGCCCGTGATACCCCTGGAGGGACCCGAATCTTCCTTTTTTTACAGAAAAGACACGGGCCAGAGTGCCGGCATCCACTATTCGGACCTGGCTATTTTCAGGCCTGGAAGATTGCTCGCAGCCGGCTGGCAGTTCCGGCAATCGGAGCCGGACAACGACAGGCAGGCCAGAGAGCTGTTCGGCATGATGGCCTATCTGTGGTTGCCCTTCGCAATGTGGCTACCGGAAGTGCCGGCATACCGGGGCAAGCAGAAAACGATGGGATTAAGGTTAGCCGAGCGCAAGAAGCAGGTCGGCTTTTACCCCTTCAGAATCTGGACGCTGGAGGCCGTGTGCAGCGCCCGCGCCAATATGGGGCAGGCGCTGCCAGTCGCTGAAGACTGGCTGGAGTGTGTGCCGTATAGTCCGCCCAAACCATGGACTTATAACCCGCTCACCGGGTTGAGGCTCTACAAGCAGTTGAACAATCTGGAGGTTATCGTCCGACGTTTGATTGGGTGGATAGCCCGACTGACTAAACGCTCAGGTCGCATAAAAACCTGAGTAAAAAACGACCTCAAAGTGGAGACTCGAGTGTTCTTGCAAACAGTGCAGAATAAATCGTCCCGGGTGTTGGGTGCCGCAGTAGTGATTATTTTTCTGGCCTTCCCGGTATTGATTCTGCTCGTCTCCAGCGGGGGCAGCGCCCCTTTCCATGTTGCGGCTCTGATGGGCCTGGTTTGCCTTTCTATCCGGCGGCCGCGATTACCTCGTAAGCCTGGCGCAGATGAACGGCTGGCGTGCCTGGGCTATGCCGCGTTTACGGTGGCGGTTCTGATTTCCCTGGTGGAAACCGGTTTCGCCCGGGGCGCCGTGCGCGAACTTGATGTCCTGCTCAGGCCACTCTGGGCGATACCGATTCTGTACTTGCTGATCCGTGTCCGTACCGCCCCGGCATTGCTTTGGTTTGGGGTTTCAGCGGGCGCAGTGGCCGTGGGATCATCTGCGCTGTATGAGTATTTCACCGTTGATAATTTTTTCCGTGCAGACGGGAGCACCAGTGCGATCCACTTCGGAAATACGGGCTTGTTGATGGGTTTTATTTCTGCTGTCGGTATTCCTTTTTTCCGGCAGATGGGCAAGCCCTGGCTTGTTATTCCCGTTCTTGCTCTGGTTTTCGGGCTGCTGGCCAGCCTGCTTTCGGGTAGCCGGGGTGGCTGGGTTGCTTTGCCGGCGCTGGCTGTGCTGTTGTTGTGGCACCTCAGAAGAGTAGGTTACAGGCGGGTGCCATGGATTGCCGCGGCGATTCTGGTTGTCGGTGTCGGTGTTTTCCTGACACTGCCGCAGGTCGGCGTTACTGACCGGGTTGAGATCGCTGTGACCGAGTACAACCAATACACTGAAAAACCGATTGAGCATGGAGACACCTCGGTGGGTGTCAGACTGGCGTTGTGGAGCGCAGCCTGGGACATGTTCCTGGAAAACCCGATCTTTGGGGGCGGCATTGGCTACTCTTTTAATGGGTATCTTCAGGAACAGGTGGATATGGGGTATTACCATCCTTCTCTGGCGCACCAGACCATGCCGCACAATGTCCTTCTGGATACTCTTGCACTGCAGGGCCTGGTGGGGCTGGCAGGGCTTCTGATGATCTGGAGCGCGCTGGGTATCGTGTTTCTGAAAGCCGCAGCTGAGCAGGGAACCGAGCTGCGCACGCTCGGGGCCGCGGGGCTGATGCTGCTTGTCGCCTATATGCATTTCGGGATGACGGATTCCGTGATGGGCTATGGTCCACCGCTCGTTTTCTTCAGTTTTTATTCTGTGCTGTTGGTGTATCTCATTGCTGAGTCGCGGGTAAAAATGACAACACAAGGCGCGTTGTAACTGTGTTAATCGACGCACTCTTTATCTGGAATCGGAATTATGTCGAACAAACTTCTCAGGGTATTTGATGACAATCCAGAGGTGGCTTTTCTGCACCCCTGTTTTCTGAAGGGCCTGAACCGTGAGCGGGATGAAGCCACTCTGGCCTACGATTCCGCCCTACAGGCGTTCAGAAGGCGCTCCACGGGACAGAGCGCGGGGCAATATTTTTCTGCGATTCTGATCACCAGGCCTTCAAGGTTGCTGGAAAAGCAGTGGCACTTCCGGTCATCCGAACCCGCCAACGATCGACAGGCGCGGGACTATTTTCAGACGATCGGGCATCTGTTTACGCCTTTTGCCATGTGGCTTCCCGAGGTCCCGGCCTACCGGGGAAAGCGCAAGACCCTGGCGCTTAAGATTGCCGAGCGGTGGAGAGGCTGTGGGTTCTTTCCCTATGAAATCCTCAGTGAAAGCGATGTAGCATCGCTGCAGGAACGGCCCACCGAAGTACTTCCGTTTGCAGAGGACTTTCTGGTGTGTGTGAACCCAAACCTTGAAAAACCCTGGGGCTACTACCCTATGCAGGGTAGCCGTTTTCTTAAAAAGCTGAACAGCCTTGAGCTTGCCCTGCGTAAGCTCTTCTGATCCGATGGGTGGCATGATGAACAGTGGTGGCGACCATCCGGTTGACCAGAGCAGGCAATCGATCCATGTGGTGGTGGTTGAGCTTCATCACCACAGCGATTTGATCCGCAATGTCATCAGTGTGCTTGAGCTCGAGCGCTTTACGATGTCTCTGATTACGGTGCCGGGCGTGTATGAGAAGGTGGGCGTTGCATGGGAAGAGAAAGCCGACTGGCTTTCTGTATCGTGCAAGCCGCCCGAGGAGAGCATGGCCGGTTTTATTGAGCGGATGAGGCCGGTTTTCGAGTCTGCAGACATTCTGTATTTCAATACCGTTCGGCATTACTGGGCCGAGCTTTGTCAGATTCCTTTTTCATCACCGTCAATTATTCGGGTTCATAACGCCCATGCCGACCTTGCGCCAGCCAGCCATTTCTATCGGCCCTTTATTAAGTTTCCCGCCATTCTTTCGCACCTGATTCGTAAGGTATGGATTGCCGGTGAATGGCGCCAGAGAGAGCAGCTATTCAGCCATATCGATTATTTTATGTTCCCCAACCAGACCATCACTGATTATGTGTCTGAACGCCGATGGCTGAGTCCGCAAAAAATATTGCCGCCCATACTGCCTTTCGGATTTCTCGGGGAGCCCACCGTTTCGGATACAAATATCGACGCTAAGATCGTCACCATTGCCATTACCGGAAAAGTCACCAATGCCAAGAAGGATTATCGCCTGGTTTACCTTGCCCTCAAGCAGTGTATAGACCAGCTTCGTTTTCCGCTGCGATTGGTGTTGTTGGGTAAGGCGGCAAACAAACAGGCAAAGCAGATAGTCGCGGACTTTAAAACGCTGGAATCGGAGAGGTTTTCACTGGATTACAGCGATGATTATGTCAGCCCCGACGAGTTCGAGAACAAGGTGGCAAGCGTGGATTTCTTGTTGGCGCCGATCAAAATCCAGACCCATTTCAGGAAATACGGCGAGGTGTATGGTAAGAGCAAGATGTCGGGCATCGAGAACGATATTCTTATGCACCGAAAGCCTTCGCTGGTGACCGCTCAATACCGTATCAAGGGCGACATCGACAAGGCCGTTGAGTATTTCGAGCCGACACCGGAGTCTCTTGCAGCCTCAATGACTGCCTGGGTCAACCAGAAAAAATACGATGACCTAGGCTCGCATTTTGATGAAATGTCACGGTACTGTCCGGAAACGGTGGCAAAAGATTTTTATCGTTTGTGTGAAAAACTAGTGCGGGGCCTTCCCGTTGAACGCGAACACTGAGTTCATTCTGTTGCGCTCAGTCAGAGAATAACCGCGAGATCTTATTGTCTGGTAAAGGTCGGATTTCCATTGATGCTCCGAGTTCTCGACGATCAGAAGGCGGGGCAACAGTGAATCCGGTGCTGAGTTCAAAAAAGGTGTCAGCGCAAGATCTTCGGCACCTTCAATGTCGATTTTCAGAGCGTCAATCCGGTTAACGTCCAACTCCGAAAGCACCGGTAACAGGGGTCTGCAATTTATGGTGATACCTTCCTGACCGTTGTCTGCATCGGTCTTGGTCCCGGAGATGCTGCTCCCGCCAAGATTGCCTTCATTGTGCCGTAGAAAGAAGCTGGTCTCTTTGTCTGCAATACCGTGGTCCAGCACCAGAACCCTGCTGTTCTGGAATTGCGGATTTGCGGCAATATTGAAACGCAGGCGGGCCAGGGTCACAGGGTTGGGCTCGAATGCAATGATTCGTCCCTCGCTCGCGCCCATTGCAGCCGTTGCGGTGAGAGTGTAAAGCCCGACATTGGCCCCGATGTCCACAAAGGTTCCACCCCCGGTGAGTGCGTTGCTGAGCAATCGTCTCTCGGCCCGGTCATAGCGCCATGGGGTAAACACAAACTTTTTCTCGGAGTAGTTGTCGGTGAACTGACACCGAAGATTGATGCCCTCCAGCTGGATGTCGATGGGCAAACGGGATGTCTGTTTTACGATGAGTTTGCGGGCAACCGGGGCCAGCATCCGGCCTAGTATGCCGCCGTCATTATCGTGACAGAGGGTGATCAGTGATTGCCAGAATGCGGGGGCTTTTCTGGACCCAAAAGCTTCTGTCATTCTGCCGCTTCCTGCGCAAGTTGCTCGATACCATGGTCGGTTCGGGTTTTTCGTTGCTTTTCGCTGTCCACTCGTAATGCTTTGTTTGCAGAAACCAATTCCGGATCTTTATAGCCCCGGTTGTGGTCGAGATGGATAACGATCGCGTTGTAACGAACGTGTTTCGGTTTTACGCCTGAGTTCACAAGCCTCACGCCGAACTCGCGGTCCAGGCCTCCCCAAGGCATTCGCTCGTCAAAGCCGTTAACGGCAAGGATATCTTTGCGCCATGCAGAACCATTGGAGCCCTTGAAGTTGCAGGCTGTCGGGGTCAGAGCATTGTAGATTTTTGCTTTCAGGGGGCCGGCTGTCAGCTTGCTGTTTTTGTAACTGCTTTTCAGGCCATGGGCTTTCAGCCAGTCAAGTCGGAAGCATTTGCCTGAAACGATGTCGTCACGCGTGATTGTCTCGCTCGTGGTCATCGGCAGCTTGTGATAGCCCCCGGACAGGAACGTAAAAGGGCGCGCCTCTTCTGCGTGAACCTTGAGGAAGTCGCCGCGGGGGATACAGTCGCCGTCGGTGAAGACAACGTACTCTGATTCGACCTCCAGAATGGATTTGTTCAGTATCCGGCACTTCCGAAAGCCTTTGTCTTCCTGCCAGACATGCTTGATGGTCATTCCGGTTGCCTCTCGCAGGCGGTCAATGACGTCTCTGGTTTCGCCGGTTGAGCCGTCGTCACCAATGATGATCTCGAAGTCTTTGTGGTGCTGAACACTGTACCCCCACAAGACTTTCTCAAGCCAGACTGGCGAATTGTAGGTCGTCATTATGACTGACAGTTTCATAGAGTCCTTCCGCAAAGTAGGGCGAGGCAAGCCAAGTATTAAATGGCGAAATTGTAGCAGTTACAGTTGCGAAGATCTTTCGGTCCGGGTTCAGCGCCCATAAAAACCTTCATCCCCCGGGTCCGGGCGCGTCTTGAACCGCCGGTGCATCCACAGATACTGGTCGGGATGCTTACGGATCTCATGCTCAATGGTCCTGTTAACCCGGGTTGCATCCGCCAGGTCGTCTCCGGAAGGAAAATCTTCCAGCGGCGGGTGAAAATAGATATCGTACCCGAGTTCCTGGTCTCTCCGGAAATGACTGAAGGGCACAACGGCACAGCCGCTGCGCTCGGCAATTCTTGAGGTGGCGGTGATAGAACCCGCCGACACGCCAAAAAATGGCGCAAAAACAATGCCCTTGCGCCCATAGTCCTGGTCTGTCGCGTACCAGACTGTGCGGTTGTGCTTGAGCTGTTTCAGCAATCCCCGCAGGTCTTTACTGTCCAGGGCTTTGCCGTACCGGCGTTCGCGGGCCCGTGTCATGACCGCGTTCATCAGCGGATTGTTATGGTCTCGCTGCATGACGTCAGCTTCGATGTGCTGGGTCACCAGGCTGCCCCCCAGGTCGAGGGTGCTGTAATGGCCACCCAGAAGCAGAACGCCCTTTCCCCGGTCCAGGGCAGCACTCAGATGATCGAGACCGTGTACTCTGGTCATCGGGATAAAATCAGCCGGGTTTCGAAACCAGGCCAGGCCGAGTTCCATCACACCAATGCCGTTGGCCTGGAAGGATTTTCTGACCAGGTCTGCGCGTTCGTCCTCTGACAGCTCGGGAAAGCAGAGCCTGATATTTACCTCCGTAATGTGCCGGCGGCGAGCCGCCAGGCGGTGGACGAGGTTGCCAATGTGCTTGCCGAGCCACCACTGGGCTTTCAGGGGAAACTGGGCGATCAGCCACATAAGACCGATGCCTGCCCAGGTTGCCCACCATCGGGGGTGAAGGTAGTGGCTGTACTGGGTGTCACGTTTTGAGGACTTTTTTCTGCTCACTCTTTGGGCTACCCGATGATTGGTCAGTTTGAAAACCGAAGTCTAGCAGGGTGGTTACCCCTTACTGAAGCAGCACTGTCCGCAGCTTTCGTAACACGCCTTTTTTGGCGGCAAAGACGCCGTTACTGGCATTATGTAGAATGGTGCCTGAATTGATCGCGGCTGGAGAAGCATGCTTCATTTTTTCTACTCTCTGTGTTCCCGCATTGCGATGCCCTTTCTGTTTCTCTGGCTGTGGCGAAACCGTCGGAATAATCCCGGCATTTTCGATCACTGGCAGGATCGTCTCGGGTATGTTGCGCGGACTTCCGGTCCGGTGATCTGGGTACACGCCGTGTCTGTCGGTGAGACCATTGCAGCGGCGCCCTTGGTTAATCAGTTGTTGCAGCGCCATCCCGGAACTCCCGTTCTGATGACGGCGATGACGCCGACCGGCCTGGCCCGGGCCCGATCTCTGTTCGGCGACAGGGTACTCTATGCATTTTCGCCTTTTGATACTCCCGGCGCCGTGAGGCGGTTTCTGGACCGGGTCCAGCCGAGGGCGCTGGTGATCATGGAAACCGAGCTCTGGCCGAATATGATTACCCGCAGCGCTCGCAGACAGGTCCCCATATTTCTGATTAACGCCCGGCTCTCCGAAAGATCGGCCCGCAGATATGAACGCGTTGAATCTCTGGTTCGGCCACTGCTTGAAAATATTTGCTGGATTGCGGCCCAGGCGGAGGAAGATGCCCATCGTTTCCTGAAACTTGGTGCGACACCGTCGTCAGTATCCGTCACGGGCAGCATCAAGTTCGATATCGCGATTTCTGCGGAGACCCGGGCAGAATCCCGGGCCGTGCGTAAGCGTCTGGGTGAGGACCGGCCGGTGTGGATTGCCGCCAGCACGCATGAGGGCGAAGACCGGCAGATTCTGGAAGCTCACCAGGCCATTCTTGACCGGTATCCCCGGGCTTTACTGATGATTGTTCCTCGTCATCCGGAGCGCTTTAGCGCGGTGGGTTCACTGGTCTCGTCCATGGGCCTGACGGTTGTTCAGCGCTCGGTTGAGCGGGAAGCCGCAGAGGGTGGATCGATCGGGGATTTCGAGGTTTATCTCGGTGACACCATGGGCGAATTGCTCATGCTCTATGGTGTAGCGGACGTGGCTTTTGTGGGCGGTTCTCTGATCGAGCGTGGCGGCCATAACCCTCTTGAGCCGGCGGCCTGGGGGTTGCCGGTTCTATCTGGCCCGCACACGTTCAATTTCGAGACTATTTACCGCCAGCTCTCGACCGGTAAAGGGCTTTTCCTTACGCCTACAGCGCACGCCCTGTCTGAACATGTCATCCGATTGCTCGACGACCGCGAGGCGTTGAAGACGGCGGGACAAAACGCACTAGCTGTCGTCAACGCCAATCGTGGCGCACTGGAGCGTGTCGTCGACGGCATTATCGACAGAGCGTAATGCCGGACGCGGTTGTTTGACGTCAACTACTGATTTGGGGCGTCCAGCGTGGCCTCTTCCTGGGCAAGTGCTTCGATACCGAGTGCTGACGCACTCAGCCAGCGATTCAGCTCGATCAGGTCCTGTGGGCTGAGGGTGCCCGCTGCCTGTTTGAGGCTCAGGGTATTGATGACGTAGTCGTAGCGGGCATTCGCAAAGTCTCTCAGCGCGACATAGTAGTTCCGCTCGGCATCGAGTACTTCCACGATATTGCGCGTGCCGACTTCGTAACCCGCCCGGGTGGCGTCCAGGGCACTGCGGCGCGAAATGATGGTTTGCTTGAGGGCAGACGCCGACTCGATGTTGGTATTGACTGTGCGAAACAGGCTCCGGGTGTTTACCCTGACATCCCGCCGCACGGTCCGTAGCGACTGTTCCGCAACGTTCACCAGCGAGCGCTGCTGGCGAACGCCCGCCTGAGTGCCACCACCCATGTAAAGCGGAACGTTCAGCGTTACGCCAATCATTGCCTCGGTGGTGGTGCCATCCCTCTGCGTACTGGTGGGCTGATCGAGGCCGTCAATGGTGGAACGGCCGAGTGAGGCGTTAAGATCCAGTGTGGGTAAATGGCCGGATTTTGCGACTCTCAGCTCGGCTTCGCTGGTGTTGAGATCGTATCGGGCTGACTGAATCTGCCAGTTCTGATCCAGTGCGGTGTTTTCCCACGCAGACGGGTCGGCTGGCTCCGGGCGTCCCAGGGGGAAGTTCTCGCGAAGGTTGTCCAGTTTTTCCGTGTACTCGCCGGTCAGTCGCGCAAGCTGCTCCCGGGCAATGTCCAGGTCACTTTCAGCGGCGATTCGCTGGCTTTTGCTGTCGTCGTAACTGGCGCGGGCTTCGTACACCTCAGTGATGGCAATCAGGCCGACGTCGAACCTCTCCTGTGCCTGTTCATACTGTCGCTGTATGGCGGCTTCCGTTGCACGCGCCGTTGTCAGTGTGTCTGCGGCACGAAGGACGTTGAAGTAGGCGGTGGCCACATCAAGAATCAGCTGTTGCTGGGCAAGGTTGTACTGCGCGCGGGCCGATTCGGTCTGAAACTTGCTGGCGTCGAACTGGTACCAGGCATCTGCGCGGAACAGCGGTTGCGTCAGCTGAACGCCGTAGGCGAGGGTGGTGTAATCGGTATCCAGACTGGGGCCGTCCGAGTCGGTGTAGTTGGCTTCGCCGAATGCACCGATCTGCGGCAACAGGGCGCTGCGGCTGACCTGGCTGGCGGCTTCCTGGGCCTCGAAACTGGCGCGGGCGCCGGCAATACCGGAATCGTAGGAGAGTGCTTTCTTGTAAGTCTCCACCAGGTCCATGGCTGCTGCAGGCTGGGCTGCGAGCAGTCCAATCAGCCCGGAAAGCAATCGTTTCTTCATGATATCTCCTAACGTTAACGCGCGCGACGAAGCCGCATTATGGACAATAAAGGGGTCGACCTCTACACTTGTCATTGGCACTGATTGAAAGTGTCATCTATTTGAATTCGCGTCTTGACGGGGTGCTGGCGACAGACTGACTGATCGCCGGCTGAGATTGCATCGCAGAACCCGCGACCTGATCCGGATAATACCGGCGTAGGGATTAAGACTTTCGATTGTGCATCACGCTCCTGGCGTGAAACCGCCTCCGTCATACGCGACCCGATACCCAACCTTCAGGGGCGCAACATGACCAAACTTCCGTCTTACCTCAGTGATTCCGCCAGAGTCGATTCCGCCGCCATTACACCGCTGCCGAATTCGCGAAAAATATACGTTCAGGGTAGCCGGCCCGATCTGCGGGTGCCTATGCGTGAAATTACCGTGGGGGACACGCCAACCGACATGGGCGGAGAGAAAAACGCGCCCGTCGCCGTCTATGATACGTCTGGCCCCTACAGTGATCCGGAGGCCAGCATTGATCTTCGCAAGGGCCTCAAGCCCATCAGGTCCGCCTGGATTGAAGAGCGCGGTGATGCCGAGCAACTTCCGGGTTACAGCTCCGAGTTTACCCGCCGAAGAATGAAAGACCCCCAGCTCGACCCGCTACGTTTTATGGACGAGCGCAAACCGCTCCGGGCGAAGGCGGGTAAAAACGTCAGCCAGATGCATTACGCCCGCCAGGGCGTGATTACGCCGGAGATGGAATTCATCGCCATCCGCGAGAACATGAAATTGCAGGAAGCGCGTGAACAGGGGCTGTTGAAAGACCAGCACCCGGGCCAGTCCTTTGGCGCCTCCCTGCCGCAGGAAATCACCCCGGAATTTGTGCGGGACGAAGTCGCCCGTGGCCGTGCCATCATTCCTGCCAACATCAACCACCCGGAAACCGAGCCAATGATTATTGGCCGTAATTTCCTGGTAAAGATCAATGGCAACATCGGCAATTCTGCAGTGAGCTCATCCATCGAGGAAGAAGTGGAAAAGCTCACTTGGGGCACCCGCTGGGGCTCCGACAACATCATGGACCTGTCCACCGGCAAGAACATTCATGAAACCCGCGAATGGATCATCCGCAACTCGCCGGTTCCCATCGGCACCGTGCCCATCTACCAGGCCCTGGAAAAAGTCGGCGGCGCGGCGGAGGACCTGACCTGGGAAATCTTCCGGGATACCCTGATCGAGCAGGCCGAGCAGGGCGTGGATTACTTCACCATCCACGCAGGTGTGCGTCTTCACCATGTACCGATGACCGCCAAAAGAACCACGGGTATCGTCTCCCGCGGCGGCTCCATCATGGCCAAATGGTGCCTGGCCCATCACCAGGAAAGCTTTCTGTACACCCACTTTGAAGACATCTGCGAAATTATGAAGGCCTACGATGTGTCCTTCAGCCTCGGCGACGGCCTGCGCCCCGGTTCCATTGCCGATGCCAACGATGAAGCCCAGTTCGGCGAACTGGAAACCCTGGGCGAACTGACCAAGATTGCCTGGAAGCACGATGTACAGTGCATGATCGAAGGCCCGGGCCATGTGCCCATGCAACTGATCAAGGAAAACATGGACAAGCAGCTGGAATGCTGTGACGAGGCGCCTTTTTATACGCTGGGGCCCCTGACCACGGACATTGCTCCGGGCTATGACCACATCACCTCCGGCATTGGCGCCGCGATGATCGGCTGGTTCGGCTGCGCCATGCTCTGCTACGTGACCCCAAAGGAGCATCTGGGCCTGCCTAACAAAGACGATGTCAAAACCGGCATCATCACCTACAAAATTGCCGCCCACGCGGCCGATCTGGCGAAGGGGCACCCTGGCGCCCAGATTCGCGATAACGCGCTGTCCAAGGCCCGTTTCGAGTTTCGTTGGGAGGACCAGTTCAACCTCGGTCTGGACCCGGATACCGCCCGCGCGTTCCACGACGAAACCCTGCCGAAGGATTCGGCCAAGGTCGCCCATTTCTGTTCCATGTGCGGCCCCAAGTTCTGCTCCATGCAGATCTCCCAGGAAGTCCGGGAGTATGCCAAAGAGCACGGAATCGATGAGGTTTCGGCAGTGGATGTCGGCATGAAAGAAAAATCCAAAGAGTTTGTGGAGGCCGGGTCCAAGCTTTACGATAAAGTCTGACTGACTGACTTGGGTGCCCGGGGTTCTCAAGACTGATAGTTTGCAGTTCGAGCCCGGTGTGCACCCCTGTTCAGAAAACGCTCCTTGCGGCCCATCCCTGGGTCGCTTGGGCTCCGCCATCCATGGCTCCGCACATTCCTGAACAGGGGTCCACACCGTGCTCCTCCAGCCTTCATGGGAATTCTCTTTAGAAAGGCGACCGATGCCTAACGGTGAATGCCGCCTATGTTTTCTGTAGCAGACTCCGGATATTGCGAAGGTTTCGAGGCTGCGGTGGGGACATCTTCCCAAAACTGTACGGAGCCATGGATGGCGGAGTCCAAGCGTCACATGGATGTGCCGTAAGGAGCGTGTTTTGGGAAGATGTCCCCATCGTAGCCAAGCACCGAATCAAACCGGCTGGGGCCGGAGCTTGCAGCACCACAACACGACCGGCTATCGTTCAGAATCAAACATAGCCGAGAGCAACATGAATAAACCGTTCCAGTTCAAAAGCACCGACGTCACCATCGAAAAACGCGAAACCGTCTTTCAGGGCTTCTTCCGCATGGACAAGCTATGGTTGACCCACCGCCGCTTCGACGGCACCGAAATGCCCATTTTTACCCGAGAACTCTTCATCCGCGGCGATGCCACCTGCGTACTACCCTACGACCCCGACCGTGACGAAGTGGTTCTGCTGGAACAGTTCCGCCTGGGTGCCCTTGGCCGCGACCAGTCGCCCTGGCTGCTGGAACTGGTGGCCGGGATGAATGAAGAAGGCGAATCGCCGGCAGAAGTGGCCCAGCGTGAGGGCCAGGAAGAGGCGGGCCTGACCTTCAAACCCCTGGATAAAATCTGCGATTATCTCGTTTCACCCGGTGGAACCACGGAACTGATTCACCTCTATTGCGGTCGTATCAGCACTGAATCGGCTGGCGGGCTGTTTGGCGTGGAGCATGAGCACGAAGACATCCGCGCTCACGTATTCAGTGCCGACGAAGCCATCGCAATGATTTATGATGGACGTATTAACAACGCTGCGGCGATTATTGCGCTGCAGTGGTTGCAAATGAACCGCCCGCGCCTGCGGGAAAACTGGAGTTAGGATGGCAGAGTGGGTGATGAAGCCGCGCCGATACGTCCCGGATCTGAGACGATTCGGCGCGTTATGTGATGGCAACTATATGCGCCTGCATCGCCTGCGGAAACTGGAAGCAGGGGGGCAGCCTGTCTGTGAATTCGAACTGCGCAGGCAGGATCAGTACCTGGGCCGGGTTCGCATCCAGGTGTTGCAGGTTGCTAAGTTCACCGAAACGCTGTTTCTGGAGCAGATACATAATGCCGGACGCTGGCTCAATAACCCGCAGATGACCGTGCGTGTCTACCATGATGCCGCCATGGCTGAGGTAGTCAGCTGTTATCGTCATCGCCAGATTGCGCCAGTCAACGACTACCCCAATCGCTTTATGCACCACCCTGATGAAAAAGTTCAGGTAAACGGTTTTCTGGCTGACTGGCTGGACTACTGCCTGAAGTTCGGGCACTTACCCCTGGAACATTCTGTCTGGTCTGGTGAGGGCGTGGACTAGCGGTGTATGCTGTTATAAGGGCATTGCGCTAATATGGATGCATTTCCCGGAAAGATTGTGCAATGTTCGCCGGCGCTGAAAACACGAGACTTATGACCGAAAACAGCCACCAAAAGCCTTTGCGGTTGCTTCAGTTGACCGACCCCCATTTAATGGCGGACCCGGCGGGGGTGCTTCTGGGTGTCAACACCAGAGACAGCCTCGATGCGGTGATCGCCCAGGTGCTGCGGGATCACGGGCACCCTGATTTTATACTTGCCACGGGCGATATCTCCCAGGATGCCTCAGAAGAGTCCTATCGCCTTTTTGGTGAAAAGCTCAAAGTGTTTCAATGCGGTTCAGCCTGGGTAGCGGGTAATCACGATGATTCACCGACCCTCGATCGCATTGCCGCCGAGCAGGGTGCCGGCTCCCGGCATCTGCTGATGGACGGGTGGCAGTTTGTACTGCTGGACACATCCGTGGCCGGCAAAGTTTACGGCGAGCTGCCGGAGTCAGAGCTGGCCTTTCTTGAAAAAACGCTGACCGAAAATCCGGACCATCCAGCGCTGATTGCACTGCATCATCACCCCGTTGATATCAATGCCCAGTGGATGTCCGCCATTGGCCTGAGGAACTGTGACGCATTCTGGGAAGTCGTTGACAGGTTTCCTCAGGTAAAAACGGTTCTCTGGGGGCATATCCATCAGGAATACGACGAGTATCGCAAGGGCGTAAGGTTGTTGGCGACGCCGTCGACCTGTATCCAGTTCACGGCGGGTTCGGTCAAGTTTTCGGTAGAAGAGAGGTCGCCGGGCTATCGCTGGTTTGAACTGATGCCCAACGGGGACTTCACAACAGAAGTGAGGCGCTCCCAGGATTTTGCGTTCGAGCTGGATATGAACAGCACCGGCTATTAATCTCAGGGATTCACGATCTGTCCGGTCCTGTTATCGTCGGAATAACAAGTATATAATTTTAGTCAGGCTCGGGACGGGCCGACGAGAAAAAGCCATTACGATCTTCAAGGACCGAAGATATGCCCCAGGCAAGTGGACTGCAGTTCACCGCCACCATTGGCGGACTCCCCAGAGATTTTTTTACCGTTGTCGGTTTCGAGCTGACCGAAAGTCTGTCGAGCCTGTTTCATGGCCGTCTGGACCTGACCAGCACCTTTGCTGATATCGCCGCTTCCGATCTGCTTGAACAGCCCGTGGACCTGGTGGTCTGGCAACACGGCCAGCCCCTGCGCCGCTTCACCGGCGTGGTGAACGAATTCGCCCGGGGCGACACCGGCCACCGCCGCACCCGCTATGAAGTCATCATCCAGCCACCGTTATGGCGCCTGGGCCTGATGCACAACAGCCGCATTTTCCAGACCCGGGGCACCGAAGCCATCGTGCGCACCCTGCTGGAAGAACGGGGCATTATCGACACCCGCTTTGATCTGAAACGCACCCCCGAAGAGCGGGAATACTGCGTCCAGCACCGGGAAACCGACCTGTCACTTCTGGAAAGACTGGCGGCCGAGGAAGGCTGGCATTACCGTTATCACCACGGTGATGTAAACGGCGAAGACCAACCGGCCCTGATTATCGCCGACCACCATGGCGACGCCCCTCGGTTATCAGCCGTTGAATACAACGCCAAAGCCGGTGGCAGCACCCGACAACCTGCTATCTTCCGTTTCAGCTATCAGGAACGGGTAAGAGCGGCCTCCGTGGCCATGAAGGACTACACCTTCAAAAACCCCGCTTACGCCCTGATGCACGAACATCAGGCCGACAGGCTCGAATCCCAACGGGAAGATTATCAATACTACGACTACCCGGGCCGCTTCAAAACCGATGCCAGCGGCCAACCCTTCACTGAATCCAGGCTGGACGCCCTGAGAAACGACGCCACCACCGCCACCGGCCAAAGCAACCGCCCGGACTTTACCGCGGGCGCCAAAACCGAACTCACCGAGCACGACAACCCGACCCTGAATCGGGACTGGCTGTTCACTTGCGTTACCCACAAAGGCGAACAGCCACAGGCAATGGAAGAGGAAGGCGGCAGTGAACCCACCACTTACCATAACGCCTTTCAGGCAATCCCCGCCGATAGAACCTGGCGCCCCAATCCAAACACCATCCATCGCCCGCTGATGGACGGCCCGCAGATCGCGATCGTAACGGGCCCAAGGGGAGAAGAGATTCATTGCGATGAGAACGGGCGAGTCAAGGTCCGGTTTCCGTGGGACCGATACAGTAAAAACGATGAACAAAGCAGCGCCTGGCTAAGAGTCAGCCAGGGCTGGGCCGGCGGCCAATACGGCTTCATGGCCCTGCCCAGAATCGGCCACGAAGTGATCGTCAGTTTCCTGGACGGCGACCCGGACCAGCCGATCATCACCGGACGCACCTATCACGCTACCAACACGCCGCCCTACGGGCTGCCGGAACACAAAACCCGAACCACCCTGAAAACCCAGACCCACAAGGGCGAAGGCAGTAACGAATTGCGATTTGAAGACGAAGCCGATAAACAACAGATCTACGTCCAAGCCCAGAAAGATCTGGACCTGCTGACCGAACACAACCGCACGGAAGTCATCAAAAACGACAGCCATCGAACGGTGGAGAACAACGACTTCGGCCACATCAAGGGCAACCAACACGCCACGGTCGACGGCGAAAAGCGGGAGTCCATTGGCGGCGATTACAGCCTCACCGTTAACGGCAGCCACCACAGCAAACAGGGCAAAAACCAGCTCATCGAAGCCGGCAGCGAAATTCACCACAAGGCCGGCATGAAGATCGTCATTGAGGCGGGCGCGGAAGTCACCCTCAAAGCAGGCGGCAGTTTCGTGAAGGTCGACCCCAGCGGCGTGACGGTTTCCGGCCCGATGGTGAAGATGAATTCCGGGGGTGGGCCGGGGAGTGGTACCGGAACCGCAGCTGGAACGTCAGAGCAACCGCAGATATTGACAACCATTGGCGACAAAGTGACGCAAGCTGAACTTGCCAAAGTTGGCCAACGCTCAACGTTTGAAAGCCAGTCCGAGCAGTTGGGTTCCCTGGTGCCCGAATCGACGCTGGCGGCTTCAGCTAAAGCGGGCGGCCTATTGATAGCAGATTGCGAGTTTGATGATGATGGAAACTGTAAGCTCCATAGCCATGCCTGAAATTGTAGCGATTGAACGCCCGGTCGATGCAGAGTTTGCGATCATTGACCTTGCTCTCGACCCGGAAATGCTCGGGTGGGTATACGAGCAAATGCGGCACGGCGATATTCGCTGGGAAAGTCTTTATCAAGGGACGGACTGGCAACAAAACTGGAAATCCGGTCCCGTACTTGTCGGGCTCAAAGGTTTTGATAGCAGCGCCGATGAGTTGGCAAAGGTGTTTGCTCAACATCCCGTGGGACTGTTCATAAATGGCCCGGGGGCTGCGCTTGAAATCGCTGCTGAACAACTGCGACAACACGCAATCACTGAACTCAATGGCAAGCAGGCGGCGTTCAGGTTTTATGACCCCAGGCACCTGGCAGAGCTTCTGAGCATAGTCACTGAAGGTCACGTGAACTCGCTAGTAAGGCCCGGCGAGCAGTGGATATGGCACGACTCGGAGAAATGGCAATCCTTTTCTTGTCTAAAGAGCAGCGATGCTACCGCGCCTGCGACTTCGATTGTGCTCTCGCAAGAACAGCTTGAGAGTTTTGAGCGTCTGAAGCGTTTGAAAAGGGCCCGGTCGCTTGCAAGCCACTATCAGGCGTGGGTTAAAAGCAGCGACCCTGAAACGGTAATATTCGATCACCTGACCGCTGCAAAAAAGGCAGGCCTTGATAAGGTCTCAGACCAGGAAAGGTGGTTGCGAATTGCACTGACACTGTCATCGCCAGTGCAGAATTCGAGCGCCTGGCAGGCATTGGCCACAAATGATCAGCTGACGCCACGTCAACGCCTCAGCAATATGGAAAAGACCGTTTAAAAGGACGCATGGATGCAGACCTACATTGTTCAGTCAGGAGATACACTTTCTGGCATCGCCTCACGGTATTCAACATCGGTTGACGACCTACTCAGTCAAAATGAACAGATCACGGATCCTGATGCCATACGGGCTGGATGGGAGCTGAAAATTCCATCTTCAAAAAAGGCAGCGAGCCTTCCGCCCCCTCAGACTGAGTCGGACGATCCATCGTCAGAAACAGCTGTTTCAGCGCCCTGTGCGGAGTGCGTGGTGGACGTCATGCATGTGACCGGCAGTGCTGACGAAAGCTGGTGCGAGGCGTTGCCTGAAACCGCTGCGGAAGAAATTCTGAAGGAAATAGGCGTCACAGAGGCGTTGATGGATGAGTACCGCAGTCTCAGTTCAGCCGTTCCGGAGCCCGACCTTGATAATTACGAGCAGAAAATCATTGAACACCGTCAAAAGAAAAATGAATGGCTAAAGAAGGCGGTAGAGGCGGGCATCCTTGAGCAGAGTGATGTGGAGCAGACTGTCGAACCGCGTAAAACCAGCGAACGTCAGAAACTGGAATCCGAGCTCGCGGAGCTACGCAGTGAGATCAGATTCTACGAGACCTACCGCCCTTTCCGCATGCTCGCGCCCGGGCGGGTGGAGTCGGATGCAAACACTGAAAATGAGAACTGGAGGCATGTTCAGACAGAAAAGCTTCGAGCTTTATCGGCTGAAGAGGCAAAGCTGGAACAGTGGTTGGCGGCAGTACCGTCAGTTGATCCACCTGAGCGCGCGCCCTCTGAAAACCCAAAATCCACTGACCAGAAAGATGCTGCCGACCCAACTGAAGCTTCTGAGTACCAGCCTTTCACCGCGGGAGTGTCAGCCAGGAATATGTCCGTAAGTGGAGGATCGGTGAGTTCAAGCAGAAAGTCTGGAAGCGCTGGCCAAGACCGTATTGTTGAAGTGATGCTGTTCAGCAAAGGCAATCGCCTCAGCTATGTCCGGAAAGATTTCCTGCGGCGGTTAAGAACCAGAAACCAGCTGATTTCCATACGGAAAACCGAAAAAATCGCATCCATGCTGGGCGGGCAACGATCCGACCTCAAAATCGGGGATTTGGTCGGGCAGGTTGCCGATCAAATCAAGGAAAGCAGGCGCAAAGGCAAGCTGGGTGATGTCAGCATTAAGTTGGCCGAATGGACACTAGATGGCAAAGATGCGCCTGAATGGGCTCAGTTCCTGCAGAGCGAGCACAGAACCCTCTGGAAAACCCACCTGGCCAATGGGGATTCTGATGAGACGACAACCATGGCACTGGATAGCGAAGGCCATTTTATGCGTTTCGCGGCCATGGCGAGTTCTGATATTGACGGCTTTGACCCGGCGACCGGAAGCGTCGATGTCGGTGTAAAAGCTGAGGCGTCCATAAGCCTTCTTGAGGGAAAGGTCGAGCTCACCGGGTACCTTCCTAACCAAGCGGGCTGGGATTGCTCCTGGACCTATATTGATGCAAACGGAAAACCTGCCCGGCAGGCATTTGGCAAGTTTCGCTTCGAAGGCCAGACAGTTTTGTCCTGCTTCGTGGGTGCAAAGGCGTCCGGCCAGGCAAAGGCGGGAGTATCTGGTGCCAATATGCTCTTATCCAGTGCCCCAGGTATTAAATCCGAGTCCTCAGAATTGGGAGGTGGTGCAAAAATTTCCGGCAACGCTTTTGCCGGCGCCGAGGCGGGGGGCGAGCTTGCTGGCAAGTTGGGATGGAAGCCTCCCGCTAAAAGCGAGGCGCAGAAGAGAGAATTTTCGGATTTGTTGGAGCTGAAAGCATCTGGCCTTGTGGCTTTTGGGGCCGGTGCGGGGTTGGATTTTGAGTGCAAAGTAGGTGACAATTTTAAGGTAGAAGTTCACAGTCGAGCCAAGCTAGTGTTCGGCCCTGGTGCTAGTGGTGGATTCGGAACTACTATCGATGGCGGGAAAGTTTGGACTCTTAGTCAGATGATCTGGGACGTTCTTGAAGATGCTGATTATCGGTTTCTAGTGAATGTTCAAAAGGACCTCTTCGGATTTCTCGCAAAAGGTCTGGCGCTGTCACTCGTTGAGCAAGGTATGCATGTTAGGGATCTTTTTGATGAGGGCTTGATTGCAATAGACAGTTATTGGGGTAACTATCTCCGCGAGGAAGAAGTCGCAGATAGGCTGGCAGAACAATTGTTGTCTGGGAAGTGGAGGCCCAATGTGAAGACAGATCATGGTCTCCCTTTCTCTCTCGAAAAGCTTCCCCCTGAAACGCTAGGCCCCCTCTGCTGGCGACTATCTGAAAGCTTCGCGTTCTCCTTTGAAATTAACCAAGAGAAAGCCTTAATTTATCTTTTGTCCCAGGTCAATTCCTGGCGCCAGTTTATTGAAGTGCTTGAGCACATGGAAAAAGAGGGCAATAGAGTAAAGGCCTTTGATAGTCTCGCTCGACTTCAGGCAATTCTAGACTTCAATCAGCAGAAAGAATTTGACCGGTGGATTCACCGACTGCAAGCCGCCCGTTCGGGGCGGACCACTTTGGAAATGGCCTGGAGCCCGGTATCGCCGGGCACCAAATTGAATCAAATCAAGGAGCAGTTGGCTTACGTTGACACCGCTGATACCAGATTCGTGTAGCTTCACTGTCTAACGGGTCGTTCTAGCAGCGCAACGAAAACTTAACAAGCGGGTGTATTCGTTGCGCTGCGGTGGCAGGCCCATGCGACTAACTGTAAATGAAGATGTAGGCGAAACTCCGTTGAATCCACCTCGCAGTACCTTTTCATTTCCCGAGCTCGGTCCATTAGGATCTTTGGCGGGGGACTCTGCATAATAAGTTTCCGAGTGCCAGTCAGCGACCCATTCTTTTGAGTTAGCGGCCATGTCATAGACACCGAGCGGATTTGGTGGGTAGCTACCGACATTTTGGGTCTCCCCAAAACCTTCGCCGTCTCGGGGAAAATTTCGACCTGAATCGATCTCACCATTATCGGTAGCCCAGATCAGCCACCTTCCGCGACTCCGCGCGGCATATTCCCACTGGGCTTCTGTCGGCAAATCCATCTCTACGCCAGCGAGTTTTCCTACCCACTGGCAGTAATCCTGAGTTTCCTGCCAGTCTTTGGTCCACGCCGGTTTTCTGGGATGGAACATATCCGCGAGCTTATCGGATTGGCGCCATTCAGCGCGATAAGGTTCTTTGCCCTGTAGTTCCCGGAACAGGTCGAAGTCACCAAGGGTGGTTTCGTATCTGGAAATGCCGAAAGAGGACAGCTTTACTTCGTGGACATGATCATTGTCAGGGTTGCTGTCCATACGGCAGCCCTGGCTTTTGTCCCACTGACATTCGATCAGCCAGTCGCCCATCTGGAAGGTGCCGCCTTCGACCTGCACCATATTTTCCCGGGCATGAACGACCAGCTCGACAACCTTGCGCGCTTTTTCCGCGGACAGGCCTGAATGCGCCTGTTCCAGACGTTCCCGGATGGCCTGGATAGCGTTCTGGTTCAGAATGTCACTGGTGACCGGAGGCGGTTGCGCGCAACCAACGGCGAAAAATAGTGGTAGGGCGAGAAACGGGAAGGGGTATATACGGTTCAATGGAGTAACTCCGTCCTATGGAATAGCGTCCTTTAAATCAAGGGAAGTCTACCAGAAGTCAGAGCGGTCCGCAGGGGGAGACCGCGATTGCGGCTTTAAAGGAAAAATAGCGGATGCGGGCAATTTGAAGTGGAACCCAAAACGAAAAAAGGCAGCCGAAGCTGCCTTTTCAAACGTGCGGGCTGCTATTTAAACAGCAACGACGTTCTCTGCCTGAGGGCCTTTCTGGCCTTCGGTCACGGTGAAATCGACTTGCTGGCCTTCAGCCAGAGTCTTGAAACCGCCACCCTGAATTGCGCTGTAGTGAACAAATACGTCCGGGCCGCTTTCGCGAGTAATAAAGCCGAAACCTTTTGCTTCGTTGAAAAACTTAACAGTACCGGTAGTAGTAGACATAATTTAATCCTGAGATCGATAATTTAATGTGCCGCCAGACCATCGTAAGTGATGACTGATCAGCGTTGTGCTGAAACAGAAAATGCGCGGAATCAAAAACAGGACGGACAACTACCAGAAACAACGGAGAAACGTCTTATTCGTGAAATGCTTTGCTAAATCTTTCCAACGAGATGCACTCTACCCTAGATTGCCGCGATTACCAAATGTATTTCTACTGATTGATAGGTCCTGCAAAAGGTTCCGGTCTTCGGCCCTGCGTGCGGTAGTCGCGGTGACGAAGATCTTTGGTTAAACTGCGCGAAATCATCCATCGGGGAGCCAGCCAGGCCATGAGCGAAACACCTCCAGATCTGAAATACATTGAAACCCATCAGTGGGCGAGAGCGGCCGACGACGGAACCGCAACTGTCGGAATTACCGATTTTGCGCAGGACCAGTTGGGTGATGTGGTTTATGTTGGCCTTCCCGAAGTGGGCGCAACCGTCAACGGTGGCGAAGAGGCGGGTGTGGCCGAGTCCGTAAAGTCAGCGTCTGATGTTTTCAGCCCGGTGACCGGTGAGGTAATCGAGGTGAACGAGACCCTCGAAGAGGAGCCCGAACTGGTCAACGACGATCCCTACGGCGATGGCTGGCTGTTCCGAGTGCGGCTGAAAGATCAGGGTGAACTTGAGGGTTTGATGGACGCCGTCGCTTATGCGGCGCACGTTGCCGATGCAGAGTGATCCGATCTTCCCCGTTTTATACCTGCGTAAAGGCGCCGAGCGCAGGCTTCGGGCCGGTCACCTCTGGGTTTACAGCAACGAGGTGGACACCCGCCGTTCACCGTTGACGGACTTTGAGGCCGGGGCGCATGCGGAGCTTCGGGCAGCCGATGACAAGCCCATGGGAACCCTCTTTGTAAACCCTCATGCGTTGATTTGCGGTCGTTTGATCAGCCGCAATGGCGCTCACGGGATGACACCCCAGCGCCTGACGGAGCGGGTGGAAACGGCGCTGGCACTGCGGGATCGTCTGTTCGACAAGCCCTTCTATCGTTGGGTGTTCGGTGACAGCGACGGGCTCTCCGGGCTGGTGATTGACCGCTTTGACGATGTGGTCGTAGTGCAGATCTCCACGGCCGGCATGGAGCAGATGAAAGAATCCATTGTCCGGGCGGTTCAGCGTCTGGCGCATCCCCGCTCCATTATTCTCAAGAACGACGGCAAGATGCGAAAGATCGAGGGCCTGGACAGTTACGTTGAGCAGGCCCACGGGCCAGAGGTCGACCTGCTTCGGGTAGAAGAAAACGGGGTGCGATTTGAAGTGCCCATGGAAGGCGGTCAGAAAACCGGCTGGTTCTACGATCACCGCATGAACCGGCAGCGCCTGCAGGCCTACGCACCGGGTAAACGGGTGCTGGACGTATTCAGCTATGTCGGTGGCTGGGGTATTCAGGCCGCTTGCGCCGGGGCGACCCGGGTGACCAGCGTGGACAGTTCTGCCAGCGCCATCGAGTCTGTTCATCACAATGCGAGAATTAATGGCCTTGATAACATCGAAACCATCGAAGGCGATGCGTTCGAGGCCCTCAAAGCGCTGTGCGAAGAGAAGGAAAAATTCGATATTGTGGTGCTGGACCCGCCCGCGTTGATTCCCAGACGCCGTGATCAGAAAGCCGGAGAAGAGGCCTATGCCCGGCTCAATCAGCTTGGCTTGCGGTTACTGGAGCGCGACGGTTTGCTGGTATCGGCTTCCTGCTCCATGCATTTGTCTCAGGAAAAACTGACGGACATCATCCGCAGCAGCGGGCGGAAGATTGATCGTTTCGTCCAACTGCTGGAGCAGGGCCACCAGGCGCCGGATCATCCGGTGATTCCGGGAATTCCGGAAACGGACTATCTTAAAAGCTGTTTTGTCAGGTCTCTGACGGGGTTTCTGTAACAGGCAAATTCCCGGATCAGTCTCTCAGGCTCATGATTCGCCAGCCATTCTCCCGGGCGACCGCTTCCAGGTCAGGGTCCGGGTCCACGGCAACCGGGTGCTCCACCTGCCTCAGCAATGGCAGGTCATTGTGGGAATCGCTGTAGAACCAGGCGCCTTCCAGGGTTTCACCTGTGCTTTGCAGCCAGTCGTTCAGGCGCTCAACCTTACCGTGCTGGAAACTTGGAGTGCCGGCAACACCGCCGGTAAAACGTCCATTGACCAGTTCCGGTTCGGTGGCAATCAGATGCTCAACGCCCAGCAATTCGGCAACAGGTTCGGTCACAAAGCGATTGGTGGCGGTGATGATCATCAGCGTGTGTTGCTGGCTGCGATGATGATCCAGCAATTCCGCAGCCTTGCGCTGCATCATCGGCCTGACCTTCTCTTCGATGAACTGGTCGCGCCACAGGAACAGTTCGTTCATATCATGTCGGGCCAGCGGCTGCAGGGCAAAACGGAGGTATCGCATGATATCCAGCTCGCCGTTCAGATAATCCTGATAGAAACGGTCATTGGCCCGCCGGTACTCCTCGGCATCAACAATCGATTCCTGCACCAGAAATTCGCCCCAGGCGTGGTCGCTGTCCCCTGCCAGCAGTGTGTTATCAAGGTCGAATAGCGCGAGTGTCAAAGTCCGTTCCTCCGGTGGCAGCGGCTGGGGGTAAAAGCGGCACAGTCTACCACGACATGCCGCTATAGGCTCCGTTTGCCGTACTCTGGGGTTTCTGTAAGAATGAAGGCAACTTGGACAATTCTGGCCGGTAAATTATGCTCCGGCCAACCGACTCAATAAGGACTGTGCCGTGATTGATTCAGACGGTTTCAGACCCAACGTCGGAATCATTCTGGCCAATCACAGAGGTGAAGTCCTCTGGGCAAGGCGAATAGGGCAGGATTCCTGGCAGTTTCCTCAAGGTGGCATCAAGCAGAATGAATCGCCAGAAGAGGCACTCTACCGGGAGCTTGGTGAAGAGATCGGTCTCATGGCCGGCGATGTGGAAATCGTCAGCTGTACCCGGGGTTGGTTGCGATATCGCCTCCCGCGCAGAATGGTGCGACATAACTCGCATCCGGTCTGTGTCGGGCAAAAACAGAAATGGTTCCTGCTGCGGATGTTATCGCCGGATGCGAGGGTTTGCGTCGATGGCACAGATTCACCCGAATTTGATGGCTGGCAGTGGGTCAGCTACTGGTATCCGCTTGGACAGGTTGTGTCGTTCAAGCGGGAGGTGTATCGGCGGGCTCTGAGAGAGCTTGCACCACGACTGTTTCACAACATGGAGCAATGGCAGCGCTCGGGCAACAAGAGCACACGGGCGGCCACCAGAGGTGACGGATTGAAGCCACCATGCTAAGCGTACTGCGAAATATCGTCCAGGAAGTGAACAGTGCCCGTGACTTGCAGGAGGCACTGGATGTCATCGTTTCGCGCGTCCAGAAAGCGATGGACACAGAGGTGTGCTCTGTCTACCTGCTGGACCCTGCGACCAACCGCTATATCTTGATGGCAACCGAAGGCCTGTATCAGCAGGCCGTTGGCCAGGTCAGTCTGGGTTATTCCGAGGGTCTGATTGGCCTGGTCGGTTCCCGTGAAGAACCCATCAACCTCGAAGATGCCCCCTCACACCCGCGTTACCGCTACTTCCCGGAAACCGGCGAAGAGCGTTTTCGCTCGTTTCTGGGTGTGCCCATTATTCACCATCGCCGTGTGCTGGGTGTGCTCGTTGTTCAGCAGCGGGAAAGTTCACGCTGTTTTGACGAGGGTGAAGAGGCCTTTCTTGTTACGGTTTCGGCACAGCTGGCGGGGGTTATCGCCCACAGTGAGGCAACCGGTGCCATAAGCGGTATCTCCCTGACCGGGGAAGAGGCAAAGGACGTCAGTTTCAGCGGTGTTCCGGGGTCACCGGGTGTGGCCATCGGTCGGGGAGTGGTGGTTTACCCGGGAGCAGACCTGGATGTTGTGCCTGAAAAGCCAACGGATGATATCGACGGCGAACTGATTCTGTTCCGGGGTGCCGTGACAGCGGTCAGAGAGGATATAGAGCGGGTAGCTGAGCGACTTGCCTCCCAGCTGCGGCCGGAAGAACAGGCCTTGTTTGATGTCTACCTGCGGATGCTGGGTGACGACGCGATGCCGGGCGAGGTAAGCAACCGTATCAAGGAAGGCTTCTGGGCTCAGGGTGCGCTCAAGCAGGTGGTCCAGCAATACATCCGCCACTTTGAAATGATGGACGATCACTACCTGCAGGAACGGGCCGTGGATATCCGCGATCTGGGCCGCCGGCTCCTCTCACATCTTCAGGAAGGCGAGCAGAAAGATCTGGTTTACCCCGAACGTACGGTGCTGGTCAGCGAAGAGCTTACCCCGGCCATGCTGGGTGAAGTGCCCAAGGGCCAGCTGGTAGGGCTGGTTTCGGTCAAGGGTTCCAGCAACTCTCACGTTGCCATTCTTGCCAGAGCCATGGGTGTGCCCACGGTGATGGGGCTGGTGGATATTCCGGTTAACCAGCTGGATGGCCGCGACCTGATCGTTGATGGTTTTGAGGGCCAGATATTTGCGTCGCCCTCGGTCGAACTGCTGGCTTATTACCAGGAAATCTGCGACGAAGAGAACGAGCTGATACGCGGGCTGGAAGCATTACGTGATTTGCCCTGCGAAACCACCGACCACCACAGGGTGTCGCTGCTGGTGAACACGGGCCTGATGACAGACGTTGTGCGCTCGCTCAGCCACGGGGCCGAAGGGATCGGGCTGTATCGCACCGAAGTGCCGTTCATGATCAAGGACCGGTTTCCGTCCGAGCAGGAACAGCGGGAATATTACCGCGAGCAGCTTGAGGCCTTTGCGCCCAGCCCGGTCACCATGCGAACGCTGGATATCGGCGGAGACAAAGCCCTGACCTATTTTCCGATTCAGGAAGAGAACCCGTTTCTGGGTTGGCGGGGTATACGGGTAACGCTCGACCACCCGGAAATCTTTCTGGTTCAGGTCCGGGCGATGCTCAAGGCCAGTGAAGGATTGAACAATCTGCAGATCATGCTGCCGATGATCAGCAATATTTCCGAAGTCGAGGAATCCCTGCACCTGATCTACCGTGTCTATCATGAGGTTCGGGAGGAGGGCTACAACATACATATGCCCAAAGTCGGGGTCATGGTTGAGATTCCGGCGGCAGTCTACCAGATTCGCGAGCTCGCGGACCGGGTGGATTTCCTGTCCGTGGGTTCCAACGACCTGACCCAGTATCTGCTGGCGGTTGACCGGAACAATCCCCGGGTGGCTCAGCTTTACCATTCCTATCATCCGGCGGTTCTGCAGGCGCTGGTTCGGGTGGCGCATGATGCCCATTCCGTCGGTAAGCCCATCGGTATCTGTGGTGAGCTGGCGGGTGATCCGGGTGGCGCTCTGCTGCTGATGGCCATGGGTTATGATTCGCTGTCAATGAACGCCGCGAGCCTGCCAAAGGTAAAATCGGTGATCCGCAATGTCAGCCGGGAGTGGTCGGTACAACTGCTCGAGGATGTGCTGCTGCTGGACTCCCCGCATGTCATCAAGAGTTGCGTGGACCTTGCGCTTCGCAATGCCGGCTTCGGCCGCTACCTGCGGCCGTCCAGGTCCGCCGGCGGTAGTCGCAGCAGTAAGGCGGACATCAAGGCTCCCATCGTCTGACAGAGGCGATTGTAGGGTGTGGGCTCTAAATCCGGCTGCTAACGTAGATAACAGGAATAGCCGGAATCTGGGAGGGGAGACTGAATGAAGGCAACGACCACGGCAATCAAGCCCAGCCCCCGTATCGGCCTCGCCCTTGGTGGCGGCGGTCCATTGGGCGGCATTTATGAGATCGGGGCCTTGCGCGCGCTGGATGAGGCGCTGGACGGGCTGGATTTCAATAACATTGACGTCTATGTGGGCGTGAATTCGGGCTCGTTTGTGGCGGCGAACCTGGCCAATCAGATGACCACAGCCCAGCTTTGCCGTATTTTCGTTCGCAACGAAGCAGAGGTGCACCCCTTCCATCCCGAAGTTTTCTACCGGCCGGCGTTCCGCGAATTTGGCGGACGGTTGCTCGCGGTTCCGGGTCTGGTGTCGACGGCGCTTCGCCGTTTTGTCAGTAATCCCTACGATCAGAGCTTTCTTGAGGCGATGACCATTCTGGCGCAGGCGGCTCCGGCGGGCCTGTTTGATAATGAGGGGCTGCACGAGTATCTGCAGCGGGCTTTCAACACGCTCGGTCGTACCAACGATTTCCGCCAGCTGCGCCGCAGCCTCTATATTGTCGCGGCCGATGTGGAAAGCACCGAAGCCGTCTGTTTCGGGGCGCCGGGCTTTGACCACGTGCCCATATCGAAAGCCATCCAGGCCAGCACGTCGTCACCCGGGCTGTATGTCCCGGTCACTGTGGACGGACGCTACTACGTGGACGGTACGCTGAGGAAAGGGCTGCATGCCTCGGTTGCGTTTGAAGACGGCGCCGACTTGGTGTTCGCGGTGAACCCCCAGGTCCCCATCGACGCCAGTTCCGCCATGCGTGCGGGCAGCATGGCGCCGGGCGATCTGACCCGCTCCGGTATGCCCAACCTGCTGTCGCAGATGTTCCGCACCATGGTTTACTCGCGTATGCAGTCGGGTATTGCACAGTACGCGCGGGATTACCCGGATAAAGACATTCTGCTGTTCGAGCCGACCCGCGATGACGCCAAGCTGTTCTTCGCAAACGTTTTCAGTTTCCAGTCCCGACGGATGGTGTGTGAGCATGCCTACCAGATGACCCGGCGCGATCTTTTGAATCGCGCGGATGAACTGGAGCCAAAGCTGGCCAAGTACGGCATTCGGTTGCGGCGTGATCGTCTCGAAGATGAGCAGCGCACCATAAGCACCAGTCTTTACGGTGAGATGCTGCCGCTCTACGTCGCCAAGGGCAGGAAAAAGCGGGCGCAGCGAGGCAGGATTGCCTCGGGGCTGGAAAACGTCAGTGAACTGTTCAACAGGGCGCTCTGATTCGATCACGAATGGAATCAGAGCGCCCGCCGGCCATCAGAGAATGTAACGGCTAAGGTCTTCATCCTCTGCAAGCTCGCCAAGTTTTTCGTCAACAAATTCCGCTGTCACCTCAAAAGCCTCGGTGACCTGGTCACCGGCCTCATACGACAGGCTTTCCAGCAGCCTTTCAAGCACGGTGTGCAGCCGTCTTGCACCGATGTTCTCGGTGGTTTCATTGACCTTGCAGGCCACCTCTGCGATCCGGGTAATGGCCGCTTCCGTGAAGCTCAGCTTGACCCCTTCCGTACCCATCAGCGCCTCATACTGCTGAACCAGGGAGGCATCCGGTTCGGTCAGGATGCGCTTGAAGTCGTCCGGCGTCAGTGCATGGAGTTCAACACGGATTGGCAGCCTGCCCTGCAGTTCCGGAATCAGGTCGGAGGGTTTGGACAGGTGGAAGGCACCGGACGCAATAAACAGAATGTGATCGGTCCGCACTGAGCCATATTTTGTGCTCACCGTGCTGCCTTCAATCAGTGGCAGCAGGTCTCGCTGGACCCCTTCCCGGGAAACGTCCGACGACGAGTTTTCAGCCCGTTTGGCAACCTTGTCGATTTCATCAATGAAGACAATGCCATTCTGTTCGACAGTGGTGATCGCTTTCTGCTTGATCTCCTCTTCATTGACCAGCTTGGCCGCTTCTTCGTCGCGTACCTGCTTCAGCGCGTCCGCCACTTTCATTTTGCGGGTTTTGCGTTTGTCTGATGACATGCTGGAAAACATGTTCTGTAACTGGCTGGTCATCTCTTCCATGCCGGGAGGCGCCATAATCTCGACGCCAGCACCGGAATTGCGCAGGTCGACTTCAATTTCCTTGTCATCCAGCTCGCCTTCCCGGAGCTTCTTGCGGAAAAGCTGACGGGTGGAGGAGTCGTCCGTCGTGCGCTGGCTGTCTTCCTTGAGATCCCGGGGAGGCGGCAGCAGGGCGTCCAGAATGCGCTCCTCGGCGGCGTCCATGGCCCGATGCTCGTGCCGCTTCATCTCTTTTTCCCGCAGCATCTTGATCGCCATATCCGCCAGGTCACGGATGATGGATTCAACGTCACGGCCCACATAGCCCACTTCAGTAAATTTGGTGGCCTCGACCTTCAGAAATGGTGCATCCGCAAGCTTGGCCAGGCGCCGGGCAATCTCGGTTTTACCGACACCGGTGGGGCCAATCATCAGGATGTTCTTGGGCGTGATTTCATCCCGCAGGTCGGAATCAAGCTGCATTCTGCGCCAGCGGTTTCTGAGGGCAATCGCGACCGAACGCTTGGCCTCTTCCTGGCCGACGATGTGTTTATTCAGCTCGTGAACAATTTCACGGGGGGTCATTGCAGACATGGTGGCTCCAGATCAGTCGTTCGCAGAGAGCGTTTCGAGCGTGCGGTTGTGGTTGGTGTAGATGCAGATGTCGGCGGCGATATCCAGGCCTTTTTCCACAATATCCCGGGCGTTCAGATCGGTATTCTCCAGAAGTGCCCTGGCAGAGGCCTGCGCATAGGGCCCGCCTGAACCGATCGCGATCAGGCCCTCTTCCGGTTCGATCACGTCGCCGTTGCCGGTAATAATAAGCGAGGCCGTCTTGTCTGCCACTGCCAGCAGTGCTTCCAGTCGCCGCAGGGCGCGGTCGGTTCGCCAGTCTTTGGCCAGCTCCACGGCTGCTCTGGTGAGATTACCCTGATGTTTTTCAAGCTGTGCCTCGAAGCGCTCGAACAGGGTGAACGCATCCGCTGTGCCACCGGCAAAGCCGGCCAGCACCTGGCCGTTGTAAAGACGCCGCACTTTACGGGCGTTGCCTTTCATGACCGTGTTGCCCAGGGAAACCTGGCCGTCGCCACCCATGGCAACATCGTTATCACGGCGAACAGAAAGTATGGTAGTCATTCGGGCTCCACTTGCCTGATTTGAAACGTATCATCAGGTAATGGAGGCGGGCGCCGGCTTTTCAAGGGCCCCGCGGGGGCCCCGTGGGTTAGTTGCCCCCCGACGGGGTTTCGGTTGCTTTCGGCACCTTGCGCACCAGCGGCTCGATGTTGATGGACACCAGCCTGTCGACCGCAGAATTCATCTGACTGCGGGAGGTGAAAGGCCCGACATTCACTCGATACCAGATGCTGCCCGTCTCCAGGTCGATGCGCCTGACAGAGGCGCGAAGTCCCTGGAAAGCAATCTCCGCGCGCTGTCGCTCGGCGTCAGACCGGGTTCTGAAAGAGCCTGTTTGTACCAGATAGTCGAAGTTGGTCTGTCCAGGGCCGGGGATGTATTCGTCCACTTGCGGTGGAACCACCTCGGAGTCGGGCAGCATGTCGTAAAACTTGAAGCCGGGCTTTTTCTCCGATGACTCTGTCGCCGGGGCGGTGGTGTTTTCGTCTGTTTGCTCTTTTGCGGGCACTCCGGTGCGGCTCGAGTCGGGTACGGGCAGCGAGTTTAGGTAAATGATGAACCCAATGAAACCGCCAACGGCTGCAAGTGAAAATATCCACTTCAGCGACAGCCCGCCGCGCTGGGTCCTGGCCGCTGATCTGGGTGCTTTCGCCTGCGGCTTTCTGGCGGATTTTCGGGAATAATCTCGCGACATGCCTACATCTCTTCCGGCGCGCTGACGCCCAGCAAGTCAAGGCCATTGGCAATAACCTGTCGAACCGCAAGGTAGAGCGATAGTCTGGCATAGCGCACCGCTGTGTCCTCGATAAGCACTTTGTGGGCGTTGTAGTAGGTGTGGAACTGACCGGCCAGTTCACGCAGGTAATGCGTCAGGTGGTGCGGTTCCCGCAGGTTGGCCGAATTCTCGATCAACTCGGGGTAGCGTGCCAGCTGGCTCGCCAGGTCTTTCTCCTCCTCCAGAGTCAGCAGCGACAGGTCGCCAAGGCTCTCGTTGCGGCCACGGCTGCCACCTTCTTCCTCGAGCCTGCGAAGTACGCTGCAGATCCGGGCGTGGGCATACTGGATATAGTAGACCGGATTTTCGTTGGTCTGGGAGCGGGCCAGATCAATATCAAACGTCAACTGGGAGTCCACCCTGCGGGCGGCGAGAAAGAAGCGGGTGGCGTCACGGCCGACTTCATCAATCAGATCGCGGACGGTGACGTAGCTGCCTGCGCGCTTGGAAATTTTTACTTCCTGACCGGAGCGGGTCACCATCACCATCTGGTGCAACACGTAATCAGGCCACCCCTGGGGAATGCCCGCATTCAATGCCTGCAGGCCGGCGCGAACGCGAGTGACGGTGGAGTGATGGTCCGCACCCTGTTCGTTGATGACGGTGGTGAAACCGCGCTGCCATTTATCCAGATGGTAGGCGACATCCGGCAGAAAGTAGGTGTAGCCACCGTCCTGCTTGCGCATGACCCGGTCCTTGTCGTCGCCGAACTCCGTGGTTTTGAGCCAGAGGGCGCCGTCCTGCTCGTAGGTGTAGCCATTGCTTTCTAGCTGTTGGACGATGCGCTCGACCTTACCATCCTGGTAAAGGGACGATTCCAGAAAATACACGTCAAATTTAACGCCGAAGGCTTTCAGGTCCAGGTCCTGCTCCCGCCGCAGATAGGCAACGGCAAATTCCTGAATGGCGGCCTGATCTTCCGGATCGGCCTTGCCAGTCACTTCACGGTCATCGGCTTTTATGGTCTCACCGGCCAGATAGGCACTGGCCACATCGGTGATGTAGTCGCCCCGATAGCCGTCTTTGGGCCAGCCTGCATCGTCCGGCGTGGCGCCTTTGACCCGGGCCTGAACAGACAGGGCCAGATTGGTAATCTGCGCGCCGGCGTCGTTGTAGTAGAACTCGCGGGTCACCTCATAACCATTGGCTTCCAGCAAACGGCTCAGGCAGTCGCCGATGGCCGCTCCACGGCCATGGCCAACGTGCAGTGGTCCGGTGGGGTTGGCCGAAACAAATTCGACCTGCACCTTTTTGCCCTTGCCATGCTGATTCCGACCGAACTGATCCGCCTGTTCGAGAATGGTATCCACCACCTCAAAGGCGCTGGCGGTGCTCATGAAAAAGTTGATAAAGCCCGGCCCTGCGATTTCGACCTTTGCAATGGCAGGGCTGTCTGGCAGATTTTCCACCAGCGCTTCTGCCAGTTTGCGCGGCGGACAGCCGGCAGCTTTTGAAGCCACCAGCGCAATATTGCAGGCAAAGTCGCCGTGGGCCTTGTCTTTGGTGTTGCCAACCTGGGCAGTAAATGTCTGGTCAGCAGGCAAAATACCTTCGGACTGGAGACTGGCCAGTGAAGACTGAAGCAGCTCGGATACGATCTCTTTCATGCTTTCGGGTAACTCGGTTTGCGAGAGAGTTGAGACTGGGGCCATCAGGGTTAGCGACCGCAAAATAGCTGGTCATTATCACGGAAACATCGGCGGCAAGCAAAGTCCGGGTTCAAGGTGGGCCATGCCGTTAACCGGTTTCCTGCGGATCCACATCAATCATCCATCGGACGCCGCCAGGCAGTTTCTTCTCATCAAGCGTCTGGCATATCCGGGTGAGCAGGGAATTCAGGTGCTTCCTTTGATCACACAAAAGAACCAGTTGAGCTCGATGCCTGTCGGCCCGCCTGGCAATAAGCGCGGGTAATGGCCCCCACACTTCGGTTCGGTCGCTGACGGCCAGTGGCTTTATAAGGTCCAGAACCTGAAGGCTTTTTTGCATACTGTCCGCTTCGGCCCGAAAAATGGCCATGGCTCGAAACGGGGGCAGGGCGCCTGTTTTACGTTCCTGTAAAAGTTGGTCGGCCACCGGCAGATAGTGACCCTGAGACAGGGACTGCAATAGAGGGTTGTCGCTGTGGCAGGTTTGCACCAGAACTTTGCCCGGGTGTTCGCCTCTCCCTGCACGCCCGCTGACCTGGATAAGGGTCTGGACTAACTGTTCCGGGGCGCGAAAGTCGACGCTGAACAGCCCGCCGTCGGCGTTGATCACCACCACAAGCGTTACACCGGGAAAGTCATGGCCTTTTGCCAGCATCTGGGTGCCGACAAGAATGCAGGGTTTGCCGCTGTTAACCTGTTTAAGAATGCCCTGGATGCTGCCTTTGCGCTGGGTGCTGTCCCGGTCAACCCGCACAATTGGCGTGTCGGGAAAGTGCTCAGCGAGAAAATCCTCTGCTCTTTCCGTGCCCTGGCCAACCGGTTTGAACGCATCGCTCTCGCACTTGGGGCAAATATCTGTCGCCGCGGCCTGAAAGTCGCAGTGATGGCAGCGCATCGCCCGGTCGCGCCGGTGAAATGTGAGGCGGGTGTCGCATCGGGGGCATTCCACCATATGGCCACAGTCGAAACACATCATTACCGGTGCAAAGCCGCGGCGATTGACGTAGACCAGTGCCTGTTGACCGCTATCCAGGGCTTGCCGTATCGCATCCAGGGTCGGGCGGGAGAACCCGGCCTGCAGCGGCCGACTGCGGATATCCAGCAGCTTGATGCCAGGCGGCTTGGATTTTCCGGCGCGCTCCTCAAGCGGGATCAGTGTGTATTTGCCGGCGCGGGCATTATGAATGGATTCCAGTGATGGCGTCGCCGAACCCAGAATGACCGGGCAATTGTTCAGAAAGCCGCGATACACCGCGGTATCCCGTCCGGAGTAACGAAAACCCTCGCCCTGCTTGAAGGAGCTGTCATGCTCCTCGTCGACGACGATTGCCTGCAAGCGGGTAAAAGGAAGGAGCACCGCTGAACGGGTACCGATAAGGATTACCGGTTCGCCGTTCCTGACCTTCAGCCAGGCGTTCAGACGCTGCGCATCGTTGAGTGCCGAATGCCACACTGCGACGCGACTGCCGAAGTAACGTTCGAAACGGGCGACGGTTTGTGGCGTCAGGTTGATCTCTGGCACCAGTACCAGCGCCTGATCCTGCGCATTCAGATGACGCTTGAGGTAGTCCAGGTAGATTTCCGTTTTGCCGCTGCCAGTGATCCCGTAGAGAAGCGCCGTCGAGAAGCCCTGCGCCGGCGTCGGGAGCTGGGCCGCGGCTTTGCTCTGAGCGCCGGATAGATGCGGGCCTTCTGTTGCCGCGCGCTGGTCTGGCCCGGCTTTCTGTGCCCGGGCTTCAATAATCAGCTGTTTATCCCTGAGACCGCGAATCTGAGCGTGGGAAAATCCGGCCTGAACAATCTGTCGGGTTGCTGCACCTGCAGGGTATTGCCCCAGCCATTCCAGAAGCGCTTTCTGTTTATGAGCGTTTGCAGGGAGACTGTCCGGGCTGGCGACGGCTCTATAGTAAGGCTCTGCTTTTTCGCGGGCGGGCTGGCCCCGCCTCAGGGCGGGTGGCAGGGCCGTGAACAGGCATTCGCCCAGCGGATGCTGGTAATAGTCCGAAGCCCAGGTCAGCAGCCGGAAGGTTTCGTCCGGCAGGGAAGGCCAGTCCTCGCAGGCCGCCTGAATGCTTTTCAGGGTAATACCCGCGGGCGGCGTTGCGTCCAGTGCCGCTACCAGACCGGTTGCACTGGTGCGCCCGAAAGGCACAGTCACGCGCTGGCCACAGACCAGCGCGACCCCATCCGGAACCCGGTAATCGAACAGTCGCCGGATCGGGCGATTCAATGCGATGCGCGCAGTGCGAGGCAAGTTCGGCTCCGGTGGAGAAATGATGAAAGCATTGTCGCTTGACAGGTCTGTTTCGGGCTTGCTTGCAATTGAATTTGCCAGTAATATTCCCGGTCTGATTCTGGCAGGGCATGATTGTGCCCCGTCCCGTCATTTGATTCAAACGTGCGGTGCCTGACGTCCGGATTAATTTCAATCCCGCGATCTGGTAGCGGCACGACCGACCGAGGTTCGCCATGAGAGAAGGTATTCACCCCAAGTATCAGGAAATTACCGCAACCTGTTCATGCGGTAGCGTAATGAAGACCCGTTCAACCTTTACCCAGGATCTGACTCTGGATGTGTGCTCGCAGTGCCATCCGTTTTATACCGGCAAGCAGAAGGTGATGGATACCGGTGGCCGTATCGACCGCTTCCAGAAGCGTTTCGGTGGAAGAATCGGTGGCAAGAAATCCTGATGGTTTTATTGCACTGAAGAAAGCGCCTACGGGCGCTTTTTTTGTGCCTGCACTCCCGCCAGCCTGATTGGCGGAAGGAGCGTATACGGATTATGGCTTATTGACTGTACACAGAATGCACAGCGAGGCCTTGTCTGCCGATGGCCTTCGCGCCATAATGGCGCGCCCTGCTGAGAAGACTTGTTGGTCTTCTTTTCATCAATCGTAATAAACGGAACAGTGGCAATGTCTCAAGATCTGAAAGAAGCAGCCCTTGAATATCACGCCAAGCCGCGGCCTGGTAAGCTGAGTGTGGAAATCACCAAGCCCACCAAAACGTCCCGCGACCTTTCCCTGGCCTATAGCCCCGGGGTTGCAGCGCCGGTTCGCGAGATCGCCAAGGACCCGGAAAATGCCTACAAGTACACGGACAAAGGAAACCTCGTTGCCGTAATTTCCGACGGGTCTGCAATCCTCGGCCTTGGCAATCTGGGCCCTCTGGCGAGCAAACCGGTGATGGAAGGCAAGGGCGTGCTATTCAAGCGCTTTGCAGGCATCGATGTCTTTGACATTGAGGTCAATTCTGAAAGTCCACAGGCGTTCATTGAAACGGTTGAGCGTATCGCAGACACCTTTGGTGGTATTAACCTTGAAGACATCAAGGCTCCGGAGTGTTTCGAAATAGAGCGAACGCTGATTGAGAGATGCAGTGTACCGATTTTCCACGATGACCAGCATGGCACGGCCATTGTGACTGCGGCTGGCATGATCAACGCGCTGGAGCTTCAGGGCAAGAAAATCGAGGAAGCAAAAGTGGTCTGTCTGGGTGCTGGCGCCGCTGCCATTGCCTGCATGAAGCTATTGGTAAGTTGTGGTGTGCGGTCTGAAAACATCTTTATGCTGGACCGTAAGGGTGTAATCCATTCCGGTCGTGATGACCTGAATCAGTACAAAGCGATGTTTGCCAATGTAACCGACCGCCGCACTCTGGATGATGCAATCGATGGCGCTGATGTGTTCCTGGGATTGTCCGGTCCGGATCTTCTGAGCGCTGACCAGTTGAAAAAGATGGCAGCCAATCCCATCGTTTTTGCATGCTCCAACCCGGACCCCGAGATCAGCCCGGAGGTCGCCCTGACCGTCCGTGATGACCTGATTATGGCGACGGGTCGCTCGGATTATCCAAACCAGGTGAACAACGTGCTTGGCTTTCCGTTCATTTTCCGTGGGGCACTGGACGTTCGTGCGACTGCCATCAACGAGGAGATGAAAGTGGCTGCGGTTCACGCTATCCGTGAACTGGCAAAAGAGCCGGTGCCGCAGGAAATCTGCGACGCCTACGGCGTATCCAGCTTCGAGTTCGGTCGCGAATACATCATTCCGAAGCCCATGGATGTGCGTCTGCTTGAAGTGGTTCCGGCGGCCGTTGCTCGTGCTGCGGTTGATTCTGGCGTTGCGCGCAATCCTTACCCGGCGCATTACCCGCTGAAGTCGATGGACGACATTATCTAAGCGTCTTTCGGGCATAAAAAAACCGACGGTTCAGGCCGTCGGTTTTTTTATGGGTGCACCAGAAATAGAGTGCTTCAGAAAATCTGCCGGGAAAAGTCGCTGTCGCCGGTCTCGCTATCGGGCTCGCCCATGCCTTCATCCGTATCCAGTGGCGGTGGCGCGTCTTCTTCGCGGAAAATCTCAAAAATGGCACCCTCCTGGCCGGGGCGGGCACGTTTTCCGGTATCGGGATCGATGCGCACGTTAACAATACCGTTCGGTCGCGGCATTGTTGCCGAAGGCAGCCCCTTCAGGGCATTTTCCATATAATCCAGCCAGACAGGCAAAGCGGTGCTGGCGCCGAACTCGCTGCGCCCGAGCGGGGCTGGCTGATCGAAACCAACCCATACGGTGGTTGCAATCTTGTGGTTGAAGCCACCAAACCAGGTGTCGCGCTGTTCGTTAGTGGTGCCGGTTTTGCCGCTAATATCATCGCGGCCGAGCGCCAACGCACGACGGCCTGTGCCGAGGCGGATGACGTCCCGCATCATGGAGTGCAGGATATAAACGGCACGCTCATCGGCCAGGCGCCTTGCAATCCTGGTGTCCGATTCGCTTTCATTCAGAGCCGCCTGTTTCCTGTCGCATTCCCGGTCACAAAGAACTGTTTCTGGCGCGGTATACAGGGCTTCTCCGTTTACATCGGTAATGCTTTGGATAAAGTAGGGGTCTACGTCATAGCCGCCGTTGGCGATAACCGCAAAGCCCCGGGCAAGGTCCATGGGTGTCAGCAGGCCGCTGCCGAGGGCCAGCGACAGGTCTTCCTGCATGTCTTCGGTGGGAATCTGGAGCTGTTGTAGATATTCAATCGTGGACTCGATACCCAGGTCGCGGAGCAGACGAATTGATACCAGGTTGCGGGAACGGTAGAGCGCTTCCCGCAACCTGGTCGGCCCGTAAAACTGCCCCGAGGAATTCTGGGGTCGCCAGGTGGTTTCCAGCTCTGAATCATCAAACACAATGGGAGCATCGTTGTAGATGGTGGCTGGTGTTCTGCCTTTTTCAAGCGCGCTCAGATAGACAAAGGGCTTGAAAGTGGAGCCGGGCTGGCGTCGTGCCTGAGTGGCCCGGTTATATTTGGTCTGGCTGAAGCTGTAGCCGCCCGCAAGCGCTTCAATGGCGCCCGTCTTTGCGTCGAGTGAGATCAGCGCACCCTGAACCTTCGGCACCTGAGAAAGGGCCAGCTCCAATCGTGTGGCCTGGTCTGGCCCAACGGCCGATTCGCCATCGGTATTCACCTCCAGGGGCTGAATGTCCATGGTTTTTACGTAGACGATATCCCCGCGGCCAAGGACGTCTGATGGTTTCTCTGGCTCGGGTCCGGTCAGGTCCTCGGTTTTGTAGCGTCGGGCCCAGGTCATGGTTTCAAAGGGAATAATGGCCCTGCCCAGGGTCCGTGCGTATACGTCCGCAACCTTTTCCTCATCGTTAACGCCTGTGACGACGGCGGGAATAAGGCTGGCCACTCTGGGGTAACCCGCCATCAGCCCACGGAGGTTGTCCGGCGCCAAATCGTCACCGGAGACCTGCCCGATCGGGCCGCGGAAGCCGTGGCGCTGATCATAGGCTTCCAGTCCCGCCCGCAGGGCGTCTGTAGCTTCCTGTTGATTCTGGCTGTCTACCGTCAGCGTTACTGTATAGCCATCGGTGTAAGCGGCGTCTCCGAAACGCTCGACCATCTCGTTGCGGGCCAATTCGGCAATGTGATCCGCGTCGACCTCTGTCGAGGGCGCGTAGTAACTGGCGGTAATCGGAGCTTGGGAAGCCAGCTCAAAGGCGTCTGCGGTGATATAGCCAAGATCCCGCATGCGTCCCAGAATCCAGTTGCGGCGGACGCCGGCTCTCTCGGGGTTTGCAATCGGGTTAAAGGCCGAGGGCGCCTTTGGCAGGCCTGCAAGCATCGCCATTTGAGCGAGGGAGAGCTCGGCGACCGGTCTGTCGTAATAGACCTCGGCTGCGGCCTCGATTCCATAGGCACGGTTGCCCAGGTAAATCTTGTTCAGGTACAGCTCCAGAATGCGATCTTTGTCCAGTTCACGTTCAATCTGAAGAGCAAGAAGTATCTCGTTGAACTTGCGAATAAACGTCCTGTCGCGTGACAAAAAGTAATTTTTTGCAACCTGCATTGTGATGGTACTGCCGCCTGACTGGATCTCGCCGGTGGAGACCAGTTCGATGGCAGCCCGCATCAGGCCTTTGATGTCGACTCCGAAGTGCTCGTAAAAACGGGCGTCTTCAGCGGCCAGAAACGCATGTAACTGAACTGTAGGGATCTGTTCGATTGTGACTGGTGCCCTTCTCTTTTCTCCGAATTCTGCTATTAATCTGTCGTCTGCGCTGTAGACCCTGAGCGGGGTTTGCAGTTTGATGTCCAGAAGCTGATTAACTGCTGGTAACCCGGGTCGCAGATAGAGATAGAATCCGGAAGCGACCAGAGTGGCGATGCTGAAACCGAAGACAAAAATCCAGGCAAACAGGCGAGATGTACGTAACAAATGAGACATTTTTTTCTGACAACTGTTGGATATAGGTCTATCATTTGAGAAATTGCTTTAGGAAGGAAGAGATGCTTCCGGGTCGCAATGTTCATGATATTCGAAGAGTGAGTATTGTAGCCGGAAAGTTAAACAAATTCTCTTAAATAAAAAACACATATGAAGCGGTTTTAACAAACCGTTCATGACCCGGTGGGTGTGACCAGGTATCCAGGTATAGGGTGAGCCAGTGTTCGGATTGTTAGGAAAGAAATCCAGTGCGGTCCTGGGATTGGATATAAGCTCCAGCTCGGTGAAGCTTCTGGAATTATCGAAGCAGGGTGACCGCTATAAAGTCGAGAGCTACGCGGTGGAGCCTCTGCCGGCGAACGCCGTGGTGGAAAAGAACATTACCGACGTCGAGGCGGTCGGGGAGGTCCTCAAACGGGTAGCCTCCAAGGCCCGCACCGGCGTAAAGCAGGTTGCTGTGGCGGTCTCGGGATCTGCGGTGATCACCAAGATGATCCAGATGGACGGCGGTCTCAACGAGTTCGAGATGGAAGACCAGATTACGCTGGAAGCAGACCAGTACATTCCCTATCCGCTGGATGAAGTCGCAATCGACTTCGAAGTTCAGGGTCCGTCCGAAACCAATCCTGATCAGGTAGATGTTCTGCTGGCCGCCTGTCGGAAGGAAAATGTGGATATTCGCGAAGACGCTCTGGAGATCGCTTCACTGTCGACAAAGGTTGTTGACGTTGAGGCTTACGCGCTTGAGCGTGCTTTTGCCCTGATTGAACCCCAGCTTGACTCCCAGGGCGAGGAACTGGTGGTGGCGATCGTGGATGTTGGCGCTACCATGACCACCCTGAGTGTTCTGGCGGCAGGAAAGACTGTCTATACCCGGGAGCAGATTTTCGGCGGCAAGCAACTGACCGAAGAAATTCAGCGCCGCTATGGCCTCTCGCTTGAAGAGGCCGGCCTCGCTAAAAAGCAGGGGGGGTTGCCTGATGATTATGATTCGGAGGTGCTTACCCCGTTCCGCGAAGCAGTGGTGCAGCAGGTTGCCCGCGCGCTTCAGTTCTTCTTTGGGGCCAGCCAGTACAACGCCGTCGACTATGTGGTGCTCGCCGGTGGAACGGCCTCCATTCAGGGATTGACGGAAATGGTTGAGGAAAAAACCAGTACCCCGACACTGGTGGCAAACCCGTTTGCAGACATGGCTATCGGGTCGCGCGTCAACGCGTCTTCACTCAGTAACGACGCCCCATCGCTGATGATCGCGTGTGGCCTGGCGATGAGGAGCTTTGACTGATGGCAAAGATCAACCTCAGGCCCTGGCGCGAAGAGCTCAGGGCGGAAAAACAGAAGCAGTTCGTTGTGATGATCCTCGGAGCCGCCATTATTGCGGCTGGTCTGGCTTTTCTCTGGAAAAGCGACATGGACAGCCGGATTGCCTACCAGGAATCTCGCAACTCCTACATAGAAGCGGCAACCAAGGAGCTGGACGAGCAGATCCGGGAAATTGAGGATCTCAAGCGTAAGCGTGATGAGCTTCTTGCCCGCATGCGGGTGATTCAGGATCTGCAGGGTAAGCGCCCGGTCATTGTCCGGGTTTTCGATGAGCTGGTCAGAACCCTGCCGGACGGGCTTTACTACAGTGACCTGAGCAAGACGAATGAGAGTCTGAGCATTGTTGGTATGTCCGAATCGAACAGCCGGATTGCGTCTCTGATGCGCCGTTTTGAAGAATCGGAGTGGTTTGCCGATCCGAACCTTTCGAACGTTGCTTCTGCGGATAGCCGCAGAGCCGGTTACAGTCAGTTCAACCTGACCGTCCAGCAGAAGACCCCAGAGCCCGAAAAGGGGGATGAGCAATGAGCCTCGCGGACTCGATGAAGAAAATGAACGAATTCGATATTAACGATCTCGATCTCAACAACGCCGGGATCTGGCCAGGGCCAGTGAAGGCCATTGTTGCGCTGATTGTCTTTGGTCTTATTCTGGGAGGTGGGTACTGGTTTTTCATCAAGGATCAGTATGTGGCGCTCGAACGGGTCCAGAAGGAGGAGCAGGAGCTGCGGGAGCGTTACGAGAACAAGGCTTATCAGGTTGCCAACCTCGAGGTCTTCAAGTCGCAGATGGTAGAGATGGAAGAGACGTTTGGGGCTCTGATACGTCAGTTGCCCAGCGAAACAGAGGTGCCGGGCCTGCTGGAAGATATCACCAACACGGCGCTGGGCAACGGTCTCGATCTGCAGCAAATTCAGTTGCAGGGCGAGGTTCAGCGGGACTTCTATGCTGAGCTGCCGATCAATATCCGCGTTGTCGGCTCCTATCATGAGCTCGCGAGTTTCGTAAGCAGCGTTGCGGGCCTGCCCCGTATCGTTACGCTCCATGATCTCAAGATTACACCCGTCGGTAACGACGGAGACCTACTGAACATGCAGGTGCTTGCGCGTACCTATCGATACAGGGCAGGGGAGTGAGCATGAGTCTTAAGCATGCAGTGAAAGCCTGTTTTGGCATTGGCTTGTTGTCACTTCTGACGGCGTGTTCCCAGAGTAGCGGATTTTCTGATCTGGATCAGTTCATGGCGGAAACCCGCGCCAAGCCGAGAGGCTTTGTGGAACCCCTGCCAGAGTTCAAATCCTACGAAGCCTTCACCTATTCAGCGGCGGATCGTCGCGCGCCTTTTGAGCCGCCGGTCGACGTTCAGCTCACCATGATGGATGAGCAGCCGGTCAGTGACGTTGAGCCGGATCTGGATCGCCCAAGGGAGGTGCTTGAGAATTTCGGGCTTAAAGAATTGACCATGGTAGGTACGCTCCGCAATGCGGTCAGCGCCGAGTCTGATTCGGGGCCAGGCAGTCCTTTTGCGCTTATTCGGGATAACACTGGCGGCATACACAGGGTCAGAACCGGCAACTACATGGGCCAGAATTACGGACGCATTATTGGCGTCAATGAAACCCGGGTAGAGTTGCTCGAAATCGTTCCCAATGGCCGCGGAGGATGGGTGGAACGCCCCCGTTCGCTAACGCTCGACGGTGAAGCAGAAGGCTAAGGAGCGGCAGAATGGACAGTGGAAGAAACATGCACGCACAAAAAAGTTTAAGGTCGAGGCTAGCGATGTTTAAAAAACTCAATGTATACGTCAGCATGATTGCTCTTGGGTTGTTCTCCGGACTGGCCAATGCGGTCACGCTGGAAGACGTGTCATTTTCTTCGCTGGCAGGCGATCGCACAGAAGTGACCCTGTCGTTTGACGGGGTACCGCCCGAACCATCCGGCTACACCATAGAGCGCCCGGCACGAATCGCCGTGGACCTCCGGGATACGGTAAGTCGGCTGGAGTCCCGTAATATTTCACTCGGATCAGGCAATGCCCAGAGCATGACCGTTGTGGAGACCGACGATCGCACTCGGCTGATTTTCAATCTGGCCGAACTGGTGCCTTATGAGACAGTGCGCAGCCAGAACAACCTGATTCTGACCATTGGAGCAGAGCCCTCCGGTGTTTCATCTGTCGCTGCGACTGCGTCCCCGACGGGTATGAACAGCAATGAAACCTCCGCATCTTCAGCATCAGACCAACTGGCGGGCGTTGATTTTCGGCGGGGCCAGGAAGGCGAGGGCCGGGTGGTTATCGACCTGGGGAGCGCTAACGTTCCGGTCGACCTGTCTGAGCTCGGAGGCAAGATCCGTCTTACAATGGACAGTCTGACGGTCCCGGAGAATCTTCGCCGCAGACTCGATGTGACTGATTTTGCCACTCCTGTTACCCGCATCGATACGTTTATTGAGGACGGCGGTGCGGTTGTGGAGATTCGCCCGGAGGGTAACTATGACTATATCGCTTACCAGTCGGGCTCGGAATTCACTGTCAGCGTTGAACAGTTGACCGAGCAGGAAGCCGAATCCCGTCGCGAAGACAAGTTCCCCTACACGGGCGACAAGCTGTCTCTGAACTTTCAGGACATTGAGGTTCGGTCGGTCCTTCAGCTCATTGCCGATTTTACCGGGCTTAACCTGGTTGCCAGCGATACGGTCAGCGGCAGCATTACCTTGCGGCTCCAGAACGTACCCTGGGATCAGGCACTTGATCTGATCCTCAAAACGAAGGGCCTGGACAAGCGTCAGATCGGTAATGTCCTGCTGGTCGCTCCGGCCGATGAAATCGCGGCCCGCGAGCGGCTTGAGCTCGAAACCGATAAGCAGATTGCGGAGTTGGCTCCGGTTCGCCTGGACATTATTCAGGTGAACTATGCCAAGGCCGCTGATATCGTCCAGTTGATCCAGGCAGACGAAGAGCTTATTTCTGACCGCGGGTTTGTCTCCTCGGATCCCCGGACCAACACCATCAGTGTTCGCGAAACAACCGAAAAACTGGAAGAGATTCGTCGTCTGGTAACGACATGGGATGTTCCTGTGCGTCAGGTTTCCATCGAAGCCCGGATCGTTCGCGCCCAGACCAATGTGGCGGAAGACCTTGGTGTTCGCTGGGGCGGCGCTGCCTATGATGCACGTGGAGACGGAGGCATTATGTCTGTCGGTGGTTCACTCGACGGCGTGCAGGATGCCCGAGACTCGGCTGCTCCAGGCGTCGGGTTTGAAACAACGTTTCCGGGAGCATTGGCAGTGGATCTGGGTGTCAGTGGCGCTGGCGCCTCCTCCGTTGCCATTGGTTGGGGAAGCGATGATTTCCTGGTTGATCTCGAGCTGTCAGCGCTGGAAACCGACGGCCGGGCAGAAGTTGTGTCCCAGCCGCGAGTCGTGACCGCCGATCGCCAGACCGCGTCAATCAAGTCGGGTGAAGAGATTCCCTATCAGGAGGCATCTTCCAGTGGTGCAACTTCCGTTTCATTCAAGGAGGCCGCGCTTTCTCTGGAAGTGACCCCGCAGATCACTCCGGACGACAAGATCATTATGGATCTGGTGGTCAACCAGGATTCACGCGGCGAAGTAACCGCGGGCATACCTGCCATCAACACCAACTCGGTGACCACCCAGGTACTGGTTGGTAACGGGGAAACGGTGGTTCTCGGCGGTATCTTCCAGTCTGAAGTTGCTACCACGACCACCAAGACGCCTTTCCTCGGTGATATTCCCTATCTGGGACGGCTCTTCAAGCGCACGGAGCACGTTGATGAGCGCAGCGAGTTGCTGATCTTCATTACGCCTAAAATCATTAAAAGCGATCTGATCCAGTAACAGGCCGCACATTTAAAAAACCGCCGTTTTCACGGCGGTTTTTTTTCGTCGCTGATTTGTTGGAACTTATGGAACAGGCAGCCCTGTGATATTCTCACACGCCTGAATATACGTGAGCGTAAGTTATGTCCTTGCCAAAGCGAGTTGTCCTGGTCGGCCCTATGGGGGCCGGCAAAAGCACCATTGGCCGGATGCTGGCCAGGGAGCTGGGCTATCGCTTTATGGATTCGGACCGGATTATTGAAGAGCGTTGTGGTGCGAATATTCCGTGGATCTTTGACGTTGAGGGGGAGGACGGATTCAGGCAGCGCGAAACCGCCATGCTTCGCGAGCTGGCGGACCAGCCCGAGACGGTTCTGGCGACCGGCGGTGGCGCGGTGGTTCGCGAGGAAAACCGTCCGCACCTCAAACAGGATGCCGTGGTTGTTTACCTCAGAACATCCATCGAACAGCAGGTAGAGCGAACCCGTAAAGACAGAAATCGCCCGCTTCTGCAGAATGACAACCCGGAAGCCGTGCTTCGACGTCTGTTCGCGTCAAGAGACCCGCTGTACGCAGCGCTCGCCGATATTGTGATGTTTACTGACCGCAAGAGCCCGCGACTGGTTGTGCGTCAACTGGTAAACCAGATGAACCCCAAGTCGTCGAGGCAGTTCAGGAAGGTTGGAAAAGAAGGCAAAAAACATGCGTGAGTCGATCAAGGAGCTGAGCGTTGACCTGGGCGAACGGAGTTATCCCATTTTCATCGGTCAGCGTACGCTGGGCACGACCGATCTTACCCCCTGGGTTTGTGGTTCACAGGTAATGATCGTGACGAATGAGACCGTCGCGCCGCTTTACCTCGAATCTGCCCGTGACTGTTTTCCCGGCAAGCAGGTCGATATCGTTGTGTTACCCGACGGCGAGCAGTTCAAAGACTGGAAAACGCTGAACCTCATCTTTGATGCCCTGCTGGAGAAACGGCATTCCCGGAAAACCACGCTGGTTGCCCTGGGCGGCGGCGTTATTGGAGATATGACCGGCTTTGCCGCGGCTTCCTACCAGCGCGGCGTGGCATTCATTCAGATTCCCACAACCCTGTTGTCGCAGGTGGATTCGTCGGTCGGTGGGAAAACCGGTATAAATCACCCGCTTGGCAAGAACATGATTGGTGCCTTCCATCAGCCGGAAGTCGTGCTGGTTGACACTGAAAGCCTGAAATCCCTGCCAGCGAGGGAGGTTTCCGCGGGCCTGGCGGAGGTGATCAAGTACGGCCTGATTCGCGCGCCTGATTTTCTGACGTGGCTGGAGTCCAGCATTGCGGAACTGCTGGACTTGGATCAGGAAGCTCTGGCTGAGGCGATCTATCGCTCCTGTGCCTGCAAGGCAGAAGTGGTTGCTCTGGACGAGCGAGAGGGTGGGCTGCGGGCCATTCTCAATCTTGGGCATACCTTCGGCCACGCGATCGAGACCTTCGCCGGTTACGGACATATTCTGCACGGTGAAGCCGTCGGAACCGGAATGATGATGGCTGCGGATCTTTCCGCAAGGCAGGGTTGGATCACGGGAGAAGACAGGGACCGCGCCATTCGGCTGATCACGAGTGCGAGGTTGCCTTCCCTGGCTCCCGCCGATATGACCCCCGAAGACTTTCTCAACCTGATGGCCGTCGATAAAAAGAACGTGGATGGCAAACTGCGGCTGGTCGCATTGCACGGTCTGGGGCAAGCGGTCGTGACCGATGAGGCGGAGCCCGGGCATCTTCACGACACGCTGACCGCCTACTGTCAGGGCCAGTCTTGAGCCGCGAGTGTCGGACATGAAGAGTAATGGTGCGGGGAATGACTGTAGAGGATAACAGGTTTAACACTCTGGACCGTGAGGATTGGCTCGCCGAACTGGAAGCCCGGTTCGGTTTGAAAGCAAACCCCCTGGTGATGGATCTGCCGTTCTTCCCGGATGCGTCCCGGCATCACGCTCTTGAAACCCTGAGGCACCTGAGCGGCTTCGGGGATCTGGCGCTGGTTCTGACTGGCGATACCGGCGCCGGCAAGAGCAGGCTGCTGGCGGAACTGGTTCGCAGCGAGGCCTCCCGGCTGGATTTTCATCGGCTTCCCGAAGACTCCCTGCAAACTCCCCAGGCGCTTGCCAGCCTTCTGACCGGGCTTGCCCACCGTGGACTGGGGTCTGCGGAAAGCGCCCGTGACGCCGTCTATGGTTTCTTTCGCTGGTCGCAAATCCGTGCGAGCAAAGGCTGCCGCATGGTGCTGCTGATTGACGACGCCGACCACATGCCCGCCGATGTACTGCGTCTATTGTTGAGCGCCTATCAGGCTGCTGATCGGGCGTCTGCCGCTGCGCTTGTTTTCAGCGGCAGTGATGAACTCGTCAGCTCTCTGGGGCTGTTGGGTGACAGCGCTGGCGTGTATCAGCTTCACCTGCGCCCGCTGTCCCGGGACGATGTTTTCTCTTATCTCGAGCCGCGCATTCACAAAGCCGGTGGCGATGTGACGGCGATGTTGTCAGAACCCCGGTTAGAGGCGCTTCATCGCCTGAGCCAGGGAAGCTTCACCGGTCTCAAGCGTGTCGCTCCGGCTGTGTGGCTGGACAAGGTGCCCGTTGAACGCGCTCAGACACCCAGATTTGAATGGGCAAGGAGCGCCCGTTGGCCGCTTCTGGCTCTGATGTTGCTGGCAGTTTCCTGGTGGCTGGTGTCACAGCAGTACGAGGCGTCGGTAGAGCGTGAAGAGACGAAGCTCCAACCTGAACCGATCCGTAAAAGTGTCACCATCGGGCCAGACAATCCGCTTGTGGCGATCAGGGACGAGGCCGAGCCACCAGCCTCGACTGCCGGTTTGACGTCGCCCCAGGAGTCCGCCGAAGCTGCTCCAGAGCCAGAGCCAGAGCCAGAGCCAGAGCCAGAGCCAGAGCCAGAGCCAGAGCCAGCATTTTCACCAGTGAAACCGGCGTCGTTTCTGCCGTTGGAAGAGGTCAGGGCCCTGGATGCCTGGACTATTCAGGTGATTGCCGGTAACCAGGAGCAGACGGTCATCAACGTGATCGAGCAGCACGAATCCGCTCTCGAAATCGGATATACTGTTTCCAGGCGTCAGGGAGCAGACTGGTATGTCGGTTTTTCTGGCAGGTTTGCCAGCAAAGAAGCCGCCAGAGGGGCGCTGGACCAACTCCCGGAAGCATTGAAACGCCAGTCGCCATGGATCAGGAAATTAAGCGAATTCTGACCGGTATTGTTGTCCTGCGATGGTTTAAATACGTTTGAAAATCAACTGCTTTTATCCTTGTTTCCCTCATGGGCCGTATCCTGGTGGCTCTCGTAACTGACGGTCAGCCGCACTAATATTAGAACTCTTTGGTTTGAGTACGTATTTGTACGCGTGTAACCTAACTGGCCCTCATTTTCACTGTCAAAGGGTGCGCATCCGGGTATTCATTGTTAACTCTTTGACTGAAAAAAAAATTTCTACGTGAGAGAACGCTTATGACAACAGGTCTGTATCATCCCGATGAATTCAGGGACAACTGCGGCTTCGGCCTGATCGCCCATATGAAGGGCGAAACCAGCCATAAGCTGTTGCAAACTGC
>Ga0307975_1000066_pt1 | contig 53131 bp, 45 predicted proteins | sample OrgLakmetagen917_FD_201825 | JGI IMG/M metagenome (GOLD analysis project Ga0307975, IMG submission 201825) | Saline water microbial communities from Organic Lake, Antarctica - #917 | ecosystem: Environmental > Aquatic > Non-marine Saline and Alkaline > Saline | place: Antarctica: Organic Lake... | reverse complement strand
CCGGCGCCCCAAGAAGTCTCATCCCCCGGCGAATCCTTCGCAAGTGAAAGCAAAAACGCCGCAAGCCATGCGGAGATTGTTGGCGCTATTCTCCGCATCATGATCGCGGCGTGTGCCTTCGGCGCGGGACGCATGGAAACGCGACACAGCCTGTGGCACCGTCGCGCCATGATCGAATTCCGCCTGCTCCCTGATGACCATCCCGATCTCGCGCATTCGCCGCTGCTGCGCGGTGCGCGCTTGACCCTGCAATACGCACAGGAGCACGGCTCGATCGGCCTGACCAAGACCAAGGCATTCAAGCGCGTCTTCGTGCACTGGGCTGTCGAGCATTTCAGCTGGCCGGGCAAAAGCGCGGAAGAGATGTTCCGCTTCAGCAAGGTCATCAATGAATTCGAATTCCCGCCGCTCGAGGTGCTGCATCATCTGCTGATCTCCCTCCGCTTGGGGCGGCACTACAAAGGCGAGTTCCGGCTGACCAGGCGGGGTGCCGAGTTGGCGGACTCCCCGGGCCGTCTGTTTGCCGAATTGATCCCCTACTTCGTCCTCCGGATCGATCACGCCTCCTATGCGCGCTTTGACGAGCGTCCCTTTGGCAAGTGGGATGTCTGGATGAACGTGATCAACGTCGAAGCGGACCACGGCACGACGGAAGCCGCCTTGTTCGAAGCCTTCTACGATGAGCCGAAGGACTGGCATACGGCAGGGTGGCGGGAGATGGCCGCGTTCTCTTCCTGTGTCCTGCGGCCGCTTGAATGGGCCGGTTTGCTGATGGAGACCCGCGAGGACAGCGCCGGCCAGCATGTGTGCCATGTTTTCAAGACCCCACTCTGGCGCAGCGTGCTGAAGCTCGACACCGACGACATGCTTAGGCCGATCGCCGTGCAGTGAGGGCACCGCTCTCGTTTACCTTGGGCGCGCTCTTTCTAGGATGACGTGGCAAACGGCGACGGCTAGGCTGAGCCGATGAATTTTGCCTTCTACGATCTTGAAACCACCGGCACATCGCCCGCCTTCGACCAGCCTTTGCAATTCGCGGCTATCCTGACGGATGTTGAATTCAGGGAGATCGAGCGGGTGAATCTGCGATGCCGCATCGCGCCCCACATCATTCCATCGCCTTGGGCGCTGGCGGTCACAGGAGTACGCCCAGCGCAGTTGACGGATCCGGCCCTGCCGACGCTCTTCGAGTTCACCCAGGCGATCGGCACGCTGATCGAGCGATGGTCGCCCGCGATCTGGACCGGGTTCAACAGCATCAGCTTCGATGAAGAAATGCTGCGCCAGGCTTTCTACCAGAACCTGCAGCCCGACATCTTCGCCACCCAGTTCCACGGCAACACGCGCTTCGATATTCTGATGGCGCTTTACGCCGTCAGTTATCGCCAGCCCGATCTGTTCGACTGGCCCGTCGATGCAGACGGTAGGATGCGCTTCAAGCTAGACCGCATCGCGCCGCAGAACGGCTTTGCCGCGCACAATGCCCACGACGCGCTCGGCGATGTCGAGGCGACCATCCATATCGCCCGCCAGATCGCCCAGCGCGCCCCGGCACTTTGGTCAGAACTGCTGGCCAACCGCGACAAGGCGCATGTCCAGGCCAACCTCGAAACCTTCAAGCCCATGGCGCTGGTCGAGCGTTTCGGGGGCGGCCTGCCGCGCGCGACCGTCGGCTGCTTCTGCGGCACCTCGGCCAGCAACCCCAATCAGGCGGCCTTCTTCGATCTGGATGCCGCCGATCCGTCCGATCTGTTGACGGCCGATGACGCGGCTGTCTTTGCCGCCGTCGATGCCACCCCCAAGGTCATCCGGGCCTTCTCCATCAACAAGTCGCCCGCCTTGCTCCCGGTGGCTGCGCCCAGCGCCGAGCAGGTACGCCGCGCCGAGATGATCGCCCATGCGCCCGAGTTCCGGACGCGGGTGGGACAGGCTCTGGCCGCGCGCTTCCCCGAGGGTCCCGCTGCACCCACCCCTCCGGTCGAGAAGCAGATCTACGGCGGGTTCTACAGCCATGCTGACAAAGCCCTGCTCTCGGAGTTTCAGCGTTCGGACTGGCGCAGACGCGAGGAGATCGTGGCCACCCTTGCAGATCCCCGTCTGCGCCAGCTTGGCCGCCGGCTGGTGGCATTTCACGCGCCTGAACTGCTCTCGGCCGACGAGCGCGGTCTGTTTGAGGGCTGGTTGCAGGAGCGCTGGTCAGCGCCGGATACACCTGACACTGGATGGACAACCCGGGATCGTTCCTGGACTGCACTGGACGAGATACAGGCCGAAGATGGGCTCGATCAAGCCTTGGTCACCGAAATTGCGACCTACCTTCAGAGGTTCGATCCGCAAGATTTCCAATTTTAATAGCCGGTTCGGCTCCGCGACTCATTTTATTGCGAGGGACTAATTTTTAGTTCTATACTCGCGGCAATTGCAGGAAGGGGACCGCGTGCCGCGCAAGAAGGTCAAACAGCTGAACTGGGGCGCGGAGCGACGCAACGAGTTCATCGAGTTCCGGGTGTTCTGGCAGGGCCGTATCAACCGTTCCGACCTGATGGAAACCTTCGGCATCTCGCTTCAGCAGGCTTCCCTCGACCTCGCGGGTTACGCTGAGAAATGGAAGCGCAACCTCGTCTACGACAAGAGCCAGCGCGCTTATGTCCGAGGACGGAGCTTCAAGCCTCATTTCATTACGCCCAGCGCCGAAGACTATCTCGCCCAGCTGCGCGCCGTCGATCAGGGCCTGGTCTCGCGAGAGCAGAGCTGGATCAGTGTGTTCCCGGGCTATGAGGCGACGCCGACGCCCGCGCGCGGTATTGCCCCCGAGACTTTGCGCGAGGTGCTGGCCGCGATCCATGGGCCCGCAGCCATTGAGGTAACTTACCAGTCGATGTCCCGCCCCGAGCCCAGCGCGCGCTGGATCGAGCCACATTCCCTCGCCTTTGACGGGTTCCGCTGGCACGCGCGTGCGTTCTGCCGGAATGATCAGGTGTTCAAGGACTTTCTGATCTCCCGCATCGTCGAGATTGGCAAACAGGGCCCGGTCACCGCAGACCCGCAGGCTGATGCCGACTGGCACAGTGAAGAGGTGCTCGAGATCGGTCCTCACCCTGATCTCTCGCCCACACAACGACGTGCGATCGAGATGGATTACGGCATGGAAGAGGGGCGAGCCCGGATACCGGTGCGCCGGGCGCTCCTGTTCTATGCGCTCAAGCGCCTTGGGCTCGATACTGATCCTGCGGCGCGGCAGCCACAGGATCAACAGATTGTCTTGTTCAATCGGGGCGCGGTTTCAGGAGTTACGAAATGATTGCAGCACCCCAGCCTGGCTCAGTTATTCAGGTTCGTTCGGCCACCTGGAAGGTTCTCGGCACCTCCTCGCTAAAACGCGGCTTCCGTGAAATCCATTGTCGTGGTTTGTCAGGTCTCGTTCGTGACAAAGAGGCGCGGTTCGTTTGGGATCTGGAAACGGGCGCGCGCGTTCTTGACCCATCAGCAGTTCGGCTGGTCCCAGACGCATCCTCAGGGCTGATCGATACGAAACTGCATCTCGAAGCTGCATTCCGAAACACGCCTACCACGACCCGGCAACCGCTGACCCTCGGGCGCGCTGCAATCGACGACTTGACCTTCCAGCACCTGCCGGTCGAGCGAGCTCTGGCACAGGACCGGGTGCGCCTGCTGATCGCGGATGACGTGGGACTGGGAAAGACGCTGGAGGCAGGTCTCATCACCTCCGAGCTCGCGCTCCGAGGCCGGGCCGACCGAATTCTCGCCGTAACCACGCGGGCGATGCTCACCCAGTTCCAGAGGGAGTTCTGGACCCGGTTCTCGATCCCGCTTTCTCGGCTCGACAGCGCTGCAATCCGCCGGATGCGGAACCGGATCCCGGCGCACTACAACGTTTTCGACCAGTTCGACCGGTCCATCGTCTCGATTGACACTCTCAAGCGCGACACCCAAATCCGAGACGCGATCAAGCATTCCTACTGGGATCTGATCATCATCGACGAGGCGCATAACGCGGCGGCCCGGAAAGCGGCCGCAGGATCAAACTCGCAGCGGGCCGAATTGGCCCAGCTACTGTCCCGGCGCACCGACTCCCTTCTGCTGTTAACCGCCACCCCGCATGACGGGTCGCAGGAGAGCTTCGCAAGCCTGATTGAGATGCTCGACCCAACCCGGGTTCCAAACCCGGCCCGGCTGCACCGGTCGGACATCGAGGACCTGGTCGTGCGCCGTTTCCGGTCCTCTCCGGAGGTAGTTGCGGATATCGGTCGTGCGGTCCCTAAGCGGGAGTTGTTCCGCCGCAACTTCCCATTGAGCTTGGAGGAAGAACGGGCCTATCAGTCGATCGCCGAGCTGCATCTCGACCTCGATGAGCAGTCTACCCGTGGGCGCGCGATCGACCTGTTCCGGACAACGCTCGCCAAGGCGATTTTTTCAAGCCCTTCCGCCTGCCTGGAAACCCTTGAGCGGCGCATCCGCGGAATCGAGAACGGAACCGCGCGCGGAACAGATGAGGATCGGGACCGGCTCCGGATCCTCGCCGACAAGGTGGCCGCGATCAACACGGACGCGTTCAGCAAGTATCAGGACCTCGTCCGAATGCTGCGTGCCATGCGTTGGACCGGACGTGACCCTCGCGACCGGCTTGTAATCTTCTCTGAACGGATCGCCACAGTCTCTTGGCTCGCGAACCGGTTGCGGGAGGATCTGGACCTCTCAGAGGACCAGGTGGCTCGGGTGGACGGGGGCAGCGTCGAGGCGGACGTCCGAACCCAGGAGGTAATCGAAGCGTTCGGGCAGGAGCGATCCCCTATCCGGATCCTTATCGCCTCTGACATGGCGTCTGAGGGACTCAACCTGCACTTCCAGTGCCACCGGCTGATCCATTTCGATCTCCCTTGGTCTCTCTTGCGGTTCCAGCAGCGCAACGGCCGGATTGACAGGTACGGGCAGGACCGGCCGCCTCTCATCACCTACTTCGTGGGGGAGAGCACTCATCCGAAGGTGCGCCAGATGTGGGTTCTGGAGAAGCTGGTTGCGAAGGACGAGGCGGCCCAATCCGGCGTCGGAGACCCGGCCGTCTTCCTCGGGAAGGGGGATGCGGAAGAGGAAGAGGCGGTCGTCGCGGAGGCGGTCGCGGCCGGGATTGGTGCCGAGGCGTTTGACGCACAGATGGACGCGCGAGCGGCGGAAGCGCAGACCCACATGTCGCTAGATGACGAGTTCGCGGCTCTTTTCGGGGATTATGCGGTCCCGGTCGGTGCCAAGCCGGATGAGGCTGCCGCTCCGGAACTGGCCCCGCCGCGGCTCTTCCCGGACACGTTCACCTACGCGTCGAGAATGATCGAGCGATTGTCCCGCCCGGAGGAGCGGGTGTTCCCCTCCGCGCCCGTCATCTCCCGAGAGGAGCGGATGATCCGCATGAGTATCCCGGATGACATGCGCGCCCGGGACGGGTTCGGATACGCGAGCGAGGGGGCAGTGGACGGCCGGTACATGCCGGAGGAGGCGGTCGGGTCCGGAGACCGGATTGAACTGACCGACAAGGCGCAGGTGATCAACCATGCGATCAACCATGCGAAGATGCAGGACAGATCCTGGCCGACCGTCCAATACCTCTGGGACGGTCATCCAATCCTCGAGTGGTTCGCGGACCGAGCCAGCACCTTCTTCCCGGAGCATTCCGCCCCCGTGGCCCCGCTGAGCGGCTTGGCCAAGGGCGAGGTGGCGGTGGTGATGCACGGGGCGATCCCGAATGCCAACGGGGCCCCGGTCGTGGACCGCTGGGCGGTCGTGATCAGGGGGCTGGACGGGGCGGTCCGGATCGAGGAGGTCCCTGATTTCATCGCACGGGTGCGCTTGGCGCAGGATACGCCGGGTCGGGTGGTCGTTGATCTCGGTCCGGCGCAGGCGGCGATTGCTGGCGCAGTTGACCGGTTCCAGACCAACCTCGTCGAGCTTCGGCGGGCGCGCGTGGCCCAGATCGGGCAGGATCTGGACACAGTCCTGGACCGGCTCGGGGAACTGGAGGGTCGGTTCCGGGCCCAGCTCGCGCTGGATCTAGGGGACGAGACCGACGGCGCTGCAGACCTGAATCCTGCCGAAAAGCGGCGTCTGACCATCAGGCGTGCAAAAGAACAGCGGATAGAGCGTCTGTTCCAGGACTGGACGGAGTGGTTCGAGCGGACTCGTCAGATGGTCGATGACCCGAACCCCTATGTGGACGTCAAAGCGGTATTTGTGGGGTAAGTGGATGGATCTGATCGGAATTGAGAACGAGGCAGAATTCTTCCCGTCCGGGACCTTGTCGGACGTGCTGAAGGAAGAACTGCAAGACATCACCGCCCGATGGTCCGGACTCGATAAGGGGGCTCACCCATTGGACCGGCTCACGCGCGTCACCACTCCAACCATTGAGGCGCTGCGGCTGGCCCGGAACGCGTCCAACACGGGACGTCGAGAGGAGCTTGTCCGGGACGCCCATCACGCGCTCCTTGGCGCCCTCGGCTACCCGTGGAAGCGCGAAGCCGTGATCACCGCGCTCGATGGCGCCCCGGTCATTCCGCTCGTTTCCCGTGTCGCGGACGGCTCGGGACGGGACGCGCTCTGGGTGATCGAGGCGCCGCTGCCAGATACCGAGGATGAGGCGGCGGACCCGCTCGGTGCGTGCTTCACCGCAGACCAGTTCCCGCCCGAGACCGGTGGGGCGGCCCTGCTGGACCGGACCATCGAGTCCATCCTGGCGGAGGGTGTCTTCGAGCTGCCCGATGGGCCCCGCCACGTGCTTGTTATTGGCCTCTCCCAGCTCGTCCTGATCGACAAACGAAAATGGCCGGCCCGTTCCGTTCTCCGGTTCGACCTTCAGGAGGTCTTCACCCGGGCGGACCGGGACACGCTGACAGTCATGGCTTGCCTGATCTCGCGTGAGGCGCGCGTTCCGGACCAAGGGGTGCCAATCTCCGACCGGCTGGAGGAAGAGGCGCAGCGGAACGCCAACGCGGTCACCACCTCCCTGAAACGGACTGTTCGGGACGCGATCGAGCTGCTCGGGCAAGAGGTGCTCGAAGTGACGGACGGCAAACATCAGGGAGTCTGGATCGACGGGCCTGATCTATCCAGAGAGTGCCTCCGCTATATGTACCGGCTACTGTTTCTGTTCTACGCGGAGGCGAACCCGCGGCTGAATCTTCTGGACCTGCGGAACCCGATCTACGCGACCGGCTACTCGCTCGAGACGCTGCGCGATCTCGAATCCGTCCCGCTCCGAACCACTGCGGACCGCGAGGGGACCTTCCTGTGGGAGAGCCTACAGCGGACCCTGAGCTTGCTCTACGCCGGCCTCGACCTTGCGGATGAGGAGAAGGGGACCGGGCTTCGCCTTCCGGCCGTCAAGGTGTCCCTGCTCGATCCCAAGAGCACACCGATCCTGAACGCGCTCCCCATGCGCAATGAGGCGATCCAGAAGGTGATCCGCCTCCTGTCGCTCCGGTCCACCGGGAAGGGGACCGGTCGGATCTCCTATGCCAAGCTCGGGATCGGCCAGCTGGGCGCGGTCTACGAGACCCTGATCTCCTTCACTGGGGTCGTCGCGAAGACAGACCTGATCGAGCTGAAGCCGCGCAAGGGCCGGTCAGCGGATGCCGACGATGACGGGGGAGACGACACGCCCGAGCTTGATGACGAGGTGGAGGAGGATGTCGCTGAGGTTGATGACGCCGAGCAGGAAGACGATGTGTTCCGCCGGGACAAGGTGGACCCGCTCGCGCCGAGCTGGTTCGTCCCGCGCAGCCGGATCGAAGAGTTCGCCCTGGAAGAAATCGTGTTCAACGGACCGGAGGCGCGGGTCTATCCGAGGGGGAGTTTCATCTACCGCCTCGCTGGGCGCGATCGTGAGAAATCCGCCTCCTACTACACGCCGGAACCGCTTGCGCGCCTTCTCGTCAAGCATGCCCTCATGGAACGCTGCAAGGACCTGAGCGCCGATGAACTGCTGGAACTGAAGATCCTCGAGCCCGCAATGGGCTCCGCCGCTTTCCTCGTTGAGACGACAAACCAGCTGGCCGACCTTTACCTGGAGCGCAAGCAGAAGGAGACCGGCAAGACGATCCCGCAGGATCAGGTGGTCATTGAAAAGCAGAAGGTCCGTGCCTTCATTGCCGATCGGAACTGCTTCGGGGTCGACCTCAACCCCATCGCCGTGGAACTCGGCGCGATTTCGCTCTGGCTCAACAGCCTGCATGAAAGCGACTTCTCGCCGTGGTTCGGCGACCAGCTTCATGCGGGCAACTCCCTGATCGGTGCCCGCCGCGCGTCCTACCCGGCCAACCTCCTGACCGCAAAGACGCAGGCTGATCTGTGGTTGAAGGCCAAGCCGGACGAGATCGGCTGGCGCAAGCGGCTCCCGGAAAACCACGTCTGGCAATGGCTGCTGCCCGCGGGTGACATGGCGAATTTCGACAAGGACAAATCGATCAAGCCCTTCGCCGGGGATGCGCAGGAGCGGATCAAGAAGTGGCGCAAGGACGGCTTCTTCAAGAAGCTAGAGTCTCACGAGGTCAAGCTCTCCCAGAAGCTCAGCCGCGTTGCCGAGGCGCTGTTCGACCAAGTCGCCGAGGATCTCACCAAGACCCGCGAGGCGGCGAATGACGAGATCACGCTTTGGCCCGGCACAGTCATACCCGGCAACAAGGGGCTGGATTTCCACGGCAAGGAACATCTGAACGCCCGCCTGACCGGGGCCGATCACGCCGCCAACACGCTGCCCTACAAGCGGCTCAAGACGGCGATGGACGCGTGGTGCGCGCTCTGGCTCTGGCCGCTGGACAAGGCGGATCTGCTGCCCAGCCGGGCGGAGTTCCTGCAGGGAATGGCAATGATCCTCGAGGGGGGCTTTACGCCCGACGGGTCGCTGGCCGCCCCCAGCGTGGCGGAGTTCTCCGATCCGGCGCCGGACTTCCTTGATCAACTGGAGCCGGACGCCCCGGCGCGGGACCTGTTCAAGGCCGCCGCGAAGCGTCAGGACAGCCTGTTTCGCGAGACCAATGTCGAGGCGCTGATCGAAACCTTTGACTGGCTCACCGTCGCGGTCGAGGTGGCCGCGCGAGAGCGGTTCGTGCATTTTGACCTGATCTTCGCTGACGTGATGCGGGCGCGGGGCGGGTTCGACGTGATCGTTGGCAACCCGCCGTGGGCCAAGCCCTCGTGGAACGAGGGGCTGGTGCTGGCGGATATCGACCCGCTTTACGCGGGGCTATCGGCGTCAGACGCAAAGAAGGTTCTGGGCGTGGCGCTGCCGAAGGCGCCGCCCGTGCGGCGCGAGGGGCGGCTGGTTCCAGCGGTCGAGGCGTTCCTTCAGGATTTCGTGTCGACCCGGGGGGCGATGGAAGTAACCTCGTCCGAGGTGATGAACCCCTTTGCAGGGGGCGGGTCGAACAACCTCTATCGCTGTTTTATCGATCTGTCGTTCCGGCTGATCGCGCCCGAGGGCTATGCGGCACTGATCCACCAGGACGGGCATTTGGGGGATCCGAAGTCGGGTGCGTTTCGGCGTCACTGGTATGGACGGATCGCGAAGCACTTCGAATTCATCAACCGTATGAAATCACGCAATTTTTCCGAAGTCCATCATAATGTACGGTTCAGCCTCAACATTTACAGGGGCGCAAAAAGCGAAACATTTTTTGAAAAGTTCGCGTTCGCTTTCACCGCAGCTCAAATTGAAGACTCGTACACGGACCAAGACGGACTTTCTGAACTCCCCGGCATAAAGAACTCTGAGGGAAATTGGGATACGCGCGGCCACCGCGATCGGCTAATGACGATCGATAGGGATGCACTGACTGTGATTCACGCGCTTTCCGAGGATGAAACGGTACCGATTGATGAAGCGCGCTTTATACAACCTTTCTCAGCACGCACTTTAGACGTGTTTAGGCGTTTGGCCATCTCACCAAAACTGGATGCTGCGATTCCAAGAGTTGGGCGGGGTCTTGGTTCTCGTTCTGGGCAGAGCGAAGAAAAAATTTCCCTTTGGCAGTTGTCGTCGCACTGGCATGAAACTGGATCTCAAAATGACGGAACAATCATACGGGAAACGCGCTTTCGAGATGCTGACGAAATGATCCTGCAGGGGGCTCTGTTTCATGTCGGCAACCCGCTCTACAAAACACCACGTGAAGTTTCGCGTACCAGCGCGGATTACGACGTTATTGATCTTACGCTTGCTCAAGAGAACTATCTCCCTCGTACGAATTATGGTGCTGCAGTCCATCTCACAGAATATCGGCGACGCATTACACGTTGCCGTTGGGACGCTACAAAGGGGCATGCGGATTTTTATCGGTTGGCGTTTCGCGCCATGATTGATGTAAATGCTGAGCGTAGCCTGATCAACGCGCTGATACCAAAAGGGCCAACCCATGTTAACAGCGTGCAGAGTCTTGCATTTGGGCGGACCGAAGATCTCTTGATTGGCGCATCGTCTTTCCCATCAATCCCATTGGATTTTTACGTGAAAGCCAGCGGAAAACAGAACTTTCATGACAAGGACGCGAAAGGACTGCCTTGGGTTGATGCTGGCGGTACTGCGCAACACCGCGCGCTTCGTCTCGCTTGCCTTACCTCGGAATATGCAGAACTCTGGAATCAACATGTATCTGAACTGAATATTCTGACGTGGTCGTCATCAGATCCGCGTTTAATTCAAGAAGGTCCAGTCGAAGGCCCGACCACCTGGGATCGGACAGCCGGCCTCCGGACTGAATTCGCCCGCCGCATGGCGCTGGTCGAGATCGACGTGCTGGTTGCGCAGGCGCTTGGGCTAACCCTCGATCAGTTGATCGAGATCTACCGTATCTACTTTCCAATTATGCAACAGTACGAGGCGGGCACTTGGTATGACCAGAACGGGCGGATCGTCTGGACCTGTTCCAAGGGCTTGCCCGGCGTCGGCTGGCTGGACGACCGCGGCAAGAGCCCCGGCCGCGCCGCCTGGGAGAGGATCTTCGCCGACAACCCGGCGGAATTGACCTGCACCGCCATCGACGACACGATGCCCGGCGGCCCGCGCGAGATCACCCGCCACTTCGTCGGCCCCTTCACCCAAAGCGACCGGATCGAGGACTACCGCCGCGCCTGGGCGCATTTCGAGCGGCTGAAATCCGAGGACGCCGCCTGATATGAACCCGATCCTCCTCGCCCGTCATGTGCAGGACAGTCTGCGCGAACTGGTCCATACGACGCTGAACAGCACCAGTCCCGCCTTCGAGGGTATGGTGGACCGGTTCATCGCCGAGCCCGGGAACTTCCTGAAGGGGCCGTGGATTTCGGTCGACATGCCGTTCCGGCAGATCGACGGGGCGGCGGATGGCAGTTGGGTTCAGCCCTTCCCGGAGGTGCCGCTGCGGTTCGCCCCTTATCAGCACCAGACGGACGCCTTCGCCAGGCTCAGCGGAGCGGCGATGCGCTCGACGCTGGTCGCAACCGGGACCGGGTCCGGTAAGACGGAATCCTACCTGTGGCCGATCCTCGACCACTGTCGGCGGAACAAGGGAAAGCCCGGGATCAAGGCGATCCTGATCTACCCGATGAACGCGCTGGCGACCGACCAGGCGCGCCGGATCGCGGCGGCGATCACGGACATCGGATCGCTCGACGGTGTGCGCGCAGGCATCTACGCGGACGCGGAGCCGCAAAACCCCGCCCATGAGGTGACAGCAGACAGCGTGATCACCCATCGCGAGACGATGCGGCGGAACCCGCCCGACATCCTGCTGACGAACTACAAGATGCTCGACTACCTGCTCCTGCGCGGACGGGACAAGCCGCTGTGGGAGCGGAACGACCCGGAGACGCTCCGTTTCCTCGTCGTCGACGAGATGCACACCTTCGACGGGGCGCAGGGGGCGGATCTTGCCCTTCTTTTGCGGCGCCTGAAATACCGGCTCAAGACCCCGAAGGGACACCTGATCTGCGTCGGCTCCTCGGCCACGCTGGGGGCAGGAGACGAGGCGAAAGTCGAGCTCACGCACTACGCAGAGACCATCTTCGGGGAATCCTTCGATGAGGGAGCCGTGGTCACGGAGACCCGGAAGACTCCGAACGAAGTGTTCGGCGACCCGGAATACCTCGACCGGCCCGAACCGTCCGAGATTCACGTGGCTCTGCGCGAGGCGGAGGAGCTGGATCAAGCCGGCGCGGCGCTGCGGCTCTCCACCTGCCTCTTCCCGGACCGGACCGACCCGGACCTCACGTTCATCGACGAGGGGGATCCGTCGGATCCAGCGTGGCGGATCGCGCTCGGGGAGCGGCTGAAGGAGCACCATCTATGTCAGCGGGTCCTCAAGATCATCGCGGAGCATGAGGGGCCAGCTTCGCTCGAGGCGATTGCGGCTGGGCTCGCGCAGGTCCGGGTCATTCGGGACTGGCAGGAAGATGATCATCGCGTGCTTGCCGCGCTGGTTGTCGCGCTGGTTGCTTGGGCTCGCTCCGGGTCTGCCGGGAACCCGCGCCCGCTATTCAATGTCCGGCTACAGCTCTGGATCCGCGAGATGTCGCGGATGGTCACGAACCTGCCAAGGCTAGAGGCGGGTGGGGTTCGCTCGAAGATGGACCTGTTCCACGCGCTCGACCTGGATCGGTACGTGCTGCGTCGGGCTCTTCCGGTCGTGAACTGCAATCGGTGCGGTGCGACCGCGCACGTGGGTCGGCTGAACCCGAGTTCCCGCACCTGCTGGGCTCCGCTCGAGCAGCTATATGAGGAGTTCTTCGACGAAAACGGGGGCGCGCGGATCCGGCTCTTTTATCACGAGTCAATCGACCGGATGGTTCCGGCAAGCGGAGGTGGTGGAAAGATCGTGAAAGGGTTGCTCGACTCGGATCAGATCGAGTTCACCCCAGCGGCTCATGACGATCTTGAAACGGGCCCCGCTGCCCCGGTCTGGATGTACGATCCCTCTGACGCCAATGGCCGGATCGACCGGACCTGTCCTGCCTGCGGGCAGGCGCGCGGCCTGCTGCTCTTCGGAGTGCGCGCGGCCCGGCTCACGACCGGCATCACCGGAACCCTCTACACGTCCCCCCAGAACGAGGAGCGATCGGAAGCAAAGCCGCGCTTCCTGATGTTCTCTGACTCCGTACAGGACGCAGCACATCGAGCCGCAGTTGCCGAGACCCGAAATGCCCTTTCTGTCTACCAGAAATCGCTCTTCACCGCCATGAGTGCGACGGATCAGGGCGAGATGAGCCTGCGCGATGTGATCGAGGATGTCCCGACCTCCCTGCTCGACGCGCTCGGTGGAGATGCGTTCACCGCTCTTTTCATTCCAAAGGAACAGACCTGGCGACGCCGTTACCAAGACCTTGTCCTGGACGAGATCTCGATCACAGATCCCATCTTTCTGGATCAAATGAAGCTGCGACTCGGATGGGAGTATTTCGTCGACTTGAGCTACCGGGCGCATTTCAGCCACACGCTCGAGGTCAACGGGGTTGCTGCGGCGGACATTTCTGCAAACGTGTTGCGTGCTTCGGCCAAGCGGCTCGCGAGTGAGCTCCGAAACGCGTTGCCGGGTGCGCCCGATCTCGACCCTGATTTGCTCACAGGTTTTCTGTCTGGCGTCGTTCAGCGGATGCGGCGGCAGGGCTCCGTTGCGCACCCCTATCTTGACAGTGCAGTCGCCACAGCCACGGGGCGCTACGGGCTGAACTGGTTCGCCGCTCAGCGACAGATCGGGGTGGGACGGACCGGGGCCCTGCCGGCGCCGGACAGTCGGCGCGGGCTTGCCCCGATCCCGGTGACTCTCCACAACCCGCCCATCGGCTTTGAGCGGATCACGAATGCGCACGTCTCAAGCTGGTACCGGGACTGGCTCTTCCGCACACTTGGGCAGGCAGACCTCCGTTACGGGACGGACCCGGACACGATTTATCCGATGGTCCTTAGGCGTCTCGAGGCGGACGGGCTGGTCCGGCGCGTCGACGGGCCGGACGGGCAAAATCGGCACGCCTGGCTTATCGAGCCAGAACGGGTCACCGTCACAACCACCACGATCGGGCTCGTCTGCGACCGGTGTGGACGCCGAGAGACCGGGCTCGCGGAGAACTCAGAGGTCTCAGTCGGCTCCCACTGCACCCGGATCGGTTGTGACGGGCATCTTGGTGAGGCTGCACACTCGCCGCGCCCTGCGCTGCGCCGCGCTCTTTTGTCGGATCGCAATCATCGGGTCGTCGCGCGCGAGCATACCGGCATTCTCGAGACGAATGAGCGACTGCGCGTCGAGACAGGCTTCATCAAAGGGGAGACCCGTTGGGCCCCGAACCTGATCTCGGCTACCCCAACTCTCGAGATGGGGATCGATATCGGGGACCTGTCCACGCTGCTCCTGAGCTCCGTCCCGCCTGAGGAAGCGAATTACGTTCAGCGGATGGGCCGGAGCGGGCGCCGGGACGGAAACGCGCTGAACATGGTGCTGGCGAATTCGCGCGCTCATGACCTCCAGTTTTGGGAGGACCCGACCCCGATGCTGGCGGGCCAGGTTCGTCCGCCAGGGGTTTTCCTCGCCGCCGAGGAAGTGCTGCTGCGTCAGGTCACCGCCTTCACGCTGGACGCCTACGTCTCCGCCTCCTCAGAGGCAGGGGATTATGGGAAGGTCAGAGGCGTGCTAAAACGCCGTGAGGCCGGTGTCACAGAGGGGTTCCCGGTCGAATGGCTGAACCTGGTCAAGGAGCAGGGAAACGAGTTTGCGACCGAGTTCCTGTCCGGGCTTCCAAAGGAGGTTCAGGCGAGAACTGACCTCGCCGACCGGGTTCGCGGCTACCTGACCGGAACGGATCAGAAATCTATCGGCTGGCGAGTCGGGGCCGCGTTTGACGCTACCGCCGCTCAGCGGGCGCGCTTTGTCGAAAAGCGCGAGGAGGCCACACGGGAATTGAAGCGGCTCCGCGCCCGTCGCGCTGAACTTACCGACGAGGAATTCCAGCGTCGAGAGGGAGAGATTGCGCGGGACCGGGCCGAGCTCAACCGGCTCATCCGGAGCGGGATCGACGATGTGGCGGTCATCCGGTTCCTCACTGATAAGGGCGTTCTGCCGAATTACGCCTTCCCCGAGGAGGGGGTGAAGCTGACCTCGATCCTTTCGCGCCGGAACGACACTGCCCGCGGTGACGCGACCCGGGACGAGGACGGGCTCCTCCATGTCGAGTATTCACGTCCTGCCAGCTCAGCCCTGTCCGAGTTCGCCCCGGGCCAGTTCTTCTACGCCAACGGTCGGCAAGTCGAGATCGAGCGGATTGAGATCGGGAAGGAGGATCTGACTCCCTGGACCTTCTGCCCTGCCTGCTCGCATGTCGCGAGCAGGATCGAGGGGGATGATGCGAGCGCCTGCCCGCGCTGCGGGTCCGATATGTGGTCCGACACAGGGTCGCATCACGACGTGGTTCAGCTCAAATCCGTGATCTCGGTGGACAGCGAGGAGAAGGCAGTCATCCGAGACGGGGATCAGCGTGATCAGCGCCAGTTCGACCGGGTTCTCATGCTGTTCCACGGCCCCGAGGACATCGTTTCTTCCTGGTTCACCAGCCGTGACAGCGGCACACCGTTCGGGTTCGAATTCCTGCCCCATTGCACCTTCCGGGATTTCAACTTCGGCCCCAAGTCCACGTTTCCGGGCCCGAGGATCGCCGGGGAGAACCGGCCGGCGCAGCCGTTCCGGATCTGTCGGCACTGCGGGACGCTGCAGAAGCCGCCGCGCAGCGAGGATGATCGGGGAACGCACCCGCCAAACTGCAAGGTGATGCGCGAGCCTGACCTGGCCCGGGAACGGTGGGAATCCGGCGTGTTCCTGATGCGCAAATTCGACACGGAGGCGATCCGGATCGTGATCCCGGTGGTCGGGGAGGCGGATGACGATGACCTGAAAAGCTTCGTGGCCGCGATCAACCTCGGCATGCGTCGGCACTTCGCAGGCAAGGTGGATCATCTCCGCTCGACCATCTTCGCGGCCCATCTTGACGGGATGACCACGGTTCGCAGCCTTTACCTGTACGACTCTGTCCCGGGCGGGTCCGGGTATCTTCGCCAGATCGGGCAGCACCCGGACACAATGCGGGCGGTGATCACGCGTGCGGTTGAGGCACTGCGCGATTGCGCATGCAACCAGGAGCCGACCAGGAACGGGTGCTTCCGCTGTGTGAAGCCGTACCGGTCCCAGTTTGGGCCGGGCGAGCCAGACAGGGACCGGGCGCGCCAGATGATGGAGACAATTCTCCAGAAGTGGGACAGTCTCAGCCGGACCGAGACCGGCATCGACGAGTCGATCCGCGGCGCCCTCGTGGAGAGCGCGCTCGAGCGGCGGCTTCTGCATGCCCTCTCGGGCCTTTACGGGGACGAAGCGCTGACCCCGCAGGTTCTGCCTGGCGGGCGACGCGGCTTCGTTCTTCGCGCGGGCACGAAGGAGGCGCCGCGCCTCTGGACGATCGAGCCGCAGGTCCAGATCGATGCCCGCTTCAGAGGGCTGCCGCGCAAGCGGGTCGACTTTCTGCTTACCCCCATCGGCCGGTCAGGGGCCATCCCGCTGGTGCTGGAAATGGACGGGATCGAGTATCACGCGGACACTGTCGCTCAGGATCTGCTGGACCGGATGCTCATGATCCGGTCTGGACAGGTCCGGGCCTGGACCCTGTCCTGGCGGGATCTGGACCCAGAGGACCACAGCTTCCTCAATCCCCTGGCGGAGCCCGCCCTCAGCCCGGAGAAGGCCGGGCGGCTCGGCCGGGTGCTTGCTGCGCCCGCCTTTTCAGCTCTTGGTGACCAAATTCGCGGGTTTCAGGCTGACAGCTCCCTCAAGGGGCTGCGGCGTCTGCTCGACAGTGGAGCGGATGAGGAGATTGCAATTCGATCGATCCTCACCCGTGCTTTTGTCGCGGTGGGACGCCCGCTAGACCAGCTTCCGCGCCAGGCGGCGCTTTCGGAGGAGGGGCGCGAGTTTCTCCTGACCCCGGGTCTCACGGAGCATGTAGGGACGGGGGCAATCGACCTTTACTTGGCCTGCAGGCAGGTCTCCCCGGCGGACTGGGTCGGATCGGACGAGGACATACGGCTCCTGTTACGCGCAGAGCTGCCCGCCCCGGGCGAGGACCCCGCCGCAAAGGCCCTTTACACTGAGGCGTGGCGGGGACTTTGGCGGCTCGTCAACCTGTTTCAGGGGGCCCGTGGGCTTCATGTGGAGTTGAAAGGGCTCGACACCCTGTCCACGCCTGACATGTCGGCGTCTGGTGGGCCTGCAGACGCCGACTCAGCAGCCTGGACGGAGGTACGCGCTCTCTGTGACGAAGCGTTCCACCCTCTGATCGACGCACTGGTAGCGGCGGAGATGCCCGGGCCGGATCACATAGGTGATGATCTCATCGCCGACGGGCGTGTCGTCGGCACGATGGAGTTCGGCTGGTCTGGAACACGTGTCGGCGTGATCGAGGAGCCGTGTGAGGTGACGGGCTGGCGGCTTGTCCCGTTTGACCCGGAAGCTGATCAGATCGGCGAGACGGTGACCAGTATACTACAAGCGATTCAGGAGATGAAATCATGACGGACGCGATCAGCAAACGGGTCTCCTACGACATTGGGTGCATGAAGAGCCTGCGGAAGCTACCGGACCGGGTGGCTATCAAGTTCATGGATCTGATGACCCGGTACATGTCCGACCCGTCCGCGAACGGGCTCAACCTCGAGACCGTGGAGGGGGCGAAGGACAATTCGATCAAGTCGCTCCGGGTCGATCAGGGGTACCGTGCCATCGCCTTCGAGGTGGGCCGGGACATCATGTTTGTGCACGTCAATGAGCACGACAAGGCCTATCGCTGGGCTGTCCGACGCAGGGTCAAGCTGGACCCGGGTACGAACCGGATCCGGGTAATCGAGGAGCTGGACGCGGTAACCGCTCCGACTGAACAGCCTTCCCCATCCGAGATGCGCCTTTTCGCGGAGGTCGCCGATAAACGGCTGCGCGCGCTCGGCGTGGCACAAGAGGAGCTACCTGCGCTACGGGCGCTCACGACGATCGAGACGCTCGAGGCGGCCGAGGAGGACTTCGACCCTCTCACCTATCAGGTCCTCTACGCGATCGCGGCGGGCTATTCAGATGAGGAGGTCTATGCGTTGACCGGAGTGGCAGAGGAGCCGAAGACTGCCCCGGACATCACTTTCGACCAGCTGATCGAGACGGAAGAGAGCCGCCAGACCATATTCATTCCGGACGACGAAGCAGAGTTGCGGCGGGTGTTCGAGGAGGGGCTCGAGGGGTGGCGGGTTTTCCTGCATCCGGAGCAGCGGAAGCTTGCCTACCGGGACTATAACGGCCCCGCCATGGTACGTGGGGGAGCCGGGACTGGTAAAACAGTTGTCGCAATGCACCGAGCGAAGCACTTGGCAGACCAGATCGAGAAGGATTCGACTCGGGCGGGCCAGAGGGTCCTGCTCACCACCTTCACGACGAGCCTCGCCCATGACATCGAGGCGAACCTGCGGACACTGTGCCCGGCCCATCTCGATGCCCGGCCGCCCCGGATTGAAGTGATCAACCTGGACCGGTGGGTGTCTCAGTTTCTCAAGCGCAAGAGCTTCGCGCGCGAGGTTGCGTTCTTCGGTGAGGCGCGAGATCGACTCGACCAGATTTGGCGGGAGGTGTTTGATGATCATGAGCTCCCCGAGGGGCTTTCTGAACCCTTCGTTCGCGCGGAATGGACCCAGATCGTCCAGGCGAAGGGGCTCACTGATCAAAGAGCTTATTTGAAAGCGTCCCGCGCCGGTCGCGGGACTCCGCTCGACCGACGCAAGCGGTCTACCCTCTGGGACCTCTTCGCGGACTACCGGGCCCGGATGATAAGCGAGGGGCTGGCAGAGCCGGACGACGCTTATAGGGAGGCGGTCGAAATCCTGTCGGCGGAGGCCCCGAACCTTCCCTATACAGCGGTGATCGTGGATGAGGCGCAGGACATGGGGGAGCAGGCGTTCCGGCTGATCCGGGCGATCGTTCCTGAAACCCCTACTGAGGACAAGAATTCTCTCTTCATTGTGGGGGACGCACACCAGAGGATCTACGGGCGTCGCGCCAGCATGTCCTCCTGCGGGATCAACGTGCGCGGTCGGTCACGTCGGCTGCGCCTGAACTACCGGACGACCCAAGAGATCCGGGCCTGGGCCGTTTCAATCCTTGAAGGTGTCAGCGTCGACGATCTGGATGAGGGGAGCGACACGCTACGTGGATATGTGAGTCTCCTGCAAGGCGTCGCGCCGGAGTTGGTCGGGTGCCAATCGGAGGCGGAGGAGTTGGAAGGGCTGGTCGCTTGGGCCCGCGCGCTCCCCGCTGATCAAATCCGGCTGTCCGATATCGGGGTTCTCTGCGCCCGTCGGACCGATGTGGACCGGGTCAAGGGGGCGCTACGGGCAGCTTCAGTCGAGACGGTGGTTCTCCAGTCGGGCGCGGATGACCGCTCCGTTCCGGGGGTCCGGATCACGACGATGCATCGGGCAAAAGGGTTGGAGTTTTTCGCTGTGGCGATCCCTTTCCTGTCAGAGTCTGGCTTCCCGCCACAGGGAGCACTCAAGTCTGCTGTCGATGACGCGGACAGAGAGGACATCGTAAATCAGTACCGGTCGCTCCTCCATGTGGCTGCGACGCGAGCGAAAAAGGCGTTGCGCATCTCTTGGTCTGGGGGTCCGACCAGATTGATATCAGAGGCGAAATGAGCCGCCACTGTCTACCGACCAGCCAGTATTAAGGAAGCCCCAATGACGATTTTCACGACAACCGACTATCCCGTGGGCGCTTTGATCGCCGACATTGACCTTGGCAAGGTCGGTCTGCCTGACCTTCAGCGCCCGTTCGTGTGGGCGAACGTGAAGGTCCGCAACCTGTTTGACTCACTTTACAAGGGGTATCCGGCGGGATTCCTGCTGTTCTGGGACACTGGGGCAGAGGGAGGCCTGACGGGCATCGGGGCGAAGAACAACAAGGCAGTTCCCAAGTTGGCCATCGTCGATGGGCAGCAACGGTTGACGTCACTTTATGCGGTTGTGAAAGGCGAGGAGGTGATACGGGCAAACTTCAAGAAAGAGCGCATTCGCATCGCCTTCAACCCGCTGACTGAACGCTTCGCAGTCTGGGATGCAGCAATCGTGAAGGACAAGTCTTTCATTCCCGACATATCGGAGCTCTGGCGGCCCGAGGCCAATATATTCTCGATTGCCAGCGATTTCCTCGAAAAGCTGTCTTCCGTGCGTGAGGTATCGGAGGGAGACAAGAAGAAAATCCAGAACGCCATTGGCAAGTTGCATGGGTTGACCAACCATTATCGCTTCACCGCCTTGACGCTTTCCGCCACCGTCGATGGCGCGACAGTGGCGGATGTGTTTGTGCGGATCAACGGTGAGGGGAAGCAGCTCAACCAGTCCGACTTCATCATGACGCTGATGTCAGTTCACTGGGACGAAGGGCGGACCGAGCTTGAAGCCTTCGCGCGCGCGGCCACCAAGCCACATGATGGCCAAGCATCGCCGTTCAACCATTTCATCAAACCCGCCCCAGACCAGATGCTGAGAGCGACGATCGGCCTGGCCATTAAGCGCGCAAGGCTCGAAAACGTTTACAACGCTCTGCGAGGGCGCGATGCCAAGTCGGGAATCGACAATCCCGAAAAGCGTGACGAACAGTTCCATAGAATGCAGATGGGTCAGGCAGCGGCACTGAACCTGACGAACTGGCACCATTTTCTCAGCGCCCTCACATTGGCCGGATATCGCGGCGAGAAGATGATCAGCTCCAAGACCGCGATCATCTACAGTTATGTGCTCTACCTTATCGGCATCGTGGACTATGGCATCGACAAGCAAACCATGCGCCAGGCCATTGCCGAGTTCTTCTTCATGGCCGCATTGACCGGTCGCTACACGAACTCTCCGGAAACGCGGTTTGAGGCGGATCTTGCTCTCGTTCGGGACCTGCCAGACGGCACAGCCTACCTCGCGAAACTGCGTAACATCTGTACGACCACGTTGACACCCGATTACTGGAGCATCACGTTGCCCAGCCAGCTTGCGACCTCCGCCTCCCAGAGCCCGTCGCTCTTTGCATACAACGCTTCGTTGATTAAACTCGACGCCGACGCACTCTACAGTCCGGTGAAAATCGCAAGTCTGGTCGATCCCGCCGTAAAGGGGACCAAGGTTGCCCTCGAACGGCATCATCTTTTCCCGCGCGCCTATATTGAGGAAACGGGCATCAGGGAGCTGAAGAAGATCAATCAAATCGCCAACTTTGCGCCGGTGGAATGGCCTGATAATATCCGCATCGGCAAGCAGGCTCCGTCAGCCTATGTGCCGTCTCTGGATGCAGCGCTTTCGGCAGAAAAGCGAACGCAGCTCTATTTCTGGCACGCGCTGCCGCACCTGTGGTGGGAGAAGCCATATGATGCGTTCCTCGTCGAACGGCGCGAGCGCATGGCGCGTGTCATTGAGGCGGCCTGGAAGCTCCTCAAGGGCGACGTACCTACCTTAGCAGCGACCGAAATTAGCGTCGCTGAGCTTATCGAATCTGGCGAGACCGATGCAGTCGAGTTCAAATCCACCCTGCGGGTCAATCTCCACACGAGCCAACAGGACGACAAGATTCAGGTGTCCGCATTGAAGACTATTGCCGGTTTTTTGAATGCCAAGGGTGGGACTTTGCTCATCGGGGTCGCGGATGATGGCGAAGTTCTCGGGCTGGAAGCAGATGGTTTTCCGAATGAAGACAAGATGGCGCTGCATCTGATGAACCTGATCACGTCGCGGTTGGGGGATGTCTTCCGTCCCTACTTGCACCCGAGGTTCGAAGAGCAAGATGGAGTGCGGGTGTTGCTGGTTCGCTGTGAGCCGGGCCCGCGTGAAGCTTTCCTCAAGGACGGCCAGCTTCAGCGCTTTTTTGTCCGTGGCGGCAACGCCACTGCTGAGCTTCAGGGGAATGCCATCACGGAATATGTCAAGCAGCGGTTCGGTAAGGTCTCCAGTTAAACGATGTCCTTCCGCTTCTGGCGCCGCATCCGCATTGCCCCTGGGGTCACCTTGAACCTGTCGAAGTCGACCGCATCGCTGTCCTTCGGGCCCCGCGGCGCGAAATACACGATCAGCCCGCGCGGCAACCGGGTCACGGCAGGCCTGCCGGGCACCGGCCTCTTCTACACCGTCCATGAACCGCGCCGTGCGTCTCCTGCCAATGCACCCAACGTCGCCCAGCGCGACCGGCTTAGCCTCGGCTTCTTCCGGCGGTTGTTCACGCCTGCCGACGAACGCGCGCTGGTCGATGGGCTGAAGGCCCTGAACGCGGGCGACGAAGCGACGGCGCTCGCCGAATTCGAGAAGGCCGCTGACCTGCTCGATGCCGCCTGGATGGCGGGCATGTTGCGGCTCAGGCGCGAGGAGTTCGGGCCTGCGCGGCGCCATTTGGACGCTGCGCTGGGTGGGCTCGACCGGCTGGGTGGCTTGCTGGAGAAATACGGGATCGCCGCGCAGGTCACCTTTCCGGTGACGCCCGAGGTCGATGCCCATGTCCGCCCCCGCGAGCGGGGGACAAGGCTGGCGCTGGTTGAGATCGCGCAGTTTGAGGGTGACCGCGCAGCGGCGATGCGCCATATCGAGCGGCTGCTGGCGATCGAGCCGGACGATCCGGTGGTGCAGCTGTCCTTCGCGGAACTGACCCTCGAGGACGATGCGGACCTTGCGCAGGTGGAGCGGGTCATCGCGCTAACCGCCGGGATCACGAACCACACGTCGGTCGAGGCGGCGCTGCTGCTCTACCGCGGTCGAGCGCTAGCCCGGCTCGGCCTCACAGATGCCGCCATAGACGTATTCACCGTTGCACTGCGTCGCCGCAAGGACCGCGCCGCCACCCTGCTGCGCCAGCTCCGCTACGAGCGCGCGGTGCTCTACGATCAGGTTGGCCGCAAGGCGCAGGCGCGGCGCGAGCTGGAGCGGGTCTTTGCCGAGGAGCCGGGCTTCGAGGATGTGCGTGAACGGCTGGGGCTGAGGGAATGACCGGCCCGACCGATGATCCGTACGCGCTCGCAGCCGAGGTGCGGGCGCTGCTATCCGAGCGCAGCCCGGCTGATGCGCTCTTGACCTATCAGGCGCTGGCGAGCGCCATCGGTCTGCGACCACCTGGCACCATCCAGCGTGTCGGCGCAGCACTCGAGCAGACTATGCGCGAAGATGTGGCGGCAGGCCGTCCGATGATCGCCGCGCTTGTGATCAGCCGCGCCGGCGACATGCCCAGACGAGGCTTCTTCGATCTTGCGGTCGCGCTGGGCCGTTTTCTGGAAGATCCCGGGCAGCACCGCGCAGCTTGGCAGGCCGAATGCGCGGCGGTCTTCGGGACGCAGGCTGACGATTCCTCCTGAAGCGGCTCGGCTCAGCGGACCTCGAACCAGCGCATGGCTGTCTTCAGGAGGTGTTCGTAATCGCCCGCCATGGCCTCGTCCATGAAGGCAGCGATCTCGTCCTCGGACAGCCCGGCCTCTCGGGCGGCCTCGCGGCAGCGGCCGAGAACGGCAAAGGCATTGCCGTCCTGGCCGGTCAACGTGACGGTGATGTCGGGGTGTTTCGGGGGCATCGGTATTGTTTCCTCGAGACGTCATAGCGACATCAGGCGTGGTCGGCTCGCATAGTCCAGTTGAATGTCGAATGGTTGTGCGGGGTTCGATTCCGGGCACTTGCCCGAGCACCGGTCTACGCGCGCACCCCTCGTGATCCTTTCGTCGCAGCGTCACTCCGCGCCGCGGCTGATCATCCTCGGGTCGATTTCCGGCTCGTCCCATTTTGTCGCTACACCCATCCATCGCTCGATCTGGGCCCGCAGCTTGGGATCGTCGGCTTCGAGATGGAACGTGTAGAGGCGGTTGACGATATCGCGCATCAGATGGCGCATCTCGGCATCATCGATGCGTGATACCTGTGTCCAGGGAATGCGTCGACCATCGGCGTCGAGAACAAAGACATCCGAATAGTCGCCGGTCCGGGTGACGGGGGTCGGGCCGGCATGCAGCGTCTCCAGCTGCGTGTTGCGCACGCAGAGCATGGCCATGATCTGCGCCAGCTTCGCCGCAATGCGTTTTTCGTCGTCCTTGTTCATCGCTCTAGAATAGCGGCAATGCCGTTGTCGCACCACGATTCAGAAAAGCGGTTCCAACTTATCGGCTCGCACAGGCCCGCGCCTGCTCGCGCAGGACGGCATAATCGGCAAGCCAGCCCACCATCATTGTGCCGTCTGGCAGCGCAGCAATCTCCTCGGCCTGAACCAGACCGGGTTTACCGGAGACGTTTGAGTTCCTATTCTGCTGCGAGAGTAACGGTGTTCAGGCTGTCATAGAAGTTCCTTTCTGCTTGTGCTGGAGCGATGTATCCGAGGGGTCCAAAGCGGCGTTCATGATTGAACCAATGGACCCAACCGAGCGAGGCAAATTCGACGTCTTTTTTACCTTGCCAAGGGCCCTCGTGTTCGATGACCTCGGCCTTGTAGAGGCCATTGATTGTCTCGGCCATCGCGTTGTCATAGCTGTCACCAACGCTGCCAACTGAGGGATCAATCTCAGCCCCTTCAAGACGCTCAGTATACTTGATCGACAAATATTGAACGCCCCTGTCGCTATGATGGATGAGGGTCTTGGGATCGGGTTGGCGCGCCGCCAGCGCCTGATCCAAAGCGTCGAGCACCATCTGGGCATTAGGGGACGAGGAAACTTTCCAACCAACAATGTAGCGCGCGAAGACATCAATAATGAAGGCCACATACACGAAGCCGACGGCGGTTCTGACGTAGGTGAAGTCAGCAACCCACAAGATGTTTGGGGCTGGTGCCTTGAACTCCCGGTTTACCTTATCCTCTGGGCACGGCAAGGCAGGATTTCTTTTCGTCGTTTTTACGTCTCCGCGCGTAATCCCCTGTATTCCCATGCTTTTCAAAAGGCGGACAACCGTGCAGCGGGCGACGACAAGACCATCCTCGAGCAAGTCATGCCAGATCTTAACCGCCCCATAGCGCTTCCCGCTCTTCTCCCAGAAATGGTTGATCCTGGTCATTATGAAGGCATCACGCTTTGCGCGATCAGAGGCCTTCTCGGGATCAAGCTCAATCGATTTGTGGTGGTAATAGGTGGATGGCGCGATCGGCAAAACCTTGCAAATCGCCTCGACGCCAAGATGCTCACGGTAATCATCTATAAACATGATCATCTCTTCCGAAGGCGGTCGAGGTCCGCCGCCGCGAAAAAAGCCGACGCCTTGCGAAGAATGTCGTTGGCCTGTTTGAGCTCACGGTTCTCGCGCTGAAGCTCCTTCATCTGCACCCGCTCTGACTGCGTCAGACCTTCCCGATCGCCAGTTTCAATTCCCTGTTTGTTGACCCAGTCACGAAGCGTTTCGGGGCTGCATCCTATCTTCTGCGAAATCGATCTGAAACACTCAGATCGCGTCCGATAATCCGCTTCATTCTCAAGTACCAGGCGCACTGCGCGCGCCCGCACTTCTGTCGAAAAACGGTTCCCTGAATTCCCTTTGATCATGACTTACCTTCCAAGCTTTATGCTCTCCGGTAAACCCGGTCTGGTTCAGCCACTCGCAGCTGCTCGGCCCGGCTATACTCTATCACGGGCGGACAGGCACTGGGCGGGGCGTCAGAATCCGCCGTCGCGCAGGCGGTCAAGAAGATCGTCGCGGCTGCGAGGGCGGCGCGCGGCCGCGTCCAGCATCTGGCGTTGGATGGCATCGCTGATCTCCAGTTGGTCGAGCCGTTCTGCGGCGCGCCCTGCGCGCTCGGCCGTGCGGCGAAGGTTGAGGATGAACAGGGTGATGGTGAGCGCGCCGAGGGCGAAACCTGCCGCTCGCCGCGCCCATGGCCGGGCAAGGATCCCGGCCAGCAGGCGGCCCCAGATCACCGGAGCCCTCGTTTCCAGTCGTCGAGCCGTGCCCAGACGGCAACGGCAATCCCGACCAGTGCGAGGGCGATGAACAGCCAGCGAAGCGTATCCAAGTACGGCATAAGGGGCAGTACAGCGCCCTGCGCCTCGGCCAGAACCTCCTGCGCGACCTCGACCCCGGCGGCGCCGACGGTTGCGACCCCGGCGGCACCGGTGCCCCTCAGCGTGCGGCTCTGCGCCAAAGCCTCCCGCGCGGGCGGCGTCTCGGCAGCAAAAGGGACCGGGCGGGGTGGGAATGGCTCGCCCCATGAGCGGGCCGGGCCGAGGTCGATATGCATGAAGCCCGAGCGGGGGTAATAGCCGAAGCCCAAAAAGCCGATTGCCCGGGCGGCGGCTTCGAAGGCTGCGGGGTCGTGGTTGGTCATGGCGATATCGAAAGCGGTACCGTCCATGTGCTTCGAGCGCGGCGCGCCGCCGACGGCTCGGTTGTGCTCGGGGCTGCGGTAGGCAGAGCGGACGATCAGCGGCGCGCCCAGCTGGTCACGCAGGACCTGCAGCTTGTCGAGCGCTGCGGGGTGAAGCTTCAGCTGGCCGGTACCGCGACAGGCGATCTCGGCGGGCGAGAAATCCGCCCAGCGCCAAAGGTCCTGGGGCACATCTCGGAAGTGAGGGAATGTTCGGACAGGGTCGGGCATGGGGGCCTCCTCGGGGTGACGGGCATGCGGAAGTCGGCACCCCACCGCTGGCGGGGCGACGAGGCGGGCGTGGTGATCAAGAATTTGGGTCCGGAGGGACGGGTGGGCTTGGCGCGTATCGCGCGTCAGTCGTCGCGGCGGCGCTGGAACGCCTCGAACATCAGGTTGCGCATGGCGCGGATGTCACCTTCGATGCGCTCAAGCCGGTCGGCATCGAGCTTTCGGTCTTCGGCGCGCTGCTTCTCCACGCGGTCACGCTCGATGAGAAGTTCACGGTCGAGCCGGGCCAGCATCGCGTCATTCGTGAAGGCACGGCGCGTGATGGTGGCCAGCAGCGCCAGCGTGCCGCCGATCAGCGCGGTGATTGCGGCGGTGATCCCATGGTCGCGAAAGGCCCGCGCAACCTCCTCGGCGAGTGTGGTCTGATTGCTCATGATGCTCCCTTCGTTGATGTTGCTTTGCACTCCGGAAAACGGTCGTGAAACGGCGCCTTCCGACGCTCAGCCGATCTTGCAGCCCCAGAAGGACGTGTGGTCGGCGGCGAAGTAGCCGTCCGCGACCCGGAAATACCCCTGCAGCTCGACGGTATCGCCTGCGGTGAGCGGCACCATGGTCTGCAGCCAGATGGCAGTGGCGAGCGTGACGTGGGTGGCGGAGATTTCGCCGAAGGAGCCCCGGATTTCCGTGCTGCCGTTCAGCACAAGCCGCCCACGCATGCGGGCCGTGGCGCTGGCGTTGATCTTGTAGAGCAGCGTTGCGCCGAACAGGTAAGTCCCGTCCACAGGTGCCGTGAAGAGGCCGGTTCCGGCATCGAAACAACCCTGATCGTTGTAGTCGGTGTTGTTTAGGCCGATCTTTGTCCAGGCTCCAACGCCCACGTAATTGTCATAGTTCGTGTAAGCCTTGAAGCGCGGCAGTTGCGGCTGCTCGACGATGCCGGTGGCGTTGTCCACGATCAGACCGTCGAAGAAGGTGCTGCCGTCGGCCGAAACCACGAGGCGGAAACTGTCGGAGCCGAAGAGACCGACGAGCGCCTTTGTCACGAAACCGCTCTGCAGGGTCAGGCCGAGATCGCCGCCCGCCGCTTCCTTGTTCATGGTGTAGAACAGATCGCCGGTCCCGCCTTCGGCCACGGTCTTGGCGGTCCAGAGCGCCGCGTTCAACTTGGCGGAAAACGGGTTGGCGGCATCGGCTGTCGTGCCGAGTCCGAGCAGCCCAAGGTTCTGCAGATCTGCCGGCGTGGTGCCAATCCAAACCGCGCCATCGTAGACCAGCAGCAGCCCCTCGTCCTCAACCCATGCACACCAGCCCGCCCGGGGCGGTAGGCGCAGCCAAGTCCCATCCGTGAACAGCGCCACGTTCAGGTCCCACCCCGTCCAGTCACCGGTCCCGCCGTTCGCCACGATGTAGCGGTCGCCATCGGCCGGGCTCGCTGGGGGTGCTGCCAGATCGCGGTCGAGGACGGAGAGCTGCACGAGCCCGTCGAGCAGCCGCAGCGCCTCGTTGTGAGTGACGTGTTTCTGGGCCTGCGCCGCCAGGATATATGGAAGCAGCAGGTTGGTCGTGGTGTCGGACATGGGTTTGCCTTCAGAATGTCAGTGTGATGGTCTTGACCGCGCCCCGCCCGATCAGGGCGGAAAGCTGGTAGATGCGGATGTCGAGCGTGTCGCCGGGGCCGAGCGGCGCGCCCCAATCTGTGGTCTGGTGGGCGGCGGTGTAGACCGCGCTGGCAGCGGAGGTGGTCAGCGTGCGCTTAATGGATGCGCCCTCGAGGATCTCGACCTCGTAGGCCTCGACTTCTTCGACGATTGGCACCTCCACCGCGCCCCAGCTGTCGGCCGCGAGGGCTCGGGACCGCCGTGTCCAGCGGATCGTCAGATCGCCGGGCGTGCGCGGATTGCGCCAGGGCTGCTCGACATGGGCGACGGAGAACGGCTGCAGACCGACGCCCGCAGGCGTGAAACTCTGTGCAACATAGGTCTCGTCGCTGACAGACCGGCTTGCAGGACCGATGCGCCAGTTCCACGGCAGCCTGAGATCGGCCTCGGCGATGGGCAGCGATGCGAGCGCGGTGTCCAGAACCACCACCCGCGCGCCTGCGGGCGCGGGTGTGGCCATCGCGGCCTCGGTGCCGCGCTGGCCGCGCAGCAGGCGCGTCAGGCTGTAGCGACCTGGCGCAATCAACTCGGCCGCGCCTGCCTGCACGATTTCCCAGGCACCTGACGCGGTCTCGATGGCGAGCGCATTGGCCCCACCGAACAGCGTCAGGTCAGTGACACTTTCCAGCGTACCAGAGAACAGATCAACAACGAGCGCATTGCCGAGATCGAACCGTGATGTGGGACCAGCATAAAAATCTGAGACCAGCGTTCCGATCCGGGCACGGCCGCCAAATGTTGTCAGCAGTTCGAAACCATCGGTCGATGGGCTACGGAATACCGCGAACTCGCCCGGCCACGGCGCGGCATGCACCGCCGCGAAAGGGCGGTGCGCAGGCTGATCTTCGGTCAGCTGCGGAAGGTCCATCAGCACCGCGTCCGGCGCGCCGAACACGACGGCGCGCGTCAGCGACGCCGCGCGGGGATCGCCGGGCGGCAGGTCGTAGGTCGCGCGATCCTGGCGGACCGCCTCGATGCCGCGCGCCTCCGCGTCGGCGATGGAGACGAGCCGCAGATCGACCAGTCGCCCGTCGTGGGCGAGCCGGACAGCGTCGGCCGGATCGAGCGCGAGGCGCGAGGGCGGCAGACGGAACGCCGCCGTCTCCCGGCCCACCCACGCCTCCATCAGCGCGCGGCGGCAGCGGCGCTCGGCTTCCTCGGGCGGCACCGCCATGGGGAAGGACTCGGAGGCGATCCGGGTCGTGTCCACGGTGATGCGCCGCGCCTCGACGAGGGCCGCGTCGTAATCCTCGTCGGCACGGGCGACCTGCCATTTCAGGGCCTGCGGCAGCTCGGTCTCCTGGCCGCGCGTCAGTTCAAGAACGTCGCCCTCGCGGGCCGCCACCAGATCGTCGGGCGCGACGGTGGCGACAGATGTCCGGCCGCGCATGACGAAACGGATCATGCCCTCGGTCTCCACCGCGTCAAAGCCGAAATGCCACGACAGCGTTGTGATGGACGCTCGCGGGGATTCCAGTGCGCCAATCGCATAACCTTCGAGCGCACCCCAGAGACCGGTGACGTCGATCCGAGCCTCGGGCATTCCCGCACGCACGCAAAGATGGCGCACCAACGCGGCCAGCGACACCGCTCCAAGCCGCCCGGTCAGCCAGTGTCCCAGCCGCCAGTTTGCCCCGTCGGTCCAGACATCGGTGAGCGCCGGAAAGAACGGATAGGGCCGCGCGTCCCATGTCCAGGCGGCGCATTCGGAGACGTGGACCATGCGTTGGCCATAGACGGACGACACCGGGTTGTTCGCGCCGTCGCCCCACCAGAGATATGTCGCCTCGAGATAGGCCCGCTGGATGGCATCGTCGCGCCAGCCCCGCGAGAAATGCGGCGTGAAACTCTCCGACGACTTCGGGTCGAAGAAGACGTTCGGCTGATTGGTGCCCCGATCGATGGCCGGACAGCCGAGCTCGGTGAACCAGACCGGCTTCGACTGCGGAACCCATGCCGTCGGCGTCCCGCTCTCCACACCGCCCGGACGGTTGTAATGCGGATTCGACCACCAGGCCTGCAGATCCTTGTAGCGGAACACCCATGGCTTGCACGCCGCGCCATCGGTGATCGCGGTCCGGACCTGCGCAGAACGGTCCGCCGCGCTGGCATAGAACCAGTCGAAGCCTTCGCCGCCCGCGATGTTCTTCTGCAGGTAGGCCCGGTCGTAGATCGCGGGCCAGCCCTCGGCCGCATCGGCATGCTCAAACCCGTCGCGCCAATCGGAGAGCGGCATGTAGTTGTCGATCCCGATGAAATCGATCTCCGGATCGGCCCAGAGCGGGTCGAGGTGGAAGAACACGTCGCCGCTGCCGTCGCCTGGCTGGTGTCCGAAGTATTCCGACCAGTCCGCCGCATAGCCGATCTTCGTCCCGGCCCCTAGGATCGAGCGCACATTGGTCAACAGATCCCGATACGCCTCCACGGCCGGATAGGTAGACGCGCTGGAGCGGATCGTCGTCAGCCCCGGCATCTCGGTGCCGATCAGGAAGGCGTCGACCCCGCCTGCCGCCGCGCAGAGATGGGCATAATGCAGCACCATGCGCCGCAGACCCCATTCGCCGGAGGGCCCGGTCCAGCTGACGCTCTCGCCCGAGACGTTGAAACTGCCGGGCGTCGCCGCGCCGAACAGCGCCGTAACCTGAGTGGCCGCCGTGGCGGTCTTGTCCACCGTCCCGGTGTAACCAGCGGCCGGGGCACATGTGACCCGCCCCCGCCAGGGAAAAGCGGGCTGGCCGGTCTCGGCAGCGTTGTCGGAATACGGGTTCGGCAGGCTGTTGCCGGGCGGCACGTCCATCAGGATGAACGGATAGAAAGTCACCCGCAGCCCGCGCGCCTTCATCTCCTGGATTGCCTGCACCACGGCAAAATCGGCGGGCGTGCCACCATATACCGGGCGATCCTGATCATCGCGGCTGACGAGGAATGCATTGGCGCGGCTGACACCGTTCACAGACCAGGTCGACGGCGTGGTCGATTTGGCGGTCACCTCAACCCCGGGTCGCACCTTGCAGGAGTCCGCGCGCAGATCGTCGCCAAACCAGGCGACCACCAGTGATACGCTCTCGACCTTCGGAGCCATGGCCTGCAGCCGGTCCAGCGCCACCACCATGTCGGCGGTGTCGGTCAGCGCGTTGAGGTTTTCGGGCTCGGACGACCCGCCGCTGCCCTTGCGAATACCCTGCGTGGCATAGGCGAACTCGCCAGATGCAGGAATCATGGTGACCGCCTGCGTTAGACCCTCCGCGGTGTCGGGATCTGCAAGCGGACGGAACACCTCAAAACTCATCTGTGGGATGCGATTGCCGTAGTTGCCAAGCGGGAGGTCCTCGAAGACCACATAGGCCGTGCCGCGATACGCGGGCGTGTTGGCCGCACCCATCTTGGCTGTGATGAACGGATCGGCCGCCTGGCTCTCGTCGCCCGGATACCAGCGCCATGTGATCCCGGCGGTGTCCAGCAGCTTGCCGTCGGCCCAGATACGGCCAATCCCGGTGATAGGACCCTCGCAGAGCGCGACCGCGAAACTGGCATAGTAGAAATATTCGGTGGTCTTGACCTTGCCACCACCCCCGCCGCCCTTGCCACCGCCCTGCGTGGTGGTCTTGGTTTCCTCGCGAAAATCCGTCGCCCAGACGATGTTGCCCCCAACCCGCATTCGGCCATAGAGGCGCGGGATCACCGCTCCTTCGGTGGCCGAGGTGATGCGCAGGTTGTCCAGCCGTGCGCCTTCGATCCGCTGGGTCGGCGCGAGCGACGAGATGATCCAGCTGTCGACGACCGAGCCGATGGTGGAGCCGATGAAGCCGCCGATCGTGGCGGCGCTGACGCCGAGGATCGCGCCGCCAATGCTGCCGCCAATGGCGGCACCTGCGGCACCGAGAACAAGTGTGGCCATGTCGGGGTCTCAGCGTTGTGGAAACAGGAAGGCGAAGGCGATACGCCGCCGCCAGGATGGAGTGAGCGGTTCCTCGATGACGCCGAGCCGCTCATAGGCGTGGAGGAAGCTGTCGGGTCCGGTCAGGATCCCGACATGCTTTGCGATGGCGCGCGGGGTCATGCGAAAGAGGACCAGCGCGCCCGGTCCAGCCTCAGAAGGTGCGATCTCCGGCATCATGCGCCGAGCACCCTCGGCCAGCACTTCGCGGGGGCCAGTCTCGCCCCAGTCGCGGCTGTAGGGCGGGATCGGGAATGGCTCGGGACCAACCACCTCGCGCCAGACGCCGCGGGCCAGCCCGAGACAGTCGCATCCGACGCCGCGCAGACTCGCCTGGTCGTGATACGGCGTGCCGAGCCAGGACCGCGCGATGGTTACGACGTATTGAGGATCCACGGCCTTCAAAGCACCGCCCCCTCATGTCCACCATCCTTCGTGGCATAGCGGAGCACCGCATCCTGGCCGGGGATGTGCGGGAAGCCACGAAAGTTGACAGTATTGGCGAATTTGGCGCTGCAGGTCTCGATACGCTTGTCGCAGCCTGCGCGAACGGTGAAAGCATCACCGCCCGCGATGGTACGTACTGGCGCTTCAAGGAGCGTCAGCACTGCTATGCCGTCAGTCAGGTCATGTGCGATGATCTCTGCCCGCCGCCCCACATTTGCGCCACCGGTCCATTCGACCGTGCCGAAGGTGAACCAGCCGGAGGCGAACCCGCCGAACCCCGAAGCTGTAAAAGCCCGATCCCGCAGCAGGTCGAGCACGGTGCCCGAACCTTTGAATGCCGGGTTCTCCAGATCGACGCCGCAGCGCGTATCCCCGAGCCCGGCGTCGCAGGTCGCCTGAAAAGTTCGCCCAACCGTTTGGCCCAGCACATGCGCGAGGCTGCGGACCTCGGCAACAAAGGCCAGCCGTCCGCGCCGGATTTGGCCGATAGCACCCCGGCGCATCAGCACGCGCTGACCGGTGTCCGCCCAGTTCACGCGCCAGACCTCGACCTCCGCGTTGTCCCAGCGGCCATCGAAAATGTCGGTCTCGGTGATGCGGTCCGAGGTCAGCACGCCCTCGGCGTCCTGTGCGTCGACCGACAGGTCCGAGCCTGAGCGGACCTCGGACGCCGTCAGCCCGCTCTCTGGCTCGAAATCGGTGCCGTCGAAGGTGAGTGTCAGGTCGTGGTCGGTGAAGCCAAAGGTTACATCGTCCGCGCGGATGATCCGCCAGCACCAGGAAAGCGTCGTCGTCCCATTGTCGAGATGGGCCCGCAGATCGGGGGTAATGCTTTTCATCGGCGGAGCTCCAGAAGTGGAATGGAGGTGATCGAGCCCAGTCGTTCGATGTCGTGCGTCACATCGAGGGCGTCGCTGTCGAAGCGGACCGGCACGTCGAACTCGAAGCTTGCGGTGATCGCGACGCCGGATCCCGGCGCAGTGTCGAAGTTGACGAGTCCAGTGGTCGTGTCGACCGACCAGCCCGAGGGTTGCTCCACCCCGCCGACCGCAATGCGCACGCTGCCTGTCACCGGCTTTGCGATTGTCCGGGTCCAGGATTGAGCGCCAGAGGCGTAGCGCTTCACTAGCTGGAAGTCGGTCACCGTGCCGTCGCCGGTCCCGATCGCCTGATCCGTGGGCGATGGCGTTCCCGAGGGCAGACAGGACTTGTGGTCGCCCCAGTCCTTGAACCGGAAGCCGTGCAGCCGCCCGTTGCGCGCCTCGAAGAAGGCGACGACGGCGGCCAGATCGTCGGCCCTGCGGATGCCGTAGGCTACATCGTAGCGGCGGCGCGAATTCGCCCAGCTCGCGTTGCGTTCCTCGTCGCCCGAGGCGAGCTCGACGATCTGCGTGCGCCGTTCCGGCCCGCCGCGTGCGCCGCGGCTGATATTGTCGGGAAACCGGACCTCGTGAAACGCCATCACATGCCCCTCCGACCCATCGACACGGCGCGGGCGATGTCGGCCGCGACTTGCGTGCGGGACTGCCGAAAGCTCTCGGCGTCGCGGGCCATGATGGTGACGTTGACCCCTCCGCCTGCGCCGTAGCTCTGCGTCTCGCGCCGAGACAGCACCCGTTCGCCCCGCTGCAGGATTGCCGGAACTTCGTCATGCCGCAGACCGGCAACGCCGCCGGAATGCATCCGGGGCGCAGTCGCAAAGGCCATGGCCGGAACCATCCGCGAGGGTCCCGCAGCCCCGACCATCCCGCCTGCATGAAGGATGTTCGCGAAAATCCCACCTGCACCGCCGAGTGCGCCGGAGAGCGCATTGGCGATCGGTCCAAGGATGAACCGCTGCGCCGCCAGCTTGGCGAGATCGGCCAACAGCGAGGTGACGAGGTCGCGGAAGTCCAGCTTGCCAGTCTTCACGAACGCGCCCACAGCATTTTCTGCCGACTGGAAGGCGCTGACGAGGCTCTGGCCGATATCGCCGCCGATATCGCGGGCCTTGCTGGCATAGTCGCTGAGCGCTGTGGTGACCGCCTGCCAGCCAGTGACGGCTGCTTCGGTATTGGGTCCGGCGGCAGCGGCAGCAGCCCCGGCCGCTGCACCAGCACCGGTGGCCGCCCGTCCGGCATCGCCAAGGGCTGTCTCGAACCGCTCAGCCGCGTCCGTCGCCTCGGTCAGCGCATCCGCGCCATCCTCATTACTGCCCTGCACCGCGTCACGCAGGGCCTGCCAACTGGCGAGCGGCGCACGCGCGCCCTCGGCCAGATCGCGTGCCGCCCCGCGATAGGTGTTGGCGGTGGCAAGCGCAGTATTGGCCGCCGCAGTGAGCCCGAGATCGGGGGCCGTGAGCGGGTTGTCCGCAAAAGCGCGGTCGAAAGCAGATTGCGCGGCGGTGGTCGCGGCCGTTGCGGCACCCTCAAAACGGTTCTCGATCTGACCCAGCTCGAGATCAGGGATAATCGAGATGCGCCGTTCGGAGCCGAGCGCTTCCAGTCCCTGGTTGATTCCGCCAATGAACGTGTTGATCCGCGAGACGACACCGTTCAGCATTGCCTCGACGCCATCGATCAGGCTGTTGGCCGCCTGAAACGCAAGATCACCGATGGCGGCTGGCAGCATGCCCCAGATCGCCTTGATCGCCTCATAGGCCCCCTCGAACGTGTTCGCGGCCGTATTGCCAAAAGCCACGACGCTCTCGATGGCGCTTTGCATGCCGGAGGCGGCATCGGCCTTCAGATCGAAGAACATCGCCGTGGCGGCAGCGCCCGCCGCCGCAGCCCCCATCCTGATGCGGTCCCAGACCTCGACGGCGAGGTCCTTCAGGAGCGACATCGCCTCGCCAAATCCGCCCGCGCCCGACACGAGGCGGGTGAACTGGTAGACGAGCTCGCCCGCGCCAACGATGAGCGCGCCGATGCCGGTGCGGATCAACGCCCCGCGAAGGAGGACCAGCGCGGTGGCGAGGCCACGGACCGAGAGAGCTGCGACGGCCATCCCGGCGACCCAACGCCCCGCAAGAAAGGCCGCAAAGGTGGCGGCATAAGTGGTCAGGCGGCCGATATTGTCGAAGAGGCCGCGGATCGCGATGCCGAGCGGCCCGGTGCGGCTGGCCACCGCCGCCATCGCGTTCGCGACCGCTTCCAGCGCGGGTGCTGCGGCGACAGCCAGTTGGTTCGACAGGCCACGCCATATCAGGCCAAGCCGGGAGATCGCGTCATTGGTGCGCTCGATCTGGTCGGCGTCCTGCTCGGAGACAACGACACCGAACGCGAGCACGTCCTCGGTCGCCTGGCGCAGTGTCGCGGTGTCGATGCGCGACATGGCGATGGAGCCTTCCTCGCCAAAGAGCTGTCCGGCGACAGCTGCACGCTCTGCGGCGGGCACGAAGCTTTCGATGGCGGCGTTGATCGCGCCCACACGTTGGTCAAGCGGCAGGGCGATCAGCTCGGTGGCCGAGAACCCGAGCCGGTCGAGCGCGTCAGCGGCGGGGCCGGTCCCGGCGGCCGCCTGGCTGAGGCGGCGCGTCAGATCCTTTGTCGCCTGTTCGATGCCGGACATCGAGACACCGGCCAGTTCGCCCGCGCGCTCGAGGGTCTGGATCGAGGCGACCGTGGTCCCGAGAGACTGAGCCAATTTGGCCTGCGCGTCGACGGTCTGCAGCCCGGATCGGACCATCGCTACGCCAGCAGCAGCGGCGGCGGCCACGGCGGCAGCGGCAGCCACCGTAACACGACGGGAAAACGCTGCGAGCCGAGTGTTGGCCGCTTCCATCTCCCGGCTAAGGCGGCCGAAGCCGCGCGCTCCGGCCTCACCGACACCTTCCAGCTCGGCGCGCACCTGTCGGCCGCCCACCGCTGCAAGGCGGACAGAAACGCGCTTTTCAGCCATTGGAATGATCCATCTGTTCGTTGAGTTTGGTGACCATCACCGCCTCGACGGCGGGCAGCAGTTCGGCCATGGCCAAGGGCGGAATGCCAAGTGCGTCACCGAGGGCGAGCACCGCCGACATGTCCCAGCCAATCACCGCGCCCGGCAGCACGCGAAGTTGGCCGCCGAGGCGACCGATCAGGTCCCAGACCTGCCAGCCCTCGAATGTGACGGGACGGTTCAGCCGCGCCGGGCAGACTTCGCACGACGTTTCACAGGCGTCGCAGTATCGCTCGCCCCCGCCGAAGGACCATTCGGCAAGGACGCGGAGACGTTTTTTTCCTGTTCCAGCAGCAGACCTTTGGAAACGTAGCTCAGCTGGAAGGCCTCGAAGATCGGCCAGATATCGAGAAGTGCGTCGACAGCGTCGGGACTGGGGTCGATGGGATTGCCGTCTGCGTCACCGATGCCTTCCCAAGCGAGGACTGCCCGACGCGCGAGGGCTTTGGCAAAGGCAACGGCGCGTTCCTCGTCGGAGGCGTCCTCGGGGACAGCCTCCACGCCGGGGTCGCTGCGCGTCGCAACCATCAGGGCCGTGGTCAGTGGACGGAGCTCTGCCCGCACCCCAGGCGCGAGATCATGCCAGCGCGGCTGGTTCGTCAGGTCGAGTGTCAGCATCAATATACCTCAATGTCGTTCAATAGGGTTGCGGTGCACATCCGGCCGACCGTGCTGTCCCGCGCGGCCTGCCAGTCAAAGGTCGCCTGCACGCCCTGCGGCCCGGAAATCTCGATCCGGGGGCGCGGCAGATAGACGGCGTGCACGGTGAATGTGAAGCTCTCGCCAGAGGGCAGCACATACGCAAACTCGAGCTCGCAGGGATCGCCGTTGATCGCCTGTGTCACCAGCGTCTGATCGGCGAAGCGCACCTCTATGGAACCGGTCAGCGCCGCAATGGACGGGTCCGCGCCGTCGATGCGGCCGTCCGAGCGGATGGTTTCGATCCGGTCGAGATTGTTGGCGTAGGTGATGTCGGCTGAAACGACATTGCCGAGAGCGGTGCCATTGCGGGTGATCGCACCGTTGAAATGGCCGAAGCGCTGCAATTCGAGAGCAGTAGGCGTGCCCGCACCGGTGGTCGTTCCGACCGTTTCACCCTGAGCGACCAGCCGCGCGGTCGCGGTCAGCAGGCCAGATCGCTGCATTTGCCAGTTGATCTGGTCGAGAACGCAGCCCGAATACAACGCAAATCGCGGCACCTCGGGCATACCTGTCTCGATGGACATGCTGGGCAACGTCCAGGCACCGGACTGGAATTCATGGGTCCAGGGGCCGGTGCCAGTCGTGATTGGGTCGCCAAAGGCCGCCTTCAGCCAGAACCCGAAGGCTTCCGCATCGAGCGGCACGACCACATCGCCATCGGCCGTCACCGCATCCTTGATCGGTGCCAGCGGATCGCGGCCGTAGCCGAGCAGTTCGGAGTTCAGCAGAGGCTGCTCTGCCCCCAGCGAGGTGCTGGCGAAGGGCATTTTCGTGAAACCGCCCACCGGCGGTGTTCCATAGGTCGTCTCGAACGCAAGCGCCATCTGCGCCCGCGCCCCTTGGGCTCGTGCCATCGTGTTCTCCTTGAACTTTGGCGATCAGCCGAGCGGGTCGGCTGTTGAATAGTGCAGCACCACCGAAATGACGGCCGCTTTCAGGCTGGCCGCGCCCTCGACGGGCAGATCAACGGGTCGCGGTGCCTCCGCCTCAACCCAGTCGCAAAGGCCGCCCAGCGTGCGGTCGGCGGCGAGCGCCGCGCCGATGCTGGCGGTCAGCGTATCGAATGCGGCGTCACGGGCGGTGTCCTGAACGACTGCTTCGATCTCGGCACGGTGCTGGTAGTGATAGCGTAGCGGCGACAGCGTGACCTCGGGCTCACCGGGTTCACCATCGCGCTGGATCAGCAGGCCCTCGGCCGGAACGCGCTCGGGCAGAACCTCGCCGCGCAGAGCGGTGGCGGCCAGCGCCGAGAGCCGCGCGTGCAGCGCAGTGAGGATGGTTTCGCGGCGTGTGGGCATTTATTTCTCCAGCGATGAGTCCTTATTGATTGACCCAGCCGCGCTACTCGACAACGTTTCAACAAAGAATTGAGGCGGTTTTCTATGTCGGAAGCACTTACCAAGTTCTCAGAGCAACTCGTGCTCGTAGATCAACTGATTTCCATTCATGGGAAACTGCAGACCGGAAGGGGAAGACGTCACGAACAGGACGCGCTTCACCGTGCTGGTGTTGTCCTGACCGTTGCTGCTTGGCAGGCATATAATGAAAAGGTGATGCTAGAGGCTCTAGATGCTATTGCTGCAAACCTTCAAGATCCAGCAACCGCCGCTCCAAGTTGGGCACTTCAGACATTCAACATGAGGCGCGCGCAACTAGCCAGCTCAGTCAAGAAGTTCAACACTCCGAACGATGTCAACACCCGCGATCTCTACCTTGATTCACTTGGTTTCAATCCTTGGCCCTCTTGGGAATGGCGACAAGGTCGTCGACAATGGGACGCTGATGAAGTTCGACGGCGCACTAATACGTGGGTCTTGGTTCGCCATTCAATTGCGCACGGGTTCGAATTGCCAAACAATGTTCCATGGCTGCGGGGCGAAAATGCAGACGCGCGATTGACGCTAGGATTATTGAAAGAATGCCGCGCACACTTTGTACATCTAACATCTAAAATAGACGCGACATTCAGCGATCATCTTGTCATGGATCACAACCTACCAAGACCATGGTAGGAATACTCAAAGCCTTTCTTCCGCCCAGTTCGACACAATCAGCCAAGGCAAGCTGTCCAGCGCCCGCTCTGCATCCCGGTCGAGCTTCAGCCGCTTCGGCAATTTCACCTGCGGCACCAGCAGGAAGATCGGCGCGGTGACCTTGCCGCGTCCGGTCTTCGAGCGGGACACCACCGCCTGACCCTTGGTATTCAGCCGACCCTCCGCCACCAACAAGCTCGGACCCGTTCGGCGATAGACGAACCGCAGACGCAGCCCGCGCCGCCTTTCCCATTCGCCGGGGGTGATCCGGCCACCACGCGTGGATTTGCCTGCGGCGGGCAGCGGGATTGCCAGCCAGAACCCGTCCTTCGAGCGGATCAATGGTCCTGTATCATGCGCGCCGACAATGACTGGTGCCTTGGACCAGACCAGTGCGGCCGCATCAAGGCTTTCGCCCGACCGCGGGAAGTTCTGGTTGCGGATCGAGTTGGCAAGCCGTCGCCCGAGCCCCGCGCCAGTAATCTGCGTGCGCCAGGCAGTCTTGAGCCCGGTCCCGGCCTCGCGCATGGCAGCGGTCACCGCACGTTCGCCCGCCACGACCTCCGCCGCCATCATGGCCACAATGTCCGGATCGATGTCGAGCTTGAGCTTCACGCGGGCCTCAGGTCCACGGTCCAGACCAACCGTTCCCGGTCGCGCACAGGCTCGCCCTGAATAAGGAAGGCGTCGCCATCGATTTCCAAGCGGTCACCCGGACTTGGGGCCTGAACCTCAGCCACGCGCAAATCGATCCGGGTCGTTTCCGACCAGAGCCGCGCGTCGCCGAAGCCAGTGAGCTCGTCCGCGCGGCGAGTGACCAAACGAACCAGGCGGGGTGCCGCTCCGTCAGCGATGTAGACCGCGTCGCGGGCGATGTTGGGATCGCCGAACAGATTGTCGATGGCGTCTGCAAAGAGGGACATGGCCTGATCGATCAGTTCGAGCTGTGCAGGCGGATGGCCAGCCGCGGGCGCTTGTTGACCGGCAGGATCGAGGCCTCGGTCATCAGGTCGATCCAGCGGCCCTTGGCGTCGATCATCTGGCGGGCGTAGAGCGGCAGGCCGACGGTGTTGGCGGTCTCCAGCAGGTTCGCGGGCCCGCCGTAGGTCGTGAACGTGTCGAACGTGCCAAGCGGAAAGGCAATGCCCTCGCCGGTCGGGATCAACCGTTCGGAGGTGCCGTTTGAGAGCGTGACGGAGCCGTTGTATTCCTCGAAGAGGATGCCCGCAAAGGGGAAGGCGCGGCGCATGTCTTCGCGCAGCGGCTGGCCGCCGGTGGCCGAGAAGAACTTGTAGGCATCCTCGGTCTTGGGGTGGCTGATCAGCTTGTCAAAGAACTCGGAACTGACCAGCGCATGCGCGGTGATCATGGTCTCGCCCAGCAAGTTGTCCTCGATGCCGCGCAGCGTAGTGCGGACCTTGGCCTGGATGTTGGTGCCCGCGGTGCCGAAGACGAAGTCGACAGAGATCTGCGTGATCCCGAACTCGGTAAAGTAGTCGTAGAGCGTGGTGCCCGCGCCGTCCTTCACGATGCCGCGGAGCGCGTTCATTTCCATGTATTCGCGGGTCTGGGCGTGCTTGCGGCGCATCAGCGTTAGCTTGCGGTTCATCACCTCGACGAGCGGATCGGCGGCATCCGAGACACCCAGCGCTGGCATCCCCTGGATGTCGGCAGGTAGGATCACGTCGTCATGCGGGATCCACGGCAGCGCGAAGCTGCGCATCGAGCGCTGTTCGCGGTTGCCGACGGTGGCGGGGGCGCCGAGCGGGACGGAAGGCAACAGGCTGAGCACACCCTCACGCTGTTCGATCACGATGGAGCGCTGGGTCACGCCCTCGAAGCGGAACAGGCCGATCTGGCCAAGGCGGGTATAGAGGTTGGGCAGGATGTTGATGGCCTGCGTCATTTCGGCGAGCGAATAGCCGCCCGCGTCAAACGGGTTGCGGGTAATGGTCATGGAGAACTCCGGTAAAAGAGGGGGCGGTTGAAACAGAGAGTGGGCGCACGCGCGGGCGGGCCGCCGTCTCAGGCGGTGTCGCGCGGGATGATTCCGAGGGCGGTGAGCTGGCCGAGCTTGGCGGTGATCTTGGTCCCGTCATCGACCGTGCCGTCGTAGGCCAGCGCCGCGCGCGAGACGATCGCCGGCCCGCGCACGAGCACGATGCCCACGGCATCGGCCAGTGTGGCGTCGACGGCGTAGAGCAGCACAGCCACTGCGGTCTCCGATCCGTCGGCGCCGGTGTCGGGAGAGAACGCGTATTTGCCGCTAGCGGTGATGCGCCCGAGCACGGCGCCGATCGGATAGGCGGTGCCGGTCAGCAGCGTGACAGTCTCGCGGGTGTAGTTAGGATTGACCTCGTATTTGAGGACATCGCCCATCGTGGGCGGTTGGGTCAGGACGGACATGAGATGGCTCCTGGGCTGGGGGCAAAAGAAAATCCCCCGCCGGGCAGGCGCGGCGGGGGATCAGGTGGGCGGTGCGTGATGGTGAGGCTGACGTTCAGCTTTTTGTTCCGGCCGAAGCGGCGCGCTTGGCGGCTGCGACGATCGGGCTCTCTTTCGCCAGTGGCAGGACGGGCGAGCGCGGGGCCGCGACGATGTCGCGGGCATCCGCAGCGGCGCTGGCGCGTTCCAGCACCAGGCGGCGCAGGGCCTCGGGGGCGGTGCCCTCGCGCAGGGCTTTCGCGGCATCGATCGCGATGCCGAGGCGGCCCGCCTGCGCGACAATCTCGGCGATCTCCGCCGCCGCCTCGCGAAGCTGCAGTGAGAGCTCTGCCAGATTGCCGGGCTGGGGCGCGGCATGGGCGGACGCCGGTGTTGCGGCAGCGCTCGGTTCGGCCGCTGCGGGGGACGGAGCCGGAACGTCAGGTGTGTCATCGGCGGCATCGGGTTCATGATAGTCGATTTCCGTCGTGTCGCTATCCGTGCCGGTGTCCGTGTCTTGACGCCTGTCGTCTGGGTCGTGTTCGGTGGCCATGTGTGCCTCCTGTTTGGGGTGGGATAGGGATGCGCGTCGGACGCGCGCGGGCGAAGGGATGGGGCTGCGCGCAACGCGCTGCCGGAAGGCGGTGAAGCCCCGCGTCAGATCGGTGATCTCGTCGGCGAGCCCTGCGGCAACAGCATCTGTCCCGCGGAATACTGCGGCCTCGGTCGCCAACGCAGCCTCCTGGCTCAACCTTCCGGTGCGGCCTGCGGCGACTGTTTCGGCGAACAGAAATCGCAGCACATCGATCTCGCGCTGGATATCGTCCTGCACGGCTTCGGGCAGAGGCTGGTAGGGATTGCCATCGACCTTGTGGCGTCCGGAATGCACCAGCGTCACGCGCACACCGTCCTGATCGAGCTGGCCGCTGAGATCGGCATGCAGCACGACGACCCCGATACTGCCGAGCGCGCCGGTGCGCGGCAGAAGGATGCGGTCGGCCTGAGAGGCGAGCGCATAGCCCGCCGAGAAGGCGTGTTCGGCGACGAAAGCCCAGACCGGCTTGCTACCCCGAATGGCACGAATGCGATCTGCAAGATCAAAGACGCCCGCAACTTCGCCGCCAAAGCTGTCGATTTCCAATGCGAGACCGCGCACGGCAGGGTCGCTGGCCGCCGCCTCGATCTGGGCGGCGATCCCCTCATAGCTGGTCTGACCCGAGGACTGACCGATCCAGCCGCCCCGGTGGATCAGCACGCCCGCGATCTCAATCACCGCAATCCCCTCCACCAGCGCGTAGGGCGCATCGCCGTGCTGGCGCAAGCGCTCAGTCAGGCCACCGGCGAGGATGCTGGCGCGCGCGGGCAGATGGCTAATGCCATCCAGCGTGTCGTGCCCTTCCGCCAGTTCGACCCGACGTCCAAGGATACGTGGTCCGAGGCCCGACAAAAACGCCATGGCCTTGGAGGGTTCGACCAGCAGCGGCGTATTGAAGGCGCGCGCGGCAATCCGGGCATGGAGCATTAGGTCTGGTCCTCGTCTGTGTGCGGGCGGCCCTCCGCGTCATCGATTGTTTCCGTGTCGTCGTCCCCCTCCGACATCGCCTGCACACCCTGCGCGGGCGAGCCGGGGCGGCGGAAGTCGAGGCCCAGCGCGCGCTCGCGGGCGTGTTCGGCGGCGATCTCGCGGTCCACCTGTTCGGCGTCGTAGCCGCGCTCGGCGATGGCCTGGGTGCGGGATTTGAGGCCCGCCTCGATCTGGGCGATCTCCGCATTGGCATCCTTCAGCGGATCGACCCAGTCCCATTTCGTCGGCAGCCAGTCGGCGGTGAGAAGCCGGGCGCGGTTGGCCTCGTATCGTGGCAGCGTCAGCGTACCCGACAGCACGGCCGCATCCATCCAGCGGGCCCAGACCGGTCGGCAGAGCTGGTAGACCATGACAGCATGCTGCCAGGCCGAAACGCGGCGGCGGAACTCGATCAGCGCCAGCCGCGAGTTGGAGAAGTTGCCCTTCACCATATCGTTAGCGAGATAGGGGTACGGGATGCCCAGCGCCGCGGATATCTGCAGCAGCGTACGGTACTGGAACGGCTCGTAGGTCCCACCGCTGTCGGCAGGCTGGCCGACGGTCACATCCTCGCCAGGATCAAGGCGCACGATTTGGCCGGGGCTGATCTCGACACCGTTAGAGATGTCGTCCTCCTCTGGTGGTGCCAGCGGGTTCTCCGGTGCGGGCGAGGTGACGAACATCGCATACATCGCCGCGACCTTCTTCCGGTCGAGTTCTGCATCGTCATATTGATCGAGCAGGAACAGCTTCACGATGGCGGGGGCGAGTTTCGACACACCACGCAGCTGGCCGCCTTCCACCGGATCGATCACGTGGATCACCTCGGAGGCCGGTACTCGGACGAATTCGCCCGCAAGCCCGGGATCGGTGCTGTCGCCCGGATGGCGGCGCAGGAAGTGATAGGCGACGCGCCGACCGATCCGGTCGAACTCGATCCCTTGACGGATCGCATTCCCGTTCGCAGCGGTGCCGGTCTGTTCCAGCGGCAGCATCTCGGCTGGCAGCATCTGCAGCTGCAGCGGTACGGTCAGCCCGTCGCTGGCGCGGCGCATCCGGATCCGGAAGAACACCTCGCCCGCAATGAATACTTCGCGCGCCGCGCGGCGCTGCAGGCCATAGAAGTCTGTCAGCCCTTCGGCATCGGCCTCGTCCGTCCAGTCGAGCCAGAGCCGCTGCAGCTCCTCCTTGCGGGCGGCATCGGTGATCTTCGAGATCGGCTTGATCCCGTCGCCCACGGTGTTGGCGGCCCAGCTTTCGACGGCGTTCACGGCGTAACCGTTGTTGCGCACCAGCCACCGGGCGCGTGCGGTGATGTCGGGCCCGCTGGCCGCGATCAGCGCGTTGACATGGGCGCGCGTCGCCCGGAACCCGCGCAGACGGCGGTGATGATGCCCCGCGTCGAACCCGCCGATGAACGCACCAAGGCGCTGCCGCCATGTCATCACAGATCCTTCACGGCGAAGGGGCGCAGGACGCGGCGACTGGTCTTTTCCAGCACTGCGATGCGGCGTTCGATATCGGCAATCGCCGCCGCCAGCTCTGCGTCCGACCCATAGGTCACGGTCTTGCCATCATAACTGACACTGCGCGTGCCGCTGTAGCGCGCGTTCAGCAGGGCGCTGTGTCGGGATTTCAGTTCGTCGAGGGTCATCGGGGGGCCATCATTCCATGTATTTCGGCGTGCTGATCTTCCAGCCGCGTCGGCGTGGGGCGGTGATCCGCCCCGCTTGAGGCTCACATGGCCCGTCGGTTTCGGGTTTGGGTGCTACTGGTACTGTCTCCACGCCCGCCTGCTTCTCCAACTGCCGCCACATCCGCTCGTCGAAGCGATCCGCGCCGAGGATCCAGGCGGCGGCGCGGGCATAGATCCGGGTGTCGAGCGCTTCGTTGCGCTCACGCATCTTCTGCCATTCCTGTCGGGTATAGCCGCGCCGGTCGCGGATCGTGACCAGCTGTTCGGCCACCAGCTGCTTGAGCCATTCGCTGTCGGCCCAGTCGGGCAGGTGGATCGTCCCCGCAGGCTCGGCCGTGCCCAGCGCGCGTTCCTCATCGCTTTGCCGCTCAATCCGCAGATAGCGATAGGTCTCAGCCTTGAAGGTCGCGGTGGCCACCGTCCAGAGCCGGGCCCCGCGTTTGAGCTTGCGCCCGTTCACCGTGGCGTCGACGAAGGTCGGGCCCGACACGGGCGTCGCACGGTTGAAGCCCTCGAGTCCCTTCACGGGCACCACCTGCGCGACACCCTGTTTACGGGCCCATGCATAGACGGCCGCCGACTCGTAGCCGGTGTCGACGGCCAGCTTCGCCAGTGTCATGACTGCACCGTTTTGGTGCACCCATGTCTGGCCCAGAAGCGCGGTGAGCCTGTCCCAACAGGCCGGATCGTCCGGCCCGCCTGGGATCACGATGTGATCGACAAGCCAGCTTTCCAATCCGCGACCCCAGGCCCAGACATCGACCTCGATCCGGTCCTTCTGCACATCGGCCCCGGCCGTCAGGAACAGCCCACCCGAAGGGATCTGCGCCGCAAATGCCGCGCGCCGGTCCGCCAGCCGCTGCCAGTCCGGGGCCTCGCCGCTCTCGATCCAGGTCTCACCGAGAAGCGTGTTGCGCGCGGCGCGCAGCATCTCGTCCGAGCCCTGCGCGGCCAGCCAGTCGCGCGCGATCTGCTCCCAGCTCTTCCAGCCGATCGGGGAATAGAGCGCAGATAGATGGAAGCCGATCGCGTTTGGATTGTTCGATACAGCGGTCGCGCGCCATTCACCGCGCTCGAGCATCTGCGTCTTGTGATGCTCCGCGATGGAGCGCTCGCAGCCCGCGCAATGATACACGGCCGTCTCGGGCTGCCCCTTGTCCCAGCGCAGGCGCTCGAACTGCAGCCATTGCCTGTGGCCGCAATGCGGACAGGGCACGAAGTAGCGCCGCTGGTCGGAGGCCTCGAACTCGCGCTCGATGCGCGACAGCCCCCGGATCGTTGGCGTCGAGACCATGAACACCTTGCGCCTATGCGCGAAGGTGGTGGTGCGGGCCTCGGCCAGCGTGACCGGATCGCCTTCCTCATCAGCGGATGCCGGATAGGCATCGACCTCGTCGAGAAACACATAGCGCGCGGGCATCGACCGCAGGCCGGTCGCCGAGTTTGCCCCTGTCAGCACCAGGATGCCGCCCGGGAACTCCTTGGACAGCATCGAGTTGCCTGCGTCGCGCGACCGGGCAGGCTTCACGCGCTCCCTCAGCGCGGCGCTGTCCTCGATCAGCGGGTCGATCCGGCCGCGCGAGGTCCGCTTGGCCATTTCGACTGTGGGCAGAACCGCCAGCATCGGCCCCGGCGCGTGATGGATCACGAAGCCGATCCAGTTGTTGCCGGCCTCGGTCGCACCGACCTGCGCAGCCTTCATGAAGCTGATGCGCTGTGCCGGGTGGCCGGGCGACAGCGCATCCATGATCTCGCGCAGGTAGGGCGTGCGCGTCGTGCGATACCGGCCTGGTTCCGCCGATGCGCGCGACGAAAGCCAGCGATGCGCATCGGCCCATTCCGAGACAGTCAGGTCCGGATCAGGCCGCATTCCCCGACGCCAGGCGCGCAGAATGTCCTCGGCGCCGTCGAAGCCGAGGTCGAGATCCTCGGTCAGATCATGATCATTATCACCTTCATGCAAGCGAGACCCGGAGGTCCGCGAGGGCGTCGAGCTGCTCTCTGACATGGGTTTCCAGCACCCTTTGCAGGATCGCAGTCTCGATCGTCACGGGTGTGCCCTGCGCCTTCTCCATTTCTGCGGACAATTGCGCGGCCATCAGGGCCGCGACACGGGTGGGCCATGTGACCCAGACATCGCGCTCCTGGCGCGCGAGGCGGAACACCAGCGTTTCTGCGCGCGACCGATCCACCAGCACGCCTTTCTTGCGCTGGATCGACAGCTGGCGCTCCTGCGCCTGGTAGACGGTGAGCGCGGTGCGCGCCTTCAGGTAGGACGTGCTGTCGCCGGGGCCTGAAACGGCGCCTTCGCCAGCGCCGTACCCACCCCGCGAGCGCAGCTGCTGATCGGGATCGGTCGTCGCCCCACGGCGTGCATCGGACGCCGCCGCGTTGATCGACCCATCGGCAAAGATCACCAGCCGACCGTTCTTGCGGGCCTTCTGCACCGCCCCGCGTGAGAGGCCGGAATGGACGGCATAGGCGCGCTCGGACATGCCTTCCATGACGCTTTCTTGGACCTCAACATATTGAAAATAAATAGGAAAGATAGTCTATTTGAGTTGATTACACTCTCCGATAGAGCGATTCCTGGTCTCAAGAAACGGGTGCATCGTGCGCCCCTCAGAGACGAATTGGAGAGAGCAAATGCGCGCACAGGAAAGAATGGGGCACAGCTCGATGAGCGACGGGTGGCGGGATCACACCAGCCCTGCGCAGGAGCGCGTGAACTGGGTGATGGATGAGGTGATGTCCGGACGGATGAGCCAGGAACAGGGGATGGTCGAGATGGCACGCGCCCACGAGATGATGCGCGAGGAAGCCCGCGACCGCACCACCCACACCGAACACCGCTGGGAGGACTGAGCATGGCGCGCCGCCGCAAACCCGTCGATCCGAATGCCGCCCGCGATGCCCTGCTCCTCGACATCGCCCAGCGCCACCTCTTTCTCGAGACGCTGGAGACCCGCAACCGCGACCGGCTCGATTTCCACGACACCGCTGTCTGGGCGATCCGCTCCGCGCTGGAGGCCGCATATGAGGCGGGGCGTCGCGCGGGTGAAGTCAGCGAACCGACACTCCAATCCTGAAGGGACATTGACCATGACTGCCATCACCACCATCCGGATCGATCATGCCACGCTGCCGGACCCGCTGAACCTCAAGGACCCCGACACCGCCGCCCGCCTGATCCAGACCGCGCTGCGCGACGAGAGCATCACGGCTGACGCTTCCGACGTGATCTCGCACATCAAGATCGAACTGCCGACCAGCCAGCTTGTCGCTGCCAGCGCAATGTTGGCCAACCTGCAGCTGATCTGAGGGCGACACACCATGACCACCCCCGATCCTGTTCAAGGCGAAAGGCCCAAGCTATGACGCACTCCCTTAACTGCCTGCCCAAGGGGGAGACGCTCGCCCTTCTGATCCGCCGCGAATGTGCCATCGGCTTCGACCTGCGCTTCTGCCGCAGCGTCGCTGTGTCCGAACACGACCTCGACACCGTTACCTGCGACCCGCCCGAGGCGGAGTTCGCCACCCTCTATGCCCTGACCGATCTGGGCGAGGCCATCGCGATCCATGATGTTGGCCTCACCAGCGCAGGGGCCGATGAGGTCGCCGCCGTCGCCCGCGCGCTGTTCGTCGCCATGGTCAACGCGCGCCGCGACCCGCCCGACGCCGCCCAGCGCCATGAGGCGGAGCAGGCGGCGCTCATCGATCCGGATCGCATCGCGTGATCCGCCGCGCGATCATAAAGCCATGATATTGCTCTGATTTGCCTACGATAATCGTCGCAACAGAGCGATTGTGATTGCACGGAAACGATGCAACTCAGCCAAGGAGTTCCCGAGATGACCCGCCTGAACCCGATCACCACCCCGCGCTTCGAGCTCCGCGCCGAGAAGGCGCGCCGGAACAAGGAAGCGGCCTTGAACGCCTTCATCGGCAAGAAGGCCGAAATCGACCAGATGCTCGCCCGTTTGCAGGCGCTCAGCGACGACCATTTTAACTGCCATCCCGACGAAGTGGGGTGGGCGATGGTCGGCACGCTCGAGCACTACGCCAGTTTGCTGAAGCGCATTTCTGACAGCGCCTTCGGCGAGGGCGAACACGCTCGCTGATCTCCGGCGCTGCCGGAACTCCTGTCGCGCGCCTGCGCGGCTTGGGGTCGTAGAAGGCCGGCGATGCTCGCGGCCACGACCCGGAGATGCCCCGATGCCCAAACTCACCGACACCCAGACCATCATCCTCAGCCGCGCCGCGACCCGCCCCGGCAATCTGGCCATGCCGCTGCCCGAAGGGCTGCATGGTGCCGCCGCGAAGATGGCTGTCACCCGAATGATCACCAATGGCTGGCTCGACGAGGTCGATGCAGATTTTCGCAAGGGCGAGCCGGTCTGGCGCGAGACAGGCGATGGTCATGGCACCACGCTGATCGCCACCGAGGCCGGGCTCGAGGCCATCGGGATCGAGCCGGTAGTTGCCAAGGTCACCAGCGCGCCGCGCAAGACGAAGCCGAAACCGGACGCCGAACCCGCCCTGACCGAGGTGTCCGAAGCCCCAAAGCCCGTCGCCATCCGCACTGGCACCAAGCAGGCGCAGATCATCGAACTCCTTCAACGGCCCGAAGGTGCCTCGATCAGCGAGATCGTCGAGGTGATTGGCTGGCAGGCCCATAGCGCGCGAGGCCTGATTTCTGGCGGGCTCAAGAAGAAGCTGGGCCTGCCCATCACCTCGGAAAAGATCGACGGACGCGGCACCGTGTACAAGCTCGACGCGGCCTGATCCCGAGATTCACCACCTTCGTTCAAACAGCCTGCGCAGCGCATAGCTGCGCAGAAGCGAGATCCCGGTGAACAGCGCGCCGATAGTCAGGTTCTCGCCGAGGCTCGCATGCAAGCCGAACCATGGAAACACCACGATCTGCGCGGCGACGGCCAGTGCAAAGCCCACAGCGACGTTGGCGATGGCCTCGATCAGCGACATGCGACGCGACTGAGTCATGCGCGTTTCTTCGACCGGCGCGCAGGCTTCTGGTCTTCCTCCTTCAACTCGACGCGATTGGCTGTCCGTTCGGTCGCCAGCTCCCAGCGGCGCACGGCCACGTCGCAATAGGCCGGGTCCAGCTCCACCGCGCAGCAGCGCCGTCCAGTTCGTTCTGCCGCGATCAACTGGGTGCCCGAGCCGCAGAAGGGCTCGTAGACCAGGTCGCCGGGATCGGTGAAGGCTGCGAGCACTGCCTCGACCAGCGCCACCGGGAACACGGCCGGGTGCGATCCGGCAGCACCCAGCCCGCCCTTGTGGCGCATGATGCGAAAGACGCTGTCCGGAATGCGATGGCTCTGGATCGCGTTGCCGGTGCCGGTCTTGGGTCTGACATGGCCGTCCATGGTGCGCAGGCCCCCGCCGCCGAGGGTTTCGCCCGCGTGCTTCGAGGGCACGGTCTTGTGCGGTTTCCGCGGGGCGCGGTTGAAGTGAAAGATGAACTCGTGCGACGGGGCCAGGCGGCCGTTCCAGTCGCCGGGCAGGCCGGGCCCCTGGTCCCACACATACCAGCCGAACCGCCGCCAGCCCTGCGCGCGCATCCACTCCACCCAGCCCTCCCAATACGGGGTCCACTCGCCATCGCGATGAACGAGGCCGAGGTTCACCAGCAGCTGGGCGGCCTCGGTCATCGGCGTGGCCGCAAAGACGCCCTGCATCAGGGCGTCCCAATCGCTGACCGTCTGCTTTGCTGTGCCGTAATCACGTTGCTGGGCATAGGGCGGTGAGGTGAACATCAACGACGCCTGCTCGCTCTCCATCAGCCTGGCCACGACATCCACGTCGGTGGCATCGCCGCAAATCAACCGATGCGCGCCCAGCGCCCAGATGTCGCCTGGCCGGGTGATCGGCTCGGCCGGGGGCTCGGGGATGGTGTCGGCGGTGTCGTCATCTATTGGCGCGCGGTCCTCGCCCCTGTCGTGCAGCAGCGCATCCAGCTCGTCCTCGGGGATGCCGATCAGCCCGAGGTCGAAATCCTCGGCCATCAACCCGCGCAGTTCCTCGAGCAGCAGGGCCTCGTCCCATCCGCCCATCTCGGTCAACTTGTTGTCGGCGATGCGATAGGCCCGCCGCTGCGCCTCGGTCAGATGTTCCAGCACGATCACTGGCGCCTCGCTCAGCCCCAGCTGCGCGGCAGCCAGGACGCGGCCATGGCCTGCGATAAGCTCGCCGTCGGCCGCGACAAGACAGGGCACGGTCCAGCCGAACTCGGCCATGCTCGCGGCGATGCGGGCGACCTGGTCGGCGTCATGGGTCTTTGCGTTGCGCGCATAGGAACGGAGCCGGGCCATCGGCCAGAACTCGATCTGACCCGGCAGAAGGGGCGCATTCATGCGGCCAGTCTCTTCGCCTTGAGGGCGTCGAAGGTCTCGCCAGTTTCAGCTAGTACCGCCTCCTGGCCCGTGAAGGATTGCCAGCGTTCGATGGCGACATCGACATAGGCCGGGTTCAGTTCGACCCCGAGGCAGACGCGACCTGTGGTCTCGGCCGCGATCAGCGTGGTGCCGGATCCCATGAAGGGTTCATAGACCGCCTGGCCGGGGCTGGAGTTGTTCAGGATCGGACGCCGCATGCATTCCACTGGCTTCTGCGTGCCATGCACCGTGTCGGCATCCTGGTCCCGGTTGGCGATCTGCCACAGCGTCGTCTGTTTACGGTCGCCCGCCCAGTGTCCTTTGCCCTTGGCGCGGACCGCATACCAGCAGGGCTCGTGCTGCCAGTGATAGTCGCCGCGGCTCAGGACGAGGCGGTCCTTGGCCCAGATGATCTGCGACCGGATGGCGAAGCCTGCGGCCACGAGGCTTTCGGCGACTTTGGCCGCATGCAGCGCACCGTGCCAGACATAGGCGACGTCGCCCAGGAACAGTGACCACGCCTCGCGCCAGTCAGCACGGTCATCGTTCAGCACCTTGCCGGTGCGCCTGGTCTTCGCCGCGCCCGCCTGGTTGCGCCAGGATGGATCGTATTCCACGCCATAGGGCGGGTCGGTCACCATCAGCAGGGGCCGCACATCACCCAGCAGCCGCCCGACCACATCGGCGGACGTGCTGTCGCCGCAGATCAGACGGTGCGACCCCAGCTGCCAGAGGTCGCCAACCACCGACACCGGCGTGACCGGTAGTTCCGGGACGTCATCCTCGCCCTCGACCGGGCCAGCTCCATCCAGTGCCTCTGGATCCTGCAGCAGGGCGTCGAGGTCATCGTCGCTGATCCCCAAAAGCGACAGGTCGAAATCCTCGGCCAGCAGACCCGCGATCTCGTCGCGCAAGATTGCCTCGTCCCATTCGCCCAGCTCGGTGAGCTTGTTGTCGGCGATCCGGTAGGCGCGGCGTTCGGCCTCGTCGAGATGGCTGAGCCGGATCACCGGCACGTCCTTCAGCCCCAGCAAAGTGGCGGCCAGCACCCGGCCGTGGCCCGCAATCAGCTCGCCATCGTCGGCCACCAGGCAGGGCACCGTCCAGCCGAACTTGGCCATGCTGGCGGCGATCTTTGCCACCTGGTCGCCGCCATGCATCTTGGCATTGCGGGCATAGGGGCGCAGCCGGTCGATCGGCCAGGTCTCGATCTGGCTCGGCGCGAAGACGAGGTCCATGGGGTGGGGCTCGGAATGTGGAGGGTGAGAAAGAAAGCGCCCGCGAGGGGGTTCCTCCGGGCGCTATTCTTCGATGGTTCTTTGCTACGTCAAGGGGGCTAGAAAAGTCAATGGGTTTTCCCGCCTGGAATCAATGCCTTCCGGTGGCTCGCCGCGACAGTGGTTTCCCAAGGTGGCTTCGGGTGCAAGTGGCTTCAGTCAGCTGGCTTCCCTGGCTTCCCTGGCTTCCGCAGAGAAATCCACTTCGCCAGCAGGGCTATCGCGTAAGCCTCTGAATATGAGTCAGAATTTCACCCGGGTCGGCGACGGTGGCTTCCGGGTGGCTTCCCCGGTGAAAAAGCCAGACGCTAGAAAACTGCCGCGCTAAGCCCCCCCGTATACGGATTTGGCGAGGGAGGAACCATGCCGGGGGGGGTCGTGTCGGTTCCGGCCCATTGCGGAACTTGATTGCTAGACCGTGATGCTGCGGTGCGGCCCGCCATT
>Ga0307975_1000063_pt1 | contig 54763 bp, 50 predicted proteins | sample OrgLakmetagen917_FD_201825 | JGI IMG/M metagenome (GOLD analysis project Ga0307975, IMG submission 201825) | Saline water microbial communities from Organic Lake, Antarctica - #917 | ecosystem: Environmental > Aquatic > Non-marine Saline and Alkaline > Saline | place: Antarctica: Organic Lake... | reverse complement strand
GAGACCGCAATGGCGGGCATGATGTTCTGCCGCCCTTGTCAGAGCGGCTGAAACAGGCACCCGTCTCGATGGACAAGAAGGCGTTTCAACGGCTCAAGAAGGGCAAGCTCGTGCCCGAGGCCAAGCTTGATCTGCACGGCATGACGCTGGAACAGGCGCAACCGGCGTTGAACGGGTTCATCCTGCGCTCGCATGCCTCGGGACGACGTCTCGTGCTGATCGTGACCGGCAAGGGCAAGGACCGCGATCCGGGTGACGCGGTGCCGGTCCGGCGTGGTGTTCTGCGCCATAACGTGCCGCAATGGCTGCGCATGGCGCCCCTGTCCGCGCTGGTGCTGCAGATCAGCGAGGCGCATCTCAAGCATGGCGGCGGCGGGGCGTATTACGTCTATCTACGACGTCCGCGCTAGCGTCGGCCGCGCCCGAACCACGCCGATTGTCATCATCAGCGTCGAAAACGCGAAATACCCCGCGATAAGGACGAACTGCGTCTCGATTCCCAGCCCGAGGTCGAGCGCCAGCCCGGTGATCCCCGGCCCCATGGCGGTGCCGAACACCATGATCGCGGTCGCCATCGCCTTGATCCGCCCCATATTCGCGGTGCCGTAGAACTCGGCCCAGAAGGCGTTGGGGACGATGCTGTTGGCCCCCGTGGTCAGCGCCAGAAAGATGAACCCGGTCAACAGCACCAGCGGCCCGTCCGAGACGGAAAACAGTGCGAACCCGATGATCGCCGGAAGCTGGATGAACGGCAGGACACGCCCCGTCCCGAACCGGTCGAGCGCGAACCCGGCCAGGAACATCGACCCAATTACCACGACCGTGTAGATCGGAAACATAGCCACGAACTCGACATGCGCGACCTGCTTGACCTCGGCGATATGCACCTGATGAAAGAAGAACGCGGTGTTGAACGCCGACGGCCCCAGCAGCGCGGGCACCATGAACCAGAACAGGAAATGCCGCAACGTCTGCCCGCGCGTCCACTGCACGCCGCCCATGCCGACCGACTGGCTGCTCTCGGCCCAGCTTTGCGGGGTGCGTTCGCGCCGCAACAACATCAGCACCAGTGGAATGCCCATGATCGCGATCATCGCAGCCACGACCCACAGCATGCGCCAGTCATAGACGATCAGCAATGAGACGAAGATCACCGGCAACAGCGACTCGCCCACGGCATTGCCCAGACTGGCGATCGACAGCGCCCGGCCCCGGCTTGCGATGAACCAGCGCGCCATCGCGACCACCGCAAGATGGCTCATCATCCCCTGCCCGGTAAAGCGCAGCATGAAGATCACCACCGGCAGCAACCACCAGACCGGGTTTAGCGCCATAAAAAGACAGGCCCCGGTCATCGTGACCAGCACCAGCGGTGCCAGCACGCGGACCCGGAACCGGTCGGTCAGCCCCCCGGCCCAGACCATCGCCAGCGCCGACGCGGTGGTGCCCATCGTGTAGATCCCGCCCCATTGCCCATGGCTGAGCGCGAACACCTCGCGGATCTCGCCCGCGAAGACCGAGATGAAATAGGTCTGCCCGAAACTGCTCAGAAAGGTCAGAAGGACCCCGGCGGCGAGCCACGGCGCATTGTCGCGGAGAAAGACGAGAATCGACATGCCATCTCCTCGCGTGAAACGCCGCCGATGAAAACCCGCGGCCACCGCCAGCCTCGCCACGACGCAAATCCGCCTTGGGGCTTCATCTTGCCAGAAATACTCGAAACAACGGTCCTGGCACGTGCACCCTTTGGCCCGTCTCTCACATCACCAGGAATTAACGGCTCAGGCCCCCATGCAGCGTCGGCACGTCCAGCGCGGCAAAGCCGTAATGGCGCAGCCAGCGCAGGTCGGAATCAAAAAACGCCCTCAGGTCGGGGATGCCGTATTTCAGCATCGCGATCCGGTCGATCCCCATGCCGAAGGCAAAGCCCTGCCATTGACCTGCGTCGATATGGCCGGCCTCCAGCACCTTGGGGTGGACCATGCCCGAGCCGAGGATCTCCAGCCAGTCGTCGCCCTCGCCCACTTTCAGCGTGCCACCCGACCACGAACACCGGATGTCGACCTCGGCCGACGGCTCGGTGAACGGGAAATGCGAGGCGCGAAAGCGCAGATCGACATCGTCGACCTCGAAGAACGCCTTGACGAACTCTTCCAGCACCCATTTCAGGTTGGCCATCGAGATGTCGCGGTCGATCGCCAGCCCCTCGACCTGATGGAACATCGGCGTGTGGGTCTGGTCGTAATCGGCGCGGTAGACGCGGCCCGGCGCGATCACCCGCAACGGCGCGCCTTGCGCTTGCATGGTGCGGATCTGTACCGGCGAGGTATGCGTGCGCAGCACATGCGGCGGGCGGTCGTCGCCACTGCTGCGATGCGTGTAGAACGTGTCCATCTCGGCGCGCGCCGGATGGTGGCTCGGGATGTTGAGCGCGTCGAAATTGTACCAGTCGCTCTCGATTTGCGGACCCTCGGCCACGGCAAAGCCCATATCGGCGAAGATCGCGGTGACTTCCTCTGTCACCTGGCTGACGGGGTGGATGGTGCCGGTGCGGCGCGGGCGCGCGGGCAGCGTCACGTCCAGCCACTCCTCGCGCAGTCTCGCGTCAAGTACGGCATCGGCAAGCGCGGCCTTGCGCGCCGCCAATGCGGAATTGATTTCGTCCTTGAGCGCGTTGAGCGCGGGCCCCACCGTCTGACGTTCCTCGGGGGTCATCTTGCCCAGTTCGCGCATCTTCAGGCTGATCTCGCCCTTCTTGCCGACCGCCTGAACGCGCAGCGCCTCGAGCCCGGCCTCGTCGCGGGCCTCGGCAATCGCCGTCAGGTACTTGCCCCTAAGATCGTCCATCGTGTTTATCCCGCTGGTGTCACGCGCGCAGTAGCCGTCCCGACGCCGGTGTGCAAGCACGAGACCGGTCAGGCGATATTGCGCAGCGAGGTTTCCACCGCATGCAGGAAGGAGCGGGCCGAGGACGACGCAGAGAGCAGCAGGTATTCATCGTCGCCACTGCGCAGTATCAGAACGCCCAGATGCTCCATCACGGTGCGTGCGGCATCGTCCACGCCAAAGGCGTTGGGGTGCAGGTCGATGGTGCAGATCCGTTCGAGCGCGCGCCGCGCCCCTGCCCCCGACAGGCCGAGCGCGACCCAGACATCCGTCTGATCGGTCGTGTAAGCCGCACCCTCCAGCCGCCCCGCGACCACAGGTTCGGCATCCGGCGTGGCATGGGGGAACACCGCGAAGGCCAGATCGGATGCCAGCCGGATCAGCCGCGTGTCCTCCGGGGTGATGACCGATTTGCCGATCTCGGGCAGGGCCACGCCATACGCGGCCTCAATCGCGTTCCGCGCCACATCTTCGTGCCCGAGGGGCAGCGCGATGGAGACCACCGCGAGATCGGCCGGCGCCCACAGGCGCACCCCGGCGATCACCATGTCAGTGCCCTCCAGCGGCGGCTCTGCCGTGAGGGTGAAATCAGCCACGCAACCGCTCTCCCTCGGGATCGACGAAATGGGGCGAAACGACCTCGACCTCGGTCTCGGTATCATGGATAGGGCTGACGGCGCGAAGGGTCTCGCCCATGCGTGCCTGCCCGCGTTTGAGAAATCCGAGGCCAATCGCATGACCCAATGTCGGGGAATGGGCCACCGACGACATCCAGCCCTGATCGTTGTCCATGTCGGCCACGTCTCCCCGCGTTATGAAATGCGATCCGGCGATCAGACGCGCGTCCGGGTCCACGGGACGCAAGCCCACCAGCCGCACGGCATCCTCGCGGATCATCTCGGGGCGTTGCGACAGGACATTGCCGATGCAATCCTTCTTCTGGCTGACCATCCGCCCCATGCCAAGGTTATGCGCCGTGATCCGGCCGTCCAGCTCGTTGCCCGCCGCGTGCCCCTTCTCGATCCGCATCACGCCAAGCGCCTCGGTGCCATAGGGACAGGCGTCAAACTCCTGTCCCGCCTGCATCAGGACGCCCATCATGGAGTTGCCATAGCGCGCCGGCACGGCGATCTCAAAGGCCAGCTCGCCGGAAAACGAGATGCGGAATAGCCGCGCCGGCGTGCCGCCGCACACGGTGACTGCGCCGCAGGCCATGAAGGGAAATGCCTCGTTCGAGATGTCGTGCTCCGCATCCACCACCTTGCGCAGCAGGCGGCGGGCATTCGGGCCGGCGACGGCGAACTGCGCCCAGCCATCGGTGGTGGAGATCAGATGCACGTCCAGATCGGGCCACAGGCATTGCCGCGCGAATTCCAGCCGCCGGAACACCGTCACGGCATTGGCGGTGGTGGTGGTCATCACGTAGTGATGCTCGGCCATCCGGGCGGTGGTGCCGTCATCCTGCGCCACCCCGTCTTCGCGCAGCATGAGACCGTAACGTACCTTTCCCACGGCCAAAGTCGCAAAGCCGTTGCAATAGACGCGGTTCAGAAACGTGCCCGCGTCGCGGCCCTGAATGTCGATCTTTCCCAGCGTGGTGACGTCGCAGACGCCGACCGAGGCGCGCGTCATCGTCACCTCGCGGTCCACCCTGTCGCGCCAGCCCGCCTCGCCCGGTCGCGCGAACCATTGCGCGCGCAGCCAGTTGCCGACCTCGACGAATGTCGCGCCATTGGCCTTGGCCCAATTGTGCGAGGGCGTCAGGCGGTAGGGGCGAAAGTGGCGGCCCCGCGCGCGCCCGGCCAGCGCCCCGATGGGCACCGGCGTGTACGGCGGGCGGAACATCGTCGTGCCGGTCTCGGGGATGGTCTTGCCGGTACACTCGGCCATGATCGCCAGCGCCGGGATGTTGGCCGTCTTGCCCTGATCGGTGGCCATCCCGAGCGTGGTGTAGCGTTTCAGGTGCTCGACCGCGCGAAAGCCTTCCCTGTGCGCTTGTTTCACATCCTTCACGGTCACGTCGTTCTGCAGATCCAGCCAGGCGCGCGCGCGGCTTTGCCGGACATGCCACATCGGCGCGCCCTCGCGCGGCTCGTCCTCGGCCTCGGGCAGCGGGGTTTTGTCCGCGTATCCTATGGAAATCGCAGCGTCGCGCCCCTCGCGCAGTGCCGCCGCCAGCGTCAGCGCGCCGTTCGCGGCCCCCACCACGACCATGCCCGGTGGCAGATCCCCGCCCGGCACGAAGGCCGCCAGATCGTCGCGCCATGCGGGCCGCCCGCGCTGATGGCAGGTCAGGTGCACGTTCGGGTTCCAGCCGCCCGACACGGCAAGGCAGTCCGCGTCGATCCTCTGCCCATCGGCAAGGATGATCCGCTGCAGCCCCTTGCGGCCCCGCGTATCGACGACAAGCCCGCCGCGCACATGCCGCGTGCCGGGCAGATCCACCGGCGCGGGCCGGTCGCGACTGTCGATCACCGCAGGCACCTCGACGCCGCTTGCGATCAGATCGGCGGCGGTGCGCCAGCCATCGTCATTGTTGGTGAAGACCGCCACGCGCTGTCCCGGAGTGACGCCCCAGCGATTGGCATAGGCGCGCACCGCCCCGGCCAGCATGATGCCCGGCCGGTCGTTGTTGCCGAAGGCGATCGGGCGTTCGGTCGCGCCGGCGGCCAGTACGGCGCGCGCCGAATAGATGCGCCACAGGATCTGCCGGGGCTTGCCGTCACTGCGCGCGAGGTGATCGGTGCACCGCTCCAGCACGCCGTAGATGCCGTGATCATAGGCCCCGTAGACGGTGCTGCGCGCCATCAGCCTCACATTGTCCATCGCGGCCAGTTCGGCGATTGCCTCGGAGGCCCACGCCGCACCCGCCTGCCCCGCGACCTCGAGCGTCTCGGCGTTGAGCCGCCCGCCCATGACGAAATCCTCGTCCGCGAGGATCACGCGCCCGCCTGCTCGCGCCGCCGTCAGCGCGGCCATGAGCCCCGCAGGCCCGGCCCCGATCACCAGCAGATCGCAATGCAGATAGCCCTTGTCGTAGATATCGGGGTCGTCGTGGCCCGACAGCCGCCCCAGACCGGCTGAGGCGCGGATGGCGGGCTCGTAGAGCTTTTCCCAGAAGGCGCGCGGCCACATGAAGGTCTTGTAATAGAACCCCGCCGCCAGGAACGGCGACAGCAGGTCCGTCACCGCCATCAGGTCGAAGTCCAGCGATCCGCGATGGTTCTGGCTGCGTGCCTCCAGCCCGTCGAAGAGCTCGGCGGTGGTGGCGCGGGTGTTGGGTTCCTGCGCCGCGCCATTGCGAAGTTCCACCAGCGCGTTCGGTTCCTCGGATCCGGCGGTGAAAATGCCGCGCGGGCGGTGATACTTGAAGGACCGGCCGACCAGACGCTGCCCGTTGGCCAGAAGCGCCGAAGCCAGCGTATCGCCGGGATGGCCGCGCATCGCGGTGCCGTTGAAAGTGAAGGGGAGCTCTGTGCTGCGGTCGATCAGGCCGCCTGCGATGCGGTTCGGCTGGCTCATCGTCCGCGACCCCGGGCGCGGGCGACGTCACGCGCGAGTTCGACACGGGTGATCTCGTGACTGAGCGTGTCGCGCGTCACCACCAGCCACGAGCGATCCCCCTGTTCGTGATACCAGAGTTCACGATGCGCACCGGCCGGGTTGTCGCGCAGATAGGCGTAGTCGTGGAAGCGTTCCGCAGCATTCTGGGCCTGCCAGTCGGGCCGGTCGATGAGCGACGCATCGCCGAGATAGACGAATTCGGCGGCATCGCGGGGGCCGAGAAGCGGGTGCGCGATGATCATGACGCCCGTCCTCCGGTCGGCGTGGTCAGTTGAGTATTTTTGGCAAGATGAAGTTGCATGTCCGTGCCCCTCAATGCAGGTTGGGCTGGTTGCCCATGCCCTTTTCGTCGATGAGATTGCCGCTGCGGAAGCGGTCGAGCCGCATTTGCGTCGCCACGGGGTGCGGGGTGTCGCGGGCGATGAGATGCGCGTAGCAGAACCCAGAGGCGGGGGTCGCCTTGAACCCGCCATAGCACCAGCCGCCGTTGAAATAGAGCCCGTCTATGGGCGTGCGGTCGATGAAGGGCGAGCCGTCCATCGACATGTCCATGATCCCGCCCCAGGAGCGCAGGAGCCGGGCGCGCCCGATCATCGGCATGATCGCCATGCCGCCTTCGGCGACATCCTCGACCACCGGCAGGTTGCCGCGCTGCGCGTAGGAGTTGTAGCCGTCGATATCGCCGCCGAAGACCAGCCCGCCCTTGTCGGACTGGCTGACATAGAAATGCCCCGCGCCGAAGGTGATGACGCCGGGAATGACCGGTTTGAGCCCTTCGGTCACAAAAGCCTGCAGGACGTGGCTTTCGATCGGCAGGCGCATCCCTGCCTTCTGCATCACCCGGCCCGAGGAGCCGGCGACGCAGACCGCCACCTTGGCGGCGCGGATCTGGCCGCGTGTCGTCTCGACGCCGTGGCAGCGCCCGCCTGCGATGTCGAATTCAGTGACCTCGCAATTCTGGATGATGTCGACGCCGCGCGCATCCGCGCCGCGCGCGTAGCCCCAGGCCACGGCGTCATGCCGGACGGTGCCGCCGCGCCGCTGGAAAAGCCCGCCCTTGATCGGAAACCGCGCATTGTCAAAATCGAGGAAGGGAAGCTCGGCGCGCAGCTGATCGGCATCGGCCAGTTCCGCATCCGCGCCAGCGAGCCGCATGGCATTGGCGCGGCGCACGAAGGCGTCGCGCTGTCCGTCGGAATGAAAGAGGTTGAGGATCGAGCGCTGGCTGACCATCGCGTTGTAATTGAAGTCCTGCTCCAGCCCCTCCCAGAGCTTGAGGGACATCTCGTAGAACGGTTCGTTGCCCGGCAGCATGTAGTTGGAGCGGATGATCGTGGTGTTGCGCCCGATATTGCCGGAGCCGATCCAGCCCTTTTCCAGCACCGCGATGTTGCGCAACCCGAATTCCTTGGCGAGGTAGTAGGCTGTGGCGAGGCCATGTCCGCCGCCACCGATGATGACGACATCATATTCGGGCTTCGGCTCCGGCTCGCGCCAGACCGGTCTCCAGCCCTTGTTGCCGGTCAGCCCCTCGCGGAGGATTCTCAAGGCGGAGTAGCGCATGGGATGACGTGTCCTGTGGGCCTGCTTCAGATGATCATGGCTGATCCGCGATTGATATACTTGTCTTGAAAAGTCATTTACATGCTTATTACGGTCATATGTCTTGAAAGCGGGTGCAAGATGCACAGAGTTGGGATTCTGCCGATCTCCGGTTTCGCCCTGATGTCGCATGCGTCGACCACCGAGCCGCTGCGCGCCGCCAATCTTCTGGCTGGGCGCATGCTCTATGACGTGGTCCACGTCGCGCCGACGCGAGATAGCGTTGCGAGCTCGGGTGCGGCGTCGGTCACGCCCGAGGCATGCTTTGCCGATGATCTCGCGCTCGACCATCTGTTCGTGATCGCCGGGGGTGATCCGGCCTTGTATCCGGACCGTGCCATCACGCCATGGCTGTCGCGGCAGGCGCGTTCAGGTGTGGTGATGGGGGGCGTGTCCGGCGGGCCTGTCATCCTGGCGCGGGCCGGGCTGATGCGAGAGCGGCGGATGACGGTGCATTGGGAATATGCCGCGGCCCTCGCCGAGGTGTCGCCCGATCTGCGGATCGAGCGCACGCTGTTTGTCATCGACCGCGACCGGATCACCTGTGCCGGCGGCACCGCGCCGATGGACATGATGCACGCGCTGATCGCCGCGCATCACGGCAGCGGCTTTGCCTGCGCGGTCAGCGACTGGTTCATGCATACCGAGATCCGGCCCGCCACCGGACCGCAACGCGCCAGTCTGGTGGAGCGGGTCGGCTGCCGCGTTCCCGCGATCCTCGACGCCGTCGAGGCGATGGAGCGCAATATCGCCGATCCGCTGTCCCTGCCCCGTCTGGCGCGGATCGCCGGTCTGTCGCCGCGCCAGCTCAACCGGGTGTTCCGGCAGCATCTGGGCGAGACGACGGGTGCCCGTTACCGGCGTCTGCGGCTGGAGCGGGCGCGCAACCTTTTGCGCAACTCCGCGCTGTCGCTGACCGAGGTGGCGCTTGCCACGGGTTTTGCCAGCTCGTCGCATTTCTCGCGCGCTTACCGCGAAGAATTCGGGGACCCGCCGTCGCGCTACCGCTCGTCCTGATCGGGGCGCTCGCGCAGCAGCTTTTCCAGCTCCGTCAGGCGCGTCAGCACCTCGTCGCGGTAGATATCCGTCTTTTCCGTGTCCTCGGCGTGGTGCGCGTCCTGCATCGAGTTGACGATCAGACCCACAAGCAGGTTCACCACCGCGAATGTGGTGACCATGATGAAGGGCACGAAGAACGCCCAGGCGTAGGGGAACTGCTCCATCACCGGGCGCACGATCCCCATCGACCATGATTCCAGCGTCATGATCTGGAAGAGCGAATAGGCCGAGCTTCCCAGATCGCCGAACCATTGCGGATAGGCGTCCCCGAACAGCTTGGTCGCCATGACCGAGCCGATATAGAACAGCATGCCCATCAGCAGGAACACCGAACCCATGCCCGGCAGCGCGTTGACCAGCCCCTCGACCACGCGGCGCAGCGAGGGTGCGACCGACACCACCCGCAACAGCCGCAGGATGCGCAGCGCGCGCAGCACCGACAGGCCCTGCGAGGCCGGCACGAGCGATATGCCCACGATGACGAAATCGAAGATGTTCCAGCCGCGGCTGAAGAACCCGACCACGCCGCGGGCATAGAGCTTGGCCGCGATCTCGACCACGAAGATCGACAGGCAGATCGTGTCGAGCAGGGTGATCACCTCGCCCGCGCTGTCCATGATCGGGTCGGAGGTTTCCATGCCGAGGATCGCGGCATTGAACAGGATCACACCGAGGATGGTGTTCTGGAACAACGTGGAGTCTATTATGGTGCCGATGCGGCTGCGAAATGTCATGTCCTGCCTGTCGGGTTCTGCTGCGATTTGGCGTCATGTGGGCGCGCGACACGCGCGCCGCAAGCGGCGGCCCGCGGTCTCAGGCCTTCTGCAGCATCCGCCCCAACGGACGCCCGCCGAGGATGTGCAGGTGGTAATGCGGCACCTCCTGCACGCCGTCCGACCCGGCATTGGTGATCGCGCGAAACCCGGCCCCGCCGGAGCCGAGATCCACACCGGTCATCCGGCAGATCTCGGCCACGGCACGGTTGAAATCCACGATCTCGGCATCGGGCGCCTCGGCCGCGAAATGGTCGTAGCTGACATAACGCCCCTTGGGGATCACCAGCACATGCACCGGGGCCTGTGGTTCTATGTCCTCGAAGGCCAGCGTGTGATCGGTGTCCAGCACGGTCTTGTTGGGGATCTCGCCGCGCAGGATCTTCGCGAAGACGTTCTGATCGTCATAGGTGTAAGGCATGGGTGTCCTCAATCTGTGAAGAGTTGGTCGATTCGTGCGATCTCCTGCGCGCTTTCCGGCGGGATATCAAGGAAACGTGCCAGAAGACCCGCATCGCGGGCGCGGTCGTCGCTTTCGCGCAGGATGATGTGATTGTCGAACCGGGCGTCACGGATCCGGTCGCTTTCATGCAGGAGGTCGCCGCGGATGGTGGGCAACAGCCGATCCAGCGTTTCGGGGCGCGCCTGCGGGCCGGCGAGCCCCAGACGCATCGCGTGACCGGCAAGGTCGCCTTCGGAAAACCGGCACTGGATTTCGAGGATCCGCGTGGTCGACCGGTCACTGCAGAAGTCCTGCAGCAGGTCGATACTGGCCGGATCGATGCAGATCACCATCCGATCCGAGCCGTAATAGTCGAAGAGCATGCGCATCAGCGTGCGGCGATGGCGGGTGCGCTTGCCGATCGAGGTCTCGATGCCGCCGAGATCGGGCAGTGCTGCGGTCTGCTCGTTGAACAGGTATCCGACGGTCGGCAGGTCGGTGACCTCTTCGACATGCTGCAACAGGTGCCTTGCGACATGCCATTTCTTGCAGACCACGATCATCAGCACCCGGTCGCGACCCAGGCTGGCATCGGTATCCCAGAAGCGTGGTGCGAAACGCCGGCCCTCGCGCCCCCGCCGGGTGAGGAACGAAAACAGGCTGCGGCCCTCGTTCGAGATCTCGAACCGCGCATCGTCGTCGTGGTAAAGATCGCCGAGACGGCGCTTGAGATCATCCGCCTCGGGGCTGATCTTGCGCGCCAAAAGACAGTCCTGACCAAGCAGCATGTCGTAGTGGTCGTTGTAGAACGTCACCGGCAGACCGTAATCGCTGAACAACAGGAAGGTCAGCGGGCGGGTCTCGATCTCGATATCGGGGATCAGGTGCCGCACGAGGGTCTGGAAAAAAGTCTCGTCGGGTATCCATGTGGTGCGGAAGAATCGCACCACATCGCGCCGGTGCCGGGTGAAATCGAGGATCGCCTCGACGCTGCGCCGGCGCAGGCACCACCACTGGCTTCCGATCTGGAGCTCGATGTCATCGGGCACGGCGCGGGCCAGACCGAGGGCGCGTTGCAGGTGGAACGCGGCGTAGAAGCGTTTCGGCTGTGTCCGCTCGTTGAAGACGTGGCGATAGATCAGGCGGTCTTCCTTCATCCCGGTCCGGATCCAGTCGCTTTCGAAATAGTCGAAGCTTTCGATATGATCGACATCGCGCGCATCGAGCAGATCATGCATGTAGGCGCTCGATTTGATCGGCGCGCAGGACTCCGAGATGATGTAGAAATGCGTGGCGTCCGGAAAGCCGTCGATCGCCGCCTCGAGCGCGTGCAGCGTCGCCTGCACGAGCGACCATTCCCCCCACCCGCATCTGACACGCTTCGCCGCGAAGGTCACGTTCGGGTTCCGGCCGAGCGCGCGGCGTATCTTTTCATACGCCTCGGCCGGGGCGCGCGCGTCGAAATGGATCGCCATGCAGTCGCCCGACGCGGTCAGCATCCCGGCCTGGCGGATGATCGCCTCGGGGGTCTTGTGACAGAGCAGGATGAACGCGATCTTGGCCATATTAAAATCCGAGACGCCCTTTCTTCAAAGTTCGTTTATAGTAATATCCACGAAAATCATCTGGATAAACAGGTGTCTCCGGGTCCTGGATCGGATCCCGTGGCATGTCAGCCCGTGCGAGGATGCGCCGGGGCAGAGAAAGGCGATGGAGATGGGGTTTCCCGGCACATGGATGACGACAAGCGAAAGCGTGGTGTACCGCGTGGTGCCGAAATGCGCCTGCTCGACCATCGGGCAGATCCTGTATTATTCCGATCATGGCGCGTTCTACGACGGCGATATCCACGACGCCACCACCGGTCTGCGCAAATGGGCGCTGGAGGACAGCCGACAGCCGATCGCGCGCAATGTGCGCAATCACACGTCCTACGCATTCACCTGCGTGCGCAACCCCTATACCCGCATCCTGTCCTCGTTCTTCGACAAGATCTGCGGCATTCAGCGCAACGGCCGGCGCTATCGTGGCAAGCTGGTGCCCACGATCATCCAGAAATACGGCATCGAGGTCGGGGGTGAGGACGGGACGGAGGAGTTCGACCAGATCAGGAGCTTTCGCCGCTTCCTGTTGTTCGTGCGCGACACCATTCGCTGGAAGCGCCCGATGGAGCCCGATATCCACTGGTCGGCCATGTCGGGCCATGTCTCGACCTTCATCGTCAATGGGGGCAGATATGACCGGATCATCTGGACCGAGGACTTCATCCACGGCATGGGCACGGTCCTTCAGGCGCTGGACACGCCGCATCGGGTCGACCTCGCGACCATTCAGCGATTCAACGAATCCGGCGGGCATGGACCGAGGCGCGCGCATCCCGTGGAGGCGTATTTCGACGACCTGTCGATGCATCTGGTCTACGAGATCTACAAGCGCGATTTCGAGGTCTTCAAATATGATTTCGCCAACCCGGCCAACCGCCAGCCCACCGGCGAGATCGATCTTGACGAGGTTCATGCGAAATTGGGGGACTGATGCGGGTTTGACCTGAATGTGCGCCTGCGGCGCGCAGTGTGTCTCGACTGCGCCCTGCGGGCTCCGTCTCGGGGGTGGCGCTGCCGTTTCTGGCTCGGGCGCGTGATGCACCGGTTGGGATCGGGGTATTTTCGCCAGGAAAAATGCAGGATCCGGGCCAGCGGGGCTTGCATTCCCGGCCGTGGTGCGTAGAAGCCGTGTCAGACATGCGCGTGTTGCCCGCTCCGGCACGATCCATCCCCCGCAACCCCGGGGCCCGGTCGGGTATACGCGTGATAACAGTATATACCGAACCATGAAGGGGTCCGAGCCAGATGGCCAATACAGTTCAATCGAAAAAACGCGCCCGCCAGAATGAAAAGCGCTTTGCCGTCAACAAGGCGCGCCGGTCGCGGATTCGCACCTACCTGCGCAAGGTCGAGGAGGCGCTCGCCTCTGGCGACAAGGAGGCCGCGGCGGCCGCCCTGCGCACGGCGCAACCCGAATTGATGCGCGGCGTGACCAAGGGCGTGTTCCACAAGAACACCGCGGCGCGCAAGATTTCGCGCTTTGCCTCGCGGGTGAAGGCACTCGGCTGAGCGCGCTCGTCAAACCCTTGAATTTCAAAGGCACCGCTTCCCCGGCGGTGCCTTTTGCATTTCGGGCTTTGGTCACATGCCCGGATTCTTTTCATAGAAAGCTGCTGTCAAGCGCAATGATAAGTTGCCCGGCCACAAGGGACGTTGCTAGTTTCGTGCAGCGATTCACGCTTGGGGGGACAGGCTGTACCGAACGCGGGATGATGTGATCCTGCCTTTTGGCGGTGTATTGAAGGCGCCGGCCGTGTCCATGACGATGTGTTCCAAAGGCCTGGTGCCGGGATTGCTTTTGGTCCCGACCGTGGCTTGCGGAACGGAATGACGACTTGAAGATGGTCCGGTCGACCGTTGCACCCGTGCAGCGGCTATCCGGGGTATTGCCCCTTACGTCAATCGCACGACGACGTAGCGATCACGCGTGGTTCAGCCCTCGCGGGTGACGGTGACAGTATAGCGGAAACGGGGTAGCATGACGCAGGATCAATGGGGCGAGTTGAAGAAGAAAATTCAACAATCCATCGGGCACAGCAATTTCAGGAACTGGATCGAGCCGCTGGAATTCGCGGATGTGACCGAGGGGGCGGCGGTCTTCGAGGTGCCTACCAGCTTCATCGGCAATTACGTGGCGCGGCATTTCGGGGATCTGATCCTTTACCAGATCTCCAGTGTCGATCCCGATGTCCGCAAGCTCGACTTCCGGGTCGCGGCCAACTGTGCGGCGCGCCCTTCGCAGCCCGAGACCCCGCGCTCCGCGGTGGCACCGCAGCCCGCGCCACGCGACGCCATCCTGCCGTCGGCACCGCTGGATGACCGCTTCCGGTTCGAGACATTCGTCGTCGGCAAGCCCAATGAGCTTGCGCATGCGGCGGCCAGGCGCGTGGCCGAAGGCGGGCAGGCGACGTTCAACCCGTTGTTTTTCTATGGGGGTGTGGGCCTTGGCAAGACGCATCTGATGCATGCCATCGCCTGGGAGCTGACCACGACCTGCCCGGATCAGCACGTGCTTTACCTCTCGGCCGAGCAGTTCATGTACCGCTTCGTTCAGGCCTTGCGGGATCGCAAGATGATGGATTTCAAGGAGATGTTCCGCTCGGTCGATATCCTGATGGTCGATGACGTGCAGTTCATCGCCGGCAAGGACAGCACGCAGGAGGAGTTCTTTCACACGTTCAACGTGCTGGTGGACCAGAACAAGCAGATCGTGATTTCCGCCGACCGCGCCCCCGGTGAGATCGCCGGCCTCGAGGACCGCATCAAGTCGCGGCTGCAATGCGGGCTTGTCGTGGATCTGCACCCGACCGATTACGAATTGCGCCTCGGTATCCTGCAATCGAAGGTCGAGCGGCACCGCGAACAATATCCCGATCTGCATCTCGACGCCGGCGTGCTCGAATTCCTCGCGCACCGGATCAGCACCAATGTGCGCGTGCTCGAGGGCGCGTTGACGCGGCTTTTCGCCTTTGCGTCGCTGGTGGGCCAGCCGATCACCATGGAGCTGACGCAGGATTGTCTGGCCGATGTCCTGCGCGCCTCCGAGCGCAAGGTCTCCGTCGAGGAGATCCAGCGCAAGGTGTCGGACCATTACAATATCCGCCTGTCGGAGATGATCGGCCCCAAGCGCCTGCGCGCCTTTGCGCGGCCGCGGCAGGTGGCGATGTATCTTTGCAAGCAGATGACGAGCCGTTCCCTGCCCGAGATCGGTCGCCGCTTTGGCGGGCGCGACCACACCACCGTGATGCATGGCGTGAAACGTGTCGACGAGCTGCGTATCCAGGATGCGCAGATCGCCGACGATCTGGAAATCCTGCGCCGGTCTCTCGAAGGATAACGGTGCCGCCAGTGTTGCAGGGCCGTTCCATGTGTCCGGAGATACCGGATTTCGCCCGGATTTCGTGATAAATCGCTTGAGCCGCGTTCGGAAATTGCTACCGTGCCCCTCCCGGCGCGAGACCGGCATCTGACAGGAGCGAGGGTATGAAATTCAGCATCGAACGCGGCACGTTGCTCAAGGCCGTGGCACAGGCCCAGTCCGTGGTCGAGCGGCGCAACACCATTCCGATTCTCGCCAACGTTCTGATCGAGGCCGAGGGCGAGGCGGTGCATTTCCGCGCCACCGATCTGGATATCGAGGTGGTGGACCGTGCGCCCGCTCAGGTCGAGCGGGCCGGGGCCGCGACCGTCTCGGCGGTGATGCTGCACGAGATCGTGCGCAAGCTGCCCGATGGCGCGCTGGTCTCGCTGGCCGATGATGGTGTGTCGGGGCGTCTGACGGTGCAGGCGGGACGCTCGCATTTCAACCTCGCGACGCTGCCGCGCGAGGATTTCCCGGTCATGGCCTCGTCGGAATATGCCAGCAATTTCGCCGCCCCCGCGCCGGTGCTGCGGCGGCTGTTCGACAAGTCGAAATTCGCGATCTCGACCGAAGAGACGCGGTATTATCTCAACGGTGTCTACCTGCACGTGGCAGAGTCTGAGGGTACGCATGTGCTGCGCTGCGTGGCCACCGACGGGCACCGGCTGGCCCGGATCGACGCCGATCTGCCCGAGGGGGCCGCCGACATGCCCGGTGTCATCGTGCCACGCAAGACCGTCGGCGAGTTGCGCAAACTGCTCGAGGATGACGACATGGAGATCGCGGTGTCGGTGTCCGAGACCAAGATCCGCTTTGCCACGCCCGATATCACCCTGACCTCCAAGGTGATCGACGGGACGTTTCCCGATTACACCCGCGTCATTCCGCAGGGCAACACCCGCCGGATGGAGGTCGACGCCGCCGAGTTCGCGAAGGCCGTCGACCGGGTGGCGACGGTCAGTTCCGAACGCTCTCGGGCGGTCAAGCTGGCGATCGACGAGGACCGGCTGGTGCTGTCGGTCAACGCCCCCGACAGTGGCGCCGCCGAGGAAGAGGTGGTCGTGGCTTACGGCGACGAGCGGCTGGAGATCGGGTTCAACGCGAAATACCTGCTGGAGATCGCCAGCCAGGTGGATCGCGAAAACGCGGTGTTCCTGTTCAACTCCTCGGGCGATCCGACGCTGATGCGCGAAGGCGATGACACGACGGCGGTCTATGTGGTCATGCCGATGCGCGTGTGACATCTGTCGCAGCCTCCGGCGGGAGTATTTTTGGCAAGATGAAAGGGCCGTGAATGGCCGGCCTTCACCTGTCGGACCTGAGCCTGTCGCATTTCCGGTCGCACAAATCGGCGCGGCTGGTCTTTGATGCACGACCGGTCGCGATTCATGGTCCCAACGGGGCGGGCAAGACCAACCTGATCGAGGCGGTGTCGCTGTTTTCACCCGGGCGCGGGCTGCGGCGTGCCTCCGCACAGGAGCTGGCGCGGCGGCCCGAGGCGCTTGGCTGGAAGATCACCGGGACGCTGCGGTCGGCGGATCGGGTGCACGAGGTCGAGATCCTGTCCGAGGCCGGGGCCGCGCGGCAGGTGCGCATCGACGGCAAGCCTGCGGCACAGCTTGCGCTTGGCCGGATCGCGCGGGTGCTGTGGCTTATCCCGGCGATGGACCGGCTGTGGATCGAGGGGGCGGAGGGGCGCCGCCGATTTCTCGACCGCATGACGATGAGCTTTCTGCCCGGTCATGGCGACGTGTCTCTGGTCTATGAAAAGGCCATGCGCGAGCGCAACCGCCTGCTCAAGGATCAGGTGCGCGACGGGCATTGGTATATCGCGCTGGAGCGGCAGATGGCCGGGGCCGGGGCCGAGATCCACGCCAACCGGAAAACGGCCCTCGCGCGGATCATGGAGGCGCAAAGGCAGGCCGAGACGGTGTTTCCCACCGCAGAGCTGGATCTGACGCAGACCGAGGGAGAGATGCCCGAGACTGAAGGCGACCTGCGCGCGGCATTGGCCGAGAGTCGCTTTCGCGATCTGGTGGCCGGGCGCAGCCTCGTCGGGCCGCATCGCGCCGATCTTTACGGCAGCTATGCCGCCAAGGGGGTGCCGGCCGCCGAGTGTTCGACCGGCGAGCAGAAGGCGCTGCTGGTGTCGCTGATTCTCGCCAATGCGCGCGCGCTGGCCCGCGACTTCGGGGCGCCGCCGATCCTGCTGCTCGATGAGGTTGCCGCGCATCTTGACGCGGACCGGCGTGCTGCGCTTTACGACGAGATTTGCGGGCTGGGTGCGCAGGCCTTCATGACCGGCACGGGACCCGAGCTTTTCGCGGATCTAGGCGGGCGGGCGCAGCATGTGCACGTCACCGACAGTGCCGGCCTCAGCCATATCACACAGGAGCCCCGCCCATGACCCCGCAGCGCGTGACCCTTATCACCCTTGGCGTCGCCGATCTCGACCGCGCCCGCGCGTTCTACGCCACCCTCGGCTGGACCCCCGCCGAGGCGCTGGACAAGGTCGCCTTTTATCAGATGAACGGGCTGGTGCTGGGCCTCTTCGGCAAGGCGGATCTCGCCGCCGATCAGGGCCGACCTGATGCCGTGCTCGGCACCGGGGCGATTACGCTGGCGCAGAATTTCGCGACCGAGGCCGAGGTCGACGCCGCCTACACCACCGCGCTCAAAGCCGGGGCCACCGCGCTCAAGTCCCCGGAAAAAGTGTTTTGGGGCGGCTACTCCGGCTATTTCGCCGATCTTGACGGCCATGTCTGGGAATTGGCGATGAATCCGTTCTGGCCGCTCTCGCCCGATGGAGGCCTGACCCTGCCCGAGGCCCAATGACCCTCGCGGCTGCCGATCTCGGGCTTTACACGCTGGCGATCTTCATCCTGTTCCTGACCCCCGGTCCGGTCTGGCTGGCGCTGGTGGCGCGGGCGATGTCGGGGGGTTTTCACGCCGCATGGCCGCTCGCCCTCGGCGTGGTGGTGGGCGACGTGCTCTGGCCGTTTCTGGCGATCCTCGGGGTCAGCTGGATCATCTCGGTGTTTTCGGGGTTCATGCTGGCGCTGCGCGTCCTTGCCACGCTTATGTTCGTGGGCATGGGGATCCTGCTCATCCGTAACGCGGATCGTACCATCAGCGCCGACAGCCGCCTGACGCGCCCCGGTATCTGGGCGGGATTCATGGCCGGCCTCGCCGCGATCCTCGGCAACCCCAAGGCGGTGCTGTTCTACATGGGCGTGCTGCCGGGCTTTTTCGACCTGTCGCGCATCACGCCCCTGGACATGGCGGCGGTGGTCGGGATCTCGTTTTCGGTGCCGCTGATCTGCAATCTCGCGCTGGCGCTTTTCGTGGACCGGATCCGGGGTCTGATCACCTCGCCGGGGGCGCTGCGGCGCACCAATGTCGTGTCCGGTGTCCTGCTGATTCTCGTGGGGCTGATCATTCCCTTCACCTGAGCGCGATGTGCCGCAAAATATGGCGGTTGGGCGTGACATTCCCCGCGATGAACCGTATAAAATCAAAAAGATATGAAGGAACGCACGCATGTCCGAACCCGCCATCGCGCCAGAAGAATACGGTGCCGATTCCATCAAGGTTCTCAAGGGGTTGGAGGCTGTCCGCAAGCGTCCCGGCATGTATATCGGCGATACCGATGACGGGTCGGGTCTGCATCACATGGTCTACGAGGTCGTGGATAACGGCATCGACGAGGCTCTGGCCGGTCATGCCGACGCCGTCAATGTGACGATCCACGCGGATTCCAGCGTGTCGGTCAGCGATAACGGCCGTGGCGTGCCGGTGGATATCCACGAGGAAGAGGGCGTGTCCGCCGCCGAGGTCATCATGACCCAGCTGCATGCGGGCGGCAAGTTCGACCAGAACTCCTACAAGGTTTCAGGGGGTCTGCACGGCGTCGGCGTCTCGGTCGTGAACGCGCTGTCCGACTGGCTGGAACTCAGGATCTGGCGCAATGGCAAGGAGCATCTCGCCCGGTTCGAGGGGGGCTTTACCACCGAGCATCTGCACGTGGTAGGCGATGCGGATGGCCGCAAGGGCACCGAGGTGCGCTTTCTGGCCTCGACCGAGACCTTCAGCAATCTCGAATACAGCTTCGAGATGCTGGAAAAGCGCCTGCGCGAGCTGGCCTTTCTCAATTCCGGCGTGCGCATCATCCTGCGCGACGAACGCCCCGCCGAGCCGCTGGAGGCCGATCTCGTCTACGAGGGCGGTGTCAAGGAATTCGTGCGGTATCTGGATCGCCACAAGACGCCGGTTATGCCCGACCCGATCTTCATCACCGGCGAGCGTGACGGGATCACCGTCGAGGTCGCGATGTGGTGGAACGACAGCTATCACGAGACGGTGCTGCCCTTTACCAACAACATCCCGCAGCGCGATGGCGGCAGTCACATGGCCGGGTTTCGCGGCGCCCTGACCCGCACGATCAATGCCTATGCCCAGACCACCGGCATCGCCAAGAAGGAAAAGGTCAGCTTTACCGGCGACGATGCCCGCGAGGGGCTGACCTGTGTCCTGTCGGTCAAGGTGCCCGATCCGAAGTTTTCCAGCCAGACCAAAGACAAGCTGGTCAGCTCCGAGGTGCGCCCGGCAGTCGAGGGGCTGGTCAACGAAAAACTGGCCGAGTGGTTCGAGGAAAACCCGCAGATCGCCAGGAATGTCGTCGGCAAGATCATCGAGGCCGCGCATGCCCGCGAGGCGGCGCGCAAGGCGCGTGATCTCACCAGGCGCAAGAACCCGATGGACGTGAACTTCCTCGCCGGCAAGCTCAAGGATTGCTCGTCAAAGGATCCGTCCAAGACCGAGCTTTTCATCGTCGAGGGGGATTCAGCGGGCGGCTCGGCGCAGACCGGGCGCGACCGGGGGACGCAGGCGATCCTGCCGCTCAAGGGCAAGATCCTGAATGTCGAGCGGGCGCGGTTCGACCGGATGCTGGGCAGTCAGGAGATCGGCAATCTGGTGATGGCCCTCGGTACCGGCATCGGGCGTGACGAGTTCGACATCTCGAAGCTGCGCTACCACAAGATCGTGCTGATGACCGATGCCGACGTGGACGGCGCCCATATCCGCACGCTGCTGCTGACCTTCTTCTACCGGCAGATGCCCGAACTGATCGAGGGCGGATATTTGTACATCGCGCAGCCGCCCTTGTACAAGGTGATGCGCGGCAAGTCCGAGGTCTATCTCAAGGATCATCCGGCACTCGAGGATTACCTGATCGATCAGGGCACCACAGATGCCGCGCTGCGTCTTGGCAGCGGCGAGGAAATCGCCGGCCCGGACCTTGTGCGCGTGGTTGACGAGGCGCGGCAGGCCAAGCGCATGCTGGACTCGTTCCCGACGCATTACCCGCGTCACATTCTCGAACAGGCCGCCATCGCCGAGGCGTTTCTGCCCGGTCGTGTGGATGCCGATCTGCAGGGCGTGGCCGATACCGTGGCAACCCGGCTCGACACGATCTCCAACGAGTATGAGCGCGGCTGGCAGGGACGCCCGACGCAGGATCAAGGCCTGCGCCTGACCCGCGTCGTGCGCGGCGTCGAGGAAGTGCGCACGCTCGACGGACCCGTCCTGCGCGGTGGCGAGGCGCGCCGGCTTGCCCAGATCACCACGCAGCTGCGCGAGGTGTACCGCGAGCCGGCCACCCTTGTGCGCAAGGACCGGGGGCAGGCCATCCACGGCCCGCTCGACCTGCTTGCCGCCATCCTGAAGGAAGGCGAAAAGGGCCTGACCCTGCAACGCTACAAGGGTCTGGGCGAAATGAACCCCAATCAGCTTTGGGAGACGACGCTGGATCCCGAGGCGCGCACGTTCCTTCAGGTCAAGATCGACGATGTGGCCGAGGCCGACGATCTTTTCACCAAGCTGATGGGCGATGTCGTGGAGCCGCGCCGCGAATTCATCCAGTCCAACGCGCTCAATGTTGCGAACCTGGATTTCTGAGCCACAAGACGGCTTTCGGTGCCCCTTGCAGGCGTGACGCGGGGGCTGCCCCTTGACCCTTCGGTCGGTGAGCGCCTTATCGGGTGGGTGTGACACGAAACCGGAGGGTCGGCATGGCCGCGCAGGATCACGTGACAGTATTCATCGACGGCATGCATTGCGGGTCGTGCGTCGGGCGGGTCGAAGCGGCACTGCGCGCGGTTGACGGGGTCGGTGATGCCTCGGCCAATCTTGCCTCTGAATCCGTTCGGATCGACATGCAAGGCGGCACCGACCTGCACGCTATCGCCGAGGCGCTGGAGCGGGTCGGCTATCCGCTGCGCCGCCAGACCGCGCGGCTGAGCGTTTCGGACATGTCCTGTGCGTCCTGCGTGGGCCGTGCGCAAAAGGCGCTCGCCAATGTACCGGGCGTTCTGCAGGCCGACGTGAACCTCGCCTCCGAGACGGCCACCGTGCGCTATGCCGAAGGTGTGACCCGACCGGGTGACCTGATCGCGGCGGCGCGGAAGGCGGGATATCCGGCCGAGATGACAGTCGCCGGCGACAGCGCAAACAGCGCGGATCGCAAGGCGGACGAGGCGCGGCAGATCTTTCGCAAGACGGTGATCGCGGGCGTGCTCGCGCTGCCCGTCTTCGTGATCGAGATGGGCGGTCATGTGATCCCCGGCCTGCAGGGGCTGATTCACGCCACGATCGGCCAGCAGGCAAGCTGGCTGGTGCAGTTCGCGCTGACCACGCTGATTCTGGCCGGGCCGGGGCGCATGTTCTACGCCAAGGGGTGTCCGGCGCTGTTGCGCGGTGCGCCCGACATGAACAGCCTTGTCGCGGTCGGCACGGGGGCTGCGTATCTCTATTCCGTCGTGGCGACCTTCCTGCCCGGCCTTCTGCCCGACGCCGTGCGCGCCGTCTATTTCGAGGCCGCGGCGGTGATCGTGGTGCTGATCCTCGTCGGCCGGTATCTGGAGGCGCGCGCCAAGGGCCGCACGGGGGCCGCGATCCAGCGGCTGATCGGGCTTCAGGCCCGCACCGCGCGGGTGATTCGCGACGGTGAGGCGCGCGACGTGGCGATCGACGAGATCGCGATCGGCGACACCCTGCTGGTGCGCCCGGGCGAGCGTATTGCCGTGGACGGCGAGGTGACCGAGGGCGAGACCCACGTAGACGAGTCGATGATCACCGGCGAGCCTGTGCCCGTGGCCAAGGCATCCGGCGATGCGGTGACCGGTGGCACGGTCAATGGCACGGGCCGCCTGAAGTTCCGCGCCACGCGCGTCGGCGCGGACACGACGCTGGCGCAGATCATCCGCATGGTCGAGGCGGCGCAGGGCGCGAAACTGCCCATTCAGGGGCTGGTGGACCGGATCACGCTGTGGTTCGTGCCGGCGGTCATGGCCGTTGCGGCGCTGACCGTGGCGGTATGGCTGATGATCGGGCCCGACCCGGCGCTGACGCTGGCACTGGTCGCGGGCGTGTCGGTGCTGATCATCGCCTGCCCCTGCGCCATGGGGCTGGCCACGCCGACCTCGATCATGGTCGGCACCGGGCGCGCGGCGGAAATGGGCGTGCTATTCCGCAAGGGCGATGCGCTGCAGCAACTGGCCTCGGTCGATATCGTGGCGCTCGACAAGACCGGGACGGTGACCGAAGGACGCCCCGAGATGACCGATCTGGTGCTGGCCGGCGGCTTTGATCGCGCCGAGGTCCTGTCGCTCGTGGCGGCGGTCGAGGCCCAGTCGGAGCACCCGATCGCCGAAGCGATCACGCGTGCGGCCCGGGCCGAAGGCGTGGACGCGGTCGATGTCGAGAGCTTCACGTCGATAACCGGCTACGGCGTGCGGGCGCGCGTGGCGGGTCGCGATGTGCTGGTGGGGGCCGACCGGCTGATGACCTGCGAGGGCGTGGATACAAGCGATCTGACTGCAACCGAGGCGGATCTTGCCGGGCGGGGGCGCACCGCGCTTTATGCGGCGATAGACGGGCAGGTGGCTGCGGTCATCGCGGTGGCCGATCCGGTGAAGGCGTCCAGTGCGTCGGCCATCGCGGCGCTGCATGCGGCAGGCCTGCGCGTGGCGATGATCACCGGCGACAAGCGTGAGACGGCCCTTGCCATCGCCCGCGAGACCGGGATCGATCAGGTGATCGCCGGTGTGCTGCCCGATGGCAAGGTCGCCGCGCTCGACGACCTGCGCAAGGATGGCGCGCGTCTGGCCTTTGTCGGTGACGGCATCAACGATGCGCCCGCACTGGCGCATGCGGATGTCGGGATCGCCATCGGCACCGGCACCGATGTGGCCATCGAGTCGGCCGATGTGGTGCTGATGTCCGGTGATCTGCGCGGTGTGGTGAATGCGCATGAGGTCTCGCGCCGGACGATGCGCAACATCAAGCAGAACCTGTTCTGGGCGTTCGGCTACAACACGGCCCTGATCCCGGTCGCGGCGGGTGTGCTTTATCCCGCCTTGGGAATGCTTCTGTCGCCGATGCTGGCGGCGGGGGCGATGGCCCTGTCGTCGGTGTTCGTCGTCACGAACGCGCTGCGCCTGCGCAAGCTGCGGCCCGTAATGGACGAGCGCGGGGCTGCGGGGGATCCTGCCAAAGCGAAATCTGTCCCCCGGGCCGAACAGGCGACGCAATGAACCCGGCCGCGACATGAAAAAACCCCGGGCGCGGACGCCCGGGGTTGGTTTCTCGCCGACAGGAAAGTCAGCTCTTGGAGAACTCGGGATAGGCTTCCATGCCCATCTCGCTCATGTCGAGGCCGTTGATCTCGGTCTCTTCATCGACCCGCAGGCCCATGACCGCCTTGATGATGAACCACAGCACGAGACTGCCGATGAAGGTGAACACACCATAGGCGGCGATCCCCGTCAGCTGCGTGACGATATCCGCGCTGCCATAGAAGACCACGGCGATGGTGCCCCAGATCCCCGCAAGCAGGTGCACCGGGATCGCGCCGACCACGTCGTCGATCTTGAACTTGTCCAGCATCGGCACGGCGAAGACCACGATCACGCCACCGACCGCCCCGATCCAGAGCGCGCCGAACAGGGTGGGGGCCAGCGGCTCTGCCGTGATCGACACGAGACCGGCAAGGGCACCGTTCAGAACCATCGTGAGGTCGGGCTTCTTGTACAGCACCTGCGTCAGGATCAGCGCGGTAACGGCCCCGGCCGCCGCTGACATGTTGGTGTTGGCAAAGATGCGCGACACGTCGGAGACATCGCCCACGGTGCCCATGGCCAGCTGCGACCCGCCATTGAAGCCGAACCAGCCCAGCCATAGGATGAACGTGCCGAGCGTGGCCAGTGCGAGGTTCGAGCCCGGGATGGGATTGACCTTGCCGTCCTTGCCATACTTGCCGAGCCGCGGACCCAGCACGATCGCGCCTGCAAGCGCGGCCCAGCCACCGACCGAGTGCACGACCGTGGAGCCGGCGAAGTCCGAGAAGCCCGCCTCCGCAAGCCAGCCGCCGCCCCACTGCCAGGAGCCGGAGATCGGATACATCACGCCGGTCAGCAGGATGACGAAGATGAGGAACGGCCAGAGCCTGATCCGTTCGGCCAGTGCGCCCGACACGATCGAGGCGGTGGCTGCCACGAACACCAGCTGAAAGAAGAAGTCAGAGCCGATCGAGGCATAGGCAAGGTCGGCGTCCGCCGCAGCCACGCCGACCGGATCCAGCACCGTTTGAGAGAAGAACGGACCCACCCAGCCGGCGATCATCCAGCCGTCACCGGGATACATCAGGTTGAAGCCGATCAGCCAGTACATGATGGCCGCAAAGGAATAGAGACCGATATTCTTGGTCATCTGCATGGTGACGTTCTTGGAGCGCACGAGCCCGCCTTCGAGCATCGCAAAGCCGGCCGCCATGAAGAACACGAGGAACCCCGCCATACAAAACAGCAGCGTCGTCATGATGTAGGGGCCGATCTCGTCAAAGTTAGGCACCGCCTCGGTGTCTTGTGCAAGACCCATCTGCGGCAACGCGATCAGCGTTGCGGCAAGGCCGTATTTAAGCATGGAATTCATTGGTCTGTCCTTTCCGCTGCACGCACTCAAAGCGCGTCGTCGTTGGTTTCGCCGGTGCGGACGCGCACGGCCTGCTGGATGTCGAGCACGAAAATCTTGCCGTCGCCGATCTTGCCGGTGCGCGCGGCCTTGGTGATGGCGTCGACGACCTGATCGGCCATCGCGGACGACACGGCGATCTCAAGCTTGATCTTGGGGACGAAATTCACGGCGTATTCCGCACCGCGATAGATTTCGGTATGGCCCGATTGAGAGCCGAAGCCCTTGATTTCGGTGACCATCATGCCGCGCACGCCGATATCGGTCAGCGCTTCGCGGACCTCCTCGAGCTTGAACGGCTTGATCGTTGCAATGATGAGTTTCACGGTGATCCCTTTCAGTTCGCGTTGGCGCAGCTCAACGTTCGCTGGAACAGAAAAGGCGCTGCGCGCGCGGTCGGAAAGGGAGAAGAGGAAAATCCACCGACAGCACAGATCGAGAATGTGCAAAATATAGGCAAAAAAATCAAAATGAACAAAAATTATTCGAAATGAAAACCTCATTCCCGGGGCGGGTCGGGTCTCTACATCCGGTGCTTCAGCCTGTAAAACGATCCAAGGCAAAAGACGGCAAAGCAGGGCGAGCATGAGCAATTCAGGACGGCGCGGACCACCATTGGCCGCACCCAAACGCCGGCCGAAGGCGACCACAGGCAAGACCAAGCCCGCGACGACGGCCAGGGCCAAGACCAAGGCGCGGCGTCCCGCGCGGCGGACGGCGCGGTCGCGCAATCCGGTCATACGCCTGTTCCGGGCCGTGTTCGGAGGGGTGTTGCGTCTGCTCTGGGCGGTTAGCTGGCGGGTGACGGCGGTGCTTGTCATCGTGACGGGTCTGGCGGTCGCCTATGTCTACACGACGCTGCCTGAATATCAGGCACTCATGGACGGGCGGGCGCGCGGATCGGTCACGCTGCTGGACCACGAGGGCGACGTCTTCGCGTGGCGCGGCGACCAGTTCGGTGGTGTCGTCACCGCCGACTCTGTCAGCCCGAACCTCAAGAATGCCGTCATCGCGACCGAGGACCGCCGGTTCTACATGCATCCCGGCATCGATCCCATCGGCATCGTCAGCGCCATGCGCATCAACCTGAGCCAGGGACGCGGGCCACTGTCCGGGCATGGCGGGTCGACGATCACGCAGCAGACGGCAAAACTGCTCTGCTTCGGTGTCGCCTATGACGAAAGCCAGTGGGACAGCGAAGCCGCGTATGTGTCCGATTGCCGCCGCACCTCGCTTTGGCGCAAGGCCAAGGAGGCGGTCTATGCGATGGCGATGGAGGCGAAATACACCAAGGACCAGATCCTGTCGGTCTATCTCAACCGCGCCTACCTTGGAGGCGGGGCGTATGGGGCCGAGGCCGCCGCGCAACGCTATTTCGGCAAATCCGCCGCCAATCTGAATCCGGCGGAGGGCGCGATGATCGCGGGCCTTCTGACTGCCCCCTCGACGCTGGCACCGACCGCCAATCTGGAATTGTCGCGGAACCGCGCCTCGGTCGTGGTCGCATTGATGCGGCGGCAGGGCTATCTGAGCGATCAGGAGGCGGCCGTTGCGCTCGCCGCGCCGGCTGCCCTGTCAGAGGCCGCGGCGCAGCAGGCCGGCGGATATTTCGCCGACTGGATCATGGCGTCGGGGCCGGAGTTTTTCACCCGCGACACGACCGAGGACGTGATCATCAGGACGACGCTCGACCAGCGGCTGCAACGCGCCGCCGAGGACGCGCTGCGCACCGTGTTCGAGGACAAGGTGCGCGACGGCTCCAAGGCGCAGGCGGCCATCGTGGTGATGAGCGCCGACGGTGCCGTGCGCGCCATGGTTGGCGGGCGCGACCCCAAGGTGATCGGCGCCTTCAACCGCGCGACGCAGGCGAACCGCCAGACCGGATCGGCCTTCAAGCCGTTCGTCTACGCCACGGCGCTGGATCTGGGGCACGCGCATGATTCGGTGGTGGTCGATGAGCCCTATTGCCTCGACGTGCCGGGATCCGGGCGCTGGTGCCCCAAGAATTACACGCGCGACCACAAGGGGCGCGTGACCCTGACGCAGGCATTGGCAGAATCGATCAACGTGCCCGCCGTAAAGGTGTCGGAAAGCGTCGGCCGCGATCTCGTGCGCAAGGTGGCCGGCGATTTCGGCATCGACAGCGATCTGGCCGCGGGTCCGGCGCTGGCGCTCGGTGCGTCCGAAAGCACCCTGCTGGAGATGACCGGGGCCTATGCCGGCATTCTGAATGGCGGCTCGTCGGTGACGCCGTACGGCCTGACCGAGCTGAAACTGCTGGGCGAGTCCGAGCCGATGATGGGTGTCGGCGGCGGCATCGGCGAGCGCGTGATCCGCGAAAGCGCCGCGCAGGAACTGACCTACATGATGAGCCGCGTCATCGCGACCGGCACGGGCGGGCGCGCAAGCCTGTCCGACCGCGAGACCGCCGGCAAGACCGGCACCACCCAAGCGGCCCGCGATGCGTGGTTTCTGGGCTTCACCGCTGATTACGTGGCCGGCGTCTGGATGGGCTATGATGACAACACGCCCCTGACGGGTGTCACGGGCGGGGGCCTGCCCGCCGAGATCTGGCAGGAAACGATGCGTCGGGTCCATGAAGGGGTGCCTGCCAGACCGCTGCCGATGATGCGCCCGGCCCCGCGCGCCGAACCGCAACCCGATGCGGCGCGTGCCAGGTCGCAGCCCGATGTGCCGCGGCATCCCGGGTCCGTCAGGACGAACAATCCGGTCGAAACCATCCTGCGCAGCATTTTCGGCAACTGACGGTCGCGCGCTTGACGCGCTACCGGTGACCGTCGCAGCCTAAAGCATGTTGCGCAAAAGTGGATACCGGTTTTGCGCTCCTCGAACATGCGAAATCAATAAGCTGGAGTGAGTCGCGTGAATGCGAATGAACGCGACACGCTCTAGCCCGCGCTTCGCAGGTCCTGGATCAACGCATCGATATTGCCGTTCCGCCGGTCCAGCATCGCGCCGATCTCCTCGCGTTCGCTCAGGCGCAGGCTGATGCCCTCTATGAACAGATCGAAGAACTTGTCCTGACCGGACCGGTCCGAGACAAGGAACCTGACCTCGAACGGGGATTGGCCGGGCAGATAGGCGGTGGACCGGACCTCGTGCCAGGATTTCACCTCGCGCACGGTATTGACCTCGATCCGCCCGCCCCGGAACTCGTTGAAACGCTTGCCGTACTTGCGCGCGACATAGCCGCGAAAGGCCTCGGTGTAGGCGCGCATCTGGGCGTTCGACAGACTGCGGGCATCGGCCCCGAGCGTCGAGCGCGCGATGATCCCGACATCAGCGTAACGCCCGAAGAGGCGCTCGAATTCACCTATCATGGCCGCTTGCGATCCGCTGGAGTCGATCGCGGCGTTGATATCGGCGACCACCTGATCGACGAGGCCGCGCGCACGCGCCTCTGTCAGCGCCTGCGCCGGCAGGGGCGCAAGCATCGTTCCGGTCACCGCAAGCGCGGATAGCAGGAATGAGCGGCGGGATGTGTCACTGGTCATAGGGATCCTCCAGGTCGGCGGTCGGGCCGTCGGTTTCATAAGGATCGACATAGTCCTCATCTGCCGTTCCGCCCAGTTCGAATCGGCGGCTTTGCAGATAGAAGGAGCGTGCCTGCGCGTAACTGTCCGTGCTTTCGTAGAGAATCTGGTCGATCGTGTCCGAAAATCTGCTGCGGCGGCTAAGCCCGCCGCCAACGTTCGATCCGACCCTGATGCCGGTCGCGGTCCCCTCGGTCAGGTAACTCAGCGGGTTCGTGAAGAAGTCGACGAAGGTGCCGAACGTGTCGCGCTGCGTCGACGGCCCGAGGATCGGCAATTCGATATACGCCCCTTCCTCGGCACCCCAGACATGCAGGGTCTGCCCGAAATCGGCGTCGCTGGCGGCGGGCATGCCCATCTCGCTGGCCGGATCGAACAGCCCGCCGAGACCCACCGTGGTGTTCACGAACAGCCGCGCGGTATCCTCGATCGCCGCTCTCATGTTGAGTTGCAGCATATTGTTGACGATGGCACCGGGCAGGGAGGTATTCTGCGAAAACCGCAGGATGGCAGTCTCGATATCGTCGGGGATCGCGGCGTCATAACCTTTCGACACCGGCTGCACGAGCTTGCGGTCTAGGTCGCGGTTGAAGGCGTGCACCTGCCGGTTTTCCGCTTCATAGGGATCGTATGTGCCGCGTCCCACCTGTGCATCGGGCTGCCCGCCGGCGCAGGCTGCAACGAAAATCACACTGATCAGCGCGGTGGCCTGCGCGAGACGGCTAAATGGAGGGCGTAACACTGGCAGCACTTTGACATCCGCAATCCTGAGGGGTTCTTGTTTCACATACACGATCAGCCCGTAGAACCCAGCACAATCACAGAGTCGATCACGACTCCGTGGCACAATGGCGACACGCCGGCATGACCGCCACGTATCGCCCCGAAATTGCCCTGAAACCGGTCAACCGAAAGCCGCTGGAAGCCGCGCCTGCCGGGATGTCTGGGCGCGTTGTCGGCGTGTCCCGGAATGGACGGTTTTTCGATTTCCCTCACCCGGATGAGCCGTTAGCATCCGGCCAAACTGTACCGTGAAAGGGATCGACATGAGCCAATTCGAGACGACACTCGCGAAGATGGGTGTCACCCTGCCCGACGCGCCTGCGCCGGCCGCCAATTACGTGCCATATGTGCAGGCCGGTGACATGCTGTACGTGTCCGGCCAGATCGCCAAGGACGGCGATACGCTTCTGGTCGGCAAACTGGGCGATGACATGGATGTCCCGGCGGGGGCCGCGGCCGCGAAGGTCTGTGCGATCGCGCTGCTCGCGCAGGTCAAGGCGGCCTGTGGTGGCGATCTCGACCGGCTGGTGCGGGTGGTGAAGCTGACCGGCTTCGTCAATTCGACCCCGGATTTCACCGGACAGCCGCAGGTCATCAACGGGGCGTCGGATTTCCTCGGCGAGGCGCTTGGCGATGCCGGCAAGCACGCCCGTGCCGCCGTCTCCGCCGCGTCACTGCCGTTTGGCGTCGCGGTCGAGATCGACGGGGTGTTCCAGATCAGATGACCGCGCTTTCGGACGAGTTTCGCCGCGTGCCGCTGGCGCATCGCGGCCTGCATGATGTGGCTGACGCGCGCCCCGAAAATTCACGCGCGGGTGTGCGCGCCGCGATCGACGCGGGGTACGGGATCGAGATCGACCTGCAACCCAGCCGTGATGGCCGGGCGATGGTGTTTCACGACTACGACCTTGGCCGCCTGACCGCCGAGACCGGCCCGATCCGCGGGCGCGACGCGGCAGAGCTTGCGAAGGTCCCGCTTTCCGGCGGTGACGAAGGCATTCCCGATCTGTCCGCGATACTCCGGCTCGTGGCGGGGCGTGTGCCGCTGCTGATCGAGTTGAAGGATCAGCACGGGCAGATGGGCGACACCGACGGCACGCTCGAAGAGGCCACTGCGCGCGCACTTGACGGCTATGCCGGTCCGGTCGCCGTGATGTCGTTCAACCCATCGATGGTGGCGCGCATGGCGAAACTTGCCCCGGACGTGCCGCGCGGGATCGTGACCTGCGGCTTCCGGGCCGATCACTGGCCGCTGCTCCGGCCCGAGACCCGGGCGCGTCTGCGCGACATCCCGGATTACGCCTCCAGCGGGTCGCAATTCGTCAGCCAGCATATGCACGAGCTCGACACCCCCAGGATCGCCGCCCTGCGCGCCGAAGGGGCGACGATCCTGTGCTGGACGGTCTGCTCGGCCGAGGCTGAAAGGACGGCGCGCCGCGTGGCCGACAACATCACCTTCGAGGGGTATCTGCCAGCGATCCCGGCTTGGATCCCGGCTTGATCCGCACCGCACACGGCCCAGATGATACACGTGCGAACGGGGTCAAAGCGATGAGCGACAGCGAGATCAAGGTCAGCCTGCATGAACGGATTGCCGATATTCCGGCAGCCGTGTGGGACGCATGTGCCTGCCCCGAGGAAGGCATAGGCGCGCGCCCCGAAGACCCGTTCACCACGCATCGCTTCCTCAAGGCGCTGGAGGACAGCCGGTCGGTCGGCACCGGCACCGGATGGCATCCGCACCACCTGACCGCCAGGCTGGGTGACGAGGTGATCGCCTGCGCGCCGCTCTATCTCAAGTCCCACAGTCAGGGCGAGTATATCTTCGATCACAACTGGGCACATGCCTATGAGCGCGCGGGAGGCCGGTATTACCCGAAATTCCAGGCGGCCGTGCCGTTCACGCCCGTCACCGGGCGGCGCTTGCTGACGCGGCCCGGCTTCGACGAGACCGGGCGCGCGGCCCTCGTGCAGGGTGCCACCGAGGTGGCGACGCGCAACCGCATCTCGTCGCTGCATCTCACTTTCTGCACCGAAGCAGAGTGCGACGCGGGCGCGGACCTCGGCCTGATGCCCCGGCGCACGCAGCAATATCACTGGTACAATCGCGGCTACGCGGATTTCGACGCGTTCCTCGCCGATCTGTCGTCGCGCAAGCGCAAGGCCATCCGCAAGGAACGCGCCCGCGCGCAGGAATTCGGCGGCGAGATCGTCGCGCTCACCGGCGAGGACATCCGCCCCGAGCACTGGGACGCGATCTGGACCTTCTATCAGGACACCGGTGCGCGCAAATGGGGCACGCCCTACCTGACCCGCGCCTTCTTCGAAGAGGCGCATGCGCATCTGCGCGATGACATCCTTCTGGTGCTGGCCCTGCGCGACGGAAGGCCGGTGGCCGGCGCATTGAATTTCATCGGCGCTTCGGCTCTTTATGGCCGGTATTGGGGCTGCATCGAGGATCACCCCTGCCTGCATTTCGAGCTGTGTTACTACCGCGCCATGGAATTCGCCATTGATCACGGGCTCGACAGGGTAGAGGCTGGCGCGCAGGGCGAGCACAAGCTGGCGCGCGGCTATCTGCCGGTGCCGATGCACTCGCTCCACTGGCTACGCGATCCGGGCTTTGCCGAGGCGGTCGCGCGCTATCTGGAGGCCGAACGCGCCGCCGTGAACGAGGATATCGAAATCCTCACGGGCTACGGGCCATTCCGAAAACCCCAAATGGAGGATCACCAATGACCGAGAAACTCAGCGATACCGCCCGCGAGACGACCTTGCAGCCCTTGCTCGAAAACGGCTGGTCCATGGTCGAGGGGCGCGACGCGATCCACAAGACATATCAGTTCGCGGATTTCACCGAGGCTTTCGGCTTCATGACCAGGGCCGCGATCTGGGCCGAGAAATGGAACCACCATCCCGAATGGTCCAACGTCTACAAAACCGTCGAGGTCACGTTGAGCACACATGACGTCGACGGGCTCAGCTCGCTTGACGTCAAGCTGGCGCGCAAATTCGACGGGCTGGCGGGCTGAAAGGGTGTGATTCGGGCATTTTGCCAAGAAGAAATACCGCGTGGTTTCTTCTGGCCTCAAATATCCCGGTGAGCGCGAGGGGCAGGCCCCTCGCACCCGAGCCGTGGATCAGAGTTCCGCCAGAAGTGATTCCCCCGCCGAGACCTCACAGGTGCCGGGGCTGTCCTCGACGTGAAGCACCTTGACCGTGCCGTCATCGACGACCATCGCATAGCGCTTTGACCGGCCGATCAAGCCGGCGGGCGGCGCGTCGAAATCCATTCCGATGGACTTGGTGAACGCGCTTTGCGGATCGGCGAGCATGGTCAGCCCGGCCTTGCCGGCCCCGGTGGCCTCGTCCCAGGCGCCGACAACGAACGGATCGTTGACGCTGAGGCAGATCACCTCGTCGATGCCCTTGGCGTCGAAGTCGGTCTTGGTGCGCACGAAGCTCGGGACATGGGACGAGTGGCAGGTGGGGGTGAACGCACCGGGCACGGCGAAGATCACCACCTTCCGGCCCGCGGTCTTGTCTTTCAGGGACACCTCTTCGGGGCCGTTCTCGCCAAGACGCAGCAAGGTGGCCTCGGGCAGTTTGTCGCCGGTGGAAAGGGTCATGGTCGCTCCTTGTCATTCAGGTGGACGGTTGATGCGGTCAGGTATAGTGGCATGCAGCATGCGTGGCCACGATAAAATCAGGGGGTGAGCGATGACGGGCGTTGTAGTGATCGGGGCGGGGCAGGCCGGCGCATCGCTGGTGTCGAAGCTGCGCGACGAGGGATATCAGGACGCCATCACGCTTGTCGGGGACGAACCCGTCCCGCCTTATCAGCGCCCGCCGCTGTCGAAGAAATACCTTCTGGGCGAGATGAGCGCGGAGCGGCTCTATCTGCGCCCCGCAAGGTATTATTCCGACGCGCGCATCGATCTGCGCCTCGGCACGCCGGTGACCGGCATCGATCGCGCGGCGCGTGCGGTGATGCTTGGCGACGAGCGGCTGGACTACGCGCATCTCGTGCTGGCCACCGGATCGGTGCCGCGCCGTCTGCCTGCATCCATCGGTGGTGATCTGGGGGGCGTGCATGTGGTGCGCACACTTGCGGATGTGGACCGGATGAGCCCCGGATTCGGTCCCGGCGCGCGGCTTCTGATCGTGGGCGGCGGCTATATCGGGCTGGAGGCCGCCGCGGTGGCGGCAAGCCGCGGCATGGATGTGACGCTGGTCGAGATGGCGGACCGCATTCTGGGGCGCGTCGCGGCACCGGAAACCGCGGACTATTTCCGCGCGCTGCATCAGCGCCACGGTGTCGATTTGCGCGAGGGTGTGGGGCTGGAACGGCTGTCGGGGGACCAGCATGTGCACGCCGCGTGCCTGAGCGACGGGACCGAGCTGGAGGTCGACATGGTGATCGCCGGTGTCGGTATCGTGCCCGACACGCGCCTTGCCGATTTGGCGGGTCTGGAGATCGACGATGGCGTCGCGGTGGATGCGCAGGGCCTCACCTCCGATCCCGCGATCTGGGCCGTGGGCGATTGCGCGTCCTTTCCTTATCAAGGTGGCCGGCTGCGGCTAGAGAGCGTGCCCAATGCCATCGACATGGCCGAATGTGTCGCGGGCAACATCATGGGGGCCGAGACGGAATATGTGCCAAAGCCGTGGTTCTGGTCGGATCAGTATGACGTGAAATTGCAGATCGCCGGTCTGAACACCGGCTATGACCGGATCGTCACCCGCAAGGCCGGTACCGCGACGTCGTTCTGGTACTACAGAGGCGACCGCTTGCTGGCCGTCGACGCGATGAACGATCCGCGTGCCTACATGGTGGGCAAGCGGCTGATAGAGGCCGGAAAGACCGCGGATGCGCGCATCGTGGCGGATTCGACCGCCGATCTGAAATCGCTGCTGACCTCGTGAGGATCATCGGCGGCACGCATCGCGGGCGGGCGCTTGCCGGTCTGGGCAAGGGCGATGCGGCGGCGCATCTCAGGCCGACCTCGGACCGGGTCCGCGAAAGCCTGTTCAACGTTCTGGCCGGCGGATATGACGACCCGGTCAGCGGTGCGCGCGTGCTCGATGTCTTTGCCGGGACCGGCGCGCTCGGGCTGGAGGCGCTGTCGCGCGGGGCGGACGCGGTCACCTTCATAGAGAATGGGCGCACCGCGCTGTCACTTCTGCGCAAGAACATCGCGCTGTGCGGGGCGGAACGCGAGGTACGGGTCGTGACCTCGGACGCGCGGCGACCGGGGGCCTGTCCGGACGGGCCGCATGATCTCGTGTTTCTCGACCCCCCCTACGGCAAGGGGCTGGGCGAAACGGCACTCGGGGCCATGCTCGGCAAAGGCTGGATCGCCGACGGCGCGCTGATCGTCTGGGAGGAAAGCGCAGGGATTCAGCCGCCCGACGGGGTGCGCCTGATCGAAGATCGCAAATACGGCGAAACGCGCATCAGCATCCTGCGACGCGCGTAGCCGGACCCGCGTTACACCCTCATCAATGCAGGCAGATCCCCTGTCAGGCCCGCAGCCTCGCGGATGAACCCGCGTCGCAGAGCCGGCATGTGGCCGATCGCGCCCATCCCCAGATCACGCGCCACCCGCAACAGCGGATTGTCGTTGGAAAACAGCCGGTTGGCCATGTCCGTTGCCATCGCCAGCGTCGTCGTGTCGAACCGCCGCCATTGCTGGTAGCGCATCAGCACATCCGCCGCCGCGATATCCTCGCCGCGCCGGCTTGCCTCGTGCAGGACCTGTGCAAGGGCCGCGACATCGCGCAGCCCCGCATTCAACCCCTGTCCGGCAACCGGGTGCACCCCGTGCGCCGCGTCACCGATCAGCGCGAGGCGATCCGCGACGAAGCTGTTGGCGATGCTCAGGCTCAGCGGATAGGTGTAGCGCCTGCCGCGCAGCCTGATGTCGCCGAGGAAATCGCCAAAGCGCGGGCGCAGCACCTCGATGAAATCTTCGTCGGTCAGGGCGGCGAATTGTGCGGCGGTCTCGTCTGTCTCGCTCCACACGATGGAGCTGACATTGCCGGGCAATGGCAGGATCGCCAGCGGACCGGACGGCATGAAGAACTGATGTGCTGTACCGTGATGCGGCAGCGCGTGCTCTATCGCGGCGACAAGTGCGGTCTGACCGTAACGCCAACCGGTGCGCCGGATGCCCGCGCGCGCCGCCGTGCCGGATGCGCGCCCGTCGGCCCCGACAAGCAGCCGCCCGTGCAAGGCGCGCCCACAGGCGAGCGTGACGGTGACACCGGTTCTGTCCACCTCCTGCGCGACCACGCGCTCGCCCGAGATCTCGGTGATCTCGGGTGTCTCGCGCATCGCCTCGATCAGGGCGCGGCGCAGGAACCGATCCTCGAGCATGTGGCCCATCGGCCCTTCCTCGATCTCGGCATGATCGAAATGCAGGAAGAAGGGCGAGGGGCCTTCGCCGGCGCGCCCGTCCGACACCTTGATGTCCAGCATCGGCTGCGCGTTGTCGGCCACCCGGTCCCATACCCCGAGATTGCGCAGCAGCCGCACCGAGGCGAGCGCGAGGGCGTAGGACTTTCCGTTGAACCCGTCCTCGGCGCGCGTGGCTTCGGGCAGGGCATCGATCACGGTGCTCGACAGCCCGGATCGCGCCGCGGCAAGGGCGAGCAGCGGGCCGTTGAGGCCGCCGCCGATGATCAGGATATCGCTGTCATGTTCCATGCCGTTCAATATGTCAGTCCGTGCGGGATTGTCCATGCGCGGCTATGCCGCTAGCAATGAGATGCGGGGCTGACAAGGAGTGGCACGATGCGGGACTGGTTGGACATGACGGCGGGCGATCTGGGGCGCGGCATCGCGGCCGGCGACATCGACCCCGAGGCGCTTTGTGACACCTACCTTGCCGCCATCGCGGCGCATCCCTTGCGCGACCGAATCTACACCGTGGTGACCGAGACCCGCGCGCGGGCCGAGGCCACGGCGGCTGGCGAACGCGTGCGGGCCGGGCAGCGTCTCGGGCCCCTCGACGGCGTGCCGATCAGCTGGAAGGATCTTTTCGACAGCGCGGGCGTCGCGACCGAGGCGGGGTCGGCGCTGCTGAAAGACCGCGTGCCCGACCGCGACGCCGAAGTGCTGCGCAATGCGACGTCGGCGGGGCTGGTCTGCCTTGGCAAGACGCATATGAGCGAACTGGCGTTTTCCGGGATCGGTCTGAACCCGGTGACCGCGACGCCGCCTTGCGTGAACAATGCAGGTGCGGTGCCGGGCGGGTCGTCGTCGGGGGCCGCCGCAAGCGTGGCCTTCGGGCTTGCCGCCTGCGGGATCGGCTCGGATACCGGCGGGTCGGTGCGGATCCCGGCCGCGTGGAACGATCTCGTGGGGCTCAAGACCACATCGGGGCGGGTGTCCCTGACCGGTGTCGTGCCTCTGTGTCTGCGGTTCGACACGGTGGGTCCGCTCGCCCGGACGGTCGAGGATGCGGCGCTGATGCTCGCGGCGCTTGAAGGGGGCAAGCCCGCCGACCTGCGCGGCGCGTCCCTGAAAGGCATGCGATTTGCTGCCCTGCGCACCGTGGTCATGGACGATATCCGGGCGCAACCCGAGGCCGCTTATGCCGCCGCCGTCGCCCGCCTGCGCGAGGCCGGTGCGACGATCGAGGAGATCGACGCGCCCGAGGTGGCCGAGGCATTGCCGCTATCGCCCGCGCTGTTCACCGGCGAGGCCTACGGGTTGTGGCGCGACGTGATCGAGGCCGCGCCCGAAAAGATGTTCGTGCCCATCCTCGAACGGTTTCGCGGCGGCAAGACGATTTCGGCGGCCGATTACGTCGCAGGCTGGCAAAAGCTGGAGGGGTTGCGCGCCGATTGGCAGGCGCGGGTGGCGGGCTACGACGCGGTGCTGATGCCGACGGCCCCCAACATGCCCCCGGATCGCGACCGCTTGATGGAGGATGACGCCTATTACGTGACCGAAAACCTGCTGACCCTGCGCAACACGCGGGTGGGCAATCTGATGGGGCTTTCAGCCGTGACGTTGCCGACCGGCACCCCCAGTTGCGGGATCATGCTATGCGGTGCGGCGAACGGCGAAGAGCGGCTGTTGCGTGTGGCGGCGGCTGCGGAGGCGGCGCTTGGGGGCCGGGAAGCCACGGAAAATTGAAAATTTTCCGGTCCGGACTCTTCCGCAAGAGTCCGGGGCGTGTGCCTTCAGTCGGACCTGAAATCGGCCGCGATGCGCATTTCGCGCAAAGGGCGCACGCGGGCGATGCAATCGGCGTAGATGGGGTGGGCCTTGTAGGCGGCCAGCGCCGCCTCGTCGGCAAACTCGCCGTAGACCACAAGATCGACCCGGCCACCGGGGATCGAATCGCTTTGCAGGTTGCGGCCCACCTCGAAATGGCTGGAATGCGGGATCTCGGCCAGCATCATCAGCCCCTCGCGGATGCGCTCCACATCCTGCGGATCGGCCGCGGAGAAAAAGACGATATGACGGATCATCGGTTCACTCTTTGATGCGCGAGGCTTTTTCGGCATGGCCCGATGTGCCCTGCCGTGCGGCCAGCTCGGCCACAACGTCGGACAGGGCGACATCGCGCGATTCCAGCATCACCAGCAGGTGAAACAGCACATCGGCCGCCTCGGAGGTGAGGCGCGCGCGATCGCCCTTGACTGCCTCGATGATCGCCTCGACCGCCTCTTCGCCGAACTTCTCGGCGCATTTTTCGGGTCCCTTGGCCAGCAGTTTGGCGGTCCAGCTTTCCGCCGGGTCGGCGGTGGCGCGGGCGTGGATGGTGCGAGCGAGATCGTCGAGTGTCATGCAGCGAACCTTACGGGTATGCCTGCCATGGCCATATGATGCTTGGCCTCCTGAATGGAATATGTGCCGAAATGAAAGATCGACGCGGCCAGCACCGCCGAGGCGTGCCCCTCTGTCACCCCTTCGACAAGATGGTCCAGCGTGCCGACGCCGCCCGACGCGATCACGGGGATATCCACCGCATCGGCGATCGCGCGGGTCAGCGGGATGTTGAAGCCTTGCTTGGTGCCGTCACGATCCATCGAGGTCAGCAGGATCTCGCCCGCGCCCTTTTGCGCCACCAGCCGCGCGAATTCCACCGCGTCGATGCCGGTGGGTTTGCGCCCGCCATGGGTGAAGATCTCCCACTTGCCGGGACCGGTCGTCTTGGCGTCGATGGCCACGACGATGCACTGGCTGCCGAACCGGTCCGCGGCCCGCGCCACCACGTCCGGGTCGGCCACGGCGGCGGAATTGAAGCTGACCTTGTCCGCGCCCGCCAGCAGCAGCGCGCGCACGTCTTCGGCGGTGCGCACCCCGCCGCCCACGGTCAGCGGGATATAGCAGGCCTCGGCGGTGCGGCGCACCACGTCGAACATGGTTCCGCGATTCTCGTGCGTGGCGTGAATGTCGAGAAAGCACAGCTCGTCCGCACCCGCCGCGTCATAGGCCCGGGCTGCGTCCACGGGATCGCCCGCATCGCGCAGGTCGACGAAATTGACGCCCTTGACCACGCGACCATCGGCGACGTCCAGACAGGGAATGATGCGGGTCTTGAGCATGTTATCGCTGGTACATGGAATTCACGTCATTGTTTTATGGGCAATCCTGCCAATATGCCAGAGGATGCGTTCATAATTGTTCCGGAAGTGAAGGAGGTCACGATGAAACGATATCTCGCCGCGGTCGCAATCAGCCTCGCGGGGCTGCCCGTCTTTGCCAGTGATGACGATCTCATGCTGGTCCAATCGTCCAGCGACGTTGCCACGACCATGGACCGGCTCGAGGCCGCTGTGACAGAGGCTGGTGCGAATTTCATGGCGCGTGTCGATCACGCGGCGGGGGCCGCGTCGGTCGACATGGAACTTGGCCCCACGCAGGTGCTGATCTTCGGCAACCCCAAGATCGGCACGCAGGCCATGCAGGACGACCCGCGGGCCGGGCTGTTCCTGCCGATGAAGGTGCTGGTTTATGAGGACGGTGACGGCCAGACTTGGCTGGCCTATCAGGACCCCGAAGAGATGTTCGACGATCTCGAGATCGATGACGATGCCGAGTATATCAAGATGATGACCGGCGCGCTTGGCAAGCTCACGGCCAAGGCTGCCGGAGAATAACGAACTCTGCGTCGCGCTCAGGCCTTGAGCGCGGCGAGCGCCTGTTCGAGATCGAGCGCCCCGTCATAAAGCGCCCGGCCCGAAATCGCGCCATTGAGTGGCGCACCGCAATCGCGCAACGCGATCAGATCGTCCAGCGACGACACCCCGCCCGAGGCGATCACCGGGATGCTCACGGCGTGCGCGAGCGCCGCCGTGGCGGCGATGTTGGGGCCCTGCATCGCGCCATCGCGGTTGATGTCGGTATAGATGATCGCGGCCACCCCGGCATCCTCGAAGGATTTCGCCAGATCCGTGGCGTCCACATCCGTCGCCTCGGCCCAGCCCTTGGTCGCCACGCGCCCGTCGCGCGCGTCGATGCCCACGGCGACCTGCCCCGGAAAGGCGCGCGCCGCCTCGCGCACGAGGGCCGGGTTCTCGACCGCCACGGTACCGAGGATCACCCGCGCAAGGCCCTTGGACAGCCATGTCTCGATGGTCGCCATGTCGCGGATGCCACCGCCCAGTTGCGCGGGCACGCCGGCCTGCCGCAGGATCGCCTCGACCGGTTCGGCATTGACCGGCTGGCCCGCGAAGGCACCGTTCAGATCCACCAGATGCAGCCAGTCGCATCCCGCATCGACAAAAGCCTGCGCCTGTGCGGCCGGGTCATCGTTGAACACCGTCGCGCGCTCCATGTCGCCACGCAAGAGCCGCACGGCCTTGCCGTCCTTGAGATCGATGGCGGGGTAGAGGATCATGGCGCGACGCCCTTTGCGGTTGCGATATCCGCCCTTTGGCATGCCCCCCCGGCGAATGCAACGCGGAGGCCGCCGGACATGGCCGGCAGCGCGCGTCGTGTCGGGACAGGATCTGCGCTGAAATCCGCCCGGGGGCGGGGGGCCGGTTTGGTGAAAAGTCTTTCGGTGCTTATCTATAATAGCATGGGATGTTGACTCGGATACTGGAGAGAACCGATGCGTTTGACATATGCACTCGCCGTGACCGGCATGGTGGCGGGGCTTGGCACCGCGATCAGCGCCGAGCCCGCCCTCGGTACCTGGCAAACCCAGGCCGACAAGAAGGGCCAGATCGCGCATGTGGAAGTCACCCGGTGCGACGGGGCACTTTGCGGGGACATCGTGCGCACCTACGATTCAGAGGGAAACCGCATCACGACCGAAAATGTCGGAAAGCGCGTTTTCTGGAACGTGACGCCAACCGGTGAGCGGGAGTATCGCGGTCGGGCTTGGGTTCCGGCGCATGATCGGGAATATGCCGCGAAGATGGAGCTTCAGGATGATCGGCTCAAGGTCAGCGGCTGTCTCGGGCCGATCTGCCAAAGCCGGATCTGGGCGCGGGTGGAGTGATCCGGCCCCGCCGGAAGGGCCGGTCCTGTTTTTTCGGGGCGGCCGTTGCGGTATGATAGGGCCATGACCGATCTGATCCTGCCCGCTGCCGCCCCGCCCGACGCCATCCTCGAAGCCGCGCTCTATGCGACGGATCTTGACGCGGCCGAGCGGTTCTATGGCGATCTTCTGGGGTTGGAGCGGATCGTGCGGGTGGCCGACCGGCACGTGTTCTATCGTGTGGGGGATGGCGTGCTTCTGATCTTCAACCCTGATGAGACCTGCAAACCGCCCGACACTCCCGACCTGCCCGTGCCGCCGCATGGTGCGACCGGTCCGGGGCATGTCTGTTTCGCGGTGGCGGGGCCTGCGCTGGATGACTGGTGCGCGCGGCTGAATGCCGCCGGTGTCGGGATCGAGGCCGACTTTCACTGGCCGCACGGGCCACGCTCGATCTATTTTCGCGATCCGGCGGGCAATTCGATCGAGATGGCGGAACCGCGCCTGTGGGCGCTCTGACCGCTCAGGGCTGCCAGGTCAGGAAATTGGCGATCATCCGCAGGCCGGTCTGCTGGCTTTTCTCGGGATGGAATTGCGTGCCCACGATATTGTCGCGCCCGACCACCGCCGTGACCCGCTCGCCATAGTCGGCATGCGCCAGAAGATGCGCCGGGTCGTCGACGCGGAACTGGTAGGAATGCACGAAATAGGCGTGGTCACCGGTCTGGATGCCGTCGAGGACGGGATGCGCATGATCGATCACCAGATCGTTCCACCCCATATGCGGCACCTTCAGCGCGGGATCCGAGGGCGTGATCTGTGCCACCGTGCCGCCGATCCAGTCGAACCCCGATGTTTCCGTGTATTCCATGCCGCGCGTCGCCAGCATCTGCATGCCGATGCAGATACCCATGAAGGGGCGCCCGGCGCGCAGCACGGCCTCTTCCATGGCGTCGAAGACGCCGCGATGATCGTAAAGCTCCTTGCGGCAGGCGGGAAAGGCCCCGTCGCCGGGCAGCACGATGCGTGTGGCGTGGCGGATCACCTCCGGGTCGGAGGTGACGGTGACCTCGCCCGCGCCCGTCTCGCGCGCCATGCGCTGAAACGCTTTTTCCGCCGAATGCAGGTTGCCGCTTTCGTAATCGACGATGACTGTTGTCATGGTATCACAGGCTGCCCTTGGTCGACGGGATGTCGTCGGATTTGCGCGGGTCGGGTTCCACCGCCTCGCGCAGGGCGCGCGCGACCGCCTTGAACGCGGCCTCGGCCATGTGGTGGCTGTTGATCCCGCGCAGGGCATCGACATGCAACGTGATGCCGCCATGGGTGCTGAAAGCCTGGAAGAATTCGCGCACAAGCTCGGTGTCGAAGGTCCCGATCTTGGCTGTGGGCAGATCCATGGTCCACACCAGATAGGGCCGCCCCGACAGATCGAGGGCCGCGCGCACCAGCGCGTCATCCATCGGCAGCAGGCACGCCGCGTAGCGGCGGATGCCCCGCTTGTCGCCAAGCGCCTTTCGGAGCGCCTGCCCGAGCGCGATGCCCACATCCTCGACCGTGTGGTGATCGTCGATATGCGTGTCGCCGGTGCAGCGGACGGTCATGTCGATAAGCGAGTGGCGCGCCAGTTGATCCAGCATGTGATCGAAAAAGCCGACCCCGGTCGTGTTGGCATAGGTGCCGGTGCCGTCGAGGTCGATCTCGACGGTGATATCGGTCTCGGCGGTCTGTCGGGTTATCGTGGCGCTGCGCATCGGGCCTCCGTTGAGCTATGGATGCTCTATACTGCGGCGCGTGGCGCAGGAAAAGCCTTTGTGCTTTGCCTGGTCGTGATGCACCATGACCGACGGCACCGGTGTCGTGTTTTCGCGTCCCTGTGGGGTCGTGTCGGGGGCAGGGACCGGGTGCGTCGATCCGTCGCGATGCGTGGCAGTTTCGCCGCACTGACGCGGCGGCTGAAGAAAACGTTTTACAAGGTCGTCGTGACGCAATTATCGGTTGTATTGTGCCTGTAACGGGCGCGGAGATCGTGCCTCCGGAAATAACACCAAGAGCATTTCACGATGTCAGCTGTTTCCTCTCTCATACCTCGCCTGTCCGAACTCTTTGCCGATTTCTGGACCCTGATGGGCGTAGCAGCGCTGGTCACGGTGATGGTCGGCCTGATGATCATCGCCTGTCGTCGCCCCTTGTCGCGGATGATGCGCGCGCGCGACGATGCGCGGGCCGTGCAGGCGTCGCATGTCGGGGATCCGCTGAGACTGGGCGGGGTGGCGATCTTCATCGGCCTCATGGCCGGGGCCGCCGCCGGGGTCTGGCAGGATGCGGCCTTGCCCGCACTTCTGATCCTGTCGGCCGGTCCGGCCTTGCTGGCAGGTCTGGGTGAGGATCTGGGGTTCTGCGTCTCGCCGCTGCGCCGGCTGGCCGCGGCCGGTGTGTCCGCCTTTCTCGCGGTCCTCATGCTTGGTGTCTGGGTGTCGCGGGCCGATCTGCCGGGCCTCGATCCGGTGATGACGATCATGCCCCTGGCCGTGCTGCTGACCGTCGCGCTGTCGGGCGGGTTCTGTCATTCGACCAATCTCGTGGACGGGATGAACGGGCTGGCGACGACGGTGATCCTTTCGGCGGCCGTCGGGCTGATGCTGCTGGCGCAGGATGCGGGTGACAGGGATCTTGCCCTGATCGCAGCCCTGCTGGGGGCCGCGATGGCCGGGTTTCTGCTGCTGAACTGGCCGTTCGGCACGGTTTTCATGGGCGATGCCGGATCTTACGGGGTCGGTCACGTGCTGATCTGGATCGCGATCCTGCTGGCCTGGCGCACGCCCGATATCGCCGTGCCCGCATTGCTGCTGATCCTGTTCTGGCCGTTTGCCGACACGTTCCACTCGATCACGCGGCGTGTGCTGCGCCGTGCCCCGGTGTTCGAGCCTGACCGCATGCACCTGCACCAGAAGATGCGCCGCTGCATCGAGATCGTGTTGCTGGGCGGCACGCGACGCGGGTTGTCAAACCCTCTGGCGACGCTCTGCCTCGCCCCGATGATCGCGATGCCGGTCGTGGCCGGGGTCTATCTGTCGCAGGATCCGAGCGCCGCATGGATCGCGCTGGTGATCTTCGGCCTGCTCTTCGCGGTGACAAATGTTCTGGTCACCCGTTTCGCCTGCGCGCGCCGCCGCCGGTACCGGGGCGTGACGGCCCGCCTGACACACGCCGAATAGCGTCGTCAGGCGACCCGCGCCGCCTGTCAGAGGGTGCCGCGCGACAGCTCTCCGGCGATGTGATCGGCCTGCCGCATGGCAAGCGCCACGATCGTCAGTGTCGGGTTTTCGGCGGCTCCGGTGGTGAATTGCGAGCCATCCGAGACAAAGAGATTGGGCACGTCATGCGCCCGACCCCATTTGTCGACCACCCCATCGCGCGGGTTCTCCGACATCCGGTTGGTGCCCAGGTTATGCGTGGACGGGTAGGGTGGCGTGGGCAGGGTGCGCGTGGCCCCCACGGCATCATAGATCGCCGCCCCCCGACCGTAGGCGTGGTTGCGCATCGCGACATCATTGGGGTGATCGGTGTAATGCACGTCGGCCACCGGCAGCCCGAACTGATCCTTCACCCCCTCGTTGAGCGTGATGCGGTTGGTTTCCTGAGGCATGTCCTCGCCCACGATCCACATGCCCGCCATGTTCTCGTAAGAATCCAGAGCGGTGGTGAATTCGCGCCCCCAGCTTCCGGGATCGAGGAACGCCGCCATGAAGGGCAGGCCAAGCGCCAGCGTCTCAAGCTCGTAGCCGCCGACGAAGCCGCGCGCGGGATCGTGCCGCGCCTCGTCCTGGATGATGCCCGCCATCGTTGTGCCGCGCCACATCCGGACCGGCTTGTCGAACACGCCGTAAACCGATCCGGTCAGGTGTCGCATGTAGTTGCGCCCGACCTGGCCGGAGGCGTTGGCAAGCCCGTCGGGAAACATCGAGGAGGCCGAATTGAGCAGCATCCGGGGTGATTCGATCGAATTGCCCGCCACGCAGACCGCGCGCGCCGCCTGCATCTGCAGGCTGCCATCCGCGTCGAAATACTCGACCCCCGTGACCTTTCCGGCGTCGTCATGCAGGATGCGCGCCACATGCGCGCGCTCGCGCACTTCGAGATTGCCGGTCGCCTCGCCGCGCGGGATGTCGGTATAGGCCGCAGACCATTTCGCGCCCCATTTGCAGCCCTGAAAGCAGAAACCGGTCTGCTGGCAGGCCATGCGCCCGTCGCTTTCCTCGCTGTTGATCGCCATGCGGCCGGTATGGACGTTCTCGTAGCCGACGGATTTCGCGCCAGCCTCGAATACCTTGTAGTTGTTGCAGCCGGGCAGGGCGGGCATGTCGTTTGTCTGCGTCACGCCGAGTTTCTTCTCGGCCTTGTCGTACCACGGTGCCATTTCGGCGCCGTCGATGGGCCAGTCGAGAAGGTTCGCGCCTTCGACGGGGCCATAATTCGTCGCGGCCTTCCATTCGTGATCCTGAAACCGCAGCGATGCCCCGGCCCAGTGGGTGGTGGTGCCGCCGACGGCCTTGACGATCCACGCGGGAAGCCCCGAGAAATCGCGTGAGACGCGCCAGTCGCCGGACGTGGTGCGCGGGTCGAGCCAGGCGAGTTGCCCGAAACTCTCCCATTCGTCGTTGACGTAATCCTCGGGCAGATACCGCCCGCCGGCCTCCAGCGCCACCACGGACACGCCGCGTTGCGCCAGTTCGTTGGCCAGCACACCGCCACCCGCGCCGGTGCCGATGACGACGATCACGCCGTTGTCACTGTGTTCAAAAGGTGCAGCCATAGTCGTTCCTCCCCTGATGGCTATGGCTCAGAGCCAGTTGATGTCATCGAAACCGCGATTGATGTAGCCGCCCTCGGAATACGACTCTCCTTCGTAACCGAAGAGCGGCCAGACCTCTTTCTGGTTGTAGAGGCCGGTCACCAGCCCCCCGCGGATCCTTTGAAAGAATGCGCTGTCCTCGATGCCGCGCAGCACGGCCACGCGGTCGCGTTCCCATCCAATGTCGAGGTAGCGGTCAAATCCCGTGTCGCGCGCCGCGGCGTTCAGCATCTCGATGCCCGCCTCGATGTCGTCGACCGCGTCGGGCGTGTCATAGCCCTTCACGGCGACCACGTAATACTCGTCGGCGACGTGATCGTGCGGATAGATATCGCGTGCCATCTGCACGAGGGTGGCGAAACTGTCGGGTTTGAGCGCGTTCATCTCGGTGGCCCACGCGGCGTCGTTTGCTGCCACGAAACCGCTGCCCACGACGAAGCTGGCCCCGGCCGCCATCGTGCGCGAGAGAAGCTCGCGCCGGGTCAGCCCCCTCTGCTGGCCCCTTTGCTGGCTGGTTGTCGTCATCATCTTTCCTCCCTGATGAAAAAAGGGCGCGACCCTCCCCGGCCGCGCCCATGCTGTCATTTGAAGCGTCCTCCACGCTCCAGCACCTCGATCTCGTAGCCATCCGGATCGGCCACGAAGAAGAATTTGCCGACAAGCTTGCCGTCGGGCGCGAATTCCACGATTTTTCTCGGGTTGAGACCTTCGGCTTCGAACCGGGCATGTTCGCTCTCCAGATCCTCGACCAGAACCGCGAGATGTCCGTAGCCGTCACCCAGATCGTAAGGTTCCGTGCGGCCCTTGTTGACGGTCAGTTCCACCTCGAACGGGCTTTCGGCGTTCGACATGTAGACCAGCGTGAACTTTTCGAAATCGAGCCTGTCGGCGATGTCGAGCCCGAAGGCGCGTTTGTAGAAATCAATCGACCGCGCCTCGTCGAGGACGCGGATCATGCTGTGGATCGTCTTGGCCATCAGCCCCTCCGGATCGTTGCGTTTGGTCCGGAAAGTTTACCGAAGGGGTCCGCGCACGGGTAGTAAGGGGATACTACGCCGCGGTTTTATCACTCCGCCGCGATGTGGCGGGCATCGGAGGCGGGTGGGTCTTCGCGGTGCAGCAGGCAGGTGCAGCGCAGCAGCGAGGTGAAGTTATGCGGCTCGCCATGCAGTTCCAGCACCTCGGCGTGCAGTTTCGACACGAAGGCCGGCGTCGACAAGCCTTCGGCTGCGGCAATCTCGTCGAGTATGCCCCAGAACGAGTTTTCCAGCCGGATGCTTGTGCTCTGGCCATTGAGACGCATCCGGCGGGTTTCCAGAGTGTAGCGGTCCGGGTCCTGCCCGGCGAATATTCGGCACATGGTTTCCATCCTCCCTTGTCCGGAGCGCGGGTCGCCGCGCCTGTCGGACCTCAGCAATGATATATCATGGTCGATTTTTTTCATTCCGAAAAGCCCGCAGCGCCTTCAGGAATATATCGCCGCTTCCGCCTTTGGCAGCGTGAAATCCTCGCCATGCACGATCACGCCGCCCTCCGTCAGAAGCAGCAGCCCGTAGGCCCCCGGCTCGTCGATCGACAGGCTCGGGTTCTGATCGCCGAGGGCCATCGGCATCTGGTGGCAGGGACTTTTGAGGATGCTGACCGGAATACCCCCCGCCGCGCCCTGAATGTTGCGGTGAACATGGCCCGAAATGATCTGCACCACGGCATCGCGGTCCTTCAGACGTGCGATCAGGTCGCGCCGGTTCCTGAGGCCGATCCGGTCCATGCCTCCGAACCCCGTCTCGATCGGCGGATGGTGGGTAAAGACGATCACCCGTCTGGGTCCGGCCGTGTCGAGGGCGTGATCCAGCCAGTCGAGCCGCGCGTCGCACAGAAAGCCGGAATGCAGATCCGGCGCGTCCTCATCCAGCGTATCGAGGCAAACGAGGCGGTGGTCGCCGATATCGGCATGATGCTGGATATGCCCCGTCGCCGTTCGCGCTGCCTCGGGGAAGGCCGCGAGGAAGGGCGCGCGCCGGTCGTGATTGCCCAGCATCAGGCTGACCGGCAGGGGGCAGGAGTCGAGCGCGTGCCGCAGCCGGGCATATTCCACGGGCGCGGCGTTATGCGTGAGATCGCCGCACAGGACGACGCGCGCGGCATCGGGGTGACGGTCGAGCGCGTGGGCAAGCCCGTTCGTGAACCGTGTCATCGGGTCCAGCCCGATGATCGTCTCACCTTCGGGGACGAGGTGAATATCGGTAAAGACAAGGACTTTCCGCATGACGCCGCCCGCGACCGGAACCAAATAAGGCGAGCATGTCCGAATTGGCGCGGTTGTCAAAGCCCTTTCGGCGGGTGTCGCAAAACCGTCATCCTCCAGCCTGACCGGAGGATGAGCCCGGCGGGCTCATTCCAGCTCGATCAGCAGGTCCTTGGCGTCGATCTGGCCGCCGGGCTGGACATGCACGGCCTTCACCACCGCGTCGCGTTCGGTGTAGATGCCGGTCTCCATCTTCATCGCCTCGATGGTCAGCAGCATGTCGTTCTTGCGGACCTTCTGGCCCTCTTTCACCGCGACGCTCGCGACCACGCCGGGCATCGGCGCGCCGATGTGATCGGGATTGCCCTGCTCGGCCTTGGGGCGGACGGCGGTCTGGGACTTGACCAGACGGTTCGGCACGCGGATCACGCGCGGCTGGCCGTTCAGTTCGAAGAAGACCTTGACGTCGCCCTCCTCGTTGGTCTCGCCCACGGCCTGCAGCCGGATTTCCAGGATCTTGCCGGGGTCGATCTCGACGCTGATCTCCTCGCCCGCTTCCATCCCGTAGAAGAAACACCGCGTCGGCAGCGTGCGCACCGGGCCGTATTGCCGATGACGCCCCATGTAATCCAGAAAGACCTTCGGATACATGAGGTAGCTGTTGAGATCCTCGCGGTCGATGGCCGCGCCCTCGACCTGTGCGATGACGTCCTTGTGGGTCGCCTCGATATCGACGGGGTCGAGATGCTTGCCGGGCCGTTCGGTGTTGGGTTTCTCGTCCTTGAGCACCTTGCCGACGATGCCTTGCGGGAAGCCGCCCGGCGGCTGGCCGAGATTGCCGCGCATCATGTCGATGACCGAATCGGGAAACGCCACATCGGTTCCGGGGTCTTCCACATCCGCCCGGGTCAGCCCCTGGCTGACCATCATCAACGCCATGTCGCCCACCACCTTGGAGCTTGGCGTGACCTTCACGATATCGCCGAACATCTGGTTCACATCCGCATAAGTGCGGGCGATCTCGGGCCATTTCTCCTCGAGCCCGAGACTGCGTGCCTGTGCCTTGAGATTGGTGAACTGTCCGCCGGGCATCTCGTGCAGATAGACCTCCGAGGCGGGGGTCTGCAGCCCGGTCTCGAAGGCGACGTATTGCGCGCGCACCGCTTCCCAGTAATGCGACAATTCGCGGATGCGCTCGATCGGCAGGCCGGTGTCGCGGGGCGTGTTCCGAAGCGCCGCGACGATCGAGCCGAGGCAGGGCTGCGAGGTGCCGCCCGAAAACGCGTCCATCGCCGCGTCGACCGCATCGACGCCGGCCTCGCTTGCGGCAAGGATCGACGCCCCGGCGATGCCGGAGGTGTCATGCGTGTGGAAATGCACGGGGATGTCGATCTCGTCCTTCAGCGCCTTCACCAGAACGCTGGCCGAGGCCGGTTTCAGCAGCCCCGCCATGTCCTTGAGCCCCAGCACATGCGCGCCGGCATCCTGTAATTCGCGTGCCATGCCGACATAGTATTTCAGGTCGTACTTGGCGCGGTCGGGGTCGAGGATATCGCCGGTATAGCAGATCGTGCCCTCGCAGATCTTGCCCGAGTCTATCACCGCATCCATCGCGACGCGCATGTTCTCGGTCCAGTTGAGGCTGTCGAAGACGCGAAACACGTCGATGCCGGTCTCGGCGGCTTGCCTGACGAATTCCTGCACCACGTTGTCGGGATAGTTGGTGTAGCCCACGCCGTTCGACGCGCGCAGCAGCATCTGCGTCAGCAGGTTTGGCATTTTGCTGCGCAGATCGCGCAGGCGCTGCCAGGGACATTCCTGCAAAAAGCGGTAGGCCACGTCGAAGGTCGCCCCGCCCCAGCACTCCACGCTGAAAAGACCGGGCAGGTTGGCGGCATAGGCGGGCGCCGCGCGGACCATGTCGATTGATCGCATCCGTGTGGCCAGCAACGACTGGTGCCCGTCGCGCATCGTGGTGTCGGTCAGCAGCAGCCTGTTCTCGCCCAACATCCAGTCGGCCACGGCCTTGGGTCCCTGCTCGTCCAGCAGCGTCTTGGCCCCCGGCGCGGGTTTGTCTTGCAGGGCGGGCGGGCGCGGCAGCTTCAGATCCGCCGGCTTGGCGCGCCCCGTCGTCTCGGGGTGTCCGTTGACGGTGATGTCCGCGATATAGGTCAGCACCTTGGTGCCTCGGTCGCGCCGTTTGGTGAACTTGAAAAGCTCGGGCGTCGTGTCGATGAACTTGGTGGTGTATTCGTTGTTGAGGAATGTCGGGTGCTTCAGCAGGTTCTCGACGAAGGCGATATTGGTGCTGACGCCGCGTATGCGGAACTCGCGCAAGGCCCGGTCCATCCGCGCGATCGCGGCCTCGGGGGTGGGGGCCCATGCGGTGACCTTGGTCAGCAGGCTGTCATAGTAGCGGGTGATCACGCCGCCGGCATAGGCCGTGCCGCCATCGAGACGGATCCCCATGCCGGTGGCCGAGCGGTAGGCGGTGATCCGGCCGTAATCGGGTATGAAATTGTTGAGCGGATCCTCGGTGGTGATCCGCGTCTGCAACGCATGCCCGTTCAGCGTGATGTCGAACTGGCTGGCCTTGCCGGTGGCATCGACCAGCGTTCTGCCTTCGGCGATCTTGATCTGCGCCTGCACGATGTCGATGCCGGTGACCTCTTCGGTCACGGTATGTTCGACCTGAACGCGCGGATTGACCTCGATGAAGAAGAACTCGCCGGTATCCATGTCCATCAGGAACTCGACCGTGCCGGCGCATTCGTAATCGACGTGCTTGCAGATGCGATACCCGAGCGTGCAGATCTCTTCGCGCTGCGCATCCGTCAGATAGGGCGCGGGGGCGCGTTCGACGACCTTTTGATTGCGCCGCTGCACCGAGCAGTCCCGCTCGAAGAGGTGATACATGTTGCCGTGCTTGTCGCCGAGGATCTGCACCTCGACATGGCGGGCGCGCAGGATCATCTTCTCGAGATAGCCCTCGCCGTTGCCGAAAGCGCTCTCGGCCTCGCGCCGCCCCTCCAGCACCTTTTCCTCGAGTTCCTCTTCGTTGTTGATCGGGCGCATGCCGCGCCCGCCGCCGCCCCATGACGCCTTCAGCATCAGCGGATAGCCGATCTCGCCGGCCTCCTTGCGGATGGCTTTCATGTCGTCGCCCAGCACCTCGGTCGCGGGGATCACCGGCACACCGGCCTCGACCGCCACGCGCCGCGCGCTGGCCTTGTCGCCAAGCGCGCGCATGGTCTCGGCCCGTGGGCCGATGAAGGTGATGCCCGCCGCGTCGCAGGCGTCGACGAAACCGGGGTTCTCGCTCAGCAGGCCGTACCCGGGATGGATCGCGTCCGCGCCGCATTCGCGGGCCACGCGGATGACCTCCTCGATGCAGAGATAGGCCGCGACAGGCCCCATGCCATCACCGATGCGGTAGGCTTCATCGGCCTTGAACCGGTGCAGGCTCAGCTTGTCCTCTTCGGCAAAGATGGCGACGGTGCGCTTTCCCAGCTCGTTGGCGGCGCGCATCACGCGGATGGCGATCTCGCCGCGGTTGGCGATCAGGATCTTCTTGAACTCGGCCATGCCTGTCCTCCGGGTGGTCCGTTTTGTGTCGCTGCAGCGGCGATGCTGCACTGCCGCAGTGTCCCTGTTCTAGGATTTGCGGGCGGTTTGCGCAATCCGGCATTCCCGCTATTCGCCCGGCGGGAGAATTTGCTGCCGGTACGGGTGGCGCGGACTACCCTTACGGGGTCGGGCCGTCCGGGATCAGGCGGGCGCGCACATCGGTCAGGGCGTGCGTGCCAAGCTGCCCCATATTGGCGCGCAGATCCGCGGCCAGGATATCGGCCAGATGCGCGGGGCCTTGCGCGCCAAGCGCGGCCAGCGCGAAATGCCAGCCGCGCCCCATCATCACGAAATCCGCGCCAAGGGCGATGGCTCGCAGGATGTCCAGACCGCCCTCGATCCCGCTATCCATGATCAGCGGCAGGGTCGTCGCCTCGCGTATGCCGGGAAGGACCTCGATGGTGGCGGGGGCGGCGTCGAACTGACGCCCCGCATGGTTCGAGATCCAAAGCGCGTCGACCCCTTCACGTTCCAGCATGGCGGCGTCGTCGCCGCGCAACACCCCCTTGACCACCATCGGTCCGTCCCATGCCTCGCGCAGCCGGCGCAGATAGTCCACGTCCGGCGAGGTGCGCAGCAGATACCCCGCATGCTGGGTCGAGGACATCGCGCTGGTCTTGCCGGCATAGTCGTCGATCAGCCGCATCCGCGGCATGCCCATCCGCGCCATGCCCATGGCCCAGACCGGGCGCCGCGCCACCTGCGCCATCAGCCGCGGCGTGAGGCGCGGCGGCTGCGTCAGACCCGAGCGTACTTGCCGCTCGCGGCGGCTGTTCACCGGCACATCGACGGTCAGCACCAGCACCCGAAACCCGGCATTGCGGGCGCGGGCCAGCATGTCGGCGCGGATCTCGGGGTCACGGGGCGGATACATCTGGAACCAGCCATTGCCATCCAGATGCGGCCCCACTTCCTCGGGGGTGCGGCTCGCCACGGTCGACAGCGTGTAGGGGATGCCCGCCGCCGTCGCCGCGCGCGCCAGATGCCGCTCGGTATCGGGCCAGATCAGCCCCGACATCCCCACCGGCGCGATCCCCACCGGAAGATCATGCGTCCGCCCCAGAAGCGTCGCGCTGATATCCGGTTCAAACTCGCCATGAAGGATCGACGGTGACAGCCGAACCCGGTCAAGCATGATCCGGTTGCGCGTCTTCGTGGCCTCGGATCCCGTGCCGCTGTCGAGATACTCCCACACGAAGCGCGGCACACGGGCCTGCGCACGGGCGCGCAGGTCCGAAAGGGCGGGGTATTTGGCATGCAGGCTCATGCTTGCATTTGCACGCGTTTTCAGGCGCTTGTCCAGTGCCGCGAAAGGCGCGGAACAATCCCTGAACATCTCTTTATCTCCTGCCCGCGCCGCGCTATACTTTACTTATGAATAGCTTTGACGAATCCGATGCCTTCGACAATGCGTCGCTGTCAGCCCGGGCGATGGCGGTACGACCCTCCCCGCATCTTGATTGGCTGAACGCTGCGCAACTCGAGGCAGCTACAACGCTGGACGGACCTTTGCTTGTTCTTGCAGGTGCTGGAACTGGCAAGACCCGGTCATTGATCTCCCGTATAGCTGAAATTCTTCATACTAAGCGCGCGCGTTCAGACGAGATCCTAGCAGTCACTTTTACAAACAAGGCTGCGAAAGAGATGAAAGAGCGTGTTGCTCGTTACCCAGTCAACATCGACAATGGACTTAGATGGATGGGCACCTTCCACGCGATCTGCGTCAAGCTGCTGCGGCGGCATGCGGAACTGGCAGGTCTCAAGTCGAATTTCACGATCCTCGACAAGGATGACCAGCTGCGTCTGCTCAAGCAACTCGTGCAGGCCGCCAACATCGACGACAAACGCTGGCCCGCGCGGATGCTGGCCGGCATCATCGACAACTGGAAGAACCGCGCGCTGACCCCCGACAACCTGCCCGCCTCCGAGGCGAGCGCGTATGACGGCCATGGCCCGGCGCTCTACCGCCAGTATCAGACCCGCCTGCGCGAGCTGAACGCCACCGATTTCGGCGATTTGCTGCTGCATGTGGTGACGATCTTCCAGAAACACGAGGATGTGCTGGCCCAGTATCAGCGCTGGTTCCGCTACATCCTCGTGGACGAGTATCAGGACACCAACGTCGCGCAGTATCTCTGGCTGCGGCTTCTGGCGGGCGGACACAAGAACATCTGCTGCGTGGGCGACGACGACCAGTCGATCTATGGCTGGCGCGGTGCCGAGGTGGGCAACATCTTGCGGTTCGAGACGGATTTTCCCGGTGCTGCCGTAATCCGGCTGGAACAGAACTACCGCTCCACCCCGCATATCTTGGCGGCCGCCGCGGGCGTGATCTCGGCCAATCAGGGCCGCCTGGGAAAGGAGTTGTGGACCGCAGTCGAGGCGGGCGAAAAGGTGCGCCTCATCGGCCATTGGGACGGCGAGGAAGAGGCCCGCTGGATCGGTGAGGAAGTCGATTCGATGCAGCGCGGCACCCGCGGCGTGCGGCCCATGTCCCTCGACGACATGGCGATCCTCGTCCGCGCCTCCCACCAGATGCGCGCCTTCGAGGACCGGTTCCTGACCATCGGCATGCCCTACCGTGTGATCGGCGGCCCGCGCTTTTACGAGCGGCTGGAAATCCGCGATGCCATGGCCTATTTCCGCCTCGTCACCTCGCCCGCCGACGATCTGGCCTTCGAGCGGATCGTCAATACCCCCAAGCGCGGCCTCGGCGACAAGGCGCAGCAGAAGATCCAGGTGACCGCGCGGCAGAATGGCGTGTCGCTGATCGACGGCGCGCGTATGCTGCTCGACCAGAAGGGGCTGACCGGCAAGGGGGCCGCGGAACTGGGCAAACTGCTCGACGGCCTCGCCCGCTGGGGCCGCATGGTGGGCGATGACCACGTCAACCATATAGAACTGGCCGAGATGATCCTTGACGAAAGCGGCT
>Ga0307975_1000061_pt1 | contig 55790 bp, 50 predicted proteins | sample OrgLakmetagen917_FD_201825 | JGI IMG/M metagenome (GOLD analysis project Ga0307975, IMG submission 201825) | Saline water microbial communities from Organic Lake, Antarctica - #917 | ecosystem: Environmental > Aquatic > Non-marine Saline and Alkaline > Saline | place: Antarctica: Organic Lake... | reverse complement strand
TAACTAGAAATATAATAAACACAACCTAAGATAGAATTCAAACCGTGCGCCCCGAAATGCCGAAATCATCGTCCGCATCGGTTTTTTCGCCCGTAAAGCAATGCCGTACGACAATCCCGCGCGCCGGAGTTGTCGCCTCGGCCCTGCATGTGAGGCTGACCCCGCTCCGCTTCGACCATGGGTCCGGTGACCGATCCGTTCCGCATGGCGGCGTGTTTTCGGGGGCCGAAAACCGGAAAAACTGGCACCGCGGCAAATCGTGCTACCTTACGACCGATCAGATGGAGGACGACCGATGATTCGACTTGCCCTGCTCATCCTCATGATCGCGGCACCCGCCATGGCGCAGGACCGGCGACCGAGCCATTGCATCGCGCTGGCAGACGCCGCGCCTGGTCTGGACTTTGTCCACAAGGCCTCGTTTCGGGATCCTTTGCCCGATTACACCGTACGGATCCGCTATGCCGGTCATGCCTCCTTTCTCCTTCAGGCGGGCGACCTTTCGGCGGTGACGGACTTTACCGGCTTTATCGGCAATGTCGATTTCATTCCCGATATCGTCACCATGAACCACGCCCATTCCACCCACTGGACGGCCAACCCGGACCCGGCCATTCCGCATGTCCTGCCCGGCTGGGGCGAGGAATTCGGGCAGGGAATCGACCATCACGTCGATCTGGGCGACATGCTGGTGCGCAATGTCCCGACCGACATCCGCGCGGGCGGCGGGGTGGAGACGATGGGCAATTCGATCTTCGTGTTCGAGGCCGAGGGGCTGTGCATCGCGCATCTCGGGCACCTGCATCACGAGCCGTCGGATGATCAATATGCCGCCCTTGGCCGGATGGACGTGGTGATGGCGCCGGTCGATGGCGGCTATACCATGTCCGTCGACGCCATGATGACCGTGCTGCGACGGATGCGGGCGAGCGTGGTGATCCCGATGCACTGGTTCACCGATCGCACGCTGGAGCGGTTCCTCGCCGGCATGGAGGGCGAGTTCGCCATCGAGCGGCCCGGCACGAGCGAGATTGAGGTGTCGCTGCGCACTCTGCCGGACCGGCCGACGATCAAGGTGCTGCGCCCCGCCTTTCTGCGCGAGGAAGAGTAGCGGGTCCGGGATTGGGCGGGCATTGAGAGATCTCGATCAAGCCGCGCATCGGCGGGCCGCTGTGCGGCGATCAGACCCAGCTGTTGCAGAGATTTATGTCGGCCAGATCCGAAAATCATCATAGCATTGCGCCGACAGCAGCCAAATCGCCGTGCCGGGGGGCGGCCCGGCGATGCGCGGCGGCCTGTCGGCCTTGATTCCGCGCTGGCCCCGTTCAGACCGAATGCATCCACGCATGCTCCCGCATGGTGGCCTTGCTCCCGCATGGTGGCCTTGCCGCGCGCCATCGTGTATCGCGCGCCCATGTCAGATTATGCCCCCCCAGACGCACCGCTGGATATCCTGCATGACGATCACGAGATCCTCGTCGTCTGCAAACCCGCGGGCCTGCTCAGCGTGCCGGGCAAGGGGGCGCATCTGGCCGATTGCCTGCTGACCCGCGTGCAGGAGGCGTTTCCGACGGCCCTTCTGGTGCACCGGCTGGACCGGGACACGTCGGGCGTGATGATCTTTGCCCTCACACCGCATGCGCAACGCCATCTCGGATTGCAATTCGAGAAGCGGCAGACCAGGAAAAGCTATGTCGCGCGGGTCGCGGGTGCGCTGGACCCCAAGACCGGGACGGTCGATCTGCCGCTGACGGTGGATTGGCCGAACCGCCCCTTGCAGAAGGTCTGCCATGAGACCGGGCGCGCGGCGCTGACCGAGTGGCGCGTCCTGCGACAGGGGGAGGGTGAGACGCGCGTGCGGCTGAGCCCGAAAACCGGGCGCAGCCATCAGCTGAGGGTGCATATGCTGGCCCTCGGGCATCCGATCCTCGGCGATCCGTTATATGCGACGGATGCTGCCCGCGATCACCCGCGCCTGATGCTGCATTCCGAGGAGTTGCGCCTGCGCCACCCCGATGGCGGCGCAGGCGTGAAGTTTCGCGCAAAGGCGCCGTTCTGAGTTTTCAGGCGCCCGGCGTCCAGCCCGAGACCGCCTTGACCTCGAGGAAATCCTCGATGCCCCATTTGCCGCCTTCGCGCCCGTAGCCCGACTGCTTCATGCCGCCGAAGGGGGCGCCGGCGCCGCGCGACTGACCGTTCATCTCCACCATGCCCGACCGCAGACCCCGTGCCAGCCGGTTGGCGCGCGCCGGATCAGTGGTCTGCACGTAGTTGGTCAGCCCGTAGGGCGTGTCATTGGCGATCGCGAGGCCCTCTTCCTCGGTCTCGAACGGGATGATCGACAGGACCGGGCCGAAGATCTCTTCGCGTGCGATGGTCATGTCGTTGGTGACATCGGCGAACACGGTGGGGCGCACGTAATAGCCCTTGTTGAACCCCTCGGGGCGTCCGGTGCCGCCCGCGACGAGCCGCGCGCCCTCGTCGATGCCGGTCTGGATCAGGTCCTGCACCTTGTCGAACTGCACCGCATTGACCACCGGACCGATATGTTTGCCTTCCTCATGGGCCGGGCCGACCTTGATCGACGCTGCCACCTCTGCGGCCTCGTCGACGGCGCTGTCATATCTCTCGCGCTGCACCAGCATGCGGGTGGGCGCGTTACAGGACTGGCCGGTGTTGTTCATGCAATGGATGACGCCGCGCTTGACGGCCTTGTCATCGGCATCGGCGAAGATCAGGTTGGCGCCCTTGCCGCCCAGCTCGAGGCTGACCCGCTTGAGCGTGTCGGCGGCGGATTTGGCGATCAGTTTGCCCGCACGCGCCGAGCCGGTGAAGCTGACCATGTCGATATCCGGATGCGCCGAGATCTGGCTGCCCACTCCCGGCCCGTCGCCGTTGACGAGGTTGAACACGCCCTTGGGCAGCCCCGCCTCGTGCAGGATCTCGGCGAAGACCACGGCGTTGAGCGGCGATTCCTCGCTGGGTTTCAGCACCATCGTGCAGCCCGCGACCAGCCCGGCGATCACCTTGAGGGTGATCTGGTTCATCGGCCAGTTCCACGGCGTGATCATGCCGACGACGCCCACGGGCTCGTGTATGATCCGGTCGTTGGGGGCGTGATCGCCGAGCGGCGCGTCGAATTCGAACTCGCGCGCGGCTTTCAGGAAATTGGTGATGTGAAAGCTGCCCGCGCCGACCTGGGACTGCCGGGCGAGGTGGATGGGTGCGCCCATCTCGGCGCTGATCGCCTGGGCCATGTCCTCGCCGCGTGTCTTGTAGACCTCGAGGACCTTCTCGATATACGCGATCCGTTCTTCCACCGGTGTGGCCATCCAGCCCGGCAGCGCGGCGCGCGCGGCGGCCACGGCGGCGTCGGTATCGGCCTGACCGCCCAGAGAGATTGTCGCGCAGGCCTCTTCGGTGGACGGGTTGATGACCTGATGCGTGCGGCCATCGCGGGGCGCGTGCCATGCGCCGTCGATATAGAACTCGGTCTTTTCGATCATGTTCGTGTCTCCTTGGATTTGATGCCTATGTGGCAGTGGCCTGCGGGGGCTGCAAGGGCGTGCCGGTGCTGCAAGGTTGAAGATAGAGCATTCCGCGACGCTGTCCGCAGGTCTGTCGAACCATCGCATGGCTTGCATTGAAAATGCAGATCGGGCTACTCATAGTCATGCAGATCTATCTCCCCATCGCCGAGGTTTCGGTCAACGCCTTCCTGCTCCTGGGGCTGGGGGGGCTTGTGGGTGTCCTGTCGGGCATGTTCGGGGTCGGCGGCGGGTTTCTGATGACGCCGCTTCTGTTCTTCATAGGCATTCCGCCGGCCGTCGCCGTCGCCACCGAGGCCAACCAGATCGTCGCCTCGTCGTTTTCCGGGGTGCTCGCGCATCTGCGACGCAAGACGGTGGATCTGCGAATGGGCACGGTGCTGCTGATCGGCGGGCTGGTGGGGGCGGCGCTTGGCGTGGTGGTATTTAATTACCTCAAATCGCTCGGACAGGTCGATCTGCTGGTCAAGCTGTGCTATGTGCTGTTTCTCGGCGTCGTCGGCGGGATGATGTTCGTCGAAAGCCTGCGCGCAATTCGCAACACGCGGCGCGGCGTGCTGTCGCGGCGGCGCAAGCATGGCTGGGTGCACGGCCTGCCGTTCAAGATTCGATTCCGGACATCCGGTCTCTATATCTCGGTCATCCCGCCGCTTGTCGTCGGGGTCTGCGTCGGCATTCTGGCGGCGATCATGGGGGTCGGTGGCGGCTTCATCATGGTGCCGGCGATGATCTATCTGCTGGGCATGCCGACCAAGGTCGTGGTCGGCACCTCGCTGTTCCAGATCATCTTCGTGACCGCCTTCACCACGATGCTGCACGCCACGACGAACTATACCGTCGACGTGGCGCTGGCTGTGTTGCTTCTCGTCGGCGGCGTCATCGGGGCGCAGTTCGGCACGACCCTCGGCACGCGCATGAAGGCCGAGCAGTTGCGCATCCTGCTGGCGATCATGGTGCTGGCGGTCTGCGGCAAGCTTGCCTTCGATCTGCTGGTGCAACCGTCCGAGCTCTACTCCCTCGGCACGACCGGGGGGCACTGATGCTGTGGCGTCTGGCGCTTCTGTTCGTGATGGCGGCCCTTCCCCTGCGCGCCGAAGAGGAGGTCGTGCTGGGCCTGTCAAGCGACCGCGTGGCGATCACGGCCACGTTCGAAGGGTCCGACATCCTGATCTTCGGCGCGGTCAAGCGCGAGATCGCGATCCCGGACACCCCGCTGGACGTGGTGATCACCATATCGGGGCCATCGCTGCCGGTGACGGTGCGGCGCAAGTCGCGGGAATTCGGCATCTGGGTGAACACCGCCATGGTCGATCTCGATGCCGCGCCGAGTTTCTACGCCGTGGCCACCACAGGCCCGTTGAACGAGGTTCTGTCGGATACCGAGGATCTGCGCCACCGCGTGTCGATCCCGCGCGCCATCCGCTCGGTCGGGGCGGCGACCATGGCGGCGGATTCCGAGCGTTTCATCGAGGCGCTGATCCGCATCAAGCGCGAGGACGACGCCTATCAGATGCGCGAGGGCGCGGTAGCCATAGATCAGCAGACGCTGTTTCGCACGGCGATAAGCATGCCCGCGAACCTGACCGAAGGCACCTATCAGACCCGGATCTTCCTGACCCGGGGCGGCCGGGTTGTGGCGCGCTACGAGACGGAGATCGACGTACGCAAGGTCGGGCTGGAGCGGTTCCTGTTCACCATGTCGCGCGAACAGCCCTTTCTCTACGGGCTGATGTCACTGACCATCGCGATCTTCGCCGGGTGGAGTGCCTCGGCGGCGTTTCAGGTGTTGCGCCGGGGGTGACCGGCGCGTCTCAGGCTGTGGTCACCTCTTCGACACGGGGCGCTTCGGGTGCCTCTTGCGTCTGCGCCACTGGCACATCGGCCCGTATGGCCGCGTTTTTCGGGTCATAGGGGCTGTCGCGGGTCACCACGGCGTCCCAGAGCCGGTCGAACATCTTGACCTTCAGCTTTGTTCCCTCGACTGCGCTGTCGGGTGCCACGTAGCCCATGCCGATGGATTGCCCGAAGGCCACCGAATACCCGCCCGAGGTCAGACGCCCGACGCGGGTGCCTTCGACGGTATAAAGCGCCTCGCGGCCCCACGGATCGGCATCGTCTGGCCCGTCGATCAGCAGCGTGACGCATTTCATGCGGATGCCGGTCCGGGCCATCGCCGCCTTGCCGCAGAAATCCTTGCCCGTATCGACAAAGCGCGGCAGATCGGCCTCGAGCGGTGTGCCGTCGCGGCCTAGCTCGTGGCCGAAGGCGCGATAGGATTTTTCCTGCCGCAGCCAGTTCTGCGCGCGTGCGCCCACCAGTTTCATCCCGTGCGGCGCGCCGGCCTTTTCCAGCAGATCGAAGAGGTAGTTCTGCATCTCGATCGGGTGATGCAGTTCCCATCCAAGCTCGCCGGTATAGGCCACGCGGATGGCGTTGACGGGGCACATGCCCAGCTCGATCCGCCGCGCCGAGAGCCACGGGAACCGCTTGTTCGACAATGCGGTCGCCGGATCGGCGTCGCGGATCACGGCGCCCAAAACGTCACGCGATTTCGGCCCGGCAATCGCGAAGACGCCCCACTGCGTGGTCACATCCTGGATCTCGATGTAGCCCAGCTCGGGCATCTTGTCTTGGGCCGCCTTACGCAGGTAATCGCCGTCATATTCGGTCCAGCCACCCGCCGAGATGAGGTAATATTCATGCTCGGCCACCCGCTGAATGGTGTATTCGGTGCGGGTCGTGCCGTGATCCGTCAGCGCATAGGTCAGGTTGATGCGGCCGACCTTCGGCAGCGTGTTGCAGGTGAACCAGTCCAGAAACGCGGTGACCCCCGGCCCCTTGACCATGTGCTTGGTAAAGGCGGTGGCGTCGATCAGGCCGACGCCGTGGCGGACAGCGCGTGCCTCGTCCACGGCGTGCTGCCACCAGCCGCCGCGCCGAAAGCTGCGCGCGTCATGGTCGAATGTTTCCGGCGCATTCAGCGGCCCGTAGTAGTTGGGCCGCTCCCAGCCATTGACCCAGCCGAACTGCGCGCCGCGCGCCTTCTGGCGGTCATAGGCGGGCGAGGTGCGCAAGGGCCGCGCCGCGGGGCGTTCCTCGTCGGGGTGGTGCAGGGTATAGACGTGGTCATACGCCTCTTCGTTCTTGCGCGCGGCGAATTCCGTGGTCATCCAGTGCGACGAGAACCGCTTGGGGTCGAGCGACGCCATGTCGATCTCGGCCTCGCCCTCCACCATCATCTGCGCGAGGTAATACCCGGTGCCGCCCGCCGCCGTGATGCCGAAGGAAAATCCTTCTGCCAGCCACATGTTGCGCAGTCCCGGCGCGGGACCGACCAGCGGGTTGCCGTCGGGCGTATAGCAGATCGGGCCGTTATAGTCGTCTTTCAGCCCCGACTCCTCGCAGGACGGGATGCGGTGGATCATCGCCATGTACTGATCCTCGATCCGCTCCAGATCGAGCGGGAAGAGATCGGCGCGGAAGCTGTCGGGCACGCCATGCTCGAAACAGGCGGGCGCGTTCTTCTCGTAGACACCCAGAATCCAGCCGCCGCGTTCCTCGCGCACGTAGCTTTGCGCGTCGGCGTCGCGGATCACCGGATGCTCGGCGTTTCCGGCGGCGCGGTAATCGACCAGCGCGGAGTCCTTGTCCATCACGATGAACTGATGCTCGACCGGGACGGCGGGGATCCTGATCCCCAGCTTTTTCGCGGTGCTTTGCGCGTGGTTGCCGGAGGCCGTGACCACATGCTCGGCGGTGATCACGATCTGCTCGTCGGAGGGCACGAGGTTGCCGCCCCGCTCCACCATCTTCGTGCAGGTGACCTGCCAATGCGTACCGGTCCAGTGGAACGCGTCGGCCTGCCATTTGCGTTCGATCGCGACACCGCGCTGGCGCGCGCCCTTGGCCATCGCCTGCGTGACATCTGCGGGGTTAATGTAGCCGTCGGTGCTGTGGTAGATCGCGCCCTTGAGATCCGAGGTCTCGATCAGCGGCCAGCGGGCCTTGATCTCGTCGGGGGTCAGCCATTCATACGCCACGCCGCAGGTCTCGGCGGTGGAGGCGTAAAGCATGTATTCGTCCATGCGCTCTTCGGTCTGGGCAAGGCGCAGGTTGCCCACCACGGCGAACCCGGCATTGAGGCCGGTCTCGGCCTCCAGCGTCTTGTAGAAATCGACCGAGTATTTGTGGATATGGGTCGTGGCATAGGACATGTTGAACAGCGGCAGCAGCCCTGCCGCGTGCCATGTCGAGCCGGAGGTCAGCTCGTCGCGCTCCAGCAGCATGACATCGCTCCAGCCGGCGCGGGCCAGGTGATAGGCGATGGAGGTGCCGATCGCACCGCCGCCGATGACGAGGGCTTTGACTTCGGTTTTCATGCCGTGCGACTCCGTTGGCTGAGGTCCGTGTCCCCATCTGTACCAAACCTGCAAAATCCGTCGCAGCCCATCCGACACAACGCTGCACGAAAGCGACTTGCGCGCCGAGATCGACGCGGGATGACAGGGCGGTGGATTTCCTGTGCCAGCCTTGATAGCTACCGCGCCGAGACCCCAAGCGACGGGAACACGACCATGAGTGCCACGGCCAAGCAGGCCGCCCCCCTGCCCGGGGATATCCGGGCCATGAAGGGCGGCCCCCCCATCGTCAGCCTGACGGCGTACACGACACCCATGGCGCGAATGATGGACGCGCATTGCGATGTCGTGCTGGTGGGCGACAGCGTCGGCATGGTGCTGCACGGCCTGCCCTCGACGCTTGGCGTGACGATGGAGATGATGGTGATGCACGGGCGCGCGGTGGCGCGCGGCCTGAACCGGGCGATGCTCGTCGTGGACATGCCGTTCGGCAGCTACGAGGAAAGCCCCGAACAGGCGTTCCGCAACGCGGCGCATCTGATGGCCGAGACCGGGGCGGCCGCCGTCAAGCTTGAAGGCGGGCGGCACATGGCCGGGACGATCGGGTTTCTGGTGGCGCGCGGCGTGCCGGTGATGGCGCATGTCGGGCTGACGCCGCAATCGGTCAACACGCTTGGCGGATACAAGGTGCAGGGGCGCGGCGATGCGGCCGAGGCGATCCTCGAGGACGCCCGCGCGGTAGATCGGGCCGGAGCCTTCGCGGTCGTTCTGGAAAAGCTGACCGCGCCGCTCGCGGACCGGATCACCGCCGAGATCGCGATCCCCACCATCGGCATCGGAGCCTCGGTGGGCTGTGACGGGCAGATCCTCGTGGTCGATGACATGCTGGGGCTGTTCACCGCCTTCCAGCCGAAATTCGTCAAACGCTACGCGCATCTGGGCCGCGATGGCGAGGCCGCGATCGCCGCCTATGCCGGCGAGGTGCGCGCGCGCCAGTTCCCGGCCCCCGAGCATGTCTTTGCCGAAAAGGCCCCGGACAAGGCCCCGTACAAGGATCCCGGCGCATGACGGCCCCGATCCTGCGCAGCCTCGATGATCTGCGCGACCTGACGCGGCCCTTCATCCGCGCCGGCGAAACCATCGGCGTGGTGCCGACGATGGGCGCGCTGCATGACGGGCACCTGTCGCTGGTCGCCGCCGCCAAGGCGCGCTGCGACCGGGTGATCGTGACGATCTTCGTCAACCCGATGCAGTTCAACAACCCCGAGGATCTGAAGAACTATCCCCGGACCGAACGAGAGGATGCGCGCAAGCTGCGCCGGTTCGACGTCGATGCGCTCTGGGTGCCCGAGGCCGACCGGATGTACCCGGCGCATTTCGCCACGACCGTGTCGGTCGCGGGGCTGACGGATGTGATGGAGGGCGCCTTTCGCCGCGGCCATTTCGACGGGGTGGCAACGGTGGTGACAAAGCTGTTCACCCAGACCGCCGCCACGGACGCGTTTTTCGGTGAAAAGGATTATCAGCAGCTTCTGGTGGTGCGCCGGATGGCGCGCGATCTCGATCTGCCCGTCACCGTGCATGGCTGCCCCACGATCCGCGATATCGACGGTCTGGCGCTGTCGTCGCGCAACCTTCTGCTGTCGGATCGCGCCCGCACCCGCGCGCCGGTGCTTTTCGACCAGATGGAACGCATCGCCGAGGGGCTGCGGGCGGGCGATGATTTCGCGGCGCTCGACGCGCAGGCGCGCGCACGGCTGGAAAAGTCGGGCTTTTCCGGTGTCGATTACCTCGATCTGCGCGCGCAGGAGGATCTCGCGCATATCGCGACCCCCGACCGCCCCGCACGGCTTTTCGCAGCCGCCCGTCTGGCCGGGGTGCGGCTGATCGACAATATCGCGGTGAACGACCAGATCGCGCTTTGAGCCGGCGCGCGCCCGAAATCCATCCTTGGAATGCGCGCATCGAAGGCGTAGATAATGACCATGGCCAAGAACAAGCACCACGACGGATCCGGCCCCACGCAACGCCAGCTGCGTGTGGGCGAACTCATTCGGCGCACCCTGTCGGACGTGCTGATGCGCGGCGACATCCATGACCCGGATCTCACGGCGATGTCGATCACCGTGGGCGAGGTGCGCACCTCGCCCGACCTCAAGATCGCCACGGCCTTCGTCATGCCTTTGGGCGGCGAGGGGCAGGAGAACCTGATTGAGATCCTCGCGCGCAACAAGTCCGAACTGCGCCGCATCATCGGCCGCAAAGCGGGGCTGAAATTCACCCCCGACCTGCGGTTCCGGCTGGACGAGACCTTTGACCGGATCGAGGAAACCCGCCGTCTTTTCGAACAGGAAGAAGTCCGCCGGGATGTGGAAAACTAGCCTCGCCGCTGCGGTCGTCGGCCTTGCCTCGACAGGACACGCGTCCGCGGCGGAATGCGAGGAGATGCAGGTAGAGGGGCAGGGCTATACCGTCTGCACCGTCGATCCCGCCCGTGACGACCTGCGACTGTTTCTCAAGGATCCCGACAATGACAGCACGCTTGGCAGTTTCGCAAGCGTCGACCGGATGCTGGCCCGCGACGGCGCGCGGCTGGTCTTCGCGATGAATGCGGGCATGTATCACGCCGATCGCAGCCCCGTCGGCCTGTACATCGAGGACGGCCGCGAACATGCGCCATTGGTGACGCGCGCCGGGCCGGGCAATTTCGGCCTGCTGCCCAATGGCGTCTTCTGCATCCGCGACGGGCGTGTGGACGTGATCGAGACGCTGCGTTTTGCCGATGACCGCCCCGCCTGCCGCGATGCCAGCCAGTCGGGCCCGATGCTGGTGATCGACGGCGACCTGCATCCGCGGTTCCTGAGGGACAGCGACAGCCGCTATATCCGCAACGGGGTCGGCAGCTCGGCGGACGGGGATCGGGCCTGGTTCGTGATCTCCGACGCGCCGGTGAACTTTCACCGGTTCGGGCGTGTCTTTCGCGATCATCTCGGCGCCGCGCAGGCGCTTTATTTCGACGGCAACATCTCGCGGCTGCATGCGCCGGGGCTGGGCCGCAGCGATCAGGGGTTTCCGCTGGGGCCCGTGGTCGGCGTTGCGGTTGACGCGGATGCCGCGCTGGACTAGCCCTGCGGCCTGATCCGCAAAGGGATGAAAACCGCACATGGCACGCAGACGCAAGGGGCGCAATGTCTCCGGATGGCTGGTGGTCGACAAGCCTGTCGGCATGACCTCGACCGCCGTCGTCAACAAGGTCAAATGGGCGTTGCAGGCGCAAAAGGCCGGCCATGCCGGCACGCTCGACCCGGACGCGACCGGGGTGCTGGCGATTGCACTGGGTGAGGCGACCAAGACCGTTCCCTACATCACCGACGCGCTCAAGGCCTACGAATTCACCGTCCGGCTGGGCCAGTCCACCAATACAGACGACGCCGAGGGCGAGGTGATCGCCACCAGCGACACGCGCCCCGACGACGCGGCGATCAAGGACGCGCTCGGGGCCTTTGTCGGTGACATCATGCAGGTGCCGCCGCAATATTCCGCCGTCAAGATCGACGGCCAGCGCGCCTACAAGCTGGCCCGCGAGGGCGAGACGTTCGAGGTCGCAGCTAGACCGCTCTGGGTCGAGGAATTGCTGCTCGTGGGGCGTCCCGATCCCGACCACGCGGTTCTGGAAATGGTCTGCGGCAAGGGCGGGTATGTGCGCGCCATCGCGCGCGATCTGGGCGAAATGCTGGGCTGTCACGGCCATGTCACGCAGCTCAGGCGCACATGGTCGGGGCCGTTCGATGCCGAGGACGCGATCAGCATCAAGCGGGTAGAGGCGCTTGCGCACTCACCCGAGCTTGACGCGCATCTGCGCCCGCTCGAGGACGGGCTGGTCGATCTGCCCCGCGTCACCGTCACGCCCGAGGGAGTGGCCCGCCTGCGCAACGGCAATCCCGGCATGGTGATCGCCACGGACGTGGAGTATGGCGAGGAATGCTGGGCAGCCTCGGGCGGCCGCGCCGTCGCCGTGGGTCGCTACAAGGCCGGCACGCTGCATCCCAGCCGGGTGTTCAACACAGGTCCCGCATGATCGAGGCCTTCATCGACCGTCTCGTGGCGACAGAGGCCCCGGTCGGATGCGTCAATCCCTACAGCGTCTGTCTGTCCGGTGTGGATATCGGACCGGAGGCCCCCGAAATCCGTCGCCGGCAGCTTCGCGCGTATCTGACGCGGCGCGTGGACACCGCACGCCTGTTGCTGGTGGCCGAGGCGCCGGGCTATCAGGGCGCGCGGTTTTCCGGCATCGCGATGACCTGCGAACGCACGCTTCTGGGGCAAAAACCCGGCGTGCCGCCCGAGGCGGTGCTGGGGGATGTGCCGGGCCAGCGCACCAGCCATCCCGGTACAGGGCGCAACCGGCCCGAGCAGGCGCATGGGTTTTGCGAGCCGACCGCCTCGATCGTCTGGCGCGAGCTTGTGGCGCTTGGCCTCACGGATCGCGCGGTGCTGTGGAACGTGTTCCCGTTCCACCCGCACCGCGAAGGCGGCCCCCTGACCAACCGCACCCCGTCGCGGGCCGAGGTCGCCGCCCATCTCGACATCATCGCCGATCTGCACGCGGCCTTCGCGACGGCCCGCGTGATCTGCATCGGCAACACCGCCCGCGATCACCTGCACCCGCTTTATCCCGATCTGCCCGCCTTGCGGCACCCCGCCAATGGCGGGGCGTCGAAGTTCCGCGACGGGCTGCGCCGATTGGTCAATGCACCCGCGCCTGTCAGCTGATCAGCCGCTTCAGCCAGCCCTTCTTTTGGGCCTCGGCTTCGGGATCCTCGTCGGACGGGCCGTCGATCACCTCCTGCAGCCGGGTGAAGAACTGATCGGCCATCCGCTTGGCAAAGCCATCGACGACGCGGCTGCCAAGCTGCGCGAGTTTGCCCCCCACCCGGGCCTCGACATCGTAGCTCAGCCGCGTGCCGGTGCCGGTCTCCTCCAGCCGCACATCGGCCGATCCCTTGGCATAGCCCGCAGCCCCGCCCTTGCCCTCGCCGCTCAGCGTCAGGCTTTCGGGCTCGACCATCTCGGTCAGGGTCACCGCGCCCTTGAAGGTGGCCTTCACCGGGCCGACCTTTTGCGTGACCGTGGCCTCGAACCCGTCCTCGGGCGTGCCGGTCACCTCCTGCGCGCCGGGCACGCATTCTTTCAGCACCTCGGGGCTGAGCAGCGCCGCCCAGACGGTCGCGCGGTCGGCCTTGATCTCGCGGGTGTCGCTCATCTTCATCTGCTGGCTCCCTCTCCCTGTCCTGCGGGTCGACGTTACCCCAGATGCGCCGGACCGCCAAGGGAGCCACAAGTCGAGGATGTGCGTCCTTGGCAGGCCGCCCGCACCGCGTCATAACGCCGAGAGGCAGGGCAAAGGGGGCAGGGCGATGCTGGCGGGGCTGCGCGTGGTCGAATTCGAAGGGTTGGGGCCGGCGCCCTTCGCCGGCATGATGCTGGCCGAGCTGGGCGCCGATGTGGTGGTCGTGCACCGACCCGGAGGGGGCAGCCCGGTAACGGGTACGCCCAGCCTGCTGGATCGCGGCAAACGCTCGATCGTGCTGGACCTGAAAGATGCGGGCGACCTCGCCGTGGCGCGTGCGCTCGGGCATCGCGCCGACGCGCTGATCGAGGGGTTCCGCCCCGGTGTCATGGAACGCCTCGGGCTGGGGCCACAAGAGATGCGCGCGGCCAATCCCCGCCTCGTCTACGGGCGGATGACAGGCTGGGGGCAGGACGGTCCGCGCGCACAGACCGCCGGGCACGACCTCACCTACCTCGCCACCTCTGGCGCGCTCTGGTATGCGGGCGCGCCGGGTACGCCGCCGATCACACCGCCCACGCTTCTGGGCGATGTCGGCGGTGGCGCGCTCTATCTCGTGGCGGGGGTTCTGGCGGGGCTGGTGCGGGCCGGTCGCAGCGGGCAGGGCACGGTGGTCGATGCCGCCATCGTCGATGGCTCTGCGCATATGATGGCGCTGCTGATGTCGATGCAGTCCTCGGGCAATCTCGACATGGCGCGCGGACACAGCCTGCTGGACGGGCCGCACTGGTCGCGCGTCTATGGCTGCGCCTGTGGCGGCTGGCTGTCGGTGCAATCTCTCGAGCCGCAATTCTACGCCACCTTCCTCGCGTGCCTCGAACTGTCCGACGATCCGCACTTCGCCGCGCAATACGAGCCTGCGCAATGGCCCGCACAGACCGACACCCTCGCCGCGATCTTCGCCGCCAAACCCCTCGCACACTGGGCGGCGGTCTTTGCCGGGTCCGAGGCCTGCGTCGCCCCGGTCCTGCGCCCCGACGCCGCGGCGCAAGACGCCCACATGGCGGCGCGTGGGGTCTGGCAATCCCAAGGGTCCGGCCTCAGCCCCGCCCCCGCGCCGCGTTTCGACGGCCGGATCAGCCCGGTCGCCCCGCCCCTGGAGCGCGGCGCGCATGGTGCCGAGATCCGCGCGGAGCTGGGGCTGTGATCCTGTGCCGACGCGACCCCGGCTACGCCCCCGCGCCGACATCCATTGCGACGCGTGTTTCTTCTTGGCAAAAATACCCCAAAAAGTCCCGACCTCTGCCAAAGGCCCCCGCCATGTTCCCGCGCTACCGCCTGCATTACGCGCCCGACAACGCCTCGCTGGTCATCCGGCTGGTGCTGGAGGATCTGGACGTGCCCTACGAGACCGTTCTGTTGGATCGCCGCGCCCGCGCCCAGAAATCGCCCGCCTATCTCGCGCTCAACCCAAACGGTCTGATCCCGGTGCTGGAAACGCCTGATGGTGCGATCTTCGAGACCGGGGCGATCCTTTTGTGGCTGGCCGACCGCCACGGCGGCGCGCCCGCCCCCGATGACGCCTTGCGTGGCGATTTCCTGAAATGGCTGTTTTTCCTGTCGGGCACGCTGCATCCGACCCTGCGGATGACCTTCTATCCTGATCAGTATGCAGGCGAAGACGTCGCCGCGCAGGGGCGGTTGCGCGCAGCGATGCAGGAACGCTTCGACGACTGTCTCGACATGATCGACGCCCGCGCCGCGCCGTTCTTCGGGGCCGATCATGCGACTCTTCTGGATCCCTATCTTGCCTGCCTGATGCGCTGGCGCGCACTTTATCCGCAAGGGGCTGTCGGGGACTTCCGGGCGGATCGGTGACCTCGCCTGCTGCCCATGATGGAGCGGCTCGACCGCAGTGATGCCGCGAAAGCCGCGATCGCCGCCGAGGGGCTGGGGCCGCGCCCGTTTTCCGCGCCGGAATACCCGGACCCGCCCGAGGGCACCGCGCTCTGAGTCCTTGATCACATGTCAGGCTGGCGTCCCTGAAGGGTCGCTTTCGGACAAGTGGTGTCATGTGTTACCAGAGATAACGATCTCGATCAGGGAGCGCGCGCATGTTTCTATCCGTCTTCGACATGTTCAAGGTGGGCATCGGCCCGTCCTCGTCGCACACGATGGGGCCGATGGTCGCCGCGGCACGATTCCTCGACAAGATGCGCGCCGAGCCGTTTCACTATGCCGGCCTGCGCGGTGCGCTGCATGGCAGCCTCGCCTTCACCGGGGTCGGCCATGCCAGCGACCGGGCGACGATCCTCGGCCTCGCCGGGTTCCGCCCCGAGACCTATGACGCCGACGCCGCCGAGGCGGTGCTGGCGCAGATCCGCGACACGCAGACCGTCACGCCGCCCGATCTGCCGACCCTGAAATTTCATGCCAAGGACGATCTGGTCTTCGATTTCGGCCCCAACCTGCCGGGGCATGCCAACGGCATGGTCCTGATGGCCACGGACGCTCAGGGCGACGTGATCCTGCGCGAAACGTATTATTCCATCGGCGGCGGTTTCGTGATGACCGAGGGCGAGCTGGCGGCGGGCCGTAACGTGCAGGAGGGCGATCCGGTGCCCTATCCCTTCAAGTCCGCGGTGCAGATGCTGGAAATGGCCGAGCGGTCGGGCAAGAGCATCGCCGAGATGAAGCGCGCCAACGAGGTGTCGCGCGGCGGGCGTGACAGCCTGCGCAGCGGTGTGGCCCGCATCTGGCAGGTGATGGATGACTGCATCGAGCGGGGCTTGACCAGCGATGGCACGCTGCCCGGTGGTCTCAACGTGCGCCGCCGGGCGAAAGGCATCCGCGACGCGCTGTTCGCCGAGCGGGGCACCAACCTGCAGGCACCGCACAAGATCAATGACTGGATGAGCGCCTATGCCATGGCCGTCAACGAGGAAAACGCCGCCGGCGGGCAGGTGGTGACCGCGCCCACCAACGGCGCGGCCGGCGTCGTGCCGGCGGTCATCAAGTACTGGCTGGAGCATGTGCCCGGCGCGCACGAGGCCCGGATCGAGGAGTTTCTGCTGACCGCCGCCGCCATCGGCGGGCTGGTCAAGTTCAACGCCTCGATCTCGGGGGCCGAGGCGGGCTGTCAGGCCGAGGTCGGCAGCGCCGCGGCGATGGGGGCGGCGGGGCTGTGCGCCGTGCTGGGCGGCACGCCGGCCCAGATAGAGAACGCCGCCGAGATCGCGCTCGAGCATCACCTGGGCATGTCCTGCGACCCGGTGCGCGGTCTCGTGCAGGTGCCCTGCATCGAACGCAACGGGCTGGGCGCGATCAAGGCGGTCAGTGCGGCCAGCCTCGCGCTGCGCGGCGACGGCACGCATCTGGTGCCGCTTGATGCCTGCATCGAGACCATGCGCCAGACCGGCGCGGACATGAGCGAGAAATACAAGGAAACCTCGCTTGGCGGGCTGGCGGTGAACGTTCCCAACTGCTGAAGGCCCTACGCCGGTAGGTGGTCTCGGCGGCGATATCCTGCCGAAACTGCGACTTTTGCGCAATTTCCGAAAACGCATGTTGACCAGGCATTCAAGATTTCTAATGTTAGAATTGTTCGAAACAACGCACAGCCAAGGGAGACCTAAGCCAATGCCCGACACATTCGAGACTGCACGCCGCGCGTTCCTGCGCAAGATCGCCGCCTTCGGGGCCGCCGTGCCCTTTGCAGGCCTCGGCATCACCGCCGCCGGCCCCGCCTTCGCGCAGGATCAGGCAGAGGACGGCCACGCGCTGGATTACGTCAATGATTTCAACGATGCGACCGACCATGCGCGGTTCCGCGAAGGCTCGCAATGCTCCAACTGCGTGTTCTGGCAGGGCGGTGACGACGAGTGGGGCGGCTGCCAGCACCCGCAATTCCGCGACGTCCTCGTCAACGCCGAGGGCTGGTGCAGCGCCTACGCGCCCGGCGGCTGATCCCCGGCAAAACGAATTGCACAAGAGCGGCGGATCATCCCGCCGCTCTTTTCATTTTCAACGGATCGAGTGGTCGGACCCCTTGCGGAACGGCTGTACCGGGGTGTTCGAACCCTTCGCAGAGGCGTCGCTGACCGTGCTGATGATCGTCCGGGTCCTGCATCGCGCCGGCCCCGGGCGGGCTTGCCACGCAAAACCGGCTTGGCTAATGACAACTGACACTTAAAGGGAGGACCTTCATGACACTTGCTTTCAGCCGTCTCGTTGCCGCCGGCGCACTCGTCACCATCGGCCTGCCGGCCGCGGCCCAGACGGAAATCAAGATCGGCTACGCGCTTGCGCCCGACAGCCATTACGGCGTCGCCGCCGAGAAATTCGAAGAGGTCGTGCTGGCCGAGACCGGCGATCAGTTCGAGTTCACGCATTTCCCGTCCTCGGGTCTCGGCGGCGAGCGCGAGGTGATCGAGGGGCTGCAGATCGGCACCGTCGAGGCGACCATCGTGTCCTCGGGCACGCTGGCGAATTTCGTGCCCGACACGGGTGTCTTCGACATCCCGTTCCTGTTCCGCGACCTCGCGCATGCCCGCGCCGTTCTGGACGGTCCGATCGGGCAGGACATCCTCGCGCAATTCGATGCGGTCGGGCTGCACGGGCTGGCCTGGGGCGAGCAGGGCTTTCGCCACATCACCAACAACCGCAACCCGATCGAGACACCCGCCGATGTCGCGGGTCTCAAGATCCGCACGATGGAGAACCCCGTCCACCTGAAAGCGTTCAACGCCATGGGCGCGGCCCCCACCCCGATGGCCTGGCCCGAGGTTGTCTCGTCGCTGCAGCAGGGCGTGATCGACGGGCAGGAGAACCCGCTTTCGGTCATCGTCTCGGTCAAGCTCGACGAGGTGCAGGAATACCTGACCCTGTCGGGCCATGTCTATTCCCCGGCGATGCTGCTGGTCTCGGGACCCTTCTGGGAGGGTCTCGACGAGGCCCAGAAAGCCGCGTTCCAGACCGCCGCGTCCGAGGCGGTGACGGCCATGCGCGGCTATGTCGACGATGTCGAGACGAGCGGCGTTGAAACGCTGAAAGAGCGCGGAATGACGGTCAACGCGCTGTCGAACGAGGAAAAGGCCCGGTTTCAGGAGGCCATCACCTCGGCCTATGACGACTATTACGAGACGTATGGCCGGGATCTGGTCGACTCGATCGTGAATTTCGAGTGACACGTCACCGCCGGCGCCGCAATGGCGCCGGCACGCAGTCCGGGGTTTCATCGTGAAACGGTTGGAACGCATATTCGTCGCCCTGAACGCCTGGGCCCTGATCCTGATGCTGTCGGCCATGACCCTTGTGATCGGGGCCAACATCACGTCGCGCTACCTCACGGGGCATTCGGTGCCTTGGGCCGACGAGGTCGCCCGTTACCTGATGATCTGGCTGACCTTCACCGGCGCGGGGCTGATCCTGCGCCAGGGCGGCCACGTGGCGATCACCCGGCTGCAGGACGCCCTGCCCGACACCGGGCAAAAGATCCTGCGCGCGGCCATCGTCGCGGGCCTGCTGATCTTCTTCGGGTTCATGGTGCATGTCGGGCTGCAATACGCGCAGCGGATGCAGTTCCAGGTGACACCGGCCCTGCGCCTGCCCTTCGTCTATGTCTATGCCGCGATGCCGATCGGCTTTGGCCTGCTCATCGTGCATCTGCTGATCATCGCGCGTCAGTTCATCACGGCGGGCACCTACAGGGGGTCCGACACCGACGCTGCCGATACCGGGTCGCAGCCGGGCGGGTCGCATGGCTGAAATACTCTTCCCGGCGCTTTTCATCCTGCTGGCGCTCGGCCTGCCCGTGGCCTTCGCCATGGCGATCGCCGTCTTCGCGGCGCTCAGCTTTGGGTCGAGCTATCCCCATATCGTGGTGGTAAAGGAGATGTTCTCGGGCCTCGACAGCTTTCCGCTGCTGGCCGTGCCGTTCTTCATCCTCGCCGCCGAGATCATGACCGGTGGTGCCGTGACCCTGGCGATCCTGCGGCTTGCGCAATCGCTGGTCGGGCACCGCAAAGGTGGTCTCGGGCATGCCAATGTGGTCAGTTCGGCGATGTTCGCGGGCATTTCCGGCTCTGCGCTGGCCGATGCCGCCGGTCCGGGCACGATGATGATCCGGATGATGGAAAAGGGCGGCTACGACCGCGCCTATGCCGGGGCGCTGACCATCGCCAGCTCGGTCGTCGGGCCGATCATCCCGCCCTCGATCACGATGATCATCTACGCCATGCAGGACCAGTCCGTGTCGGTCGGCTCGCTGTTCATGGCCGGGGTGCTGCCGGGGCTGCTGATCACCGCGATGGTGCTGGTGGCCAACGCGCGGGTCAGCCATGTGCGCGGCTATGCCACCGGCACGCCCATGCCGCCCTTGCGCGAGATCGTCCGCATCACGGTCCATGCGCTGCCGGCGCTGTTCCTGATCGTGCTGATCGTGGGTGGCATCCGCTTTGGCATCTTCACGCCGACAGAGGCCTCGGTGATCGCGGTGTTCTACGCGCTTTTCGCGGGCATGGTCATCTACCGGTCGCTGCGCATCCGCGATCTGCCCGACATCATCCTGCGCGCGGCGCTGATATCGGGCGCGGTGCTGCTGATCCTCGGGGCGGCGCGGGCCTTTGCCTGGATCCTGATCATCGAGAGCATCCCGCAATTCCTGGCCCAGACCATAATCGCATGGGATCTCGCGCCCATCGTGTTCCTGCTCTGCGTCAACGTGCTTCTGCTCGCATTCGGCCTGTTCATGGACCCGCTGCCCGGCGTCATCATCCTTGTGCCGATCCTCGCGCCGATCAGCCTGGCGCTCGGGATCGATCCCAATCATTTCGCCATCGTGGTGATCTTCAACCTGACCCTCGGCCTGACCACACCACCTGTCGGAAGCCTGATCTTCGTCGTCTCGTCGACGGTCCGGTTGAAGCCCGGCGTCCTGATCCGGGAAATGCCGCCATTTTTAGTGGCACTGCTCGCGGCGCTGCTGATCATCACCTTCGTGCCGGTCCTGTCCACCTGGCTGCCGACCTCAAGCGGCTTCTGAGACGCGCAAGGGATAGGGTGGTGACCCCGGCAGGACTTGAACCTGCAACCTATCCCTTAGGAGGGGATTGCTCTATCCAGTTGAGCCACGGGGCCACGGGGGGTCTCTTAGCGTGCGTCAGGGGGTTTGTCATGGGGCGATTTATGCAATATTCCGATACTTTCCTTGCCGCATCGCAGGGTCCGCGCTGCGGATGCGCGGCGACCCGTCATCCCTTCCGGAAAGCACCGTGATGACCGAAGACAGACACCCCCTGACCCTGCGCGATGTCTCGGAAGCGGCGCGCGTCTCGGAGATGACCGTCAGCCGCGTGTTGCGCAACAAGGGCGATGTGTCCGACGCGACGCGCCAGCGGGTGCTGGAGGCGGCCAAGCGTCTTGGCTACGTGCCCAACAAGATCGCCGGGGCGCTTGCCAGCCAGCGCGTCAATCTGGTGGCCGTCATCATCCCGTCGATGTCCAACATGGTCTTTCCCGAGGTGATGACCGGCATCAGCGAGGTGCTGGAGGAAACCAGCCTGCAACCCGTCGTCGGCATCACCGGTTACCGCCCGGAAAAAGAGGAAAAGGTCCTTTACGAGATGCTGTCATGGCGGCCGTCGGGGGTGATCATCGCCGGGCTGGAGCATTCCGATGCCAGCCGTGCGATGCTGCGCGCCAGCGGCATTCCGGTGGTCGAGATCATGGATGTGGACGGCACGCCGATCGACTCGGTCGTGGGGATCTCGCACAGGCGGGCCGGCCGGCAGATGGCGCAGGCGATCATCCGCGCGGGCTATCGCCGGATCGGGTTCATGGGCACCAAGATGCCGCTCGACCACCGGGCGCGCAAACGTTTCGAGGGCTTTACCGAGGCGCTCGCGAAGGCGGGCGTCGAGATGGCCAACCATGCGTTCTATTCCGGCGGCTCGGCGCTTTTGAAGGGGCGCGAGATGACCGCCGCGATGCTGAAGGAGACGCCGGATCTGGATTTTCTCTACTATTCCAACGATATGATCGGCGCGGGTGGCTTGCTCTGGCTGATGGAGCAGGGCGTCGACATTCCCGCCAGGATCGGTCTGGCCGGGTTCAACGGTGTCGAGCTGCTGGACGGGCTGCCGATGAAACTGGCGACCATGGATGCCTGCCGTCTGGAGATCGGCCGCAAGGCGGCCGGGATCATCGCGGCGCGCGCTGCGGGCGAGGCGGACCCCGCGCCGGTGCGCATCGCGCTGGAGCCGCGGATCGATCCGGGCGACACGCTGCGCGGTGTCTGATCGGGGCTTCTCGGCGTCTGCCTTGCTGCGCGAAGGCAAGCGGAAATCCCGCAGCGTTTCGCGGCGCGGTTTCCATCCTCCCCTTTCGATGATAGCGAAAGGGAACCCAGTGCAGGAATGAAAGGCAGGAGCCCATGAACTCGATCATATACCTCGTCGGCCTCGTCGTGATTGTCCTTTTTCTTCTGAGCTTCTTCGGCCTGCGCTGACCGGCGCGGGAGCTTTGATCTGCGGCCATGCGGGACGTCTGCCGCACCGCCTGGCACGGCCGAAGCGCATAGTGACATCGCCAGATCGCGACGTCTCGTCTCCATCACACCGCGCGAAAGCCTTTTGATGGCGCCGATGGTCTTGGGTTAACGCTTGGCGGATTAACCCACGTCCCGATCTCCGCTTGTTCAAAAGCGGAGTGTGTGGTTTCCTGATATCTGGTTGTGTGGTGATGTTATGCTTTCCATATTTGGACTTCTCGGGATGGCTGCGGTCGGTGCAGCCGCGTTTGTCGGTCTCGACAGCGATGACAACGACCGGGACGCGCCTGACCGTAAATCCGAAGACGACATGCCGGATGACAGCCCCCCCGAGACCGCACCGGACCTGTTCGAACAGGTGCTGAGCGACATGTCGGCGGCACCTTTGGAGATGGACGACCCGGCCGGTGCAGACAGTGACACGCTGCCACCCCCGGACGAGGCCCCGGACGAGGCATTGTTCACGGATGGCGGGGCCGATGCGTGGTGGCAAGTGACCAGCGGCGGGACCGAGGCGGACATCATCCGCGGCACACCCGGTTCCGATCAGATCGGCGGTTATGGCGGGGACGATACCATTTTCGGTGACGCCGGCGATGACGTGCTCCATGGCGGGGCAGGTGATGACGTCCTTTCGGGCGGTGAGGGCGATGATACGCTGCACGGTGGCGATGGCGATGACATGCTCTTCGGCGATGACGGCGACGACCTGCTTTTCGGCCAGAACGGAAACGATATTCTCTACGGTGGCGATGGCGACGACACGCTGCATGGCGGGGCGGGCGACGACACGCTGCATGGTGGTCCGGGCAATGACGCGCTGCATGGCGGCCTCGGGGACGATCACCTTGTCGGGGGTCAAGGGCAGGATACGCTGTTTGGCGGACTCGGCAACGACACGCTGATCGGTGCGGAGTTCGATCCCGAGGCCGAGGGATTGCAGGATCTCGACGGGCGTGATTACCTCAACGGTGGACCCGGCGACGACGTGATCCTTGCCGGCAAGGAGGATATCGTGACGACCGGTACCGGCGCGGACAGCGTGATCCTCGGGGATTGGCTCGATGGCGACCATCAGGCCGAAATTCTCGATTTCTCCCCCGACGAGGACTCGCTCGTGGTCGTCTATGATGACGCTGCCGGGGTCGAGCCCGAGGTCACGCTGGAACCCGACAGCGAAAACCCCGACCACCAGCGCCTGCTGGTGAACGGCGAGCCGATCACGCTGATCGCCAATGCCCACGGCCTGACGCTGGATCACGTAGCGCTGCTGCCGCAAAGCGAATTTGCGTTGATGACCGGCCTCTGAGCCAGGGACACGATTCCCGCTTCCAATTTCCGCCAAATTCTTCTACACGCGCGAAGTCTCGACGGGATCGCCCCCTCGAGGCCACGCCCGGACCTTGCTGGACGACATCCCGGCTTGCGCCCATAACGCCGACTTTTGAAGGAGATCCCGATGTCGATTACCGTTGAAGAAAAGCACCGCCTGATCAAGGACTTCGCCACCAAGGAAGGCGACACTGGCTCGCCGGAGGTGCAGGTCGCGATCCTGACCTCGCGGATCAGCACCCTGACAGAGCATTTCAAGACCCACAAGAAAGACAACCACGGGCGCCGTGGCCTTCTGATGATGGTCGCTCAGCGCCGCAAGCTGCTCGATTACCTCAAGGGCAAGGATGCGGATCGCTATCGCGACCTGATCAAGCGCCTCGGCATTCGCCGCTAAGACCAGAGACCGCGCCCCGACCGGGCGCGGTTTTCACATGATCCGATTGTCGCCCCGGTCCGGCTTTGCCGGGGCAGCAGGACACCACCAGAAGCCATGGGGCAATGCGGCCCCGGATGCAAATGGGCCCGACGGGATACGCCCGGACCGGCCAGTCTAGGAAACGTGATGTTCAAAGAAACGAAAAAATCGATGCAATGGGGCGAGGAAACCCTCACCCTTGAAACCGGCAAGATCGCCCGTCAGGCCGACGGCTCGGTGATTGCCACCTTGGGCGAGACATCGGTCATGGCGAACGTGACCTTTGCCAAGGAACCCAAGCCGGGAATGGATTTCTTCCCGCTGACCGTGCATTATCAGGAAAAATATTATGCTGCGGGCAAGGTGCCCGGTGGGTTCTTCAAGCGCGAGGCGCGCCCGTCGGAGAAAGAGACGCTGACCGCGCGTCTCATCGACCGGCCCGTGCGCCCGCTTTTCGTGCCCGGCTTCAAGCATGAGACACTGATCATGTGCACCGTGCTCAGCCATGATCTGGTGAACGACCCGGACATGGTGGCGATGATCGCCACCTCGGCGGCGCTGACCATTTCGGGCGCGCCCTTCCGGGGTCCGATCGCCGGTTGCCGTGTCGGTTATGCGGATGGTGAGTATGTGCTCAACCCCGAGATCGACGACATGCAGGATCTGCGCAATGACCCTGCGCAGCGACTCGACCTGATCGTCGCGGGCACCAAGGACGCCGTGATGATGGTCGAATCCGAGGCTTACGAGCTTTCGGAAGAGGAAATGCTGGGCGCGGTGAATTTCGCGCATGAGCAGATCAAGCCGGTCTGCGACCTGATCATCGATCTCGCCGAGGATTGCGCGAAAGAGCCGTTCGATTTCACCCCGCCGGATTTCTCGGACCTTTACGCTGTGGTCAAATCCGCCGGCGAGGATCAGATGCGCGCCGCCTTCGCCATCCGCGACAAGCAGGAGCGCACGCACGCGATCTCTGCCGCGAAAGAGGCGATCAAGGCGCAGCTCAGCGAGGAACAGCTTGAGGATGCCAACCTTGGCGCGGCACTGAAAAAGCTCGAATCGGCCGTGCTGCGCGGCGATGTCGTGAAGAACGGCAACCGCATCGACGGGCGTCGTCTGGACGAGATCCGCGATATCTCGTGCGAGACCGGCCTGCTGCCGCGCACCCACGGCTCGGCGCTGTTCACCCGGGGCGAGACCCAAGGTTTGGTCGTCACCACGCTGGGGACCGGCGATGACGAGCAGTTCGTCGATGCGCTGCACGGAACCTCGAAGCAGAACTTCATGCTGCATTACAACTTCCCGCCCTACTCGGTGGGTGAGGCCGGGCGCGTCGGTCCTCCGGGACGCCGCGAGATCGGCCACGGCAAGCTTGCATGGCGCGCTCTGCAGGCGGTGCTGCCGCCGGCGACCGATTTTCCCTACACCATCCGCCTCGTGTCCGAGATCACCGAATCCAACGGTTCCTCGTCGATGGCCTCGGTCTGTGGCGGGTCGCTGTCGATGATGGATGCGGGCGTGCCGCTCAAGACGTCCGTGGCGGGTGTGGCCATGGGTCTCGTGCTGGAAGACGACGGCGAATTCGCGATCCTGTCGGACATCCTCGGTGACGAGGACCACTTGGGCGACATGGATTTCAAGGTCGCCGGCACCGCCGAGGGCATCACCTCGCTGCAGATGGACATCAAGGTCGCGGGCATCACGCCCGAGATCATGAAACAGGCCCTTGCCCAAGCCAGGGCTGGGCGCATGCACATCCTCGGCGAGATGGACAAGGCGCTGTCGGGCGCGGCTGATTTCAGCGTCCACGCCCCCCGCATCGAGACCATGCAGATCCCCGTCGACAAGATCCGCGAAGTCATCGGATCGGGCGGCAAGGTGATCCGTGAAATCGTCGAGGTCTCGGGCGCCAAGGTCGATATCAACGACGAGGGCGTGATCAAGATCGCGTCGCCCAATGGCGAGGCCATCAAGAAGGCCTACGACATGATCCATTCGATCGTGGCCGAACCGGAAGAGGGCCGGATCTATGACGGCAAGGTCGTCAAGATCGTCGATTTCGGCGCCTTCGTGAACTTCTTCGGCAAGCGCGACGGGCTGGTTCATGTCAGCCAGATCGAGAACCGCCGCCTGAACCATCCCTCCGACGTGCTCAAGGAAGGCCAAGACGTGAAGGTCAAGCTTCTGGGCTTTGACGATCGCGGCAAGGTGCGCCTCGCGATGAAGATGGTCGATCAGACCACGGGTGCGGAAATTACCAGTGAACCCGCCGAAGGCTGATCCTTCAGACTCAAGCGCAGCGCGCGGCACAGAGTGGCCCATCTTCGTCCTCTCCCTTGAGGGCGACGAGGGCCGCCGCGCGCCGCTGCTCAACTCGCTCGCCGAGATGGGCCTGGACGCCGAGGTCCTGATCGGTGTCGATGGTCGCGCCGGCTTGCCGGACTGGGCCGAGGCCGAGGTGGATCGTACAGTAGAGTTGACTTGGGATTATCGTCCGGCACGGTATGTGACCGATGGTGTATTGGCGTGTGCGCTGAGTCACGTATGCGCCTATCGAAAGATGATCAACGATGGTCTCCCCGGGGCGATTATCTTTGAAGATGACGCGATCGTTGGTGAGCCGTTAAGGCGGTTCATGGCTGCTGAAGGGTACAAGACGGGCGAGATGGTGCTGCTCGGTCATGAGGACACTTGGGTACGTCGTTTCTCTGCAACGCCTCTGTGTCAAGGTGTCGTCGGCCATCGACTGGTAGCGTCGCCTGTTCTTGCGCATGGCTACAGCTTGTCCCGCAAGGCGGCTTCATATATTCTCGCAAGAGCCAGCCCCGTGCGCACCCGTGCAGACTGGCCTTGTGACATCTCCCGGATTGAATCATGGGCCGCCGATCCGCAGATCGCCCTGCAACCCGCCGAGCAAAATGCGAAGTCACATCTTGAGGAAGATCGCGTGGCGTTACGACGCAAAAAAAATCGAGATAAACGCTCATCGCGTTATTTCTCCCGCGCTTACTGGATGAGAATGCTGCGCAAAAAAATCAACCTCGTAACAATGCGCAAGTGGTTTTGTCGACGCATTGCCTAGAACATATTCGGTCCTGACGATAATAAGGAGCAACTGTGAGTAAGATCCGAGCGATGTATCTTGTATGACGGAAACGGTTGGAGCTATCTTCGCCACCACGGGCAAGGACTACACTGAGTTGGCCGAGCGGGCCGCGCGATCGGTCAAGGAAAGTTGCCCCGGGTTAGAGGTTGATCTGTTCACGGATCAACAGGTGCAAATGCCGGTGTTTGACCGAATCCATCAACTCGACGATCCTTGGCGGCGGTCCAAGATGGATGCCATGCTCCTCAGCCGTTTCGACAGAACGCTGTATCTTGACGCGGATCTTTTCGTGATTGCCGATATCCGCGACGTTTTCGAGGTCCTGGACCGCTTCGACATGGCTATGGTGCAAGATCAGTACCTGAATGGGGGGCACGCGCAAACCATTTGGCGCAAGCCCTTTCCAAATGCGTTTCCGCACTTCAATGGCGGCGTCGTCGCTTTCAGGCGAAGCCCTGAGGTTATCGAACTCATCAAGAGCTGGAGCGTAGCCGTCCGTGAAAATGACTTGAAGCGGGATCAGCCGGTGCTGCGCGAGTTGGTGTGGGACAGTGACCTCAGGGTTGCGACATTGCCGCCAGAATACAATCTCATGCGTTTCGAAGTGTTGAGCTTGTGGGACGAACAGAAATCTGCCGCGCCGCGCATCATTCACAGTCCGAAACTTCATTCACACTTCACTCCCAACAGAAAGAAAGAACGGTTTGACAGTTTGGAAGATCTGTTAGGCTCAGAGATCGCGTCCAAGCTACCAATCATGCTTTCAGCAGACAAAGGTCTGGCGCGTATGGCCGGACGAGAGCCTACGATCCCTGGTAAAAAGAAACGTAAGGTGCGCAAACGGTTGCGTCAGATAAGTGATATACGTCGCCAATGGCTCGGCTTTTGACATGAGGTGGGTATATTCCTTGCGACTGAAACAGTGGCGTCCCACAATCCAAATCCAGAGTTTTTTCGTGATGAGCCTCTTATGACAGTTCAGAACATCGACCGCTGGCCCATCTTCGTACTCTCCCTCGACGGCGACGAGGCCCGCCGCGCGCCGCTCCTCGATGCACTGGCCGAGATGGGCCTCGAGGCCGAGGTCCTGATCGGCGTCGATGGCCGGAATGGCTTGCCCGCCTGGGCCGAAGCCGAGGTGGACCGCGGTCGACAATGGAGCTGGGATCATCGTCCAAGCAAGCATCTGACTGATGGTGAGTTGGCCTGTGCCCTCAGCCATGTCCAAGCCTATCGCAAGATAATCGACCAAGGTCTGCCCGGAGCGATCCTCTTTGAGGATGACGCAGTCCTCAGTGATACGTTCGAAACGTTCATTGCCGCGCGCGGATACGAGGCGGGCGAAATGGTCCTGCTTGGACATCATCATACCCACGTGAATCGATTTTCTAAAAAGCCGATATGCAATGGCGTGGTTGGTCATCGTCTGGCTGCAACGCCAGCCTACGCCCATGGATACGCCCTAACGTATGGAGCGGCCGAATATATTCTGGAAAGGGCGGTTCCGATCCACGCTCGCGCAGACTGGCCGTGCGACATCTCGCGACTAAAATCACTGGCTGTTGATCCGCAGATCGCGGTTCAGCCCGAAGATCGCAAGGAGCACTCGCACATCGAGGCTGGGCGCCGTGCTGCGCATGATGAAAAACTTCGTAACAAACGGTTGTCCCGTTTGTTTTCACGTGTCTATTGGATTCATATTCTTCGCAAATGGCTTCAGCCCAGCAAGATCCGCAAATTGTTGGGTCAGCGAATTTCGTGAAAGCTATCGACGGGTGAATTCGAACAACTACTGGAAAGAATAAAACTATGCTAATACCGAAAAAATTGGGTCACATTTGGATTGGTCCATTGGAGCCGCCCCGTGAGTGGATGCAGACGTGGAAGGACCTGCATCCCGACTGGGATTACACGCTTTATGATAACGATTTCCTCGCGTCTGAACAGTTTGAAACCCAAGCGCAGATAGACGAGTACATCAAACGTGGTTCTTATGCTGGTGCTGCCGATCTTCTTCGCTACGAGATCCTTTATAAATACGGAGGTTATGTCGCCGCGGCTGATAGTATCTGTCGGCATCCCAACGATGAACTTTTTGACGATGATCAATCGCTTTACACGGTTTACGAAAATGAATTCGTGCGCGGGCATCTGGTGTCGCCTATTGCGGCCGCTGCGCCTAATCATTCATTCATCCGTCTTTTGATCGACAGGCTCAAACAGGTAGACCCTGCTGATCTCGAAGAGCCTTGGAAGCAAACTGGAAACCTGTTCGTTGCAGAAATGATAGAAGAGCATCAGCCGGATATTGTGATCTGGCCGTCGCACTACTTGATTCCGATTCACTACACAGGGCGCATATACAGGGGAACAGGAAAGGTTTACGCAAATCAACTCTTCGGCAACACGAAAAAGCTATACGAGGCAAAATCGGAAAAAACGCGTCTTGTGGAATGGATGCGTGCCCGGTATCAAAATCGGGTACGAAAGAAACTTAAGGCTAAGGCAAGAAAAGCCTTTGGGGCCGGAAAGTAGGGCATCTGCTAGCGTTCCGGCTGCCGTCGCATTGAACTTGGTGAGACTCAGGCATTTTATCTGTTCTTTCGGCGGTCTCGCTATTCATAAACGGGCAAACATCATCCGTTCTCCGCGCACACACATCCAAGATTGACGCTCCGCGTGAACCTGCTACGAGACACGCCATGCTGAGCATTTTTCTTCAGACCCTGCCGTTCTTTCTGATCATCGGTCTGGGCTACGGGGCCGGGCGCAGCGGGTTTTTCCCCGAGGTCGCCACCGCCTGGCTGACGAAATTCGTGTTCTATTTCGCGCTGTCGGCGATGCTGTTCCGGTTTTCCGCCAACCTGACGCTGGCCGAGGTGCTGGACTGGAATTTCGTGCTGGCCTATCTCGCCGGCACGGCGTCGGTCTACGTCCTGGCGACGCTGGTTGCCGCGCTGCGCGGGGTCAGCCTTCGGGAAACCGCCATTGAGGCGCAATGCGCGGTGATCGGCAATGTCGGCTTTCTCGGCGTGCCGATGCTGGCGATGCTGATGGGCGAGGCGGCGATCGGCTGGGTGATGATCGTGCTGGCGGTCGATCTGATCGTCTTCGGTGCGCTGGTGGTGATCCTGATCACCGGCTCGCGCGACGGGCGGATGAGCCTCGGGATCCTGCGCACCGTGGGGCTCGGGCTGATCAAGAACCCGATGATCGTCTCGATCGTGCTGGGGCTGACATGGTCGGGGCTGAAACTGCCGATCCCCGATCCGATGAACGCCTTCGTGCGAATCTTGGGCGATGCCGCGACGCCCGGTGCGCTTTTCGCCATTGGCGCGTCGCTGGCCTCGAAATCGGCCGAGCGTCTGTCGGTCACCGGCTGGCTGTCAGCCTGCAAGCTGGTGCTGCATCCGGCCGCCGTCGCGGTGTCCGCGTTGCTGATCTTCGACGTGCCGCCCTATGCCGCGGCGGTGATGATCGCGGCGGCCAGCTTGCCTGTGGCCGGCAATGTCTTCATGCTGGCCCAGCATTACGAGGTGGCGCCCAAGCGGGTCTCGTCCTCGATCCTGATATCGACGACCGCCGCGATCGTCACGGTGTCACTTGTCATCGGCTGGGTGAACCAGCTTTACTGATCCCGCAACGCGACAGAAAGGGAAGATCACATGGAAACCGTCTCGCAAAACACCTGCTTTGGGGGCACGCAAGGCGTCTTTACCCACACCTCCGGGGTCTGCGCCTGCGACATGACCTTCGGTCTGTTCCTGCCGCCCGAGGCGCAGGACGGCCCCGTTCCGGTGCTGTGGTATCTGTCGGGGCTGACCTGCACGCATGAGAACGCCATGGTCAAGGCCGGCGCGCAGGGCTGGGCCGCTGAACAGGGCATCGCGCTGGTCTTTCCCGACACTTCCCCGCGCGGCGCGGATGTGGCCAATGACGACGCGTTCGATCTGGGACAGGGGGCCGGATTCTACGTCAACGCCACGCAAAAGCCATGGGCGTCGCATTTTCGCATGTGGGATTATGTCTCCGAGGAATTGCCCGCCGTGCTGGCCGACACCTTCGCGCTCGACATGGACCGGCAGGCGATCACCGGCCATTCCATGGGCGGGCATGGCGCGCTGACGCTGGCGATGTCGCTGCCGGGGCGCTTCCGCTCGGTCTCGGCCTTCGCGCCCATCTGCAACCCGACGGGGGGCGACTGGGGCCGCAAGCAGTTCGCCGCCTATCTCGGCGAGGACGAGGGCGCGTGGGCCGCACACGATTCCAGCCTGCTGATGGCCGAGCGCGGCTTTGACGGGCCGGTGCTGGTGGATACCGGGACCAACGATCAGTTCATGGACCTGCTGCGCCCCGAGACGCTGGCGCATGCGATGGCGGCCCGGCGGCAGGAGGGCATGTTCCGGATGCAGAAAGGCTACGATCACAGCTATTTCTTCATGTCGACCTTCATGGAGGATCACGTCGCCTTTCATGCCGAGGCGCTCTATGCCGGCTGAAGCATGAGCATTTTCGTCGATGCCGATGCCTGCCCGGTCAAGGACGAGGTCGAGCGGGTGGGCACCCGGCACGGGTTGCGGATGCTCATCGTCTCCAATGGCGGCCTGCGCCCCTCGCAGAACCCGCTGGTCGAGACGGTGATCGTCCCCGACGGCCCGGACGTGGCCGACATGTGGATCGCCGACCGCGCCGGTCCGGGCGATGTGGTGATCACCGGGGACATTCCGCTTGCCGCGAAATGCGTCGAGGCCGGCGCGCAGGTGCTCAAACATACCGGCGAGGCGTTCACGGCGGCCAATATCGGCAATCTTCTGGCCACGCGGGATCTGATGACCGATCTGCGCGCCGCCGATCCGTTCCGTCAGGGCGGTGGCAAAGGGTTTACAAAGGCCGACCGCTCCCGTTTTCTGGAGGCGCTGGAGCGGGCGGTCAGAACGGCCGCCCGCCAGACCTGACGCCCCCGACACCAAGGACCACGACATGACCACCGCCACCGTTCAGCGCACGAACCTGATCGGCGCCGCCTATGCGGTGGCGGCGGTGCTGTGCTTTTCGATCAACGATGTGGGGATCAAGTTCCTGTCGGACGCCTATGCGCTGCATCAGATCGTGTTCATCCGCGCGCTGGTCGCCCTGACGGCGTTCTTCTGCCTCATAGTGCCGTGGGTGGGCGGGCTGCACGTGCTGCGCACCGGGCGACCGGTGGTGCATATCATCCGTGGGCTGTGCGTGGTCAGCGCCAATATGTGCCTGTTTCTGGGGCTGGCGGCGCTGCCCATTGCCGATGCGACGGCGATCTTCTTTGTCTCGCCGCTGGTGATCACGGTGTTCTCGGTGATCTTCCTGAAGGAAACCGTGGGCATCCGCCGCTGGTCGGCCATCGCCGTGGGCTTTGCGGGCGTGATGGTGATCGTCAAGCCCGGTACGGCGGCGTTTCAGCTCGCCTCGCTATTGCCGATCGCCGCCGCGTTCCTTTATGCCACGCTGCACATGCTGACCCGCAAGATCGGCGGCACCGAAAGCGCGCCCACCATGGCCTTCTACATCCAGCTGACCTTCATCATCGCCAGCACGGTGATCGGGCTGGGCCTCGGGGACGGGCGCTTTGCCGGGTCGGAGGATCCCTCGCTGGAGTTCCTGTTTCGGGCGTGGGTGTGGCCGGCTGTGGGTGATTATCCGATCCTGATCCTGCTGGGGATCTCGGGCATGCTGGGCGGGCTGTTCATCAGTCAGGCCTACCGGCTGTCCGAGGCCGCCTTTGCCGCCCCGTTCGAATATGTCGCCATGCCGCTGGCGATCATGTGGGGGGTGGTGGTGTTCGGCACCTTCCCCGATGCGACCGCCTGGATCGGGATCGCGCTGATCGTCGGGTCGGGTCTCTACTTGCTGTGGCGCGAGTCGGTGAACGATGGCACAGTGACGGCGAAGGCGACGAGATACCGCCGCTAGAGCGAAAGGAGGCGCGCATGACCCTGACGATCATCCCGTTTGACGAGGGCGAGGCCAATCTCGACTGGCTGGGGCTGTGTGCGGCGTTTCAGGCCGGTCACGAGCTGCCACGCGCCGAGATCGCCGATACGTTCCTTTATCGCGGCGATGACACGCTGCTCAACCGCTCGGCATGGATCGACGGGATGGGGATCGCGGTCAAATGCGCCACGATCTTTCCGGGCAATCCCGACAAGGGCGATGCACGGATCAACGGCGCGGTGAACCTTTATGACGACGCCAACGGCACGCTGGCAGCGCTTGTGGATTTCCATCTGGTGACCAAGTGGAAGACCGCCGGCGACAGCCTTTTTGCCGCCACGCGTCTGGCCCGGCCCGACAGCGAAAACATCCTGATCGTGGGCGCGGGAACGGTGGGCCGGTCGCTGTGGCAGGCTTACCGCGCGGCCTTTCCCGGCGCGCGCTTTACCGTCTGGAACCGCACCCGCGCCAATGCCGAAGGAATGGCCGCCGAATGCCCCGGCCTGCTGGTGGCGGACGATCTGGAATCCGCGGTGCGCGCCGCCGATATCGTCACCTCTGCCACCATGTCCACGGATCCCCTGATCAGGGGGGACTGGCTTCAGCCCGGCCAGCATCTCGACCTGATCGGCGCCTACCGGCCCGACATGCGCGAGACCGATGACACGGCGTTGCGCCGGTCGCGGATCTTCGTCGACAGTTTCGACACCACCGTCGGCCATATCGGCGAGATCCGCATCCCGCTGGAGGCCGGCGTGATCGCGCGCGACGATCTGGTCGCCGATTACTATGCGCCGGATGCCTTCGGGCGCCGCAGCGATGACGAGATCACGCTGTTCAAGAATGGCGGCGGCGCGCATCTGGACCTGATGACAAGCCGCTACATCCTCGACGCCTGGCGCAACGCCGGCTGATCGGGGCGCGGGGTGTCAGCCGCCGGTGATCTGCGTCATCATCCGGTCGACGAACGCATCCAGCCTTAGCCGCGCGTCGTCGATTGCGGCGACATAGCGCTCGACCGGGGCTTCGGCCTCGGGGACCAGCGCGACCAGATCGGGGGCCCCCAGATAGACACCCGCGGCCAGCCCGAACGCGATCACCGCGACCCAGAACCCGGCGCCAAAGCCGCTGCGCCGGGCGGGGACCTGCGCGACGAGGGGCGCTGCGGCCGTGTCCCGCGCCGCGCGCCCGCGGGCCGGGGTCAGCGACGACGTGATGTTTTCGGGGTCGGGCAGCGTGCCTTGGCGTGACGCGGGCGCGGCCGTGTCGCCCGTGGCCCGCCGCGCGCCTTGCAGGGGTGGCACCGGGGACGGGTCACGGGGTGCCGCAGGCGCGGGATCGACCTGCATGCCGACGCCGCCTGTCGATTCCGCGGCCCGCTTCGCCCGCTCGCGCGCGGCCTCCGTGCGCAGGATGTCGGCCACTTCGGGGTCGAGGCGGCGCTGCGCTGGCTCGGGCGCCGCGTCGGGCTCCGCCTCGTTGTCCTCTGTGGTGGCCAATGCGGCCACGGGGTGGTGCTGCACCCATGTCTCGCCACAGGCCGAACACTGCACATCCCGCCCCGCCTCGGGGATCGCCGTCTCGGGGACTTCGTATTGCGCCCCGCAATTCGGGCAAGTCAACCGCATGCTGCACCCTGTCGCCTGTGGTCCGGGATCACGCCCTTGGTCGGCGTTGATTTGCGGCACCATAGGCGCATCCGCCCTGCCGGAAAAGAGCAAAGCGAATCGCGCGCGCGGCGATTGCACCCGCACCGCCCCTGAGGCATGAAGAGGGACGCATGCCGGAAAACCCGCCGGGACCGGGCGACGCGCCAAACGGGGAAGGGACATACCATGATGCCTGCGCTGCAATGGCTTCGGTCGCTGCTTTTCGTGGTCAACATCTACGGCATGATGGCCCTCGTGGGGCTGGTGTTCCTGCCCTGGGCGCTGATCAGCCGCAAGGGCGCGCTTGTCGCCTGCCACACCTGGTGCCGGTATGTGCGCTGGAGCGCGGCCTGGATGGTCGGCCTGCGCACCGAGGTGCGCGGCACACCCCCCACCGACGAGGTGCTCATCGCGGCCAAGCATCAAAGCTTTCTCGACATCATCATGATCTTCGGCAGCGTTCCGGCCGGCAAGTTCATCATGAAGCGCGAGCTGATGTATGCGCCGGTGATCGGGCAATACGCGCTGCGCATCGGCTGCGTGCCGGTGGATCGCGGCAAGCGCAGCCAGGCGATCCGGCAGATGGTGGCGGATGTCGCCAAGGGACGGCAGGCACCGGGGCAGCTGATCATCTACCCGCAGGGCACCCGCATCCCGCCGGGGGTCAAGGCCCCCTACAAGGTGGGATCGGGCGTGCTCTACCGGGATCTGCAGCAGGATTGCGTGCCGGCGGCCACCAATGTCGGGGTATTCTGGCCGCGCAAGGGCATCCTGCGCAAGCCGGGGCTGGCCGTCGTCGAATTCCTGCCACGGATCGAGGCGGGGCTCGATCGTGACAGCTTCATGGCGCGGCTCGAGAACGAGGTCGAAACCGCCTCCGACGCGCTGCTGCGCGAGGCCGGGTTCAGACCGGACAGCCCGCGTCGCGCGCCCTGAGGCCTGATCCCGCGCCGCACCGGCCGCCCTCAGGTGACGGCGCGGTTCCGCAGGCTGTGAAAGACGGCGTCGGGGTGCAGATCGCTCTCGGGATGCACGCGTGATTTCTGCGTCAGCTCGATCAGATGCGCCAGCACGTTGCGCGTCGCCGCCGGCATCAGTGTGGCCGGCGTGTCGGTATAGATCCGTTCGGCAAGCGCCGGGGCCGTCGCCGGCCCGTCCTCGAGCGCGGCCATGATCGCGGCCTCGCGCGCACGCCGATGCGCCATCAGCCAGACAAGCCGCGCGTCGGGATCCTCGATCGCCGCGCCGTGGCCGGGCATGTGCCGCGCCGCCCCGAGCCCGCGCAGCCTGGTGCAGGACGCCATGTATTGCCTCAGATCGCCATCGGGCGGCGAGACCACGGAACTGGCCCAGCCCATCACCAGATCGCCGGTCAGCACGGTGTCGCCGACAGCGTAGCACATGTGGCCGCTGAAATGTCCCGGCGTCCAGTGCGCGGTGACCTGCCAGCCATCGCCGCGGACGGTTTCGCCATCGCTCAGCGTCAGGTCGGGGACCATATCGTGATCGACCCCTTCGCCGCCGCCGGTCAGGCCGCGTTCGGCCAGCGTCTGCATGATTGCGCTGCGCCCCGCGCTTGCCTTCCCATAGGCCAGCACCGGCGCGCCGGTGCGCGTCGCCAGCCGTCCGGCAAGCGCCGAATGATCGAGATGGGCATGCGTGACGAAGATGTGGCTGATGCTCTGACCTGGGCGCAGGGCGTCCAGGATCGCGCCCAGATGATCGGCATCATCCGGCCCCGGATCGATCACCGCCAGCCGCCGCGTGCCCAGAATATAGGTGTTCGTGCCCCGGAACGTCATTGGCGAGGGGTTGGGGGCCAGAACGCATCGCAGCGCGCCGTCCAGTCTTTGTGCGACCCCGACCGGCGGGGCCGTCCCCTGATCAAGCTGCATGGCTCTTCCTTCCGTGGTCCCGTGTGATTAGGTTTAGCCATGATTCTGCGATGGCTCAAACCCTACCTTCCGCGCGGCCTTCATGGCCGGTCGGCGCTCGGCCTGCTGGTGCCGATGATCACCCTGTTGCTGGTGATGTCCGTCGTGATCGTTCAGCGTCATTTCGAAGGCGTGACAGAGCAGTTGACCCGCAGCATGGCGCGCGAGATCCGGCTGGTGCGCAGCGCCGAGGATCCGAGCATAGCACAGGCGCTCGGCATTTCCGTCAGGCGCGTTTCCGCCGATGCGCTGCCCCCGGAGAACATCCGCCGATGGTACGATTTTTCGGGGATCGTCATTATCCGGGAGATGCGCGAGCTCATTCCCGGATTGGCGGGGGTGGAACTGTCGGACAGGAAGAATGTGCATGTGTACCTTCGCAATGAGGACGAGCTGCTCGAGCTGAGCTTTGCCCGCAGATTGCTGTCGGCGCGCCGCCCGTATCTTTTGTTCGTCAACATGATGAGCGTCGGGGTTCTGATGACGGTGATCTCTTTTATCTACATGCGCAACCAGCTTCGCCCGATTACCCGGCTTGCCAAGGCCGCCGAGGCGTTCGGGCGCGGGCGACACGTGCCCTACCGGCCCAAGGGCGCGACAGAGGTGCGCGCGGCGGGCCAGGCCTTTGTCGACATGCGCGCCCGGATCGAGCGGCAGATCGAACAGCGCACGCTGATGCTGTCGGGGGTCAGCCATGACATGCGCACCCCGCTGACGCGGCTTCGGCTGTCGCTTGCCATGCTGGATGACGACGAGGCAGAGCCGATGCGCCGCGATGTCGAGGACATGGAGCGGCTGCTGAACGGCTTTCTCGATTTCGCGCGCGGCGCGCAGGAGGGCACGGCAGAGGTGCTGGACCCGATCGAACTGGTCCGGCAGGTCGTTGCGGACATGCAGCGGGCGCGGATCCCCGTCGTATTGCACGAGACATCAGGCGAGGGACAGATCAGCCTGCGGGCCGTCGCGATGCGGCGCGCGGTGGAGAACCTGATCAACAATGCCGTGCGCTACGGCACCCGCGCCGAGGTGTCGGTGACGCTGACCGACAGGCAGCTCTCCATCCGCGTCGAAGATGACGGGCCGGGCATCCCACCCGAGGATCGTGGCGAGGCCATCAAGCCCTTCACCCGGCTGGAGCCCGCGCGCAACCAGAACCGCAGCACCGGGGTGGGGCTGGGCCTGTCGATCGTCATCGACGTGGCGCGGGCGCATGGCGGCACGCTGCTGTTGGGGGAAAGCGACCGGCTCGGCGGGCTGTGCGCGGATATCGTGATCGCGGTCTGACCCAGACCAGAAGGGCTGATGACACCCCGCCTTGCATTGCCGGGCAGCTCCCCGATTGCCGACCCGGTGTCACACGCCCCGGGTTCAGCTCGCGCTGCGTTCCTCGAAGCTGAGCGCGATGAAGCTGGGCATGTGATCGCCCATCCCGACGACCTTGCCGCCCTGATCCGCCGCTCCGTTGTTGTTGCCGCCGCGCCCTGATCCCCGGCGGCGCGGGGGGCGACCGGCGGGTTTCTCGGCTTCAGCCGCGGGGGCCGGCTCCGGTTCAGGTGCTGGGTCCGGTTCGGGGGCCGGTTGGGGCGCGGGGGGCGGTGTCGCCACCTCGAGCTCGAGCTCGGGTTCGGGCGGCGCGGCCTGCACCGTGTCGGGCGCGTCCCCGGTCTCGGCGGCTTCGGGGCTTGCCTCGGGCGTCGCGGCGGGTTTCTTGCGGCTGACGCTGCGGCTGCGGGTCTTGCCGCCCGCCGGCTTGTCGGGCGAGCCTTCGGTGGCCTCGGTTCGCTCGGTCTCTTCGGTGGTGCTGGGGGTCACCGGGTTTTCAAGCCGAGGGATCTCCTTTTGCAGCAACGCCTCGATGGCGGCGAAGTTCTTTTCGTCCTTCGGGTTGCAGATCATCAGCGCCTTGCCGTCCAGCCCCGCGCGCCCCGTGCGCCCGATGCGGTGCACGTAATCCTCGGGGTGGCCGGGCACATCATAGTTGAACACATGACTGACCGCGGGCACGTCCAGCCCCCGCGCCGCGACATCCGAGGCCACGAGAAATTTCAGATCCCCGGCCCGGAACCCGTCAAGTGTCCGCGTCCGCTGGCTCTGTTCGAGATCGCCATGGATGGGCGCGGCATCATAGCCGTATTTCTTCAGCGACTTGGCGACGGCATCCACGTCGAGCTTGCGGTTGCAGAAGATGATCGCATTGGTCAGCGCGTCGCCCTCGCGGTCGATCATGGTGCGCAGCAACTTGCGCTTTTCGGTGTCGGCGCGGTCCCGGCGCGACGGTTTGGCCATCACCACGCCCTGTTCGATCGTCTCCGAGGCGGTCGCCTGCCGGGCCATCTCGACCCGTTCGGGGGCTGACAGGAAGGTGTTGGTGATGCGCTCGATCTCGGGGGCCATGGTCGCCGAGAAGAACAGCGTCTGCCGGGTGAACGGCGTCAGCGAAAAGATCCGCTCGATATCGGGGATGAACCCCATGTCCAGCATCCGGTCGGCCTCGTCCACCACCATGATCTGCACACCGGTCAGCAGCAGCTTGCCGCGCTCGAAATGATCGAGCAGGCGACCGGGCGTGGCGATCAGCACATCGACACCCTTGTCGATCAGCTTGTCCTGTTCCTTGAAGCTGACCCCGCCGATCAGAAGCGCCTTGGTCAGCTTCAGGTATTTGGAATAGGTGTCGAAATTCTCGGCCACCTGGGCGGCCAGTTCGCGCGTCGGGCACAGCACGAGGCTGCGCGGCATGCGGGCCCGGGCCCGGCCGCGCGCCAGCATCGACAGCATCGGCAGGGTGAAGCCGGCGGTCTTTCCGGTGCCGGTCTGCGCGATGCCCAGAACGTCGCGCCCGGCGAGGGCGGCCGGAATCGCCGCCGCCTGAATCGGCGTGGGGGTGTGGTAGCCCGCCTCTTCGACGGCCTTGAGAACCTTGGGATTGAGGTTGAGATCAGAAAACTTTGTCATGCGTATCCGTCATTTACGGACACAATAAGGCCCGTGCGTCTGTCGCCGGGTCAGACCCCTCCTGGGCCTGTGGTTCGTCACATGGATGACCCGCGCCGCGATGTGTAAACGATGCATGCGGGGGGGTCAATGCAATGCGCCGCACCGTCCTGACGGGTCCCGAAATCAGTGGCCAATGCCCCGGGATATGACGTATTTCACACACGCCCGGGAAAGTGGCGTTCGCGCCGCGCATCAAGGTCGAGCGCCATGGCGTGCAGGCGTCCATGCGCCGACAGCCGCGCGCGCAAATCGGGTGTGGCGGTGCAGACCTCGGCGAAGAAGCGGCGCAGCGCATCCTCGCCGCCGGTCTCCTCGAGATCCCGGAACAGCGCGTGCATGTTCGGCGCACCGCCCTCAGCCAGCGGTGCGGGTTTCAGCCCCGGCCGGTAGGATCCGCGATGCAGCCGGAAGCGGTAGCGCGCGTACCAGTGATCCCATGTCGCGGCATGCAGATGGCAAAGCCACGTGTCGGGCAGGGTCTCGGGCGCGTCATCCTTGACCCCGCCCTGAAACGCGTTGTGGATGCGCATGCTGAGCCCCTCCAGCCCGGTGCGCACGAACACCTTGCCCGCGACATGGCTGACGAAGCCGCCATTCAGATGCGGACCGAACTCGGGGTAGATCGCGTCGGTCTCTTCGCGGCGGCGCGATTGCAGGCGCGCGCAGGACTTGAACCACTGCATGCCCTGTGGCGGCGGGTCGCCCGGATCGGGGGCCAGCGCCTCGACCGGGCGGATGCGGGCGCTGACAGCCTCGACGGGTAGCGCCGCAAGCTGATCGGGCAGCGGGGTGGCAGGCCAGAGAAACTCGTCGACATCGAGATGCGCCAGCCAGTCGACCTGCGGGCGGCGGTTGAGACAATGCGTGGCGTTCAGGCTTTGCCGCGGCTGGTGCTGTTCGGGTCGTCCCTTGCGGCGACGGCGGGCCCAGTAGGCCGCGTCGCACAAGATCACGCGGCATTTCGGATGCGCGCGCAGCGCCGCCTGCGCGCCCGGGTCCGGGGCATCCAGATAGATGAAGACGCGATGCGCCCCCAGATCGAGATGATGCGCGGCGAAATCGAGGATATCGCGGGAGGGCGCCTTGATGGTGGCGACAATGCCCCAGGTCGGTACGTGGCTCATGCGTGCAGACTGCGGTCAGTCCAGCGCTTGCACAAGATGGCTCAGTCGAACTTGCGCGAGGGTGCGAGGACCGTCGCCTCCCCGATCAGCACCTTCTTGTTATTCACCAGGCAGCGGCAATCGAGCTGCACCCGGCGCTTGGCATGATCTATGCCAGTGACCTCGACCTCGGCATGGACCATGTCACCGGGGCGCACGGGGCCGAGAAACTTCAGCGTCTGGCCCATATAGACGGTGCCATGCCCGGGCAACTGCTCGCCGATCACCGCCGAGATCAGTCCCGCGGTCAGCATGCCATGCGCGATGCGCCCCTCGAAGATCGTGTCCTGCGCATACGCCTCGTCCAGATGCACGGGGTTGTGGTCGGTGGAGACCTCGGCGAACATCTCTATGTCGCGGTCGGTCACGACCTTTCGCAGATGGCGGGTCATGCCCATCTCGATATCCTCGATGCAGATCGTTCCGCGCGGCATGTTATCCAACATTTTCGCCCTCCATATGGCTTCGCGTTGTAATATTGCGGCGCTTGGTTGGCCTGCATTGGAATTTTATTACTTTGCGGATGCAGCAAAATCAAGGGATTTCTGTCGGGGCCATTTTTCTCAGCGCAGATGTCCGATGCTGAATGTCGGGGCCGATTGTTCCTTTTCGAGATAGGCGCGCAAGGCGTCCTCGTCGGGCTGATCCGTCGTTCCGGTCTCTTCGGCGGCCAACCCGCCGGTGATGAAAAGCGAATCGATATCCTCGCCCATGGCCCCCTTGATGTCGGTCTGCACGCCGTCGCCGATGGCCAGGATCCGGTGATTTTCCACATCGCGGCCAAGCGTCGTCAGACGCCGCCGCGCAAGATCGTAGATCGGCGGGTGCGGCTTGCCGAAATAGAGGCTCTCGCCCCCCATTTCGGTATAGAGCCGCGCCACCGCCCCGGCGCACCATTCGCGCGTCCCGCCGCGATCCACCACGATATCGGGATTGGCGCAGAGCAGTTTCAGACCGCGCTGCTTGGCAAGCAGCAATTGCGGGCGCATGTCCTCGGGATCGGCCATCGGGTCGAACGGGCCGACGCAGACGATGCCCTCGGCCTCCTCGATCGGGACGCAGGTGATCGAAACCGGGTCCTCGATCACCTCCATCGGCTCGAAGAACCGGTCATCGAAGGACTGGCCCATGAACCAGACCTTTGTCCCCACCGCGCCGCGGAACATCGCCGCGCGCGCGCTGTCGCCGGATGTGGCGATGGTGTCCCAGGCGTCTTGCGCGATGCCGAACTCGGCCAGCTGTGTCTCGATCCCCTTGCGGGCGCGGGGCGAGTTGCTGACCAGCGCGACCGTGCCGCCCTTCGCGCGATAGGCTTGCAGGGCCGCCACGGCCTCGGGCAGGGCGCGGACCCCGTCATGCACGCAGCCCCAGAGATCGACGAACAGCGCGTCATAGTTGACCGAAATGTCGCTGAGGGCAGTGATGAGGCGGGTCATGGGCGTCTCCGTCGGTGTTATGCGCGCCGCTATGGCAGGCGGGGCGCGGTTTGGCCAGCATTCCGATTTGGGTAGTTTTGCCAAGAAGAAACCCAGGGGCAGTCAGTCACCGTGCGGACGCACGATCAGTCACCGTGCGGGTCGCACAATCAATCACGGTGCGGGCGCACGATGTGGTAATCGCCGCTGAGATAGGTCAGCGGTTTGTGCCCGGCATTGCTGATGGCGATCACCCGGCCGATGCAGATCGCGTGGCTGCCATGGATCACTTCCTCGGTCAGGGCGCAGGTAAAGGCGGTCGCGCGTTGCAGGATCGGGCCGTGTGTCGCGGCGGTGATGTCGAGCCCGACAAAGCGGTCCTCGGGGTTGTCGGGCGAGGGGCCGGCAAAGGCGCGCGCCACCTCGACCCCGTCCTCGGACAGGACATTAACGCAAAAGCCGCCGTTCTTGGCGACCGCGCGCGCGATCCGGCTGTCGGAGCGCAGACAGACCAGCACCGAGGGCGGATCGGCAGAAAGCGACGTGAAGGCGCTGACCGTGGCGCCGGCCTTGCCCGCCGCGCCGTCGGTGGTCACGACAGTGACGGTGGAGGCCACCAGCCGCATGGCGGCGAGGAAGGCGTCCCGGTCCACTGGCGTCGTCTCTTCGGTCACGCGGCGGCTCTCCTGTGATGATTGGCGGTGTGGGGGCCGCGACCATGGCGGTCTCGCCCGGGTGCATCAGACGTAGCGCCCGGCGGATCGCTTTTCAAACCACAAATCGCCCGTGCGATGCGGGCCGTACCTTGGGTCAGTTGGTGATGATCTCGGGTCCCATGAAGGTGTTGGGCAGCACCGTCGATATCCACGGGATATAGGTGATGATGATAAGGAACACGAAGAGCACCGCGAGAAACGGCAGCGCCGCGCGGACCACCGCCATCATCGGCATGCCCGCCACGCCCGAGGTGACGAACAGGTTGAGCCCCACCGGCGGCGTGATCATGCCGATCTCCATGTTGACCACCATGATGATGCCCAGATGGATCGGGTCGATCCCCAGTTCCATCGCGATCGGAAAGACCAGCGGCGCGACGATCACCAGAAGGCCCGAGGGTTCCATGAACTGCCCGCCGATCAGCAGGATCACGTTGACCATCACCAGAAACATCACCGGCCCCAGCCCGGCCGCCAGCAGCGCGTTGGCGATGCCTTGGGGGATCTGCTCGTCGGTCAGCACATGTTTCAGCAGCAGCGCGTTGGCGATCACGAAAAGCAACGTCACCGTCAGCTTGCCCGCATCGAGCAGCGTCTTTTTGGTGTCGGGATGCACGAAGGCGGTCAGCAGGGCGTGCGGTTTGCGCCAGAGCGGCGTGTTGGCATCCGCGCCGGAGGTGGCCAGCGGCCCCATGTCTCGGTAGACGAAGGTCGCGATGACAAACGCGTAGACCGCCGCGACCGCCGCGGCCTCGGTCGGGGTGAAGATACCGCCATAGATCCCGCCGAGGATGATGACGATGAGAAACAGTCCCCATCCCGCATCACGCCCCGACGCCCAGATCTCGGACCAGCCCTGCCACTCGCCCTTGGGCAGATTGCGCAGTTTGGCCATCACGTAGATCGTGGTCATCAGCATCAGCCCGGCCAGCAGGCCCGGGATCACCCCGGCCAGAAACATCCGCCCGACCGACACGTCCACCGAGGCCGCGTAGACCACCATCACGATCGATGGCGGGATCAGGATGCCGAGCGTGCCGGCGTTGCAGATCACCCCGGCGGCGAAGTCCTTGGTATAACCGACCTGCTGCATGCCGGCGATCACGATCGTGCCGATGGCGACCACCGTGGCCGGTGACGATCCCGACAGCGCCGCGAACAGCATGCAGGCGAACACCCCCGCGATGGCGAGGCCGCCCGGCAGGTGCCCGACGCAGGCGATGGAAAACCGGATGATCCGCTGCGCCACGCCCCCAGTCGTCATGAAGGCCGAGGCGAGGATGAAGAACGGGATCGCCAGTAGCGTGTAATGCCCCTCGAACGCCTCGAAGAGCGTGCCCGCCACCGACCCGAGCGAACTGCCTGAATAGATTAGCATGAACACGGTCGAACTCAGCCCCAGCGAGACCGCGATCGGCACCCCGATCAGCAGCAGGCCGATCACCATCGAGAACAGGAAAACCACATCCATCAGCGGGATCCCCCGGCATCGCGGTCGGGGCTGGCGTCGATATCGTCCTCGATCTCGTGACTCGCCACGATCCGGTCGATCTCGCCGCGCCAGATGGCGAGGGCGATCTGCAAAAAGCGCAGAAGCAGCAGCAGTGCCGCGACCGGCAACACGGTATAGGGGATCACTTTCGGCAGCTTGTTATAGGACTCGCCGTAATTGATCATGTCCTCCAGAAAGCGGAACGCGCCGATCATCGGTATGTCCTGCGCCTCGTAGAAGCTCAGGCTGCGGGCGCTCTCGTTGAAACCCGTCGGGATCCAGCGGCCCGAGCTGGGGGGCAGATCGGCGAAGGGTGCCCAGTAATCATAGGACCCCTTGAGCAGCAGAAGCGCGAACAGGATGCAGGCGCCGATCGCGACAAGGGCAAGCACGCGGCGCGCCGGCGGCGGCAACAGCGAGACGATCGCATCGACCCCCAGATGCGCGTTCTTCTTCACCGCGTAGGACGCACCCAGAAGCACCAGCCAGCCGAACATGTACACCGTCAGTTCCAGCGCCCAGAGGATGTTGGAGTTGAACACGTAGCGCGCCACCACGTTGGAAAAGGTGGTCAGCGTCATCAGCCCGAGCAGCACGGCGATCACCGTCTCCTCGATCTGGTCGATCAGCCCGGTCCTGTGCTGCATCGTCCCGGTCCCCTCGTGCTGCAAGGATGTCATGTGCCCGGCCGACCTTGCGGGGCCGGGCACGGATCGACGCGCACCCCGATCCCCCGGAGCGCGCGATCAGGCCAGCGGTTTACGCGCCGGAATTCGACGACACGGCCGCTTCGAGGTTTTCCTCGCCGACATCGCTCTCGAACTGTTCCCAGACGGGGTTCATCGCCTCGACCCACGCCGCACGCTGTTCGGGCGTCAGCTGCCGCACCTCGCCGCCGGCATCGATGATCGCCTGCTTGGCCTCCTGATTGACCTGCGCGGACTCGGCGTTGCGGGTCTGGGTCACCTCGTCGACGATCGTCAGGAACTGCTCGCGCACATCCGCGTCAAGCCCGTCGAGCCAGTCGATATTGGTCACCAGCATGTAGTCGATGATGCCGTGATTGGTCTCGGTGATGCCGTCCTGCACCTCGAAGAACTTCTTGCCGTAGATGTTGGACCAGGTGTTTTCCTGCCCGTCCACGACACCCTGCTGCAGCGCGCCGTAAACCTCGGAAAAGGCCATCTTCTGCGGGCTGGCGCCGATCGCCTCCATCTGCGCGACCAGCACGTCCGACGATTGCACGCGGAACTTGAGACCTTCGGCATCCGACGGCTCGAGCAGCGGCACTTTGGCCGACATCTGCTTCATCCCGTTATGCCAGTAGCCAAGGCCCTGAAGCCCGCGCCGCTGCATCGTGTCAAGCAGCGCCTGCCCGGTCTCGGAGGCCTGGAAGCGGTCGACGGCGTCGATATCCTCGAACAGGAACGGCAGGTCGAACAGGCGGTATTTCTTGGTGAAGGTCTCGAATTTCGACAGGCTGGGCGCGGCAAGCTGCACGTCGCCCTGCAGCATCGCCTCCAGCACCTTGTCGTCATTGTAAAGCGTGGAGTTGGGGTACACCTCCATGCACATCGTGCCGTCCATCTCTTCGTTGACGCGGTCCGCCAGAAGCGAGGCGGCGATGCCCTTGGGGTGCTTGTCGGTGTTGGTGACGTGGCTGAACTTGACGACGGTCTCACCGGCGTCGCAGGCGGCCATGGCGACACTCGCCCCCATGCTCAGAGCCAGTGCCGATACGGCGGTTGTCAGGATTTTCATTTCGGTCTCCTCCCATTTGTCGTGTCAGGCCCGCCCGCATCCATTGCGGATGGGGGGCGAGATCCCTGTGGCCAAAGGGTGACACGCCGAGCGCAGGTGTGCAAGATACCGCTCGGTTTCCAACAGGCGCGGCACGATCGCACATGCGGGCCGGGCCGCCGATCACGCGCGCCCCGAGGCAGCAGATCGGTGACTGCAAGTCCGCACGATCATCTGTATAAAGGCCTGCGACCGCTTTACGGCAGATTGGACCCGCAGAGATGACCGACAGATCCGAGCCCACCGACAGACCACAGCGCCTGACTTTCGAGTCCGATCGCGGCGCATCGCGGTCCATCTGGATCGCGGCGGGTGTTCTGGCCGCTCTTGTCGCGTGGATGGGCAGCGGGTTCGTCTTTCCGTCCGAGCCCGAGACCGCCCGCCAGACCCGGCCGGAGCCACAGCCCCCCTCCGTCATGGTCGCCGAGTCGACGGCAGAGCGCGTGGTGCTGGTGTTCAACGCCGAAGGACAGGCCCAGCCGGATCGCGATACCCGGATGCGCGCGGAAGCCTCGGGCAACGTCGTCGAATTGTTCGCGCGCAAGGGCGAGAGGGTCGAGGGCGGCACGGTGATCGCGCGGCTGTCATCAGCCCGCGCCGAAGCCGATCTCGCCCGCGCCCGGGAAGAGCTGGCGCGGGCGCGGCGCGACTTCGCCAACGCTCAGGCCCTGCTCGATCGCGGGGCCGGCACCGCCGACCGTGTCGCCGATACCCGCGCGGCGCTGGCGGCGGCCGAGGCCCAGCTTGCCGGGGCGCGACAAGAGCTTGAAAACCTCGATATCGTGGCCCCCTTCAGCGGCCGGATCGAGACGCTGACGCTCGATCAGGGCGAGTTCGTTGCGGCCGGCGAGGATGTCGGACGGATCGTGGACAACCGCCCCCTGACCGTCGAGATCCAGGTCCCTCAGCAGGCGCTGAACCGCATCCGTGACGGGCAGACCGCGACCGTGCGCTTCATCACCGGGCAGGTCCGCGAGGGCACCGTGACCTTTGTGGGCAGCGCCGCCGCCGCCGCGACCCGGACCTTCCTCGCCGAGATCGAGGTCGCCAACGAGGACGGCGCGATTCCCGCCGGCGTGTCGGCGCGAATCGAGATCCCGACCGGCGCGGCGCAGGCGCATTTCATCGCGCCGTCGATCATCTCGCTCAGCCCCCGGGGGGAACTGGGCGTCAAGACGGTCGAGGACGGTGTCGTGCGGTTCCACCCGGTCGAGATCGTCAGGGCCGAGATTCAGGGCGTCTGGGTCAGGGGCCTGCCGGACACGGCGCGGATCATCACCATCGGGCAGGGCTTCGTGCGGGCCGGGGAACAGGTGACATCCCGGCCCGCCGACGCCGCCGGCATGGACACGGCCGCATCCGGGACGGAGCAGGCCGAATGAACGCGCTCATCGACGCCGCATTCTCGCGCAGCCGTGTCGTGGTCGTCGTCCTTGCGATGATCCTGACGGTCGGCACCATCGCCTATGTCTCGATCCCCAAGGAAGCCAGCCCCGAGGTGCCGCTTCCGCTGGTCTACGTGTCGACCGGGATCGACGGCATCAGCCCCACCGATGCCGAGCGTCTGCTGCTGGAGCCGATGGAGGCCGAGTTCGGCGCGATCGAGGGGTTGAAGAAGATGTCGAGCGAGGCCGCCGAGGGGTTCGCCAGCGTGCAGCTGGAATTCACCGCCGGCGGCGATACCGACGAGGCGCTCGACAAGGTCCGCGACGCGGTGGACCGGATCGAGAGGGAACTGCCCGAGAACGCCTACGACCTGACGGTGACCGAGATCAACACGGCGCTCTTTCCGGTGGTGACCGCGATCCTGTCCGGCCCCGTGCCCGAGCGCAAGCTCAACGCGCTGGCCGATGATGTGCAAAGCAGGGTCGAGGCGCTGGCCGGCGTGCTGGAGGTCGATATCGGCGGTGCCCGGGACGAGTTTCTCGAAGTGCTGATCGATCCCACCGTCTTTCAGACCTACAGCCTCAGCTTTGACGCGCTGATCGGCCAGCTTCAGCGCAACAATCAGCTGATCGCCGCCGGCGCCATCGACACCGGCGGCGGGCGGATCGTGCTGAAGGTGCCCGGCATGATCGAGAATGTCGAGGACGTGATGGGCATGCCCGTCAAGGTCGAGGGCAATGCCGTCGTCACCTTCGGAGACGTGGCCACCGTCCGGCGCAGTTTCGAGGACCGCAAGAGCTTTGCGCGGATCGACGGACAGCCCGCGCTGGCACTCGAGGTCAAAAAGCGGTCGGGGGCCAACATCATCGACACGGTCGCCGCCACACGGCGGGTGATCGCCGACCTGCAGCAGGAGTGGCCCGACACCGTCAGCGTCACCTACCTTTCGGACCAGAGCGAACAGGTCAAGACGCTTCTGTCGGATCTGGAATCCAACGTGATCGCGGCGATCATCTTGGTGATGATCGTCATCGTCTTCGCGCTCGGGGTCCGGTCCGCGCTTCTGGTCGGCCTGGCGATCCCCGGCGCGTTCCTCGCCGGTGTCACGGCGCTCTGGGCCATGGGCTTCACGATGAATATCGTGGTGCTCTTCTCGCTGATCCTCGTGGTGGGCATGCTGGTCGACGGCGCGATCGTCACGGTCGAGCTTGCCGACCGCCGCCTGCAGGACGGCGACAGCCCGCGCCACGCCTACGCCTTCGCCGCCAAGCGCATGGCATGGCCGATCATCGCCTCGACCGCGACGACGCTGAGCGTGTTCTTCCCGCTCCTGTTCTGGAGCGGTCTTGTCGGCGAGTTCATGAAATATCTGCCGATCACCGTGATCCTGACGCTGTCGGCCTCGCTGTTCATGGCGCTGGTGTTCATCCCGGTGGTCGGGGGCATCATCGGCCGCCGCCAGCCGCAATCGGCCTCTGCCAAGGCCGCGTTGACGGCCGCCGAGACCGGCGATCCCCGCACAATCGGCGGGGTGACCGGCGCGTATGTCCGGCTTCTGGAAAAGGCGCTTTTGCGACCGGCGACGACAGGCCTTCTGGCGCTTTCGTTGCTGCTCGGGGCCTTCGCGCTTTATGGCGAATTCGGGCGCGGGATCAGCTTTTTCCCCTCGGTCGAGCCGGAATTCATGCAGGTCGAGGTGCGCGCCCGCGACAACCTGTCGATCCACGATCGCGACGCGCTCGTGCGTCTGGTCGAGGACCGGCTGCTCGATCAGGAGGGCGTCGAATCCGTCTATGCCCGCTCCACGATCGGCGCGGGGCAGGGCGACGAGGACGTCATCGGGACCATCCAGCTCGATCTGGTGGACTGGGAGATGCGTCGCACGGCCGCCGAGATCGGCGCCGAGATCCGGGCCGGGATGGCCGATATCGGCGGCATCGATGTGCAGGTCCGGACCGAGAGCGGCGGACCGACCACCGGCAAGCCGCTGAACCTGCAGGTCACCGCGGCCACCCCCGAGGCCCAGACCGCCGCCACCGATCAGGTGCTGGAGATCATGGACCGCGTCGGCGGCTTCACCGACATCACCGACACACGCCCCCTGCCGGGGGTCGAGGTGGCGGTCAATGTCAACCGCGCCGAGGCCGCGCGCTTTGGTGCCGATATCAGCCTTCTGGGGCAGGCGATCCAGCTTTTGACACAAGGCATCGAGGTCACCGATTACCGGCCCGACGATGTCGATGGCGAGCTTGCCGTGCGGGTGCGCTTTCCCTCCGACGCGCGCTCGCTGTCGCAGCTTGCCGGCCTGCGGGTGCCGACCGCAAGCGGGCTGGTCCCGATCACCAACTTCGTGACCTTCAGCCCGGCCGAACGGGTGGGTGTCATCAAGCGGATCGACGAGCAGCGGGTCATCACGATCGAAGCCAATGTCGCCCCCGGCCTGCTGGTCAACGACCGGATCGCGGCACTGGACGCAGCACTCGCGACCGCCGACCTTCCGCAGGGCACCGATTACAGCTTTGCCGGCGAGGCAGAGGATCAGGCCGAATCCATGGCCTTTCTGGCCAGCGCCTTCGCCGCGGCCATCATGCTGATGTTCCTGATCCTTCTGTTGCAGTTCAACAGCTTCTTTCAGGCCTTCGTGGTGATGAGCGCGATCGTCTTCTCGATCGCCGGTGTCCTCCTGGGGCTGATCGTCACCGGCCGGCCCTTCGGCGTGGTGATGGGCGGCGTCGGCGTCATCGCTTTGGCAGGCATCGTGGTGAACAACAACATCGTACTGATCGACACCTACAACGATCTCACGCGTGGCGGCATGGGGCCGCGCGAGGCGGCGCTGAGGACCGGCGCGCAGCGTCTCAGGCCGGTGGTGCTGACGTCGGTGACGACGGCGCTCGGGCTGATGCCGATGGTGATCGGGTTGAACATCGACTTCTTCACCCGCGAGATCGTCCATGGCGCGCCCTCGACGCAATACTGGACCGAACTGTCCAGCGCCATCGCCGGCGGTCTGGTGATCGCCACGGTGATGACCCTCGTGGTGACACCCGCGGTGCTGATGCTGCAGCGGCCCCGAGCGACCGCGCCGAGGCCGGCCTCAGGCACCGCCTTGCAGCACGAATAACGGCACCGCCGCGGCACCGCCCAGGATGGCCAGTCCGACCAGAACGAAGACCCCGTCGCGCGTCAGCAGCGCGATCGAGAAGGCCAGCACAGCCATCCCGAGGACCGAGGACGAGAACGGCACCAGCTCCAGCACCGGCATCAGGATACCCGCGATCACGCAAAGCAGTTGCGGCACGATGCGCCCGCCATTCCCGACAAGGCGCGGCAACCGCCCCTTGCGGGTGTGCCGGTCGAGAAAATCCGCCACCCGCCGCATCCTTTTCAACGCCGCGCGCAACTTGTCCCCCGGCAATCTGCGCCGCGTCACGGTCTCCGGCAGGTAGAGATGGCTGCGCCTGACCAGCATCTGCCCCGCGATGAACGCGATGGTCAGGCCGCAAAACGACGAAAAGAACGGGATGCCACTCATCGGCGACACCACAAGGATCGCCGGCACCATCATCGTCGACACGAAGGAGGCCGCACCGAAGGCCCGCACAAGATCCCCGAGCGCGACCTCGTCGGCACGCGCGCACGCCTCTAGGCGGTCGACAATGTCGCGGACCGGGGTGTCGGACCCGACATTCGCCGGTCCCGGCTGCGCTGTGTCATCGTGTTCCGACATGCAATCGCCCCTGCGCCTTGACGTTCCCGCCCGATGCCCGTCGCAGGGCGCGGTCACACCCGCCAATCCTACCTGCGGCGACTCCTCATGTAGGGGAACAGCTGTGCCCGAGGCAATCAGCTTTCAAGCCTCCGCGCGGTCTGCGCATCCAGACATGCGGCAGCGGGCAAACGGGACCCGCGTTTGCCTCGGTTTCGGGCTCATTTCTGGAACACGTAGGTGCCGGGGGCGGGCTCGCGTGGCCGGTAGTCGCCGGTGCCGGTGCCGAGTGTCGGTGGGGCCGTCTCTTCGGTGCTCGATCGCGCGTCGAGCCAGTCGACGAGGGCGGGCCACCACGAGCCTTCGCGCGCCTCGGCCAGGGTTTCCCACGTCTCGGGCGGCACGTATGGATCCTCCGCCGTGGTGGTGTGGATGTGGAACGACCGCCCCTTGTGGCCCGGTTCGCTGACGATTCCGGCATTGTGCCCGCCGCTGGTCAGCACGAAGGTCACGGACGGTTGCGTCAGCAGGTGCAGCTTGTAGACCGACTGCCACGGCGCGATGTGATCGGAGGTCGTCGAGACGCAGAACAGCGGCACGTCGATCGTGTCCAGCGTCACCGGCGCGCCGTCCATGTAATACTGCCCCGCCGCCAGTTCGTTGCCCAGATAGAGCTTGCGCAGGTATTCGCTGTGCATGCGGTAGGGCAGCCGCGTCGCATCCGCGTTCCAGGCCATCAGGTCGAACATCTCGGGGCGCTCGCCCATCAGGTATTCGTGGATGTAGCGCGACCACACCAGATCGGCCGAGCGCAGAAGCTGGAACGCCCCCGCCATCTGTCGGGTGTCCAGATAGCCTTGATCCCACATCATGTTTTCCAGAAACGAGACCTCGCTTTCGCTGATGAAAAGCTGCAGCTCGCCGGGTTCGGTGAAATCGACCTGTGTGGCCAGCAGCGTCAGCGAAGCCAGCCGGTGCTGCCCGTCGCGCGCCATCTGTGCCGCCTTGGCCGCCATCAGCGTGCCGCCGAGGCAATAGCCCATGGCGTGCACCTTTTGCTCGGGCACGATCGCGCCGACAGCCTCAAAGGCCTCGTCGAGCGCTGCGAAATAGTCGGCCATGCCGAGATCGCGATCCTCGGCCGTCGGATTGCGCCACGAGATCATGAACACCGTGTAGCCCTCGGCGACCAGATGGCCTGCCAGCGAATTCTCGGGGCCGAGATCGAGGATGTAGTATTTCATGATCCAGGCCGGCACGATCAGGATCGGCTCGGGTTTCACGGTGCCTGTTTGCGGCGCGTACTGGATCAGCTCCAGCAGGTGGGTGCGGAACACCACGCGGCCCGGCGTTGTGGCGACGTCGCGACCAAGCACGAAATCCTCGGCCCCCGCGGCCGGTTTGCCCTGCACCGTGCGCTCCCAGTCCTCGAGGAAATGCTGCATCCCGCGCGCAAGGTTCGCGCCGCCCTCGCGCAGCGTCTTTTCGGCGACCTCGGGATTGGTGGCGATGAAGTTCGACGGCGAGACGATATCGAGCATCTGGCGCATGATGAACGACACGACATGCTGCTCGCGCTCGGTCATCCCGTCGATATCGCAGGCGGTGTTGTACCACCATTGCTGGGACAAAAGGAAACTCTGATGGATCAGGTTGTAGGGCCAGCGCTGCCAGCCCTCGTGATCGAAGCGGTGATCATGGTGAAGCGGCTCGATACAGCCCGGCGTGTGCGGATCGCGGGCAAGCTGGGTCATGTAGACGCCAAGCCGCGTCGCCTTGCGCGCGGCCTTCTCGGCCAGTTGCACCTGCTTGCCCGGCGAGCCCATCAAATGCGCGCCCCACGCAAAGAAGGTCGAGGCCAGCCCGTAAGGCGTCACCCCCAGCGTGAACCGCGCCAGATGCGCGTTGAAGGCCCGGTCGAGGCTGTGCGTGCTGTAGCGGTCGGGCAGGTCGAAGGGCGAGTGGTGCACGATCTCGGGCGGCTCGTGCACCAGTTCGCCCCGCGCCTCGGCCCGCTCGGCCGGTGTCTCTGGCGCGACCGCGTTTGCGCGCGCTGCCCGGGTTTGCATCTCTCTCGACGTGTCAGGCATCGAACCCCTCTGCTTTCTCAAAATTCAGCCGTGTAAATTCAGCCGTGTAACCGTGCGTCTCGACCGTATCGCACACAATCCCGGACGGGCCGTATCCATTGCCGACACGCCGCACTGGCAATTTACCCGCGCGCCGGAGGCGTCCCATTAACACGGGTTAATGTGGAGCGAGGGTGATGCGGATATGGTACAAAAACTCGCCGGTCTCCGTCTGTGTGTTCCCGGCAGGGTGGCTGTGGCGGCGTTGTCACGAATCGATACCGGGCGACCCTCTGCCGCCGGGCATGTGCCCGTTGCCGCCCTGTCCGTGGCTTTTGACCGACGACACCGGGACGGGATGAGAGAGGTAAAGCAGTCATGGGTTCGACGGATTTCCTGATCTTTGCCGCGGCGGTGACCGACCGCGCGCCGCAGGCGCAGTCTGCGAAAGGGCGCTACGAATTCCGCGTCTGGCCGCGCGAGACGCCCCAGGCGGCGGCGATATTGCAGAAATCCTGGCCGCTCACCGGGGCCGAACGGCGATCCGACATCTACCTTCTGACAGAGCACAGCCCCGAAAACCTCGTGAAACTGCGCGCCGGCAACCGGCTCGAGGCAAAGCGGCGCGGTCCTGACCTCGGCCTCCTGCAATACTGGACCCACCAGCCCTATCCGCTTTTCCCGCTCTCGCGCCAGGATCTGCGGAGGCTGGCGGAGGATCTGGGCCTACCGCCCCTGACCGCCGAGGCCGGGCTGTCGCCGGGGCATCTCGTGGCCCGGCTCGGCGCGCTGGCACCCTTCGTGCTGCCCGTGACGGTCCGCAAGTCGCGGCTCGTGTTTCGCAAGGCCGGCAGCCGGGTCGAGATCTGCCATGTCGCCACCGCCGACTGGAGCCGGCTGACGCTGGCCATCGAGGATGCCGATCCCGACAGCGCACTGGACACGCTCGACGCGCTCGGCATGGGCCATCTGGCCAACCGCTCCTACGGGGATGTGTTGCGCCGCCCGCGGCTTGCTGCCGGAACGGCGACCCGGACCCCCTGAAAGACGCGCCCCTCATGCGACATCCCGCCGGACCACGGTGCCCGGAGGTGCCGGAGATCCGCCCGGATCCGCAGGCAATACCCCCAGACAGGACACCGCCCATATGACCACACGTGTCGTCTGCTATTCGCTCAACCACCACACCGCCACCGTCGGCGACATCATCGCCGACCGTCTCGGCGCGACCACGTCGGGGATCGAGGTGCCGCGCGCGCACCGGCGCGCTCGGGCTGCTCGCGCTGGCGGCGCTGCGCCTGTTCCCGGCGCCTTGACGGGGGCCGATCCGCAGCCGGCCGGGTTGATCGGGATCAATGTGACGTGGCCCGAGTTCGGCATTGTTCGCACCGACACACATTGAGGAAAACGAATGAGTGAAGAGGACCAGACCACGGTCAAGGCATTCCTCGCGGCTCCGTCGACCCACGGGGGGGCGGCTACGGTCGAGCGGGTCGACACGCATGTCTCGCACCTGTTTCTGGCCGGGGCGCGGGTTTTCAAACTCAAGCGCGCGATGTCTCTGCCCTATCTCGACTTCTCCACCGCCGAACAGCGTCTGGCCGCCTGCGAAAAGGAGCTGAGCCTCAATCGCCGCACCGCGCCCGAGCTGTATCTCGGCATGCGCCGCATCACCGACGGGAACGGCGGGCCGGAATTCGACGGCGCGGGCACGCTTCTGGATGCGGTGGTCGAGATGCGCCGCTTCGATCAGGCGGCCCTGTTCGACGCGATGGCGCAGCGAGGTGCGCTGACAGCCCGGCATCTGGATACGCTTGCAGGCGAAATTTCGAGCTTTCACGCAGACGCCCCGGTGGATGCGGATGCGCACGGTGCCGACAACATCGCCTCGGTGCTGCGCGTCAACGCGGCCGCCTTCCGGCAGACCGACCTCTTTGCCGAGGCCGATATCGCCCGCCTCGACGCCGCCTTCGAGACCGCGCGCAAGACCCATGCCGCGCGGCTGGACGAAAGGGCGCGCGCGGGCAAGGTGCGGCGCTGTCACGGCGATCTGCACCTGCGCAACATCTGCCTGTTCGAGGGGCGCGTCCGGCTGTTCGATTGCCTTGAGTTCAACGATACGCTTGCGACCGTGGATGTGCTCTATGATCTGGCGTTTCTGGTCATGGATCTGTGGCATCGCGACCTGCACGCCGAGGCGTCGCAGGTGGTGAACCGCTATTGCGACATGTCGGGGCAGGAAGACGGGTTCGTGCTGATGCCGTTCTTCATGGCCCTGCGCGCTGCGGTGCGCGCCCATGTCACGGCGACGCAGGCCGCCGATGCATCCGGCGACGGGGCAGCGCTCGCCGATGAGGCGCGCGCCTATTTCGATCTGGCCGAGGCTCTGCTGGTGGAGGGTCCCGCGCGGCTGGTGGCCGTGGGCGGGCTCAGCGGGTCGGGCAAATCGACCATCGCCGCGGCGCTCGCACCGCATCTGGGCCGTGCGCCGGGGGCGCGGGTGATTGCCAGCGACCGCACGCGCAAGGCGATGTTTCATACCGACCCCGATCAGCCGCTGCCGGTCGGGGCCTACAGCCCGCAGGTCTCTGCGCGGGTCTATGCCGATATCGCCCGGCGGGCCAAGCTTTTGCTGGCCGATGGCGTCACGGTGATCGCCGATGCGGTGCATGACCGCGCCGGCGATCGCGACAGGATCCGGGCCGCGGCGGATGCGGCCGGCGTGCCGTTCTCGGGTTTCTGGCTCCGGGCCGATCCCGAGGCCCTGCACGCGCGGCTGAAAACCCGCGATCCCGGCGCCTCCGATGCCGATGCCGATGTGCTGGCCGATCAACTCGCCCGCGCCCCCGACGCGACCGACTGGCAGACCGTTTCAACGGGCGGTGCCCTT